>OLNX01002607.1_pt1 | contig 13133 bp, 13 predicted proteins | sample 1672611 | NCBI WGS metagenome assembly OLNX01 (sample SAMEA3136705, study PRJEB25190) | human gut metagenome
TTCAACACCACCATTTCCTGTTTCACCATTAAAATTATAAATAAACCAGAAAATTCTTTGATAATCATTGATTTGATCCAATTCATAACCATATTCACATAAATCACATAAACGAAGATACACTTCATCAATGGTTGTATTGGTTGCTTCTTTGTTTAAGAGTTCTTTTAAAGGTGTTTTAGAAATCTTTTCACTTTCCTTATAAAGATCCCATATTTGTTTTGTAGGATTTTGATTAAAATCATCTACTTTTTCTTTTACACACACACTAAAATAAAAGCTCCTAAAACAACACTTATAGCTATAATTCCAATTGTTTTCTTATTCATCTTTATTTTCTCTAGTTTTCATATTCATCTTGTTGTCTAATTTCATCTAATAAAATACGATTCCCTAATCGTTTAAACTTCCAATATTCCACAAAAACACCATCGTAACTTTCAATCACTTGATTTTGCTCATCAATTGTAAGATCATCCATCATTCCTTCAATATAGACCCAAAAACAATCCTCATCATCATTTTCACTATCATAAACATTAACGACATGTTGTTTTATAAGTTTTATATTCGTAAGTTCATTTCTTCTTCCCTGAAACTCATACCAATTCATTTTTGTTTGCCACGCATCTAAAAGTTGTGGTGTTAAGTAGTCTTTTAAAGTTTCTAAATCTTTTTTTGACCATGCTTCTTGAATAATAAAATAATTACGTTTGACTTCTTTTTTAATTCTTTCTTCGGAAGTGCTGCATCTTCTTTTGAAATTGCACCCTCTGCCACAGCAAGAATGGTAAATCCCTTTCCGGAACGACTTCGATTTTTTACCGCCTCAGCGATTTTTTGAATATCATAAGGAATCTCAGGAATCAGAATAATATCTGCTCCACCTGCAATACCTGCATGAAGGGTCAGCCATCCAACTTTATGTCCCATGACTTCCACAATAAATACACGACTATGAGAAGCCGCTGTTGTATGAATACAGTCGATTGCATCTGTTGCAATATTGACTGCACTTTGAAAGCCAAATGTCATATCGGTTCCCCAGATATCATTGTCAATGGTTTTCGGAAGATGAATAATATTCAGTCCTTCTTCTCTTAACAGGTTTGCTGTTTTTTGTGTACCGTTTCCTCCAAGAATAACCAGACAGTCCAGACAAAGTTTATGATAAGTCTGTTTCATTGCTTCTACTTTGTCCAGTCCATTTGCATCCGGTACTCTCATTAGTTTAAACGGCTGACGTGATGTTCCAAGTATCGTTCCGCCTCGGGTTAAAATTCCTGAAAAGTCCTTCGCAGAAAGCATTCTGTAATTTCCGTAGATAAGCCCTTTATATCCATCATCAAATCCATAAACTTCCAAATCCTCTAAATTATTGAATAAACCTTTTACCACGCCACGCATTGTAGCATTTAACGCCTGACAGTCACCGCCGCTTGTCAGCAGACCAATTCTCTTCATAGATTCATCACATCCCATCTTGTGTTTTTACAAGTCTTACTTTCAAACACCTTATCGTACATACACGAATAGCATTTTGATATTTTGACCTTGTCATTTTTTATTATATACTAATTTATTTTTTATCACAATGCGAATTTTGAAAAAACAGTTCCACCTCTCCCGATTCATTTTTTTCTTTTAAAACGGTTACCTCAAATACCATATTTTCCCCTGGATTTAACGTTGTCAGTTCTATTTTTTTCTCCGGCATTTTCCCCTTATAAAATAAATCCCCTTTCTTTTTCAGTTCAATCTCTACATCGTTTGGTGCCTGTCCCCAAAAATAATAACACTCCGTCTCTTCTGTCTGATTCCAGATAGAAAACACCTGACTTTTACTCTCTTTTGCTTTTAAATCATTAAACTTCGGAAATTCCTGTTCCGTCACAATAAATTTCGGAATCCCTGCATCTTCTTTGGCTGCTTCTTCTTTTGAAAATCCTGCCGAAAAAATCCCGAGTAATAGTAATAACAAAAGTTTTACGCACATACTTTTATCCTCCCATTACTAATTTATTCCCACTTTCTTAAAATTTTCCAAAAAGTTCTCTCTGCTTTTCTTTTTTACATTGACAAACCTGCAAAAAACCGATATACTGGTATCACCGTGCAGCCGGGGAGTTAGCGGTGCCCTGTACCTGCAATCCGCTACAGCAGGGGTGTTGCCAAACGGAGGGGCTTGCTTTGCGGAGCTGCCCTCTATAAGTGGCGTTGACGTTTGGGTCTCACGCAACAGGACTCTGTGAACCGTGTCAGGTCAGGAATGAAGCAGCACTAAGCAGAATCCCCTGTGTGCCGTGAGGGTGCCTGGGCTGAGTTAACTGTAGAGGTAACGTCCGTGAAGGAGTCTCGATGGGCGGTGCACGGTAAAAAAAGAATATCATAACCTTCTTTGCATCATCATAGAATAAAAGAGATGATTGCAGGGGAGGTTTTTTTATTGCAATATTGGATGATTTCTATCATGAATCATTATGGGTATCTGGGAATTGCCCTCTTGATTCTGATTGAAAATCTGTTTCCTCCGATTCCTTCAGAAGTAATTCTGACCTTTGGTGGATTTTTAACTACTTATACAAATATGAATCTAATTGGGGTTATTCTTTTTTCTACACTTGGCAGTGTCCTTGGCGCAGTTGTGCTTTATCAGATTGGAAGTCTTGTTCCGGTTTTCAAACTTGAAGCAACTGTAGAGGGCAGACTTGGAAAGCTGCTTCACTTTAAAAAAGAGGATGTCTCTCATGCCGTGGAATGGTTCGACAGCAAAGGAAATTATACCGTCTTTTTCTGCCGGTTTATTCCAATTGTAAGAAGCCTGATTTCAATTCCCGCAGGTATGGCGCACATGCATTTTTCCAAATTTTTTATTCTCACCACCTTCGGAAGTCTCATCTGGAATACCGTACTCGTCACACTTGGAGCATTTGCCGGTGCTTCCTGGCAAAAGACGGCTCAATATTTTCACTCTTATAGTCAGGCAGGAAAACTTGTACTTTGTGCCTTCACTCTCATTGGAATTTTCTTTTACATAAAAAAACGCTTCCAGAAATGAATCTTTCCGGAAGTGCCTTTTTACCTGATTATCATTTTTCTTTTCTAGATTTCTTTTTTTAATGCTTTAATAAATTCCGGAGTCGTTCCACAGCATCCGCCTACAATATCTGCGCCTGCATCCATCAATACTTTCATATTTTTTGCAAATGCCTCTGCGCCCATCGAGTAGACCGCATTACCTTTTTCATCAATTGCCGGCATACCCGCATTTGGTTTTACAATCACCGGAATCTGTACTCGTTTTCTGATGTTTTCCACAACCGATACTAACTGGTCCGGTCCGGTTGAACAGTTGATTCCAACTGCATCTGCACCCATCTGTTCCAGACTTTCTACTGCTTCATAGATATCTCCACCAAAGAACAGACTTCCATCGGATTCTACGGTAAGAGTACACATAACCGGCAGGTCACAGACTGCTGCTGCCGCATCTAATACTGCCATTACTTCTGTAACTCCAAGCATGGTTTCTGCAACGAGTAAATCTACCCCTGCATCTTTTAAAATGTGAATCTGCTCGGTATAAGCCTCCAAAAGCTCTTCATAAGCAATTTCCTGCTTTCCTGTCGTTGTCACATCTCCTGCTACAAGACATTTGTCTCCCACTGCATCCTTTGTAATCTTTACGAGTCCTCGATTTAACTCTTCTACTTTATCCTCTAATCCATGATTTGCCAGACTGATTCTGTTTGCAGAAAATGTCGGCGCATAAATAATATCAGAACCTGCCTCTGCATAGGCTTTCTGTAATTCTATTAATGCCTGTGGATTTTCATAAATCCATGCTTCTGAACACACACCTCTTGGCATTCCTGCTTTCATCAAATTAGAGCCTGTTGCTCCATCTAATACCACTTTTCCTTTTGCTACCAGTTCTTTAAATTCCTGTTTTGTCATTTTCTTCCAGCTCCTTTGCTTTTGCTTTCGCTTTTGCCTTTTCCATTCTTAGTTCTTTAAAAAATCCACTCAGCATGGTACTGCATTCTTCTTCAAGAACTCCTCTTTCCACTTCTACCTTATGATTAAATCCATCCATTTCCAAAAGATTCAAGACCGAGCCTGCACAGCCCGCTTTTGGATTCATACTTCCAATCACAACTTTATCAATTCTTGCCTGCACAATTGCTCCGGCACACATCTGGCATGGCTCAAGGGTCACATATAATGTACAGCCCTCCAGTCTCCAGTCACCTAATTTTTTACTTGCTTTTCGAATTGCATTGATTTCCGCATGAGAAGTGGTATTTTTATCTGTATTTCTCCGATTGTAACCACGGGCAATAATCTTCCCTTCATAGACAATCACACAACCAATCGGTACTTCTCGAAGCGCATACGCCTTTTTCGCCTGCCGAATGGCCTCTTTCATAAATTTTTCTTCGTCTCTCATTCTCCGCATCCTATTTCTGTATGATTTAGAATTATACAACAGAGTGCTTTTTCATTGCAACCGGTTGCTTTTTATTTTTTTCATACTCTGTTTAAAAATTTCAGAAAAGGTTTATGATACGGACACAATTCTATCATATTTTTGGGATATACTAGCATTATCAAATGAAGAAGACAGCGGCTGCATCGCAGTTTGGGTTTTACGAAAGTAAGGTTTGAACGAAATCAACTTTGTGGCTGCCGGCCTTCGCCCAATAAGCAAGTTAACTTTTTATATAGATTTTTCTTTTCCCTCCCTCTCTTTGCCGGTACATGAAAATGTACCGGCACTTTTTTATTCGCAAGAATTTTTTCGCAACAAAAAAGGCAGTACAACTTTCGTCATACCGCCATTCACCGGAGATGGTGGGAGTCGAACCCACGCGCCCACGAAGGACCTATCGCATTTCGAGTGCGACCTCTTACGACCACTTGAGTACATCTCCATGTTTTTCTATTATACGGTGCTTCCTGCTTTTGGTCAAGCAAAAAATCTATTTTATTGACCACATTCTAATAAAATAGTATAATTTTATTAGATATAAAAAACGTGATGTCAAGCGGACATTCCTCTGAGTGAATATAATGAACGTTTTTCAAAAGAGGGACACGGAAATTAGCCCGAATTATCATCCCTAAAGCAAGAAAGGATTTCCACCATGCCAATCAACGGATTTAACAAAACCACACTTTTAGATTACCCCGGAAAAATTGCATCCACCATCTTCCTTGGCGGGTGCAATTTCCGCTGTCCATTTTGCCAGAACAGTTCTCTCGTACTCTCTCCAAATAAACAGCCTGTGATTTCCACAGAAGAAGTCCTTTCTGTTTTAAAAAAACGTCAGGGAATTTTAGAGGGGGTCTGCATCACAGGCGGTGAGCCGACTTTGGATAAAGACTTGTTTCTGTTGATTGATAAAATCAAAGAACTTGGTTATCCAGTTAAACTTGATACCAACGGCAGCCATCCATGGATTCTAAAAAAATTAGTGAACAATCAGATGATTGACATGGTTGCAATGGATATTAAATCTTCCAAAGAATCTTATGCAAAAGTATCTGGATGCAAAAATATTGATTTGACATCCATCTGTGAATCTGTTGAATTTCTGCTCTCTAATGTGATTCCTTACGAATTTCGTACTACCGTTGTACGTGAACTTCATGACAAAGCCGATTTTGAGTCTATCGGTAAGTGGATTGCCGGATGTCAGGCCTATTTCTTACAGGCATACCGTGATTCTCCGGATGTGATTCATCCCGGATTCACCAGTTATACAAAAACCGAATTAGAACAATTTCAAAAGATTCTATTAAGAACGATTCCCTCTGTTTCCATCAGGGGGATTGATTGACCGATACCAATAACCGAAATGTCCTTGTACTTCCTGTGCAGACATTTCGGTTGTTTCGCATTTTGCTTCTTTAAAATAAGGAAATCCAAACATTCCCGCCATCAGTGCTTCCTGTCTGTTATACGTTCCCGGCACTCCAAGTATGTAACAATTTCTCTTCGTATCTTTTCCAATCAAGGCATGTTTATACCGTCTCCATCCATAACGCAGGAAATTATTATTTAAAAGTCCCTGGTCATATGGATTTAGCTGATTATAATCCAAAAGACCAATTTTTGCACACTGTTCAAATTCGCCGTCCTTAAATGGACAGTAGAAGGATTCTTCGAGTTCACTTGATTCTTCCGCTTCTTCTAACGCTCCTGATTTCTCCAGCTCTTTTGGTTTCTCTAATTTTTCTTCTATTTCTCCTGTTTCACTTATTTCTTCCTGACATTCCTCTCCGACTTCTTCTAAGATACTTGGTGTCGGTGGAAATGGATTTTCCTGTATTTCCAGTTCTGTTTCTTCTCTGCCTTCCTCTTCACCTTCTGTTTCTTCAGGTTCTTCTTTTAATTCTTCTATCTCTTCTCCATTTTCTTCTTTTTTCTTTCCAAACCGAATTTCATCGAGACACACCGGATTTTCATCCCAGCCGGTTCCATACATCACATCACCGGCTAAAAACACGATTCCATTGAAATCATCGATTGAATATCCACTTTCCGAGACATTTTCTCCTGTTAGTTCCAGTGAAAAGGCAATGATTTCTCCTGCCAAATCACAAGTTCCAAGATAAACTGCTTCACATTCTTGTTTTTCTTCCTCTCTTACATATCCATAAATTTCACACGGAAGAGTTTCCTGTCCATAAACACCCGAAAGCCGAAACTGCATCCGGCAGACCCCATCCCGAACTTCAACTTTTACAAATCCTTTTCCATTTCCTTTTTTTCTTCCCTCATATTCATATACATAAGCAACAAATCGTCGATATCCAGACATGTAATTCTCCCAAAAATTTGTTCTTTAAAAGTATATGATGCAAATGTCAAAAGTATATGAAAAAAAATTTAAAAATTTTCATTTTTTTATTGACAATTTGATTCAATTCCAGTATAATTGCAAATGTTGAATGCGAAAAACATTTTAACGAAGCGTGGCTCAGTTTGGTAGAGCGCTGCGTTCGGGACGCAGAGGTCGCGTGTTCGAATCACGTCGCTTCGACTTCAACAAAGAAACGGTATGGCAGAAATGTCGTACCGTTTTTCTTTTATTTTTTTAAGGATTGGAAATTGAACGCAGATAAGCATTCAATTTCCAATCCTTTTTCAATTTCTTTACGAATTTCTTCTCCACCCTGCCGGATATTTATTTTTCAAAGTCTGATTCACCAGTTTTCCAAACCCAAGCGGATGTCCATCCACACAGACAAGTTGCCAGCCTTTTTTTACTTTTGCTTCGCCATCTTCGATTAGAAGTGTCTCTCCTCTTAAATAGCGTGCAACCCGTTCCTCTTCACTCGAAAGATTCAGAATTGCAGGAAATTGTTCCTGTGAGAGCGCAAGCGCAAGTGGTTCGGATGGCTCAAAACGGTTCTTCTTTAATTCTCCTAAGAATAAACCATTTCGTACAAAATGGATTCCTTTATAGTGATTGGATGCCGGCGGCAGATAATACACATTTTGATTGCGGATTTCAATCCGTTCTTTTTCAAATGGAAGTTCCATTGGCGCCCAGAATTCATTTAATAATTTCCATGCTTCTTTTTCCGGTTTCTGGACTGCCACATCGGACTTGGATGGATACAGAATTCCTTTTTTCTTCAACAGTGCAATAAAATGCCCTTCTCCTGCCATTTTATGCGGGAAAATACGCACACATCTTTTTAAGGTGTCGTCTCCATTTCCCCATTCTGGATTTCCCTCTGAAAATCCTTCATAAGCCGGAATTTCCAAAAGTTCCATCTCCGGGAAATTTTCAAGGATATACGAAATTGTTCCTTCATTTTCGATTGGCGCAAAGGTGCAGGTGGAATACAGCATGAGTCCACCTGGTTTTAGCATGGAAATCGCATTTGAAACGATTTCTCTTTGCAGATTTGCAAAAAATTCCGGACGGCTCTCATCCCATGTTTTTGCAACGTCCATATCTTTTCGGAACATTCCCTCACCTGAACATGGTGCATCGACTAAAACTTTATCAAAAAATTCCGGCATCACACGGGCAAGATTTTTGGGAACTTCATTTGTGATAAATGAATTTTTAATTCCACAAAGCTCAATATTTCTAAGCAGGGCTTTTGCTCTTGAGGCACTGATTTCATTTGCAACCAGCATGCCCTGCCCTTTTAAGCGTGCGCCAAGTTCCGTTGCCTTCCCGCCCGGTGCAGCACATAAATCCAATACATAGTCCCCCGGAGCAACCGGTAAAATAGCAGCAGGCGCCATTGCACTCGGCTCTTGAAGATAATAAAGTCCGGAGGCATAGTAAGGGTGTCTGGCAGGACGGTCAGCTTCTTCATAATAAAATCCATTCTCTGTCCACGGAACTTTAGTTAGATGAAATGGAGACTGTTTTAAAAATTCTTCTACAGATATTTTCAGCGTATTGACACGCAGACCAAACTGGCGGGGAGCTTCATAACTTTTTAAAAAATCTTCGTATTCTTTCCCAAGCATGGTTTTCATACGCTCTAAAAATGCCTTTGGCAGTTGTTCAATCATAGTTTTATTTCCTTTACAGTATTTATTCTTTGAAGCATTATATAGCAAAAACGGTATGCCTGCAACTACAGACATACCGTTTAATTTCATTTTCGCTCTTATTCTTTTTATTCTGCAGGCTGTTCTGCTTCCACCGGTTCTTCTGCAAGTACCTGCTCATATTTCTGAAGAATAATTCCCTGGATTTTTTCACGTGTTTCAGAGTTAATCGGATGAGCGATATCTCTATATTCGCCATCAGTCGCTTTTCTGCTCGGCATTGCGATAAACAATCCTTTTTCACCCTCAATCACCTTGATGTCATGTACTACAAATTCTTCATCAATTGTGATGGATACAACTGCCTTCATTTTACCTTCTTTTGCAACTCTTCTTACTCTTACATCTGTGATGTTCATAATAAACCCTTCCCCTTTCATAGCCTTCTCAAAAAGCCCTCTTTATAAGTCCGATTTTTGTATCTTTTATTTTGTAAAAACCTGCTTAGTCATTACAATACATATCTTTCGTTTTTCTCAATTACAATCTTGATGCCTTCTTCTCCGCAATAGTAAGAATTTGCACGAATGGTATCACGACTTTCCACAATACAGTTTTCAATGTGTGTGTTATCACCTAAATAAACATCATTCAAAATGATAGAGTTCTTGATTACACAATTATTACCCACAAATACTTTTTTAAATAAGATAGAATTTTCTACCTGTCCGTTAATGATACATCCACTGGAAATCAGGCTGTTTTTCACCTGTGAACCCGGATTGTATTTTGCCGGTGGTAAATCATCAATCTTAGACTGAATGGATGGATACTGATTAAAGAAGTAATCTCTGACTTCCGGCTTCAGGAAATCCATATTTGTTCTATAATAAGCATCTACAGTGGAGATATTGCTCCAGTATGTATTAATCTTATATCCATAGATTCTCTTTAACTCTTTATAACGAATCAGAATATCTTTTACGAAATCATATCTGTCTTCTTCCTGGCATTTTTCAAGCAGTTCGATTAACTGACGTCTTCTGACAACATAGATACCGGTAGAAACCGTGTTGGTATGTGTTATCATCGGTTTTTCTTCAAATTCCTGAATTCTGCAGTCTTCATTCATTTTGATACAGCCAAATCTGGTTGCTTCATCAGCCGGAACATCCGTACATACAACGGTAACATCTGCTCGTTTTGCAATATGGAATTCCAGAACTTTATTGAAATCCATTTTATAAACACAATCACCGGAAGCGATTACAACATAAGGCTCATGGCTGTTTTTTAAGAAATTTAAGTTCTGAGCCATTGCATCGGCGGTTCCTCTGTACCAGAAGTTATTATCTGCGGTAATGGTTGGCGGGAATGTATATAAGCCCCCCTGCTTTCTACCAAAGTCCCACCATTTTGAAGAACTTAAATGTTCATTTAAAGAACGTGCATTATACTGTGTTAAAACTGCTACTTTCTGAATACGGGAGTTCGACATATTACTAAGCGCAAAGTCGATACTGCGGAAACTTCCGGCAACAGGCATTGCTGCTATTGCTCGTTTGTTTGATAATTCTTTCATTTTATTGTTATTGCCGCCGGCAAGAATAATTCCTATTGCTCTCATGCTGTCTCACCTTCCTTATTTAAAGTTTCTCCACTTGCAAGTTCTCCATCCGGATAATCTTCCGGTGTTGTCTCTCCGACAATCGCTGTGTTAATTCCGATTCTTACGTCTGCCGGAATAACAGAATTTTCTCCAATTGTTACTAAACCAAAAGAGTATACACTTGGTTTTTCTTTATTTGGAACGTCTTCTCCAACACCCATTACTACGTTATTTCCAACTGTAACATTTTCTGCGATGATTGCCTTATCAATTGTTACATTCTCTCCGATAAAGGACTGTTTCATAATGATAGAGTTACGCACTACACTGCCTTTTTTAATCACTACACCAGGTCCGATAACAGAGTTATAAACTTCACCGTGGATTTCACTGCCTTCGCCGATGATACTTCTTTCTACAACAGCTTCTGCTGAAATATACTGAGGCGGAATAATATCTGTTTTTGTATAGATTTTCCAAAATTCTTCGTATAAATTAAATTCAGGAATGATATCAATCAGTTCCATATTTGCTTCCCAGTAAGAGCCAAGTGTACCTACATCTTTCCAGTAGCCATTGTACTCATAAGCAAACAGACGCTGACCTTTTTCTCTGCAGTATGGCAGAATATGTTTACCAAAATCACAGCCTGGCTGGTCTTTTAATGCAAGTAAGGCTTCTTTTAATACTGGCCAGCTGAATATGTAAATACCCATAGATGCAAGATTGCTCTTTGGATTTTCCGGTTTTTCTTCAAATTCTGTGATGCGTCCTGTCTCGTCTGTAATTGCCAGACCAAAACGGCTTGCTTCTTCCCACGGAACCGGCATGCAAGCTAATGTTACGTCAGCTTTATTTGCTTTATGGAAATCGAGCATTACTTCGTAATCCATTTTATAAATATGGTCACCACCAAGGATTAATACATAATCCGGATTGTAGGTTTCCATATATGCCATATTCTGGTAAATTGCGTTTGCTGTTCCTGTATACCATTCTGTATCTGTTTTTTTCTCATAAGGCGGAAGAATGGAAACACCACCTACATTTTTATCCAAATCCCACGGAATACCAATTCCGATATGTGTATTTAAGCGGAGTGGCTGATACTGTGTCAGTACTCCGACTGTATCTACGCCTGAATTAATACAGTTACTGAGCGGAAAATCTATAATTCTATACTTTCCTCCAAATGAAACTGCCGGTTTTGCTACCTTTGCAGTCAGTACACCCAAACGGCTGCCCTGTCCACCTGCAAGCAACATGGCAATCATCTCTTTCTTAATCATGTAATCACCTCTTGTATATATTTATGATTCTTTTATTATATCACACTAAATCAAAATTGTGAACATTTTTAACAATTTTTTTTCGACTTTTCCATTGTTTTTGTGACATTTTACTCGTCTCTAACATTTCGATTAAGAAAGGGTTTTCATTCCCTTTTTTTTTATGTATAATGAACTATTGAAAGATGTAAAAGCTAAGTAAGTAAGATAGATTAAGATAGAATAGAAAGGAACTTGCTGCCTTATGTATGAAATAGATTTTAATAAACCATTACACATTCATTTTATCGGTATCGGTGGAATCAGCATGAGTGGTCTTGCCGAAATCCTTTTAAAAGAAGATTTTAAAATTTCCGGTTCGGACGCCAAACCTTCTGACCTTGTAACGCACTTGGAAGGTCTGGGAGCAAAAGTCTATATCGGACAGCGCGCTTCTAATATCACAGACGATATTGAACTCGTTATCTACACAGCTGCGATTCATCCGGATAATCCGGAATTTGCCTGTGCAAAAGAAAAACAGATTCCAATGCTCACAAGAGCAGAACTACTTGGTCAGATTATGCGCAACTATGAAACTCCAATTGCCGTTTCCGGAACACATGGAAAGACAACTACAACTTCCATGATTTCCCATATTCTCTTAGAAGCAGACGCTGACCCTACTATTTCCGTTGGAGGAATCTTACCTGCAATCCATGGAAATATCCGTGTTGGCGAATCTGAAACCTTTGTTACAGAAGCCTGTGAATACACAAACAGCTTTTTAAGCTTTTTCCCGAAAATCAGCATTATCTTAAATATCGATGCAGACCATCTGGATTTCTTTAAAGATATTGATGATATTCGCCATTCTTTCCGATTATTTGCCGAAAGACTTCCAAAAGACGGAACTTTAATTATCAATCAGGATATTCCAAATGTTGCCGAAATCACAAAGGATTTACCATGCGGAATTATTTCCTATGCCCTGGAACAGGACGCAGATTACACTGCTGCAAATATTGAATTTGATGAAACTGCACACGCTTCCTTCGATTGTATGGAAAAAGGTACTTTACTTGGTCATTTTTCACTTTCCGTTCCTGGCATTCACAATGTCTCAAATGCATTGTCTGCCATTGCACTGGGAAGAAAACTTGGTCTTTCCCTGGAATCTATCCAGAAAGGTCTCCTGCATTTTGGAGGAACAAACCGTCGTTTCCAGTATAAAGGAAAAGTGGGAGGCGTTACCGTTATTGATGACTATGCACATCATCCGACAGAGATTGCCGCAACACTGCGCACTGCAAAAAACTATCCACATAAGACAATCTGGTGTGTATTCCAGCCTCATACCTATACCAGAACAAAAGCACTGATGGATGAGTTTGCCCAGGCATTAAGCCTTGCAGATAAAGTTGTGCTTGCAGATATCTATGCGGCACGAGAAACAGATACACTGGGAATTTCTTCCAAAGACCTTCAGGAAAAAATTTCCTTACTTGGAACAGATGCTCATTATTTCTCTACTTTTGACGAAATCGAAGATTTCCTTCTGGAAAACTGTATACCGCAGGACTTATTAATTACAATGGGCGCCGGCGATGTTTATAAAATCGGAGAACATCTGCTCGGGCTGTAAGAACTTATATACTCTGCAGGCATTCCTGATAGTAAAGCGGACATTCGCAATCCGCTTCGCTACTTGCTCATGAACGCAGTCGCT
>OLNX01002611.1_pt1 | contig 13122 bp, 9 predicted proteins | sample 1672611 | NCBI WGS metagenome assembly OLNX01 (sample SAMEA3136705, study PRJEB25190) | human gut metagenome
TTCGTTCTGCGGCGCTTGTTTTTCCGCACCCGCTGCACAATATCCCAGACCTCTTTGCTAATGATGGCCGGATGCGTATTTTCAAACACGAGGCATTCTTCCCTTGGGTGTTCAATTTTGCGCTTGTCCTTATAGGATTTGGTGCTAAAGCGGTAGTTCACAGTGTTGCCGAGATAGATCTCATTTTCTAACAGGTTCGCGACTGCGCTGTCCGACCAGTGGTACGGCTTCGTGATGTCCAAGGCGGAATGCGTCAGGCCGTATTTCTGGTAGGTGTAATAGCTGGGACAAAACACCTTTTCTTTGGTCAGGATCGTCGCAATCCGGCTGGGGCCATTGCCCGCGGCACACAGGGCGAAGATTCGTTTCACAACGGCAGCGGCTTCCTCGTCTATGACCAGCTTCTTGGTCTCCAGGTCTTTGACATATCCATAGGGAGCGCGCGTCCCAAGCCGCTCGCCGCGCTCCGCTTTGGCCTTTTGAACTGCACGAATCTTTCGGCTGGTGTCCCGAATAAACCACTCGTTGAACAAATTTTTGAACGGCATGAGATCATTGCTCTCTGCATTTTCCGTATCCACATTGTCGTTGATCGCAATGTACCGGACGCCGAACATCGGAAAGCGCTCTTCAATGTAGAGACCGGTGTGAAGCTGGTTCCTGCCAAGGCGGCTGAGATCCTTGGTCACGATGATCCCAACCTCTCCGTTTTCCATGTCCGCGATCATCTGCTGAAATGCGGGTCTTTGGAAGTTACCGCCTGAAAAACCGTCATCCACATAGAAGCACGGATTTGGAAAATGATGATCTTCTGCGAACCTTTGCAGGATGCTTTTTTGATTCTGGATGCTGTTGGAATCGCCATCTAAGCCGTCGTCCTGACTGAGCCGGCAGTAGAGGGCGGTTTTCTTCTGGTTTGACATTTGTCTTTCCTCCTTCTGGTCAAACCGCTCAGAGCATTGTGAGCACACAATACTCCAAGCGGCGCGAGAAGTCTAGCCCTTATGCCGACTTTTTTCGTTGAAGTTCCAACGCGGCCAAAACCCTGAGTTTTTCTTCCGCTGTCTGACTTCCGCTTTTGGGGAAAACGGAGACGACGCAGATGGCTCGTCCGTGCGAGATCTGAATGCGCTCAACACGGACGGAATCAGGGCAGGCCGCTGGTTTTGTAGTTTGGTTCATGACGACCTCCCTGATTTGATTTTCAAAAAATGTACTTGCAAAAAGCAGCCAGGAGAGTTAACATCCGACAAACCGTTTGAGGAGGATCGCCGATGTTAACTGCCTGTTTGTCCATGACGCTTCATTTGCTGCTTTTGCTGATTCGTATTACAATGAAATTGAGATTATCCATTCCGCTGGTGTACCTGGTGTTGATGCTCACAGCGTTTCGACCGTGGTATCGTGTGCACGCGACACTGGCGGATGGGATTTTTCTGGTGATGCTGGGCTGCGTGATGCTGTCATGGATCATCTCCCTCATTCGATTTGCAAGGCGAGAGCTGGCTTGATGCCAGCCCTCGTTTTTTTGCGCCGCATGGTGGGCGGACGTGGCGTTTGTGTGGCGCAGACCTGCACGGATGCGCGGTCAGCCTGCAAAACCGCACACGTCGGCACAACGTGCCTTACCGCTGGCGCGTGACAGCTATCCGCTGCGGCTGCTGTTCAACGCGGTCAATGTCCTTCTGCATGACGGCTGCCGTCTCCGAGATTTCCTTGCATTGCTTGAGCTTCCAGCGCTTTTGCCGGATCTGCTGATTGACCTGCGCAAGCTGTTCATAGAGATCCGCTTTTTCTGCCAGCAAGGCTTCGCGTGGAATGCCGCAAGTATCCAGGACCTCTTTTGCATTGTCATATTCTGCTTTTCTCGGTTCAAATCCGGCGAAGGCAGCTTCTGCTGCCAGCGCGTCAAAGAGCTTCTTGTGTTTTTTCTTGCGGACGTTCAGAATCGTGCGCTGCTTGGCAAGCTGTGTGACCTCATTCTCTGCCTGCTGCAAGCAGGCGGTCAGATCATCTGCCGTGGTGATATTGTTCTCTTGCAGGAACTTCAGACGCGCTTTGTAAACATCAGCCTTCATGATCTCTTTTCGCAGGTGCGGCGACATGCGCGGCGGGTACTGCCGTTTTTCAATTCGACCGAGCAAATAGCAGTAGTGATAATACAGCGCAAGGAATCCTGTGTACTTTGGATGTGGGCGGTATGGCTGCGGCTTTGGCTTCGGCGTGAAGGCAGGTTTCCTTCCGGCTTCAATTTGCCCCAGATTGCCCAGAATGGTCTGCTCAATACGTTCTTCCGAGAAAGCAGGATTTCTGCGTTCCGGACACATGAAATGTTCCTGCCCGCGTAACCGAAATCCAAGGCGTTTGCCGTGATGGATCTCATAGCCACTATGCTCCATAAGCAGGAAAAAGTGACCGAGATCGTTGGCGTCCTCGATGGCATCGTGCAAGTCCGCTTCGAGCATAGAGCGGAACGTCGGCTGGCCCCTTTTCTGACGCAGCCACTCCGCATAGCTGACGGTTTTCTTTTCATCGCTTTCCAGAATGATGCTCAAACCATGCGCTTTGCACAGCCGATCTGAAACACCGCGAATCTGCTTGGAATAATTTTCACAGGTGCTGTGATACATTTTCCCGGTGACGGCATTGACCGAGTTGAACACAATATGCGAGTGAATATGTGCTTTGTCCACATGGGTCGCAATGACGGCTTCGTATCCCGGCAAATGCTCGGCTGCGAATTGCTTGGCGATCTCATGTGCCAGCTCCGGCGTGATCTCGTCCGGCTTGAAAGACTGGATGATGTGGTAGCATTGCCGCCCAGCGGTTTTACCAAGGGTGCGTTTTGTGTCCATCATCTGCTGCGCGGCATGACCGGGATCGCAGCGGACGTAGTCGGTCAGCAGCTGTTCGCCCGTTTTGACAGGATTCGTGATGTAATCAATCGCCTGCCGCAAGCCGCCGTTCCGATACAGAATCTTTGTAATTGCCATTATCGTTTCGCAACCTCATAGAGTAGACCGTAGACCTCGTCCAGCATCCGTAGGGCACGTGTGGTTTCTTCCCGGCTGGCAAATCCGGCATTTGCTTTGCGAGCGATCTGGTTGATGTTGTTGCCGATCTGATGGATTTCAGTGCGCAGCGCTTCCATCTCTGCGGATGGTCTGGGTTTGAGATCATATCCGTTCAGCAATCTGCGCAGGTACGCGGTTCGTGTCAGACCGCAGGCTTTGGCATTCGTGATCAGCTTTTGGACTTCATCGGCGTTCAGTCGCAGACAGATCTTGTATGGTTCTTCGTTCATCGAGTCTCCTTTCCACCGTCAAAGGGCGGCATATTGGGGTCTGGGTTCTCCCTGCAAGTGCCGTTTTGATATCAAACGGCGATGCTTGCGCTTTTCTTGCGTAGCAAGAAAAGCCTGAGGTGCTCCCCGTCGCTGGAATCATACAGAAAGACATTTCAATTTTTCTTTCGTACCAGACCTGAAATTCCGCCTTTCTGCACGTTGGATTCCGTAGTCGCTACAATAGTCGCTATGAAAATTTGAAATTCGGATTTTTGCCCTTTCTAGTCGCTAGTATAGTCGCTATGGTTTTCTTACGCCGTATTTGCAGCTCGCGCCCCGGCGATGGGGAACAGCGCGGACAGAGCTTGGCAGCTCTCACAGCTCGTGGAAGGGGCCTTGGCTGCTTGCAACCCCAGCCACGGCAGCCTGTCTTGCGTCGAAACAAACTGCGGTGTTGTCCGCGCTGCTGGTTATTCAGTTGTCTGGGATTGCGATTCTACATCCATATTTTTCCTTAAAAGTACCAAAAGGAGCGCTGCGGCCATTCTCGGTCGCAGTGCTCCTTCATTACGTTTCATGGTGCGCTTCGGAATATTCTGTTGTTGAAAGGATTTCCCGCCGCCGTTCCAGGATAACGCCGGAATAAATGTTTAATGATCTTTTGCGAAAAAGCTTCCGCTTTCCAGCAGTCGTTTCGTCGTTCCCGTATCGGCAAATTTATATCCGTCCTCCAGAACAATCCATCCGCGCACGCCGTCCGGCACTTCAATATGCAGACAGATCTGTGCGTCTGCGCGCTCCCAGCGTACAAACACACGGCCCTGAGGCGTCTGATGCCAGCCCTCGGCAAACGTCATGCCATCTGGAAAGAACGGCTGGATGCATACTTTGTCCGGGTTCTGCGTGGGAAAACAGCGAATGCCGGCGAGTGTCTGCATGAACCAGCTGCTCACATTGCCCCAGAAATGATGGTTGAGCGAGGTCACCTCATCGCGCTCCGGCTGGAATTCCTCCCAGAGTGTTGTTGCGCCGCGCACGATCCAGTTGCCATACGACGGAAAATCCGGTCTTGTGATCATATGCAGCGCCAGCGCGCTCTGCCCATACGCAGAAAGCACATGGAACAGCACTCTCCCGCCAAGCACGCCGACATTCATGCGTTCTCCGTCAGCCTCAATGATCTCCATCAGCCGCGCAAACGCCTGTGTGCATTCCGTTTCCTCGAACACATGGAAATACAGCGCCATCGCCTGTGACGTCTGACAATTGCCTTTCACAAGCATCGTTTCCCAGTCGATCAGATTTGAACGGATTGACTGCCGGAATGCATCGGCAAGCTCTGCGGCAAAGGCACTTTGCTTCTGTCTGCCAATCCTGCGGAACATTTCTGCCGCTTTCCGGCAGATATCCATCGCCATAATGCTGTCGGTCAGTTCCAGCGGCGCAAGATAGTCTCCGCAGCCGCGGCCAGCCGGACACCAGTCGCCAAGCCCAAACGCCACAAGACCATCCGGGTGGATTTTTGTCGTGAGATAGTCCAGATAGCGCAGCATGGCGTGCGCGTTTTTCCGCACGGCATCCAGATCATTCCGGTATTGCATCAGCGCATACGGAAGCCAGAACAGCACGCAGTCCCACGCAGGACCGTTGCCCCACGCAAAGCCCCAGCCTGCCGTCGGCACGATACCGGGCAGCGATCCGTCTGGTGCCTGTGAGCCTCGGATATTCCGAAGCCACTCATGATAGCAGCGCTCCGGCGCGAAATAGAGCAATGTGTGCTCTGCGGACAGCGCAGCGTCTGCCGTCCAGCCGTTTTTCTCGCGCTGCGGGCAGTCTGTCGGAAAGTGGACGAAATTGGAAAGTGTTGAGCGCATAGATGCTTCATGAATCCGGTTGACCGTTTCATCCGAGCAGCGGAAGCCGCCGCGAACCGGCAGCTGCGTGTGCATCACAAGATACGTCAGCGCATCCTCCGTTGCCTGCTCCGGGCGCAGGCCGCGAATCCACACATACTGAAATCCGTGATAGGTGAACGTCGGCGTATAGACATTTTCGCCGGCCTTGCAGATATAAACGTCTTTCTGGCTTCCGGTCGTTCGGTCGCACGTCAGGTTTGTCAGATCAAGCTTTCCGTCGATCAGATGCTCGCCGTGGTGCATCGTAATTGTCTGTCCTGCCTCGGCCGTCACATGCAGACGGCACACGCCCGCGTTGTTCTCGCCAAAATCGTACAGATATCCATCGTCCACCTTTCGGATGGAAACAGGCCGCAGCTCCTTTTCGATCGTAACAGGTTCGATCGTGCGAAGAACGCGTTCCCCGCGCGGACGCTCGGCGCAGAGCGCAGGCTTCCATTCGCCGGACGGCGTACCCGGCAGCAGCCAGTCCGGTCTTTCTTTCCGTGCGTCATAAGTCTCGCCCACACGGTAGTCATCGGACAAAAGCGGCGACGGAGCGGTCAGAAACGCCTTATCCGATTCCAAAATGGCCTGCCGTTTCTCTCCGCTGCATTCGTCCAGACGCAGCGCAAAACGCGGCGCGCCGCGAAAGCGTGCCTTGTCAAAATCCCAGACATAGCCGCCCGGATTGTTCTGAAAGCCGTTTCCAAGCCAGACGCCGAGCACGTTCTCTCCGATTTTGAGCAGCGGCGTGATATCATAGGAATCATAATAGACCGCAACGTCGGGTGAGGAGATGTACGGTGCCAGACGGCCGCGGGTGATGCGCTGCCCATTCACATACAGCTCATAAAAGCCGATGCCGCAGATCAAAAGTTCCGCCTGCTCCGGCACACGTTCAAGTCGGAACTGTCTGCGGAAATACGGCGCGGGAACGGGCTGCTCCGGTGCAGAAAACGCCGGGCCTGCGTAAATAAACGATTCGGGAAACTCCATATTCTTTCTCCTTATCAGAATCCGGCAGACAATTTGCACGTCTGCCGGATTCCGTTTATCCAAATGGTTTTACTTTTTCAAATAGCGGTGCAGCATGGCCGCTGTTTCCGCGCGGGTTGCAAAGCCGGTCGGATTGATCCGATTGCCGCTTGTGCCGCGCACGATTCCTGTTTCATATGCCCAGGCAAGCGCCTCACGCGCATAGCCGCTTACGCTGCCTGCGTCAGAGAAGCCTTCAAGCGATACGGTCGCAGCGGTGCTCTGGCCGCAATAGCGGCTGTAGCGGTACAGAATTGCTGCGAGCTGCTCTCTTGTAATCGCGTCATCCGGTGCAAACCGTCCGCCGCCGCAGCCATTGACGATGTCGTTTTCCGCTGCCCATGCAACAGCATCTGCATAGTACATGCTTGCTGGGACATCATGGAATCCGGATGCTTCTTTTGCTGCCGGGCTTCCCTCTAGCCGCCAGAGAATGGTTACGATCATGGCTCTGGTGGTTTTCTGTCCCGGTGCAAACGTTGTCTTTGACACACCGTTCATCAGGCTGTTTTCATAGACATACGCAACGTCGCCATAGAACCAGTCCTGCTTTGTGACATCGGTAAACGGGAGCACCGCCGGTTCTTTCGTTCCGGATGCGCCCGAGCCGACCGGAGCGGATGGCTTGACCGGCACAACCGGCATATCAGAGACGCTCAGCTCCTGCTTGCCGGAAACGGAGTAAAGCTTGCCGCGCCAGCGGATATTGCCGTCGCCGAACGCGTGGTAAACGGTCACTTTCGACGCGGAGCGAATTGCGCTCCCATCGTCCGTGCTGAGCACGAACATTGCGCCGTCCGGATATTATAGCCGTTTGTGCCGATCTTTTCGCTCATGTGCGGATACAGCGCCACGCAGTCGCCATAGGCCAGCTCCATCAGCGGCACGATATGGCTTCCCGGCTCGGCCTGCGTCTTTTTGGAGAGAATGCCCTCGAAGTAGTCTCCATATGGGACGGCCCATTCGACACCGCCCTCCGAGCCAAACACGCCGAATGTATCCTGTGCGTATCCGGCAAGCGTCTGCTTCCAGTGCATATCCTCGCTGCGGCTGAGCACATTCGGCGCATAGCTGACGGCAAGCGGTACATTGAACGTTGTGTCGATAAAATAGCTGTTCGGCGAAAACAGATCCTTGACCTGCGGCAGATTACGGTAAGCAAACTCCATTGCCTTGTCCGACGCCATCAGATAGGGCGTTCCGCCTGCCCATACGCCGCCGGTCTGCGGGCGGCCGTCCTTGTTGTACATCAGGTATTTCGTATCAAACGACGGCGCGTCGTCATACATATCCTGATAGTTATCGTGCAGGCCGAACAGCCAGCCGTAATCGCGAACCTGCGTGGAAAGTGCGGCAAGGCCCTCGTTGCCGCCGGCCTCGGGAGAAGCCGGAAGAATGTCCGGATATTGATTGTCAAAGCCCATCCGGATCCAGCCGCCGAGCGTCATCAGTGCCCGGTCAAAGCCAAGCACATCGTTCCAGTGCTGCGCGACCTGCGAAAGCTCCGCAAACGTGTGCGAGGTATAGCCCGCACTGCCGCGGCTGCGGATCATGGTATCCGGCTTTGCCGTTGCCGCACCGTAGAGCTTCGTCACGCCGGGGTTTTCCTGTGCTTTTTGCGCGAACGTGCGCACCAGTCCACGCGCAGACGCGGCTGCGCGGTATGCCTTAGCGATCTGAACATAGCCGCCCTTGCCAAGCACACGCATCTGGAATACGCCGCTGTGCTGCGTCATGCTCAGCGAGAACGAAAGCTGATCGCTGCCGCCGGCATAGGGGCTGTCGATCCGGCTGTGGTGGACGTTCAGCGCCGTATCGGGATCTGTCCAGTCAATCAGCATGGCGCTGCCGTCCTTGACTGCGCCGGCAAACGCCATGGAGTAGTTGCCATAGGTCTGATAGACCTTGTTGAACTGCTCGCTTCCGTCGGCATAATAGAGCTTGCCGATGCTCTCCGGGACAGCGGCATAGCCGTTTTCCGTATCGAGCGTCCAGAGCGCATGATCGAGCGGCGTAACCGACGTAAGCGTCCAGCCGTCGGCCGGTGCTGCCGTATAGCTGGCGGAAATACCGCTGCCGTCCGGCAGCTGTTCAAAGTACACGTCGAACGTGCCGCAGCTGCGCGTCCAATTCAGATGGATTTTTCCGTTTTCCAGTTCTGCCGCGTCGGGTGCGGTCAGAACGAGCGTATGTTGCTGATCGCCATGCTGATAGGATGCCGTACCAACGCCGTTTGTCTGCACGCCAGATGACCAGACAACGCCGGTCGCAAGATCATACAGCAGGAAGCTGCCCGTCTGTTTGGAAACTGCAAAGCGCATCTGCGCGTTTTCCAGCGTGAGCGCTTCGCCCAGCCGGTGCAGCAGCGCATCTCTGCGGGCCGCAATTTCCGCTGCATCCAGCGCTGTTTGTACATTTCGATTCGCCCACGACGCCTGCTTTTGCATATTGTGTGCGTCCGTGGCTGTGAGCTTCAGCTGGAGCAGACCGTCTGCCGCCGCGTCCAGTGCAAACGTCTTGCGGAACACCGTATGCGCCGGAACCGTGACGGTCTGTGTCTGACCATCCCACTCACACTGATATGCGGCAGTCTGATCGGAGAAATTCACGAGGAAGCCGTCCACCATTGCAGAGCTGTCTCCAACACTGCGCGGTGCTGCCGCAAGGCACCAGTCGGTATTCACGTCCAGCAGCTCGACTTTTGCAAAATCGTCTGCTTTTTTGCCGTTTCCGATACCGGCGCGCCATTCAAGCGTTGCTTTGCTCGAGCCGCCGTCACGGTCGCCCGCCAGCATGGTCATATAGAACGAGCCGTCCGGCTTTGCGGCAAAAATCGACTGCCACGGGAACGCAATCTCATAGCGCGTATGTCCGGTTTCCTCGTCGCGGACGGTCTTGAACTGCACGCTCTGCATCTCAAGCGCGGCGTTCCCGTCATACCACCGCCAGATCTCCGGCTGCCCGTTATAGTTGGAGAAGCCGTATTCCGCGCCATAGTCATCGCCGTATTCGCTGAACGCGATCTGCAGACAGTCGCCGCCATACATACCGTAGCCGTAGTCTGCGTCCAGCATGTCGTCCATTACGTCCACAGCCATATAGAAATATGACTCGTCATAGGCGGCGCGTGCCGTCATGGAGAAGCCCTCGGGCTTTGCGGGGAAATATTTGTCCAGCGCCAGCGTAATCCCGGCTGCGGTATCCCAGTCGCTGAAATCGCCGTCGATGGTCAATCCAGCTGCCGGAAGAACCGGCAGATAGCGGCCGGAGCCAAAGTTCGTCAGGCCATGATACAGCTCATCGTCTGCGTCCGTGCCGACGGTGTAGCGGAATTTCTCCACGCTGCCGTCTGCCATGGTCTCCGCCGCTGCGTAAGCGCGGATTTCCGTTTTGGTGGTGATGGAGATCGGTGCGGCATAGACGGCGGCAGTTACGGATGTGCGCGGGTCAGTACCATCCGTTGTATAGTGGATCACCGCGTTTTCTGCGGCCTCCGCCAGAGCGAGCGTTACTGTCGTTCCGGGTGCAACCTTGCCCGCTGCGGGAGAAGCCGTCACCGCAGGCGCCGCCTTTTGCTTTACAACGCGGATATTGTCCAGCAGATATACCATGGAGCATTCCGTGTCGCCCGGCATGTCATTGCCGTAGAGCCAGAATTTCAGCTCCGTCAGATTGCTGACGTCCTTGCCGGAAAGGTCAATTGCAACGGTTGTCCATGTGCCCTTGGGCGCATCGGCAAAGGGGCTGCCCATATAGATGGTCTCGCTGCCGTTGGAGATGTTCAGATTCAGACTTCTCGGTTCAAGCGTCTGTTCCGGGTATACGTCGATCAGCAGCTTCTGCGCGCCGGTCAGATTCAGACCGCCTACGTTCCAGATCAGATTGGCAAACGCGCCGCTTTTCTGCTTGTAAGTGCCGGTGACGCGCAGCGCTGTCCGATCGCCGCTCTGTGCCGGCTCTGTGCAGATGGCGACGCTGGCGTCATTCTCTGTCCGCCATGCGGAATCATCGTCCATTGCGTTCAGCACGACTTCTTCCAGCACCGGCGGCGTCTCCTGCTTCTCGCAGATCATGCGGATATTGTCCACAATGTAGGTCATGGAGCACTCGGAATCACCCGGCATGTCGTTGCCGTAAAGCCAGAATTTCAGTTCCGTCAGCTTTGTAACATTCTTATCGCTCAGGTCAATGGCAACCGTCGTCCATTTTCCTGCCTGCGCGTCCGGGAACGCAGCGCCCATATAGACCATTCCGCTGTCGGAAGTCAGGTTCATATTGAAGCTGCCGCCGGAAAGCGGCGTTTCCAGGTAGACATCCATCAAAAGACGCTTTGCACCAGTCAGATCCAGTTCGCCCGGCTGAAGCACCATTGTGGCAAAGTCGCCGCTTTTTGATGAATATGTGCCGGTCAGCTTCAGCGCGGCGCTGCCCTGTGTGTGCAGCTCGCTTTTCTGCGCCGTGATACGGACGCTTTCCGTTCCGTCAATCTTCCACGCATCCGTGTCCTCCATGCCGCAGATCAGAACGCTCTTTTCATTTTCCTCTGCGTCGGTTTTGGGCAGGACAACGCGGATATTGTCCAGCAGATACGCCATGGAGCATTCGGTATCGCGGGGCATATCGTCGCCGTAGAGCCAGAATTTCAGCTCCGTCAGATTGCTGACGTCCTTGCCGGAAAGGTCAATTGCAACGGTTGTCCATGTGCCCTTGGGCGCATCGGCAAAGGGGCTGCCCATATAGATGATGCTGCCGCCGTTTGAGATGTTCAGATTCAGACTTCTGGGTTCAAGCGTCTGTTCCGGGTATACGTCGATCAGCAGCTTCTGCGCACCGGTCAGATTCAGACCGCCCGCGTTCCAGCTCAGGTTCGCAAACGCGCTGGCTTTTTGCTTATAGGTGCCGGTGACACGCAGCGCTGTCCGATCACCGCTTGCGGCAGCTTCGGCCGAAATTGCGACGCTGTCGCTGCTCTCTGCGCGCCAGTCCGCAGCGCTGTCCATTGAATTGAGAACAACTTCTTTTGTATTGGCCGAAACCGCTTCCGCGCGGACGGTGGGAAGCGTACCGGCAAGCACCGAGAATGTCAGCAGCAGACACAGCGCCGCCGAAATCCATCGTCTCATTTGTCTGTTTGAACGCATATTGTCTATCCTTTCACTGCGCCGGCAGTCATGCCGGACACGATATATTTTTGCAGGAAACAGTAGATTGCGATGATTGGCAGGGAAATCAGGGTGATATTCGCGAACAGAAGATTCCAGTCAGATTTCTTCTGTGAGCAGAACGAATAGATTGTCAAAGAGACGGTATACCGCTTCGGCGAGTTGAGCAGAAACAGCGCCGTTCCAAACTCATTCCAGATCGACATACCGGCAATGATGATAACCGTCACCATGACGGGCTTGATAAGCGGGAGGATGATCTTCCAGTACATCTGCATCGGCGTGCAGCCGTCCAGCAGCGCCGACTCGTCCAGCTCATCCGGAATGCTGCGGAAATAGCCCGTGAAGATAAACACAGCGAGCGGGAAGAAGCTTGCCGTATAGACAAGGCAGATTCCAAGGTAGGTGTGCAGCAGTCCGAGTGATTTCAGCAAAAAGTACGTAGGAACGGTAAAGCCGGGCATGGTCATGCCAAGGATAATCAGGCTGTTGACGCGGCCGACCCATTTCTGCTTGCGGCGCTGGATGATAAACGCGGCCATGCTTGCCGTAAGCACGATCAGCGCGACGGACAAAACCGTGATGATCGTGCTGTTGAGATACGCCGTGGTCAGGCCGGATACGCGGAACACCTCCGCATAGTTCTGCGCCGCCTGTTTCAGGTTGACGCCTGCCATGGACAGGCTGAGCTGGTTTGCATGCTTGGAGTCCTTGAGGGAGTTTACAAAAATCATCCAGATCGGGACGACAAAGATTGCGCTTACCAGCAGCGCCACCAGCTCCGCTGCGATGGATTTCCATTTCTTTTTCACAGGTCTACCTCCCGCTTGCGAATGATGCTGTACGACGAAACGGCAAACAGTGCGACAATGACCGCCAGCAGGACATAGCCTGCATTTGCCTCGCCCTGCATATTGAACGAGAACGAGCGATAGATCATGGTGTTCATGACCTGCGTGGTAACGCCCGGGCCGCCGTTTGTGGTGGCGACAATGATATCGAACACTTTCAGGCCGCCGATCAGACTGTTTACGAACGCATTATTGAACGCCGGCAGGATCAGCGGGAACGTAACGCGCCAGAAGCGCTGCCATGCGTTTGCGCCGTCGATGGTCGCTGCCTCCTGATATTCCGGCGGAACGGCCTGAAGCCCGGCAAGGATGATGACCATGTTGAAGCCCGACCACTTCCAGATCTCCACACCGCAGACAGACAAAAGCGCCATCTTTGTATCTGTCAGCCAGTTTTTCGCCATAAAATCCAGTCCGAGCGCGCGGAAGAACTGGTTGAGCAGGCCGTAGGGATGCAGAATTGCCGTAAAGACAATGCCAACGGCAACGGTACTGATGATGGCCGGGAAGAAGCTGATTCCGCGCAGATAGTTGCGCAGGTGAAGCTTCCGGTTCAGAAATACGGCCAGTGCAAGACCAAGGCCAACCTTTCCGACAGTCGTCACAACCGTAAAAATGATCGTATTGAGCAGCGCCCGCTTGATGCTGGGATCGCTGATGATATTTTTGTAGTTCATGAGCCCGACAAAGTCCGCTCTGGTAAAGTTCCAGTTTGTAAAGGAATACCAGACGCCGATCAGCACAGGCAGGATGAAAAAGACGCCGTAAATCAGAACGCCGGGCGCCATAAACAACGCGGGATAGCGCTTGTTCTTATTCATACTTCACAATTTCCTCGCTATACGGAAGGGCGTCTGCCAAGTATCCGTTTGGCAGACGCCCTTGCTGTG
>OLNX01002613.1_pt1 | contig 13119 bp, 10 predicted proteins | sample 1672611 | NCBI WGS metagenome assembly OLNX01 (sample SAMEA3136705, study PRJEB25190) | human gut metagenome
TCATGTGCGGCTTGTTCGGCGTGTAACCGGACTCGTTCATGGCGTACAGGATGCGGCGATGCACCGGCTTCAGGCCGTCGCGCACATCGGGCAGGGCGCGGGAGACGATAACGGACATGGAATACTCGAGGAAGGAGGTCTGCATCTCCTTACCGAGAAATGCCGCGCGCACGATGGTGCCCTCGCCGCCGTTGGCGCCCTCGATGATGGAGCCGTGGGGGTTGGGCATGTCAACCATCAGCGAGCGGGCGCGCTCTTCCTCGGAGATGAAGCCGGGCTCGTTGCCGTCTTCGTCGGCGTCTTCCACGTCTTCTTCTTCATCAAGGGTAGAGCTGGCGCTGGCGAGTTCCGCGTCGTCGTCGCCCTCATCGTCGGTGTTCACTTCCTCGGCCAGGTACAGGGCGTCCTCCTCGGCGGCCTCTACCTCGTCGCGGTCGTCGTCGAATTCGTCAAAGTTATCAGCCATTTAGCTCTCCTAAATATCCAGGAAGCGGACGTCGCGGGCGTGTTTCTGGATGAATTCCTTGCGGGGTTCCACCTGCTCGCCCATAAGCTCGCTCACCACGCGCTCGGCCTCCACGGCGTCATCGATGTTCACCTGCAGAAGCGTGCGGGTTGCCGGCTCCATGGTGGTTTCCCACAGCTGCTCGGGGTCCATCTCACCGAGGCCCTTATAGCGCTGAACATCGAACTTGCTGGGGTCGTCGTACTCGGCCAGGGTGGCGGACAGCGCCTTCTCGTCGTAGATGTAACGCTCGACCTTCGGGCTGCGGGAATTCTTCTTCTTCAGGCCGAAGATAGGCGGCTGGGCGATGTAGATGTAGCCGAGGTTGATGAGCTCGGGCATATAGCGGTAGAAGAACGTCAGCAAGAGGCAGCGGATGTGCGCGCCGTCGACGTCGGCATCGGTCATGATGATGATGCGATGGTAGCGGGCCTTCTCGGCGTCGAAGTCCTCGCCGATGTTGGTGCCGATCGCGGTAATGAGCGAGCTGATGGTGTCGGAGGACAGCGAGCGGTGCAGGCCGGCACGCTCCACGTTCAGAATCTTACCGCGCAGAGGCAGGATGGCCTGGAACTTGCGGTCGCGGGCCTGCTTGGCCGAACCGCCTGCGGAATCGCCCTCTACAATGAAGATTTCGGACTGGGAGGCGTCCTTGCTGGCGCAGTCGGCGAGCTTGCCGGGCATGCTGAACGAGTCGAGCACGTTCTTGCGACGGGTCATCTCGCGAGCCTTGCGAGCAGCCTCGCGGGCCTTCAGCGCCTGGGTGGCCTTGCCGATGATGCGCTTGGCCGGCGTGGGGTTCTCCTCCAGGTATTCGCCGAGGCCCTGGGCGACGGCGTTTTGCACCAGCGGGCGGATCTCGGTGTTGCCGAGCTTCGTCTTGGTCTGGCCCTCGAACTGCGGGTCATGCAGTTTCACGGAGATGATGGCGGCCAGACCCTCGCGGGCGTCCTCGCCGGAGAGGTTCGGATCCTTCTCCTTCAGAAGGCCCTTCGAGCGGGCGTAATCGTTGATGGTACGCGTAATAGCCTGCTTGAAGCCGTCCATATGCGTGCCGCCCTCATGGGTGTTGATATTGTTGGCAAAGGCCATGACGGAGTTGGTGGAATAGGAGCTGGACCACTGCAGGGCCACTTCCACGGTGCCGTCGGCGTTCTCGGCCTCGAAGTAGATGGGCTTGTTCAGGGTTTCCTTGCCGTCGTTCAAGAACTTCACGAAGTCGACGATGCCGCCCATGGCCTGGAAAACCTCGGTGCGGGGGTTGCCGTCGGCGTCAGTGATGCGCTCGTCGGTGAGGATGATCTTCAAGCCGCGGTTCAGGAAGGCCATCTCGCGGAAACGGGCGGCCAGAGTGTCGTAGTCGTACACCGTGGTCTCGGTGAAGATGTCGGGGTCGGGCCAGAACGTGACCGTGGTGCCCGTGTGCTTTGCCTTACCGATCTCGTGCAGCTTGGTTTTGGTCTTGCCGTGATCGAAATCGATCTCGTATTCCTTGCCATCGCGGCGCACCTGCACTTCCACCTTCGTGGAAAGGGCGTTCACAACGGAAACGCCGACGCCATGCAAACCGCCGGAAACCTTGTAGCCTTCACCGCCGAATTTGCCGCCGGCGTGCAGAATGGTGAGCACGACCTCGACGGTGGGGATCTTCTCCTTGGGATGCTTGTCCACGGGAATACCGCGGCCGTTGTCCTCGCAGGAGATGGAATTGTCGGGATGGATGGTCACCTTGATGGTATCGCAGTACCCGGCCAGGGCCTCGTCCACGGAGTTGTCGACCACCTCGTAAACCAGGTGGTGCAGACCGCGGGGGCCGGTGGAGCCGATGTACATGCCCGGGCGTTTGCGAACAGCTTCAAGTCCTTCTAGAACTTGAATGTCAGAACCGTCGTAGTGATCTGGTTTGTTTGCCACTGACACTCCTTCGCTCTCGGAACAAAAGAACGCGCCCAGATGCGGGCGCCGAATGAGTGTCAATTATAGCATGTGAAAATCGCATTTCGGCTGAAAGTCGCGGAATGGGGCTATTTTAAGGCTGTTTGAGGGCCTATGTTGCGGTTCGGTGAAGACTTTGCCAGGAATTGTGGAAAACAGGGCTTAAATCAAGCGAGAAATGCACGGAGTTAATACTTTGGGGACTCAAATGGGGCAATCCTGCGGTTTTGGCGGTTCACACCAACGGCAAGTGGATAACATTGCTCTTGTTCAACATGGTCTCATTGAAGTAATCGATGTTCGCTGTGGTGATAAAGGTCTGACTACCGCCTTCCATAGCGGTTACCAGCGCATCGCGTCGTCGGCCGTCCAGCTCGCTCATCACATCGTCAAGAAGGAGCACCGGCTTCTGGTCGATGATCTCCTCGATGACGGCCGCTTCAGCCAGTTTATACGAGAGAACAATAGAGCGCTGCTGTCCCTGACTTCCGTAGATTGAGGCGTTTTCCCCATCGAGAGTGAATACGATTTCATCGCTATGAGGTCCCACCACTGCCCGGCCGCGCCCCCGCTCTTCCTCCGCGCGCTCATGAAGCGCGCGGGCCAACGCCTCGCGGGCTTCGTCGCGGGTAAGGGGCTCAACTGTTTCCTCTGGCGCTCCTTTTCCCCACGAGGGAACATAGACGGCGTTCAAACAATCGCGTCCTTGAGAAATCTCCTGGTACTTTGCAGTCAGATGAGGGAGCAGCCGCTCAAACAACGCGATGCGATAGATCGTGAGCTGAGCTCCCACCGTGACGATCATCTCATTGATGGCCTCCACAAGAGCGTCATCGGCCTCCTCTTTGAGAAGGCGATTCTTGTGGCGAATCACCTTCTCGTAATCACGCCGTACCGTGTAGTAGCTTTTATTTACCTGAGCACCCAAGGTGTCCAACGATGACCGCCGCCCGCTGTTCGGCCCTTTTACCAAATCGAGATCATCAGGCGTAAAAACGACCGAGGGAATGAGTCCTTTCAAATCGATCGGCCGTTTCGCCTTCCCATTGAGCCGATACTTACGCGTACGACCATCAAGCGTGAGGTCGATATCAAGGCGCCGATTGCCATCGGTTGCCTGCATGGACACGCGACTATGCTCCTCGCCGTGGCGAATCAGCTGATCAGCCGTACCATGTCGGAACGACGTGAGCGCCGTAAGCAGCTGGATGGCCTCGATGAGGTTCGTTTTGCCAACAGCGTTCTCCCCCACAAGTACGGTGATGTCCCCAAGCTCGTTTAGAGCCGCATCCTCGTAGTTGCGAAAATTCCGCAAAGAGAGGCTTTCAATACGCAGGGTCATTTAGGAGATGCGCACAGGCATGACGAGGTAGAGGAAGTTTTCCGGCTCAAGCGCGCGGAAGATGCCCGGCTTCAACGCCGATTGCACTTCAAGATACACCTCGGCGGTGGCAATGGATCCGAGGCCATCCAACACATAGGCATAGTTGAAAGCGATTTCCACATCTTCACCCTCGATAGCGCAAGAGATGATCTCCTGCGCGCTGCCCACATCCTGAGATGCTGCGGAAATCTGCACCGTTTGGGAGGCGTTGTTCAAATCGAAGCGCACGGGCGATGAAGTAGAGCCAAGCAGGGAGGCGCGCCGAACACTGGCCACGAGCTTATCCACCTCGATGGTAGCGCGAGTAGCGTAGCCGTCGGGGAGCAGCTGCTTGTAATTGGGGAAGTTGCCCTCAATGCGGCGGTTGATAAACACCGTGTCCTCGCAGGTCACGACGATCTGATTGTCAGCCAAGGCCAGAGACACCGGCGACTCCGTTTTCGGCAACGACGCGATTTCCGATAGAAAGCTGCCCGAGATGACCGCGTGGAACTCATCGGCCGAGGAGTTCGGCAGAGGAGCATCCGTGATGGCGAGACGATAGGAGTCGGTGGCCACCATGCGCAGCACGCCGGCCTCCAGGGTGATGAGGACGCCCGTGAGAATAGCGCGAGACTCATCTTTGGATACGACGCGAGAAACACGCTTGACCATAGTGGAAAACTGATGGAAGGGAATTTCTATCTTCTGGTGAACGTCCACACGGGGAAAACCGGGGAAATCCTCAGCGTTCAAGGCGCGGATAGAGAACGAAGACGTGTCGCAGGTGACGAAAGCCTGCTCATCGGTAGCCTCGACATGGACTGCAGCATCGGGAAGGTTTTTCACAATCTCCGAGAACAGCTTACCGGGCACCACCGTGCGGCCTTCCTCCTCAACGAGCGCGGCCACGGAGTATTGAATGGAGAGCTCCAAGTCGGTGGCTTGGAGGATGATTTTGTCGCCAGCGGCCTCGATGAGGATACCGGACAAGACAGGGAGCGTCGATCGAGTGGAAACCCCTTTGAGGACAATGGACAGGGCGTTGGCAAGCTCGGTGCGATTGATACTGAATTTCAAGGGATGCCTCTCTTCGTAATGGCCTGAGCTGAAACAGAAGATATCGTGCGGGTATTATAACGCCGGAAAACAGGGAAACGGAGAGGCCGCGCAGAGTTGTCTGACTAATGGTTGATTAGTTTTACACCCTTTTCTCGCTCCGCTAGTGGAAAAAGTGGATAACTTCCTCTTTCCCCAGCGCAAGCAGTGGATAACCGTCCTTTTCACTGAGTGGATATCGAAGGTAAAGATGGTTGACAGTTTTAGCTAACAATTCACTGTCGATTTTTCTTTTCAAAAACGACGCGTTGAACTGGGGTTTTGTAAATTATGTCAGGGTAATTCTCTTTAAACGCACCTATGTTCGAACAAGATCGTGCTTGATGGGAATTTTCTTCTCAAAGGCATGGGAAGCAGCTGAGAAGGGTTATCGAGAGCCTCTGTCAAGGTTTTTGGGCAAAGTTTTTCACTTTTTCCTCTTTGAATGACAGCCGTTAGGAATTCTCGAATTCCGAGTTTTCCACTTTTACTGAATATTTGGTTGATAAGTCGGAATTCTTCAGAAAATCGCAGGTAGTTCAGTTTCGGTTTTCCACTTTTACTGAACAAACAGTGAATTACTCATCACTGGTTATGAAATGCGCAGGTAGATACCTTGTAAAATGATGAAACACGTTACAATATCCTGAAAAATTCTTGAAACGACGAATTGAACGGCGAACAAAACGGAATGATCTTGGAAACCATGGAACAACATACTTCTCTTCACGACGAAGCTCCCCAGGGGGCTTCCTTCGACTATTCCTTCGTCGACACCGTGGGGCGCATCGCTCTCTACGACGACCTGCGTAGCGCACCACGGGTTGCGGAGATAAAGCCCGCCGACACGGCGGCTTATATCGAGGCGCTCGCCTCCACGGTGTACGAACAGTCCCATGGCGCAGGGGGAACCATCCCTTACACCGTTATTCGGGAGGTTTCCGAAAATTTCATCCATGCGCGCTTCAAAGAGGTGGTGGTCTCCATTCTCGACAAAGGGAACACCATCCGCTTCGCCGATCATGGCCCCGGCATCCCCTCGAAAGAAAAAGCCCAAATGCCAGGGTTTTCTTCTGCCGTCGAGCCTATGAAAAACTATATTCGGGGCGTCGGGTCGGGCCTTCCCATTGTGCGGGAGTACCTCGAATCGTCCCATGGCACCATTACTATCGAGGACAATCTGGGGACCGGCGCCGTCGTCACCGTCAGCTTGGTGCGTGAAGAAGACGATCCTCTGGACGACTGGGACGAAACCGACGTGCTGAGCAGCAAGGGAGAGTATATCCCAAGTTCGTCCTACGCTTCGGAAACCGCCGTGGTTCATCAGCCCTACGCAGCGCCCCTCGCAGCCGGCACCGAACCCTATCCCTCCAATCCAGCCGGAATCTATCCCTCCATGGGCTCATCCAGCGCACCAGGGGCGACTCCCTACCCACCCGCCTACGCGCCGCAAGGCTACAGCGCAGTACCCGCGGCTCCAGCTCCCGTACCGGCTCCCTCTTACGGAGCCCCTTACCAGGGATATCCGAGCTACGGGGCCTATGGAGCCGCCCCAACCGCCTATCCGGCCTACGGAGCAGCGCCAGCACCGGCGGCGTATCCGGGTTACCCGAGTGCCGTCATGCCGGCGCCCGCCCTCTCCGAACGCGAGCGAATATTCCTGAAGCTTCTCCTTAAAGAAGGAACCCTCCGGAACAAGGATTTCAGCGACCTGACCGAGACGCCGGCCTCCACCACCAACACCACCCTCAATCGGCTGCGAGAGGCAGGTTTGGTGGAAATGGTCGGGAAACAGCGAGCCCTCACCCCTTACGGCCGACAGATCGCACAGGGTCTCTAAGACCCAAGCCTTGCCAATTTGCTAGAATTGCCCTGAAAGCGGAGAACCACGGCAAAAAACGCCGGCGGAAGGATGATGTATGGATAGCGAGACGCTCAACGAACAATGGGCGCGCATTTGCGCCCAGGTCAAAAGCTACCAGGATATCGACCCCTCCCAGGTTTCCGCCTTTTTCTCGCGGCTCGTTCCCCAGGCCATGAGCGATTCATTTCTCATGCTCACCGCCGACAACGACTTTATAAAGACATGGGTCGAGCAGCATTACACCGAGGTTATCGTACGCGCGCTGCGCGATCTCACCGGCGTCGTATTCGCGGTGGCCATCGCTGTCGACCCCACCCAAGAGCAGCGTAAAATCGCCGCTGCGGGCCAACCATCCCCTGCGGCGCCCCTTTCGGCGCCCGCCCAACCGATGCCGACGCCAACACCCGCGCAGCCAGCAGCATCGACGATAGAGTCTCTCCCTTCTCAGCCCATCGCGGCAGCTGCGCCCCCCTCACCGGCCTATGGTGCTCCCCTGTCTCAGGCGACCCCCTTCGAACCATCCGGCATGGTCGCCCATTCCCTTGCAGAGGACGTCGTGGTCGATCACTACGCGCCTCCCGCGCCCGCACCGCTCTCCCAGGAGCCGGTCGCCGAGCGGGCTTCGAATCCCTCGTCTTCCCTCACGTTCGAGAACTTCGTTATCGGGGAATCGAACCGCATGGCCTACTCCATGGCCGTCGAAGTTGCAGAGTCCCCCGGACGGCTTCCCCTTAATCCCCTGTTCATTTACGGGAAAAGCGGCTTGGGCAAAACCCATCTCATGAGAGCCATTCAGAACTACATCGAGGAAACGCGTCCCTCGATGCGAACGGTCTACGTGGATGCTCAGGACTTTGTCTCGAAGTACTCAGAGGCCGGCGCCATCAAGGACCAGGAGAAGGTCAGCTTCCGCAACTTCCGCGCCTACTATGAGCAGGCGGACATCCTCCTCCTCGATGATGTCCAGCACCTTCAGGGCAAGAAGGAATCCATGAACATGCTTTTCCAGCTGTTCAACACGCTGACCAGCCAGGGCAAGCAGGTGGTGCTCTCCGCCGACCGCGCTCCCAAGAACATCCAATTCGACGAACGTCTGAAATCTCGCTTCTACAGCGGCGGCACCATCGATATCCAGCCGCCGGAAGTGGAAACCAAACTCGGCATCGTCAAATCCTTCACCGACGAGTTCAGCCGCAGCGAGGGCCTGGGAAACTTCACCCTCTCCGACGACATTCAAATGTACATCGCCGAGAACTCCGGGTCCAACATCCGCGAGCTCAAGGGCGCCGTGAATACCGTCATCTACCGCATGATCTACTGCGATCGCAGCGATATCTCCATCGATGAAGTGCGCGAGCTTCTAGCCAATCATTTCACCGGCGGCATGTCACGAAGCTTGACCGTGGAGGACATCCAGCGCGAAGTGGAGAACTTCTTCAAAGTGAGCCATAGCGACATGGTAGGCCCAAAGCGATCCCAATCCATTGTGAGACCGCGACAGATCGCCATCTACCTGTGCCGACAACTGCTCGACCTCCCCTACGGCGATATCGGCAAGAAATTCAATCGCGACCATTCGACCGCCATCCATTCGGCAACAAGTATCGAAGAGCGTTTGAAGACCGATCGCGATACCCAGGAAGAGATTGAGGTGCTGCAGAAGATCATCTGCGAGCTGGACTAGTTTGTTCACAAACTCTTGATAAGAAGGGAAAACCTGCGCATAACAGGGCGACTTTTCAACGACAACAGGAGAGAGCAGAGGATGGCCGCCAGCGCATGGTTCACAAGCGCGCTTGACAACTCACCAAGCAGTAAGTACGTTGCAAGCTCCCCACCTGCGGCTATGCCAGTTATCGACTAATCCACTCGTCTTATTGAGACTACTATTTGAATTCTATTTTTAGAATCCCTCTTCAATGGGAACTACATTTTATTTCTGCACAGCCGTTACCTGTACTTCATGGTTCCACCTCCCTATCGCAACTCCCTTCGCAGCCATCTTCCTTATTCTTCTGTTCGCCCCGTTGACAGTACTTTTTTGCGTTGTATAATTCAAAAGCTACTCTTTAAACCATGAAAGGGAAAGAAACAATGAAACGCACCTATCAACCGAACAAACGCAAGCGCGCCAAGTGCCATGGCTTCCGTGCCCGTATGGCTACCAAGGGTGGTCGCGCTGTTCTCGCTTCCCGTCGTGCTAAGGGGCGCAAGCGTCTCACCGTCTAGGAGATCTTTAGGTGCAGACTATTAAATCCAGCACTGAAATCTCCCAGCTCTTCTCTACGGGGCATCGTCTTCATACGCCATACTTTACGGTTATTGTAGGCGCTCAGGACGACAAGCAGAGCAATTATGAGCGACACGGCCATTCCGGTCGTGTCGCTTTTATTGCGGGGAAGAAGTTGGGGAATGCCGTTTGGAGAAACCGCGCCAAGCGCCGCCTGCGAGCACTCTGCATGGAAATGGGTGGGCCGTGGGCCGGCTTTGACGTGATATTTCTGGCAAAATCAGGCCTCACCCGGGCTTCTTATAGTAAAGTGCTGAAAGCATGCGGAAATGTCGCTGAGCGCCTTGCCCAAGGCGAAGGGAAGAACACCGTTGAAGAAGCTACTCGTACGCATTAAGAGGATTCCGACTCTGGTCGCTATCGGTCTTATTATGTTTTACCGAATGGCTCTTTCACCCCTTCTCCCCCCTTCTTGCCGCTTCATTCCCACATGTTCCGAGTACGGACTCACCGCGTTCAAGCGATATGGGTTTTGCAAAGGGTTCGTGCTCACTGCAAAGAGGATACTGCGATGCCGCCCTGGCGGTCCGTGTGGGTACGATCCCGTTCCCTGAGTCGCTGGTGCATTTGGAAAGGTAAGCTATGTGGGATATCTTTAAAGACTGGATCTTCGACATCATCCAGTTCTTCTATAACTTCTGCCACGACTGGGGACTGGCGATCATCATCGTCACGATTATCTTTCGTATCATTGTCGCGCCCCTCATGCATAAGCAAGCGAAGTCCAATTATGCTATGCAGAAGGTGCAGCCGAAGATTCAGGCCCTGAAAGATCGTTTCCCCGATGATCCCACGCGTCAATCCCAGGAGATGCAGAAGATCTACGCGGAGATGAAGTTCAACCCGCTCGCTGGTTGTCTTCCGATGCTGCTCCAGATGCCGATCTTTATTGCTCTGTTCCAGGTGCTTCGCGAGATGGGCGATCGTATTGGCGAGGGCACGTATTCGTTCTACAACTTGGTTCCGAATCTCGTCACGACGCCCTCCCAGGCTTTCGGCGAGGGATTCGGAACATTTGTTCCCTATCTCATTCTCATGATTATCTTTGCTGGTGCTACCTTCCTTCCGATGGTCCTTCAGCAGTTGAAAACTGAAAACACCCAGCAGAAAAATCAGACGCTCATGATGGGCGCGATCATGTCTCTTATGATGCTTTGGATTTCCTGGGGTTCGCCGGCGGGTGTGTTGCTGTTCTGGGGCGCATCCTCCCTTATCGGTATCGGGCAGAACCAGTTGACGCTTGCGCGCTGCCGCGCTGCCGATCGGCGTAAAGAGGAGGAAGAAGCTCTCGTCGTCAAGCCGATCGAGGTTAACATCACGCGCAAAGAGAAGAAGAAGCGTCCTAAGAAAAAGCGCTAGACCTTACTGATTTTAGGGAGTGTTTCACATGAAACACTCCCTTTGTACGTTCCGCGGCATCATTTCAACCGCGGTGTTTAAGGTTAGGAGCCTGTAATGACTGAAGAGTTCGAGGACATGATTGAAGAGGTAGAAGACGAGGTGGTGGAAGAATCTCAGTCTTCTGCGGATCCCATTAATACCGAAGAGGTTGTTGAAGAGGACGAGCTTATCGTGACGGACGAGATGCTCGATACCATTGCCGACACTGCTATCGCGGCACTCCAAGATATTCTCCAGTATTTCAATGTCGGCGAAGTGACTATTGATGAATACGAGGGTGACGAGGGCGAACTGATTCTTGATATCAGCGGCAAAGATATGGCTGTCCTTATTGGTCGTCATGGAAAAACTCTTGATGCGCTGCAATTCATTGTGTCGATGATAACGGTACGCACTATCGGTTTCCGTTATCCAGTTATTGTCGATGTTGAGGGCTACAAGAACCGCCAGCGCCGCCACCACGGAGCTGTCCTTTCCACCGGAAATGCCAATCACGGCGGTCTTTCCGCCGCAGGCCTTCATCTGCTGCCGCATCCAGTCCAGCAGACCGGGCAGCTGCTCCTTCGCGTGAAATTCCATACGCTCACCCTTTCTGATTTATGATGCCCCATTGTAAAGGGATGGGCCGTAATTTGCAAGCAGATTCCTGTTTTTTGGCAAAAACACGAAAAATGGCGTAAAATTCAGATTAGATTCGACATCTGCAAAAAAATTCCGCCGGAGCGGGAAACGATTTGTCCTGTCATAACGTTTTATCAGTGAAAGCGCTTTTCAATCACACAAAAAAGGAGGCATTGCATGACGGAAGCACAGCTCAGCAATGCCATGGATGCTTATGGCTCCACGGTTTACAGGCTGGCCCTGACCCGGATGCAGAATATCGCCGACGCGGAGGACGTGTATCAGGAGGTGTTCCTCCGGCTGTGGAAGCAGGCGGCGGAGGACTGGGACGGGGACCGCGCCAAGGCATGGCTTATCCGCACAACGCTGAACCGCTGCGCGGATCTGCACCGGTTCCGCCTACGGAGGCCGGTACTTTCTTTCGAGGAGATACCAGATCTGGCGCAGCCGGAGGACGAGAGCCGGGAGTTGTGGGAAGCGGTGAGCCGCCTGCCGGAAAAGGCCCGGACGGCGGTGCATCTTTATTACGCCGAGGGGTATTCGGCGGAGGAGATCAGCCACCTGATGCACATTCCCGCCGCCACGGTCCGAACCCGGCTCCACCGGGCCCGCAAGCAGCTGAAAGAACTTCTGGGAGGTATTGACGATGAAACGTGCGTATCACGATCTGATGGAACAAATTTCGGTCCCCAGCGGGCTGAATGACCGGGTGCTGCAAACGGTCCGGCAGGAGGCGGCCGGTGTCGGAACGCGGTGGAAACGGACGGCGCTGCGGGCAGCGGTGTGCGCTGCCTGTGCGCTGGCTCTGGTGCTGGGGACAGTGCGGCTGGCACCCCGTTCGGCAGAGGAACCCGGACTGCCCCAGATCACCTACAGCTTTGGCCTGACGGCCTATGCCGCCGACATCGGGGAGACCATCGTCCCCAATGCCAACGGCGGGTTGGCGCTGCGCAGCGGCACCGGGATCTGGGACCCACTGCAGGGGTATTTTACCGGCTGCCTGTTTCAGGTGACCGGAGAAAATCTTCAAAAGGTGACTTTGTCTGTGGACCGGGGCGGACTGTACCGCAGCGAGACCCGAAAGGCTTTGTCTAATGATGAGGTGCAGGCGCTCTGGCAGGCGGAGGAGAACGGGGGACTGGTGTGCAGCGTCTATGGCGCAGACGAGGGCGCGCCCATGAATGCTGATGTCATGACGGCTTTGGGCAGCGATGTGACCGTGGACTATGATCCTTCGGCCAGCTACGGCTTCTGGGTGCCCCCGGAGGAGCTGCCAACGGCGAGCGATGACATGAAGCAGGATACGTGGGACAGCATCGACACCTTTGACGGAGCGCATCTGACGGTGGAGGCCACTTTCCTGGACGGCAAAACAGAGAGCCGGATCTACACCCTCTCCACCGGTCGTTTGCGGCTGGACCGGTATGAAAACGGAACATGGACGGTCCTGCCCCAGTTGGCCGGGGATGAGGAGGCGTGTGTTTACGGGATTTATGCCGTCAGCGAAGAGGAGAGCCGCTGGTTTCAATGGCCGGTGGAGGGCAGCAATACCATCAGCCTCAGCAACCCCTTCGGAGCCAGATGGAATCCCGGCGGACAGGGGAAAACCGTCCACAATGGGATCGACATTCCGGCCGAACGGGGAATCCCGGTGCTGGCGGCGGCGGACGGCACCGTGACGGAGACCGGCTTTGACACGGAACGCGGGAATTACCTGATGATCGACCACGGCGATGGACTCACCACGCTGTACGCCGCGTGCAGCAAGGTGGATGTGAACGAGGGTGATCCTGTAAAGGCGGGGGCGCCGATCGCTGCCGTGGGCAGCACAGGAAGGTCCACCGGTCCGCACCTTCATTTTGAGGTCCGGCAGGACGGTGTTCCCCAGAATCCCACGGTCTATTTCGACGCGGACGTTCGATCGACCCTGCGGATGGGATAAATAGGCAGCGCCCACGGCGAAAGCCGTGGGCGCTGATGCTTTGACTGTCTTGACAAAGGCAACCCCCGGCTATGCCGGGGGAGAAAAAGAGCTTATAGCG
>OLNX01002634.1_pt1 | contig 13055 bp, 7 predicted proteins | sample 1672611 | NCBI WGS metagenome assembly OLNX01 (sample SAMEA3136705, study PRJEB25190) | human gut metagenome
ACTTCTTCATAGTATTCTTCAATACATTCCGGCTGTGAAATATCTTTATACTCCGCCAACAAACGTTGCGTAATATTCATCTTGTCATTCTGTGCTTCATTTTCAAATTCAAACACAAAAACTTCACCCTTATCCCGCTTTCCTTCTCTGTTACATCTGCCTCCCGACTGGAGAATACTGTCCAGACCATTCAATTCACGAAAAACGGTATATACATCCAAATCAACTCCTGCCTCAATAAGCGATGTAGAAATAATCGTAATCCTTCTCTCTTCCGGTATATTTCCATCTGGAAAATCTTCATCCAGGCTTTTCAGTTCTTCTCTGATAGCCTGCAGAACTTTTTGTCTGTCATATGCAGTCATATAAGTCGATAAGTGATATTTTCTTCCTGTACACATCTGAAAAAGTTGTCTTGCATTTTTCTTCTTGTTTACGATAATCAATCTGGACGGATACTTTTCACTTTTAGCTAATAGTCCTTCCGGACTTACTTTTCCCATATTGATATATTGACATTTTTGAAACTTTTCAAAAAGCGTCTTATCCTTGATCAAATTTTCGATTCGATTATTTGCCGGTGCATAAAGCTTCAGCAACTTTTCAAAATCAGGCATCGTTGCCGTAAGAAAAACAGCTTCGCTGTTCAGATATTTCGTTATATAGGCAATTCCCTGTGTATTTGCCGATACCAAATATACGTTATGGATTCCTATAACCATAACGCATGCAATAATCCTTAAATAATCTAAGGAATAAATAATTTTTTTCATCTCATAATTCCCCATTCTTTTTGATAATTCGCAATTTTGTACACTTCGGTGTATTATAACATTAAAAAACAGATAAGAAAATCTTAAAATACTTTCTTACCTGTTTTTATGTTTTAATTTTCTTTCATTTTGCTATTAATCTTGAATGATTCACCGTTATACGTTGAAAGTGGTTTGAAACCACATAGTTACTGTATTTAAGCCGCTTATTGCATTTCATCTAATAAGTGAATAGAAAAAGAGACCAAATATGTGGTAAAATTTAGGTATCGAATCCAAATAAATACCGCAGAAAGGGTCTCTCTATGGATATTTTAAACACCATCACACTGAAAAGCAATAGACAGATTAAAATAAATTTTAACGGAGGCGATTTATCCTCCGATGCAGGACTTCTCCTGATAAAAGAATTCGCTGCAAAGATCGGCTTCCCCCAAGCTGATTAAAAAGAAATTTAAAACCAATGATACATCAGTCCGTTTCCACAAAGAAGATGAAAACCTGATGCAAATGATTTATCAGATTATTTCTGCATATTTCGAAGATGACTGAGCGGATGAACTGACCATTGATCCTGTTTTCAATGCCATTCTTGAAAAGAACAGTCTGGCTTCACAGCCAACACTATCAAGATTTTTCAACCGTATGGATGAAGATACTCTGGTACAGTTTGATGACATTGATAAAAATCTTAGGGATATCATTTATTTCATAAAATGCCCGGAGCATGTGCTTCTGGATTTAGACAGTACTCTTTTTGGTACTTATGGCAGGCAGGAAGGAGAAGGATTCAACTTCCATTATCAGGCACATGGCATCCATTACTATGCTATGACGGACTGACTGGAGACCTGATAAAAGCGGAACTCCGAGATGGAACGCTCCATTGCAGCAATGGGGCAGATAAATTTATGGAATCTATTTTTCAGGAATACCTGGAAAGGGGCATTAAAACTTATTTTCGTGGCGACAGCGGATTCTCTTCCCCAAAACTTTATGAAACCTGTGAGAGTAATGGCTGCTCCTATGCTATCCGTTTAAAACAGAATCCCGCACTCATTGCCCTGGCTTCAGATAAAGAGGAAGATTTGTACCAAGCCACTCAAAAGGATCAGATCAGCTATGCAGTAACTTATGGCGAATTTATGTATCAGGCAGGTTCATGGAAATATCCAAGACGCGTGGTTTTCAAAATTGAAAAACCATACGGTCAGCTGACACACATGTACACTTTTATTGTTACAAACATGGATATGGAACCTTATCAGATCATCCAGTTTTATTGTGGCAGGGGCAAGATGGAAAACTTCATTAAGGAAAGCAAAAGTGGATTTGACTTTGCTGCTGTCAGCAGTCATTCCAAAGTAGTAAATGCCAACCGTATGAGACTTCATATGCTTGCCTACAACCTATTCAATTGGTTCAGGCGGCTGGTACTGCCAGCCAGTATGCGGAAGCAACAGGTGGATACCATTCGCTTAAAGCGATAAAGATTGCTGCAAGGGCAATCCATTCAGCAAGATCCATCACATTCAAACTGTGTAGCAGCTGTCCGTATAAAAAGGAGTTCTACAGGACATTGAAGAATATCCAGCAGCTGTCCGTACAGTTAGAATAGCAACTCTTAACGTACCTTGACTGTTCCAAAGTAACTTGATCAAATCCCACAGGGATATTTTACCCATTTATAAGGATGACTCGATTATTTACAAGGAAACTGATTCAAGGCTTTGCAGTATTGAGCATTCCTATATGCTCATGAATAATTCAGGATGAATATTATCAGGATACATATTCAATATTTCTTCGGTTGCACATTTAAGAGAAATTTCCTCTTTGTGCACTGCCTTTCCTCTGATATATAAATCAACTATTAATTCCTGAGTCATTTTCCCCATAATTTATCTCCATTTATTGTATTTCCACAACTGCTTTTATTTCATCAACAAGTCTTTCTAATGTATCTTCATATGCTCTTCCCTTACTCTTCTTAGGATATTTTTTTATATACATGCATCCGAACCAGTTCTTTTAGTAGCTCCTCTATCTGCTTTGCCTTATCTGCAGAGCGGACTAAAAATCCCATCTCTATATTGCCTGATAGACCATGATAAGACAGATTGGCAGATGATACTAAGGACTTATCAGAATCAATGGTTAATATCTTCGCATGGGATGCTGCCATCTTATCATCGCTATTTTTCTCATACTCAAAGAACTGCAGATATTTACTCCGATATGCCAGCATTTTGACCAACGAGGCTCTGCTTTTCTCAATATCATTGACGTAGAATCTCACATAAACGCCCTGCTGACTTTTAGCAATAATTGTGTCCAACATTCCAGTAAAATAATCTGAAATCGAATATCCCGTCATTACTACGCTCTTCTCGGCATTCTTTATCAAATTCTCAACAACATCTCTCGTTTTCTTTGTCTTAATCCTAAATGTTTCAGGGGCTGTAATTACTAACTCTATGGAATCGCTATGCTTCATGTTATACATTTCAAAACACAACGATAAAATGTCATTTATCTCTGCATCCGTGCAGTTCGGAAACTGTTTTCTAAGTTCGTTAATCGAGTCAACCAGCACAGTCTCCGTTCCACGAATTGAATATGCCTCAATCGCCTGTACCATTGTAGAAGCTAAATACTCAGCCTTTATACTTGAATTCCACATAATACATTCACCAGCTCTTTAAAATATCCCATTTCTTCGTGTTCTGGCAATGGAACAACTAAGGCTCTATCTAAAAGCCTATTTCCATTTTCACAGGCTGTTTCGGAAATCATCGTACAAGAATGACAAGCAGCTCCATTTATCCTATCCGTGGTTGGATTTTTCATAAAACATTCTGGATCCGTCGTGCATGTAAGACCATTTTCCAAGGCTCCCTTTAATAATGGAATCAATTTTTCCATAGAACCAAGTTCTACCAGTCCGCCTAATGATCCTTCTTTATCTGCGGCTCCGGTATAAATCAGAAGCCCGCACATTTTGTCACTACTATAGATTCTTTCATGTAAAGCAGATGAAGAGTAACCTGACTGAATAGCCATCTCTTTAATCAACATGTGAGATAGCGTATGAATCAATACATATTCACCATTTCTTGATTTGAAGTTTTCCCATCCCTTTTGCTTACAGTATTCCTCATAGCAGCTTTCATATTTTTTAGAACGTTCTGCCACTCTGCTGTTAGTAAGCCACTCATTCATGGTTACTCTATTAAATTCTATGAAAATGCCTTCTCCATTGATTTCTACTGCCGGTAGCCATTTTTCAGGTCCGGATGATTTCAATTTGACTACCTGTTTCTGATCATCAACCTCTGGTTCGGGCATCTCTAACCTCGAATATCCTAGAAGAACCTTAACTTCTCTTAGTCTATGAAGCTTTATCACTCTGGAAAAATACTTCTTCAGACTATCCTTAATGGCTACCTCTTCAGCCTTGAAATATCTGACGTCATGCTGAAACTCCACTTGCTGGTGATGAGTTATCGCATTATATTCCATTTCCTTCAGTTCAACATAGTCTTTGATATTCTGCTCTAATCGGTTATATGCCTCATTGAACTCATCTCTAGTGAATTTACCTTCAAAATACTTCTCATAGCTCTTATTCAAGCCATCGTCTCTTCCAAGCACTTCAATCAAAAGGTCAATATCTCTCCTATGTTCTGCCATAAGATCATTGATTGGATTTGTCCAAGGTGGAATAGATATGGCTGTTCTTGTTACTGGAAAATAAACATTCGATGCTCCACGCTGGCTAGGAACAATCTTTTTCTTACAGATCTTTTTTATAGCATTGGGTCTTTGCGGATGGTTTCCTGTACAGTTACATCCATCAAAGTTTTCCTTTTGCATTGATCCGCTCATCCGTCGTTTCGCACCGCAGTCACACTCTACTTCCAGTTCTGCAAGAGATGACGTTGTTCCAAAGGATTTCAGTCTCAATTTCTCTTTGCAATCGGTCTTTCCGTTATGGCACCACCATCTCCAAGGAAAATCGTCCATATGACCATCCTCGCAAATAGAAATAAATCTTGCTGGATAAGCAGAATAATGACAATCTGGGCATGATGCACTTCCCTGATGCTGCTTATAATTCTCTAAATAGTTAGGATTTTTCAGCTCCTCTCTAATATCAAACAATCGCTTGCATCTATCGTTAGTGCACACATGAGTATAGGGAAAGGATGCCACTGGAATATTCTCTTTCCCCTTTGTACTTGGCATATAAAAATGCCGTACATTCATAAACGAGGCCAGTCTAGAGTCTCGTATTTCTAGGCCAATATTATTCGCATTCCAGTACTCAATATCTAATACAGTCAGAGAGTCATGTACCGCATCCATAATAGATCCAGGACCATATGTAGTAATAAGCTGATTAGGCCTGATTTCTCCTAGTTTCTTCTCAAACATTACAGTACTCCTCCTTCCTCATATAGATATACTGTTGAGGATTGTTCAACATCTCTCATAGAATTTAATGTAGGTTTTTCCTTCCCGGTTACCGGTTGACCGTAGAAGTTCAGCAATCTTTTATTATTTTCTGTATTTGCAACGAAGTAATAAAGATTTTTGTCTTTCGCGATTTCCTTCCATGTACTTATAAATGCATCGATATCATCACTGGCAGATTCGTATGCCATCGGAGCAACGATTGAAACTCTCTCTAAAATCTGATCTTTAATCTTTCTCAACTCTTCATCAGATATTGACAGAATATTAGAAGCTCCTTTGTTTCCAGCCATTGTTTCCGTTTGAAGTCTTAACATCGCTACTACTAAAGCATGAAGAACCCTATCCCTAGCTCTTGCAGCAAACGGCGTAGCTGTTGTACCTTCGACGTATCGATACATTTGAGAATGAAATCCAACAAAATTTTCATAGTTAGACAAATCTCTTGGCCTATATGGGTTATACACTGTAAAAATAATTCCAGGATATTTTCTTCCCACTCGGCTTGTTGCTTGAATATATTCCGAGTTCTGCTTTGGCTGACCTACGACAGCCATTAATCCCAATCTATCTACGTCCATACCTACTGCAATCATATTTGTAGCAATAACCACGTCATAGCAGCTCTGTCTTTCTTTGGATGGATCAAATGGTTCCGCCAGTTTTTCCAATATTTCAGCAATTTGATACGATGGAATTCTAGAAGTAATTTCTTTCTTACCGTCATATCCTAAAAATCTCTGCCTTGCATTCTTATATTTTTTTCTTAATACTTTAAGTCTGCTGTTAATATCGTCGTCCAGCAAACGTACCGCACCACCAAGCTCGCGAATTGAGTTAAAGTATCCAACCAAGGTATAATAAGGATCAACATAATCCTGGTACTTAGGATCTTCCGACAAAATAAAAGCCTCTTGTAAAAGAACCGAATATAGCCTGATTAAAGTAGTCTTAACAGATTGTCCACTTGCGCAGATACCCGCATACAGTCTGAAAGGCTTCTCACCCTTCTCCAGTAGTTCTGTAATATCATACTCCGTCAAGTCTTCTAAGTCTTTAGATACAAGAGGAATCTCACGGATAAAATAGGAATCTCTAATGTCGAATCCACTAGGTGGAAATTGGGCATAGTTTTCCCTTGCATACAGGCATTTAATCTGTTCTCTCGCATTCTTTATAGTTGCCGTAGAAACTACATATTTCGGATGTATTTTCTTTCCATTTTTCTCAAGACAACACATATCCTCAATAATGGTTTCATAACCGCCATAGATTGTACCTAATGGGCCTGATATCAGATGCAACTCATCTTGAATAATCAACTGTGGCGGATAAAAAGGCTTGCATGCTTCTATTACACATGCATCCAATCCATTTTTTGCATCTTTATTATGTCTTTTGCCCACCAGTTCCTTCTCATAACCGATGGCCTGATATCCATGTCGAGGACAGCATCTATCTGTTCTACCGAATAACAGCCCCGTCTGCTCAGACCAAGGAAGTTTTGCAAATTTATCAACCGTGGAGATAACAACCGTAGGGCACTTTGCATATATTTCCTCATCCACCAGATACACAGGAATAGACTTCCCGCTGCTTTTTGAAAATTTGCATTTATCATAGGAGCAAGTAATCTTCAACGAGTTAGTCTTCGTATTGATATCATAATTTTCTCTTCCGATTAATTTTCCACAGTATGGACATCTAATAATCTGTTTTGTTACCTTACGAATAAACTCTTTCCTAGAGTACTCGTCTTTCTCGTATTCATCGAACTTATTGGGGGTAACACCACCACCAACCCAATATCCAATAGAAATTGGCGTAGTTCCAAACTCGGCCTTTCCATTTTTTTCACTACGTTCTCTTAAATCTTCCATTGCGACAATTAACTTTAGCAATCTATCTCTTTGCTGAGTGGTCAACAAACGCAATGTGTATCTAAGAAACACCGTAACGCCACCATCTTTTTCATAATCAGAATCTGTATCTGACGTTAATCTTCTGTATGCAATTATAAACGCAATTAAGCCTAAATATGCTTCTGTCTTACCTCCACCGGTAGGGAAATATAGAAGATCCACAATATTTCGCTCATCAGATTCAGGATCTATCAATCCCATTATATTAAGAAGAATGAATGCTATCTGGAACGGTCTCCACTCGCTATGATCCTGCTCAATTCCCTTTTCCTTGTTGTCTTTCATATAATCACTGAGACTACAAGGAATTCCTCTTCCACAATCCTTGGAGTAGGCCGTAATACTTCTCTGTAAATACATAGATTGATTCATGAACGTGAAGGCCTTAAACGCATTCTCATCCTTTTCGATCAAATCAATTCCTTCGTTCATCCTTCTCAAAGAATCTAAACATTTTTCAATAATGCCTTTTCCTGTCGCCTGGAATGAAGGTTCCTGCATCTGCGGATTTTCTTTTAATTCATTTTTAATCCAGTCACCATACAAAGCAGTTAGCAGTCTTAAGTTAGCAATACTTACCTCTTTTTTCTTTGGAGATCCTAACTGCAGCATAGAAAATGCCTTTTCAGGTACATCTTTTACCTGCGCACTTACACTTGGAATTTCGTGATTCGGAATAAATGTGGAATCAATTGAATATGCATTTTCTTCATCTTCTCTTTTATTCCATGTTGCTGCGCATCCCCGTCCTCTACCAAAAATAGGACGGCCTTTATAATAGTATTCATCCTCTAATTCTTGCTTACGGCAAATATATTCAGGTATGAATACTGCCTCTTTATCTTTCGTTGAAACATGTAATTCAACTTGGAACATGACACGCTCATATTCCTTCTCATCGCCACCTTTATTATTGTTATGCAGATATACTGATAGCATCTTATATCCATTATCCAAACGCATCTGTATAACATAGACAAATATATGAGCATTAGAACGTAGCGGTATTGTTTTTGCACGGCCGAGGTCAGCAAGATTTAATTCCATTGTCTCAGCCATCTGTTCTCTTACATAAACTTGACGCTTTTTCTTTTTCTTATTTTCATAGTCTTCTTCTAGCGATTCATCAACGACCTCTCCGCCATCCACCTTGTCAGAATAATATGTCCCCCAATATACATCGACATTTATTTTGTTGGTTTCTTCTGACAGATAGAAAGATACTCCAATAGAGGATGGCTTCTTAAACCCACCCTTCGTGCTTTCATCAGGTTCGTCGTCTTCTAGCACAACCGAGTCTGATCCATTACCATCAGCATCCAATCTTCCTTCTGTAAACTCAACATCATTGTAATTTTCATCTTCTGTGATATCTGAGTCCGCTGGATATAGCATGCCTGTGATATAACTATTCGTTGGTAACTCAGTCAACGCTTCTTCTGCTGCAGTTGGACCAATGAGATCCATACGCACAGCATCAAGCATCTTCTTTCTTACTTGGGCATATAAATAATCGCTACGTTCTGCCATAGTTCCCCCCTGTTACTTATTCATCAATATTTTTTACCTCTACCGCTAATCCGAGAATGTACTTCAGCGTATTGCCAATGATGATATCCTCACCGGATACCAATCGATATTTCCACTTTTTGTCATCAGCATCTACCTTTGATGCACATTCACACCACTTTACGCCTGCTCGTGCCTTTTCCTGTACCTCTTCATTGTTGACCTGGTTGGCCGCCTTAACTTCAACCATATACTTACAGTCTTTTGTTTCTACCAAGAAATCAGGATTATACTGTTTTCCTGCTCTATAGAATAATCCCAATTGATTAAGTGGTGGCTTGATAAATCGAACTACTCCCTCATCATCTTCTAGCACGACCGCAAATCTTCTTTCGTCATCGCTATCAAAGGAATTAACTGGATAATAGGATTTTCTATATCCTTCAAACAGATAGTTCTTGATATTCTTCTTATCTGCAATCTCTTTCTTATATCCCAGCTTACCATCAACATGCTTCAGCTTTGTCTTTGCAAAAGATCCGAAAACAATCAAATCCTGCTGTACATTATAGATAAATTCAGTATGTTCCTCCTTTGAGGCGTAAATCTGCTGTCTCAAATCCTCCACAATGACTGTTGCATATCTTCTGATAATCTTTCTCTTTGTTTCTTCATCCCCATCTATCAACCGCAGGTATTGTTCAACTACATCCAAAATCAAATCCGCATCGTCATAGCTGAACTCTGGGATGGTCTCCAACAGCGAACATGCAAGAGTATTCTCTGGATCATCGACCATCAGAGGATCCGCATCTAAAGTCTGAAGCAATCTATTATTTACCGCATCGTATCTTTCAATCTTAGAAGCAGCTACATCAAAATCCATCACATTTCTTTTTACAGTAAAAGGCTTAAACTCAATTGATGAACTATAGCTAATACTAATTTTAGGTACTGAAATCGCAACTCTTTTAAATTCTTCTACCTTCTGTTTGAAAAGCTCTTTTACATACAATTCTGGAACATTCGATTTACTTGGTCCAGCGATCTCTATCGTTATATCTAAATTATCTTGGCTAACGGTTGTATCCGTAGGTGCCTGTTCTCCCTTACTTCTTGTATCGACACTGCTAGTATCAGCAGTGTCGCCGAAAAGATCAAAAATTGTAATCTGGCCATCTGGCTTGGAATCTTTTTTCTTAGGAGCTGCCTTTTTCATATATACCTTCTGGTAGGCTTCATACAGATTATCAATATCCTTATTAGTATCTATGTCCTGGAAAGATTTGACATTAGCATCCTTAAACATGTCGTCAAATATAGAAATCTGCTGGTCTTGTACAACAGCTTCGACTTTTACGGCCTCTGTCTCCGGAATATCTTCATCATCAAGATTCCTTTTCTTAAACACCGGGTTGTCCTTAATATCATCAATAATTTCTCGATAATGATCGTGGGCAACAATATCCAGAGTATCTATTTCTTCTACGTGTGTTATCTCTCCAAATGGAAGACGCAGACCACGCCCGATTGTCTGTAAAGCTAAGATGTCACTCTTAGCCGCATTAAGAGGAATAATTGTAAATAGATTATTTACGTCCCATCCTTCCTTCAATTTATAAACATGAAGTACTATTTCTACTGGATTCGTATTTTGCTCGATTGTGAGCAACTTCTGGATGTTCTCTTCCGTTTCCTCACCTCTTGTACTTGAATCAATTTCAATTACTTTTCCAACGTACCTGCCACCAAAGAAAGCATCCGAGTCTATCTTTTCTTTTATTTTTTTTGCATGTGTTGTATCTTTGCATGCCACTAAGACAATAGGTTTTACTTGCTCTAACCCATTGTCTATACAATATTTATATACAATCGCTTTTCTTCTCTCGTGAAGTTTGATGCCATCCTTAAGCTTCATTTCTTCGATATCATCGTCGGAATAGCCGGCGGTATTAGTCCTTCCCATAACCACAGGTATTTTCAGGAACTTACCAGCACCTTCTTCAAGTCCATAATGGAATATTATATTTTTATTTGTACTTTTTGGTGTTGCTGTAAACTCCAATCCAAGTACAGGATTTAAGTAATTGATTGCTGTCTTTGATGCAGGGGCATAATATCTATGAGCTTCATCCATACAAAACACTAAATCATCAAAGGATCTCAGAACATCCGCAAAGGAGCCACCCAGATTTTCATTGAATTTATGAAACTTAAATTCAAGGTCTCCACGGGTAAAAATCTTCGATATATTAAAGATAAAGAGTTGGATCTCTGAGGTTTTTTCGATTTGAAGTTCACTTTGCACATAGCGAACAGGATATGACAAATAATTCTCACCGTCATATACCTTGGGTCTACCCATCTCGGCTTCCAAGCCCTTAAACATATATTTAGGATGCCCGGGAACTGTTTCTCTTCTCATCTTGTCGTAGATTGTATTGCTTGGACATAGGATAAAAAAATGCTTATATCCCTTGGTTTTATAAAGATAATAGATGCATGCACCCATTAGTCTCGTTTTACCAATTCCAGTTGTCATATCAAAACAAAAAGATGGAAAGTCAAATTCCTTGTCTACAACAATCTTGTGAGGATCCTGGCAATTTTCTGATGCAGCTTTCTCAGCTTCTGATTTTGAAGCTGTTTTATATTCAATCTTTGAACTGATATTATCAAAACACTTAAGAGTATAATGGTATCGTAATTTAAGACACTTCAAGAGACATTTCTTAATGAATCTGATATACTGTAAACACTACAGAAAGAAGGATTATAGTGTGAAAGAAAGCAGAGGACAGCCATAAATGGGCGCACTTGAGATGAGTATCAGAAAAAAAGTAAAATGAATACATCAAGTGTTTCTGAAAAAAATGGGAACCGTGAAAAATAAGCAATAACAAGGAAAAAGGAGAGCGAAAGAAATGAAGAAAATCAAAAAAATCATGATGACGTTAACAATGGTGGCATTTATGTTTGGATTGGCAAATATTGGATCAGTGAAAGTACAGGCTGCCAGCCCGTCTATAGACAAGAGTGTAACTTATAATTTATACAAAGGTCAAGTGGGGGTTGGTAGTGTCTGGGTTCGTAATCCTGTTACAAATGCAAAAATAACAGGTTTAAAGAATTCGAATTCAAAAGTAATAGAAGTTACAACAAGTGAAGACGCCAGGTATCCACATGTAGAAATAAAACTGGTCGGAGAAGGAACGACAAAAATTTCATTTCAGTATGCCGGAAAAACTCTGACGCAGAAAATTACGGTAAGGGAATACAAAAATCCGTGTAAGTTATTGAAAATTGGAAAGACGAATTACGCTAAATGTTTTAATAAATCAGGACATTACAACCATAATAAGCGAACAAAAAACGTTACCGGAAAGATAACCATAAAACCGAAAAAGGGATGGAAATTAAAGAAAATAGAAGTATTCAATATATTCGATGGTGTAAAAAAGGTGAAGAATAATTCAAAAGTAACGTTATCTATTAAAGGCACGGGAACAGGATTATATGCATATTTCAAAAATGCAAAAACAGGAGTTGTGCAGAGATTAGAGCTTGGATATGGACGTGGAGGCTTTAAAACTGGAGAAAATATTTATGATTAAGTAAATGTAGCAGAATGAAGTATGCAAAAAAGCAATCAAAACAAGAACTTTGATTGGAGAGTACAACGACAGAGCGTACATAATTAATAAAATAAAAACAGTTGACAAAATAGCTTTTTCTCGGTAACGTGGAGAAAAGGCTATTTTTTCTCAACAACATTATTTATAGGAAGGATAGGTGAATCTATGAAAAAAGCGACCTCAAAGTTATTGTTATTTTTCTTTTGCATGAGTTTTCTTATGGTGATTCCAAAGAAGGTAAATGCAGCAGAAATCATTCCGGTCAATATCTCGGTAAAATATGGTCAGACAGAAGGCCGAAAGATCTTTGACATGATCAATGAGATGAGAACAGACAGCTTCGATGCATGGTGTTGGAATGAGGATAATGAAACAAAAACCAGATATGATAACCTGAACGAGCTTGCTTACGATTATGATCTGGAGAGAATTGCAACGAAGCGTGCAGCAGAACTTGCATTATTGTTCGATCATGGAAGACCAAACGGTGAAAGCTTTTTCAGTATTTATGAGGAAGAAGGTATCACTTATCGTGCAGCCGGAGAGAACATTGCAATGGGATATCGTACAGCAGAAGCAGTAAATGCGGCATGGCGTGAAGATGGCGAGCCGTATAACGGACAGGGACATCGAAGGAATATGCTGAATCCTAAGTTTAATTGTGTTGGAATTGGGCATGTTTACCTGGATGGCTGTCATTACTGGGTAGAAGAATTTGCATACAGAACTTCTGTTAATAC
>OLNX01002638.1_pt1 | contig 13048 bp, 11 predicted proteins | sample 1672611 | NCBI WGS metagenome assembly OLNX01 (sample SAMEA3136705, study PRJEB25190) | human gut metagenome
GCGGTGCCCTTTGCCTACGCGACCCGCAGCCGCGCAGTCGGTGTGCTGGCGGCGCTTGTCTCCGGGCTGGCGGAACCCTTGGGAGCGGTGCTGGCCTGGCTGTTCCTGCGCCGGTTTTTTACACCCGGCTTTTTGACGGGGACGGTCGTGCTGGCGGCGGGTATTATGGTATGGGTGGCCCTGGCCCAGCTGCTGCCCCAGGCCATGGCAGCCAAACATCGGGCTGCGGGCATTTTTGGTGCGGCGGCAGGCACCCTGCTGATGCTGTTAGGCATTGCGGCGCTGCCGTAAATGTGCTATACTATATTCTGTATTGATGCGAAATTTACAATGAAAGGAACCGGCCATGAAATGCTGTGTCTGTGGCGCAGAGAGCGGGCACTACCCGCTTTGCCGTGCCTGCAACCAGAAAAAGGAGCAGGGGCTTATTATAAAATGTACGCAATGCGGCCAATGGCATTACGCTGATGCTCCCTGCCCGCAGCCCAATGCGCCGGAGTTCCTGTATGAATGCCGCAAAAGCCTGATTACAGCCAACGAACAGCAGTTTTTCAAGGCGCTAAAGGAAATTGTCCCGCAGGGATACCACGTGTTCCCGCAAATCAATCTGGCTGCGTTTATTGAACGGGTCGACAATACACCTTTCCGCAATGAGCTATTCCGCAATGTGGATTTCCTGATTACCGACGCAGCCTTTGCGCCAAAAATCGCTGTGGAGATCAACGACCCGACCCACCATGAGTACGAGCGCCGCAAGCGGGACGAGAAGGTGGCGGCAATCTGCGCAGAAGCGGGTGTCCCGATTGTCACGCTGTGGACGAACTACGGCGTAAACCGCGAGTACATGCAGAAACGCATCACGGAGACACTGGAAAATCCGCCGCAGCGTGTGGCACATCACGGCGAAAAGCCTGCCGAGCCACAGCCCCGCACTGTGGTCGAGCCGCGGCCCCGCACTGTGACCGAGCTGCAGCAGACTTGGGATGAACATGCGGCAGCGCATAATGAGACCCGCAAGAAAAAGCAGGGATGCTACGTGGCAACCTGTGTGTATGGGTCGTATGATTGCCCGCAGGTGTGGACACTGCGCCGCTACCGGGATGATGTGTTGAAAAATACGGCGGCGGGGCGCTGCTTCATCAGCCTTTATTATGCGGTCAGCCCGACGATGGTACGTATCTTTGGTAGAAATCAGGCCGTGCGACGCATGTGGCGAACGGCACTGGACCGCATAATCAGCCGCCTGAACGCGGACGGCTTCTCTGACAAGCCGTACAACGACCAGTAATTTTGTGCAAGAAAGGAGCAAGCCACATGTTGAAAAAAATCGCGGCGCTGCTCCTTGTGCCTGTGCTGCTGGCGGGGTGCAGTGCGGCAGGAGATGTCGAGACTCTGCTGCGCGCGCCGCAGCTCTCCGGCGAGAGCGCGGCCCTGCAAAAGGCGCTGAACAACTACCTGGGCGGCAGCGCAACCTTAAAGTATCCCGCCAGCGGCGATTTTCTTTCGCCGTTTGCGTTCGGCGACTGGGACGGCGACGGCACAGACGAGGCCGCCGTCCTCTACACCACCGACACGACCAGCTCCAACGTCTGGCTGGCCGTGCTCGAGCCGACGGGGGAGAGCAGCTGGCGCGTCAGCCGCGTGGTGGAGGGCCTGACCAGCGAGGTGCAGAGCTTTTCCGCCGCGCATCTCAGAGACACGTCGAGCCAGCAGCTGCTGGCAGGGTATGTCTCGCCCCAGGGCGACCAATATCTGGTTGTCTATCAATATGACGGTGATACGTTATCTACGGTCATCAGCAAGAGCTATACCGACATGATCGTCGCGGACTTCACCGGCAAGGGCGACACGCAGGACCTGGTTCTGGCTCTGCCGCCGGACACTGAGCTGGGCGGCGTGACGCTGCAGCTGCTGACCGCCAACGACGGCGAGTTCCGCTCGACCCAGACGCTGAACCTGGGCGAGGGCGTCTACAGCAGCTGCGCGGCCCTGCACGCGGGCACCGGCAGCGACGACGGCATGTACCTGGTCATGGATGCCTGGACCGGCACAAGCAGTCTGGTATCGGACATCATTCTGTATGACGGAGCAACGGGCTTTTTGCAGCCCTACCGTCCCAGCGGCATGAGCGACATCCAGCGCAGCACGCTGCGCTACCACCGCGAGCTGCTGAGCCGCGACCTTGACGACAACGGCACGGTGGACATCCCTGTGGAGATCGACGACGGCGGCACGCTGCAAACGCCGATGGACAAGCGGCTGAGCTTTCTGCTCTGGAAGGATTATACCTCGATGGCGGGCGGCAACAGCAAGTTTGGCGTCTACGACAGCGAGTATAACATTTTTATGGAGCTGCCCGAGTCGATGCACGGCAACATCCTGATCCGCTCCAACCAGAGCGGCACGGGTTGGCTGATCTGCAACGCCGAGGGCACGACGGTCTACTGCGAGATGCGCGTCGTTGACCCCGCGGATAACGCGGCCACCGGCGTCGGCAACTATCTGCGCATTGCAAACATTGGCAGCCAGCAGCTGCAAGCCCGCGTTGTAACGTCGTATTATGGATTGAGCCTGGATTTCATCAGCCAGAACACGGTGCTGCTGGGATCAAATTGATACAGAAAGGGAAATCGGGTTTATGAAACGAGTTTTGGTAGTCGAAGACGAAGCCAGCATCCGCGAAATGGTAGCCCTGAACCTGAAAATGGCCGGCTGGGAGGTCGTCGAGGCCCCCAGTGCCGAGCGCGCGCTGGAACTGATGCACAGCGGGGAACACTGCGACGCGGCACTTTTGGATATTATGCTGCCGGGCATGGACGGCTTGAGTCTCTGCGAGACGATCCGCCGCGGTGACAGCGACATCGGCATTATCATCGTGTCGGCCAAAGGGCAGGAGAGCGACAAGATCCGCGGCCTGTCCATCGGCGCGGACGATTACATAACCAAGCCATTTTCCGTGTCGGAGCTGATTGCCCGCCTGGAGGCGCTGACCCGGCGCATCCACCGCGGCAGCAGCGGCAGTGTGCCCAAACCTGCCGAGGAGCCGGAGCAGCTGGTCAGCGGCCCGTTTGTGCTGGACGAAAAGAGCCGTATTCTGTACAAGTCCGGCAAGCCCATCGACCTGACGCAGGTCGAGTTCCAAATTATGGAGCTGTTCTTCCGCAATCCGGGTACCGCGCTGGTGCGTGAAAAAATCCTGGAAGGTGTCTGGGGCAAAAATTATTTCGGCGATGTGAAGATCGTTGACGTGAACATCCGCCGCCTGCGCATGAAGATCGAGGACGAGCCCAGCAGCCCGCAGCATATCCTCACGGTTTGGGGATATGGGTATAGGTGGAATGCGTAAACCGGGAACGGCAGTCCGTAGGGGCCGGGCATGCCCGGCCCTCCACCTTGCCATTACCGCCCATTTATCTTTTGCATCGTAGGGAAGGGTCTTGACCCCTCCGCGGGGCGTCGAGGACGCCGCCCCCTGCATCCTTCGCCGCAAACCTTCCACCAACCGTAGAGGAGAAATTCATCCCTCCCGCGCCGCTTCCGTCATCTCTCACCCCGCCCTCTCACCACCTACCAAAATCCCACAGGAAAGGAGCTCACCGCCATGCAATCCACCAGCATTATCCGCCGCTGGATACGCGGCAGCCTGCTGATCACGGTGCTGGTGCTCGTGCTGGCGGAGGGACTGTTCCTGTACTACAGCTACAACGACCTCTACGGCGGTGTTGAGCGCGCGGTGGAAAATCGTTTTTCCACCGTCGTGGGCCGCCTGCAGGCCACGGGCACGGCGGGGGACACCGCAACCACCGCCGAAAGCCGCGCCAATGTCCTGCGGCGCGTCGTCGAGCAGTTCGACGAGAAGGACAAGTTTGAATTTATGCTGCTGGACGCACAGGGCGTCATCCTGGCGACCAGCAGCGGCACCATGAACCGCGACCTGACAAACGGCACCGACTATGGCCGTGCGCTGACGTCCGCCAACGGGATCGGGTCGGCTATCTTCACGACACCCCAGGGCGAGAGGGTCATGGCCGTTACGATGCTTGTGCCCTACGCGGCGGGCAGCATCGCCGCATTGCGGATGGTCACAAGCCTGACTCTCATTGACGGCCTGTGGTGGCGCACCGTCGCTATCTGCGTTGGTCTCGGCGTGCTGGTGCTGGCCTTTACGGTGTGGAGCGGCTTGTTTTTTGTACGATCCATCGTCCGTCCGCTCGGTGAAGTCGAGGCTACCGCCACCAAAATTGCGAAGGGTGACATGAAAGTCCGCCTGCCGGACACCCGCTACGACGACGAGATCGGGCGGCTGTGCAAGACGATCAACCAGATGGCCGAGGATCTTGCCGAGACCGAGCGGTTGAAAAATGAGTTCATCTCGTCGGTCAGCCACGAGCTGCGCACGCCGCTGACCTCCATCCGGGGATGGGTCGAGACGATCAGCAATATCGACGACCCAACGAATGAAAACTACCGCCGTGGCCTCTCGATCATCGGCACCGAGACGGACCGCCTTTATACGATGGTCGAGGAACTGCTCGACTTCTCCCGCCTGCAGAACGGCATCAAGATGAACTGCGAGGTGCTCGACTTCGTCGCCGAGGCCACCGACGCCGCGCTGTTCGTGGAGGCCCGCATCCGTCAGGAGGGGATGCAGCTCGTCTACTCCGAGCCGCCCGAGCCGTACCCGGTCTGGGCCGACCCCGCGCGGCTGCGGCAGGTGTTTGTAAATCTGTTCGATAATGCGATAAAATATTCCGAACCGGGCGGCACGATCTTCCTGACGCTGAGCCGCACGCCGGTCACGGTCAGCGCGTCCATCCGCGACCAGGGCCGCGGCATCGCGCCCGACGACCTGGAAAAGGTCAAGCAGAAGTTTTTCAAGGCGAAAAACTCGGTGCGCGGCTCGGGTATCGGGCTGGCCGTCGTCGATGAGATCGTCCAGACGTTGGGCGGCCGATTCGATATCGACTCGACCCTGGGCCAGGGCACGACCGTCACCGTCACCCTGCCCATCTACCACCCCGGGCAGGAACACCTGCACGAGAAAATATAATGTTATATCGCATAAAACGACCAAGGAGAAACTATGCCCAATGAATTTCGCACTTCCGTCGGCGGCCAGGCCTTGATGGAAGGCATCATGATGCGCGGCCCCGAGAAGATCTGCTGTGCCGTGCGCAAGCCGGATGGGACCATCGACCTGACCTACGATAAGGTCGTGACCCGCTGGTACAACAAAGTGCCGCTGCTGCGCGGCGTCTGCAACATGGCCGAGAACCTGTACAAAGGCTACAAGTACCTGATGCACGCCGCCGATGTGGCCATGGAGGGCGTCGAGGACGCCGAGCCGGAAAGCAAGCTGGACAAATGGCTGGACGAGCACACCGGCCCGGTGTTCCAGAACGTGCTGATGACCTGCGCTGCCTTTGCCGGTGTGGCGCTGGCGCTGTTTTTGTTCACCTTTCTACCCACCTTTTTGACCGGGCAGCTCATCCGCTTTATCCCGCTGGGCCGCTGGGGGCGCGTAATTTTAGAAGGTGCGCTGAAAATGGCCATCTTCCTTTTATATATGTTCCTGTGTACCCGCATGAAGGAACTGCACCGCGTGTTTGAGTACCACGGCGCCGAGCATAAGACCATCGCCTGCTACGAGGCGGGCCTGCCGCTGACCGTGGAGAACATCCGCAAGCAGAGCCGGTTCCATCCCCGCTGCGGCACCAGTTTTATGATCTTGGTCATTATCATCAGCATCTTTTTGTATGCGGTGCTGCCCTGGACCAGCACGGCCCTGCGCGTGGTGTACAAGCTGTGCATGTTCCCGCTGCTGGTGGGTGTGTGCTATGAAATTCTAAAGTGGGCCGGCCGCTCCCACAGCGTGCTGTCCCGTATCGTATCCCAGCCGGGGCTGTGGATGCAGAGGTTGACGACTTTCGAGCCAGACGACTCGATGATCGAAGTTGCTATTGCGGCAGTGACCCCGGTACTGCCCGAAAATCAGGAGGAAGCCCGCTGGTGAACGCTGCTTATCAAAAACTTTGTGCCCGGCTGATGATGGCCGGGGTGCCCGATGCCCGCTTTGACGCGGCGCAGTTGTATACATTTGTGACAGGCCGTGACCACAGGCTGGACGACGGCCCCAACGCCGAGGAAGCCTCCCGCCTGCAGGTGCTGGCCGAGCGCCGCGCGGGCCGCGAACCCCTGCAATACCTGCTGGGGGAGTGGGACTTTCTGGACTTTACCCTCAAGGTCGGCCGCGGCGTGCTTTGCCCCCGTGCCGACAGCGAGGTCGTCTGCGAGACCGCCATCGAGCTACTGAAGGACAGCGAGGCCCCGGTAGTCTACGACCTGTGCGCCGGTACCGGCTGCCTGGGCCTGGGCATTGCCCGCGCTGTGCCCGGTGCCAAGGTGACCTGCGTGGAGTTGAGCCACGACGCCTGGCCCTACCTGACCGCCAATGTGGCGGCGCTGGGTGGCAAGACCACCCAGGCCGAGCGCGGCGACGTGATGAACTACTATACCCAGATCGAGCCGGAGAGCGCCGACCTCATCATCTCCAATCCGCCTTACCTGACGGCCCGCGAGATGCAGAATTTAATACCCGAGACCGCCAGGGAACCGGCCATGGCGCTGGACGGCGGCGCGGACGGCCTGGACTTTTACCGCGTGCTGGTGCGCCAGTATTACGATGCGGTGCGCCCCGGCGGCTGGCTGGTGCTGGAGATCGGCTATGCCCAGGCCGAGGCTGTGCTGGAGCTGGGCAAGGCTGCCGGTTGGCAGGCTGGCACCTGCCGCAAGGATGCAGGCGGCAATGACCGGGTAGTTTTTTTCCGAAAACCGCTTGAAAATCCTGTTTAAGGTACTACTAAAACACAACAAACGGTTGTACTTCGTGTGAAAATCGTGTATAATAGGTGCATCTGGGAAATAATACCCCTGTACTACCTTGTAATTGTGTTTTTGAGATAAAAGGAGAGCAAAACCATGGCAGCAAAAAAAGATACGACACCCAAGACCCCCGGCCCGGCCTCTGACAAGAAGCAGGCGCTGGAAACGGCCCTGGCGCAGATCGAAAAACAGTTTGGCAAAGGCGCAGTGATGAAGCTGGGCGCCAACATCGCCATGCAGGTCGACGCCATCCCCACCGGCAGCCTGGGCCTGGACCTGGCCCTGGGCATCGGCGGTGTGCCCCGCGGCCGTATCATCGAGGTCTACGGCCCCGAATCCTCTGGTAAAACTACGCTGGCTCTGCACATCCTGGCCGAAGCCCAGAAGATGGGCGGCGAGGTCGCGTTCATCGACGTTGAGCATGCGCTGGACCCCGTGTACGCCGCCGCGCTGGGCGTAGACATTGACAGCCTGCTGGTCAGCCAGCCGGATACCGGTGAGCAGGCCATGGAAATCTGCGAAGCACTGGTGCGCTCCGGCGCTATCGATGCCATCATCGTGGACTCGGTCGCTGCCATGGTGCCCAAAGCCGAAATCGAGGGCGAGATGGGCGACAGCCATGTCGGCCTGCAGGCCCGCCTGATGAGCCAGGCTCTGCGTAAGCTGACCGGCGTTATCGGCAAGACGAACACCGTCTGCATCTTCATCAACCAGCTGCGTGAGAAGGTCGGCGTGGTCTACGGCAACCCCGAGGTCACCACCGGCGGCCGCGCGCTGAAATACTACTCCAGTGTGCGTATCGATGTGCGCCGTATCGAGGGCTTGAAGGACTCCACCGGTGCCTTCATCGGCAACCGCACCCGCGCCAAGGTCGTGAAAAACAAGGTGGCCCCGCCGTTCCGCGAGGCTGAGTTTGACATCATGTTCGGCGAGGGCATCTCTAAAATCGGTGAGATTTTGGACCTGGGCGTTAAGCTGGGCGTTGTGCAGAAGAGCGGCGCCTGGTTCAACTACGGCGATGTCCGCCTGGGCCAGGGCCGCGATAATGCCAAGATCTTCCTGAAAGAGCACCCGGAGATCTCGGACGAGATCGAGAAGATCGTGCGTGCCAATGCGGACCGCCTGCTGGCCGCCGGTAAAAAGGGCGCCGTGAAGCCGCTGGATCCCTCGGAAATCGTTAAGCCGGCCGCCGATGGGGAAGCCCCTGCCGCAGCCTCCGCCCCCGCTGCCAAGACCACCGGCAGTGAGGTAGACCTGGACATCATGGTTGATGAATAATGCCCCAGCTGACACAAATCAAGGAAACAAAAAAAGGCCGCATGGCGCTGTTTTTTGACGGCGAGTTTGCCTTCTCTCTCGATGCAGATACCTTTGCTAAGGCTGACCTGCACGAGGAAGACCTGCTGGAAGAATGGCAGATCGAGGACCTGCGCAAGCAGAGCGACACCCGCCGTGCGCTGGATAAGGCCATGGATTATCTCTCGCTGCGGGACCACGCGACGGGGGAACTGTACCAGAAACTCTGCCGCAAGTTCGACGAGCACAGCGCCGCCTACGCTGTGGCGCGCGCCGGGGAACTGGGCCTTTTGAACGATGCCGATTTTGCCCGCCGCCGTGCCGCGGAGCTGCTGCGCAAGCGGAAATCCCGCCGCGAAATTTTGCTGGACCTGACGGCGAAGGGTATCGACCGCGATACCGCTGCCGAAGCCGTGGAAGCACTGTATGCCGAAGCCGATGACGGCGAAGACCCTGAACTGGCCAATGCCCGCGCCCTGGTGGAGCGGCACTATGCCGCCAAACTGGCCGCCGGCAAGCGGGACCAGGTAGCGGCCGCGCTGGCCCGCCGTGGGTTCAGCCACAGTGTCATCCGCGCCGCGCTGGCGGAGGATTGACAGCGCAAAAACATACTGTATATAAAGGAAGTTCTATGAAGATTGCGATCATCTCCCTCGGCTGCCCCAAAAACCAGGTGGACGCCGACGTTTTCTGCCACGCCCTCATCAAGGACGGCCACACTACCGTGGCGGACCCGGCCGAAGCAGACATCATCATCATCAACACCTGCGGCTTTATCGAGTCCGCCAAGGCCGAAGCCATTGAGAACATTCTGATGGCCTGCCAGTACAAGCAGCAGAACCCGGACCTGAAGGTCGTCGTCACCGGCTGCCTGGCCGAGCGCTACAAGCAACAGATCATCCAGGAGATCCCCGAGGTGGACGCGGTCGTCGGCATCGGCTCCAACGCCGCGCTGCCCGCCATTGTGCGCCGCCTGTGTGCCGACGGCGCAGGCCAGACCGAGAGCTATGGCCCCAAGAGCGATATGCCACTGGGCGGTGCCCGCGTCATCTCGACCCCGCGCCACTATGCGTACTTAAAAATTGCTGAGGGCTGCAACAACGGCTGCTACTACTGTGCCATCCCGCTGATCCGTGGTGCGCTGCGCAGCCGCGAGATCAACGACTGTGTGGCCGAGGCCCGCTGGCTGGCTGGCGAGGGCGTGCGGGAGCTGATTCTGGTTGCCCAGGACCCCACTGCTTATGGTGAGGACTGGGGCAAACCCGGTGCCATCTGTGAGCTGCTGGACCGCCTGCAGGAAATCGACGGCATCCGCTGGATCCGTATCCTGTACGCCTATCCGGAACGTATCAGCGACGAATTTATCGCCGCCATGGTCCGCAACACCAAGGTCGTGCCCTATCTCGACCTGCCCATCCAGCACTGTGATGACGCGGTGCTCAAGGCCATGAACCGCCGCGGCGGACGTAAGGAGATCGAGGACGCGATTGCCCGGCTGCGCGCGGCCATCCCCGGCATCACGCTGCGCACGACGCTGATCGCGGGCTTCCCCGGTGAGACCGAGGAGCAGTACGCAGAGCTGTGCGACTTCGTCAAGACCGTCAGGTTTGACCGCCTCGGCTGCTTTGCCTACTCCGCCGAGGAAAATACCGTGGCCGCAAAAATGCCGAACCAGATCGACGAGGAGACGAAGCAGCGCCGCGCCGATCACATCATGGAGCTGCAGGCCGAGGTCAGCGCCGAGCGCGAGGGCGAGAAGGTCGGCCATACCTATGAGTGCATCTGCGACGGCGTCGATGACGAGATCGGTATGTACCTGCTGCGCACCAAAGCCGACTGCCCCGAGATCGACGGCAGCGTGCTGACCCCCGCGGACACCCCGCTGGAGACCGGCGCATTCTATAAGGTGACCATCACCGATTCCGACACCTACGACCTGTACGGCTACGCGGAAGAAAGGCTGGAGGACTAAGCTATGAATCTGCCCAATAAACTGACGATAATGCGCGTTGTTTTGGTGCCCGTTTTTATGATTTTTGCCGCCGTTTCCCACTATGGCACAGCGGACTTCCATGCGGCTTATATGCTGATTGCGGGCGTCATCTTCGCCATTGCCAGCATTACGGATTTTCTGGACGGCTACCTCGCCCGCAAGAATCACCTTGTCACCGACTTTGGCAAGTTCATGGACCCGCTGGCCGACAAGTGCCTGACCACCGCGGCGTTCATTTACATGGTCACCGATCATGTCTGCTCGCCCATCGTGCTGGCGGTCATCCTGTTCCGTGAGTTCGCAGTGGCCGGTGTGCGTATGCTGGCCGCCGAGACCGGCACGGTCATTGCCGCCAACATGTGGGGCAAGGTCAAGACCGTTTTGCAGATGCTGACCATCATCTTCTACTACTTTGTCGGTGCGCTGGCCGGGCCCACGGATGTTGGCTTTGTCAGCTTTGTTACCGTTGTGCTCTGCTGGCTCTGCGGCGCGGCGACCCTGCTCTCCGGCGGCATCTACCTGTGGCAGAACCGCAAGCTGTTCATGCAGGCGAAGTAACAGCCGCCGCGCAGTAGGGGCCGGGCATGCCCGGCCCGCGGCCTTGCCATACATGCCATTCTACATCAGGTGCCGGGCCGGACATGTCCGGCCCCTACAAGGCAACGGACCCAATAAGGAGACCCCAACTTGTCAAAGCTCAATCTCCGTACATTTTTAAAATGCATCTACCGCAGGATGGCCCGCCTGGAGCGGGCCGTCCTGTTGCTGCTGTGCATTTTTGCCGTCAAGTTCGTGCTCAGCACGGCGGCGCATTTTGCCGTGCCGCTGCAAGTTGTCGATATGCTCGGCAGCGGGCGGAATCCGGTGGATGTATGGCTGCTGCTGCTCTCCTGCACGGCGGTACTGGGTACATTCTGCCTGTACCGCCGCGCGGCGCGGGCGATTGGCGCAAAATGCACAAAAGCGGATGCCGTCATTTTAGCAGTCTGCATAGCGGCCAGCGCCGCATTCTATCTGCACGCCATGGTGGGCCGACAGAGTCTCTATCTGTGGGACAACGCGACCTACTACAATCTGCAGGTGCGGCTGGAATCCAACTTTGCGGACGGCGTCTTTACCGGTGTCGGCTCGACCATCTACAAGACGTGGTTCAACGACTACGCGCCGCTGGTCATCAATCTGCTGGCGGAGCCGTTCTTCATGTTCACGCCGCGCACGGCCAACACGTTTGCGCTGCTCTGCGCGCTGCTGATCCCGTCGCTCGTCTACTACAGTGCATGGCTTCTTCTGACGGTGCTGCGCCGAAAATTGCAGCCAAAGGCCCCGGTACTGTTCACGGCGCTCTCTATGGCATTTGTCCTGTTGCTGCCGCTTTTGCACATTGCGCTTTACCGCGGCATGCCGGACCTGCTCGGTGTCGCGTTCGCGTTTATGCTGCTGGCGCTCGGCGTCGGGTACGATTTCAGCCAACCGGCCCCCGCGCGGCTTGTGTCGCTGGCGGCCTTTACGGGTATGCTCATGCTGACCCGCCGCAGCTACATGTTTACCGTTGTGGCGTTCTTTTTGCTGTATGGCGTCTGGGTGTTAGCCCGCGCTGCACGCGCCCGGCAGGTACAGACCGCCCTGCGCTTCGGCAGGTTTGCCGCGGCCTCGCTGGTCTGCGTCGGCGTACCGCTGTTGCCGATGTTCTGGCGCATCGCCAAGGCCGACTACAGTGACCGCTACGCGACCTACCAGACCGGCGGCTTTCTGGCAGAGCTGGCCAACCAGCGTGTCTATCTGGGCTGGCTTGTGTTTGTGATTATGCTGATCGGCATACTATACGGGCTGTATAATACTAAGGCCCGTGCGCTCGCCGTTCTTGCCGCCGTCGGCGCGGTGCTGACCGTGCTGCTCGTCACCCGTGTGCAGAACATGGACGACCACCAGTCGCTGGCCGTCGCGCCGTTCTACCTGCTGGGCTGCTTCCTCTGTGCGCTGCTCGTCAGCAATCAGCCGTGGGCGTGGCCGCGCCGCATTCTGGCCGTGTCGGCGGGCGTGCTGTGTGCGCTGAACTTCGGCGCGTGCAGCCAGCTGCTGCCGGTGGTTTTCCCCAGCGGATTTTACAGCGGACTGTACTTTTACGTGGACAGCCCCCGCAATGATTTACAGCAGGTCGCCGAGGTCAACGCCTGGCTGCGGGAGAACTGCACCGGCGAAAACTCCGCCTACATGATCTGTCACGGCGTGGTCTACAGCCCGGATGTGTTCCGCATCTCGGCGCTGCCGGATGAGTCCATCCGCGAAATTCTGCCCTACGGTGCCTGCAATCCCGGCAACGATGCCTTCCCGAAGGAACTGCTCACGGCGCAGGTCGTGCTGACCTGTACGCCGTTTGACCCCAACAACCACACCGAGAAGATGAACGCGGCCTTCCTGGAAAACCAGAAAAAGTATGCGCCGTTTGAGTTGGCAGCCACCTTCGACATGGGCAACGGCTACACGATCACGGCCTACCGCCGCGTTAAGGCACCGACGGCGGAAGAGCTCGACACCTACCGCGCCTATCTGGCCGAGGAGAACGAGCGGTTCCCCTACAATTTCAGTGCTGTCTGGGACGAGCTGGCCGTGCAATTCGCAAATAACGGCTGAATCCCCCTTGCAACCGCGCCTTACGTTGGCTATAATAAAAGCATCCCTATATAGAGGAAGGAACGTGCAAGCTATGCAGATCTTCAACACCATGACCCGCCAGAAAGAGGAATTTGTCCCCCAGAAGGAGGGCGAGTACCGCATCTATGTCTGCGGCCCGACGGTTTACAACTATATCCACATCGGCAATGCGCGCCCGATGATCGTCTTTGACACGCTGCGCCGCTATCTGGAATACTGCGGCAA
>OLNX01002640.1_pt1 | contig 13044 bp, 9 predicted proteins | sample 1672611 | NCBI WGS metagenome assembly OLNX01 (sample SAMEA3136705, study PRJEB25190) | human gut metagenome
ATTTAATATAAATTTGCGTATAATAATAGATATTCTAATTTTAGACTTACTTATATTAGGAGGATTTTTGACGAAATGAACGGAATGACTGCTTCAAAAATGTTTTACAGCGCAAACAGGGTTATGGAGGCGTACCATAACATGCTGCGCCCGCTCTGCAAAAAAACAGGTCTGCCGCCTATGGCTGTCGATATACTCATGTTCATATCGAATAATCCGGATAACAACACCGCGCGCGATATTTGCCTTATGCGCGGTCTGAAATCTGGCATAGTTTCCGTGCACGTCGAAAGGCTGGTAAACGAGGGTCTGCTTACGCGCGAAACTGTGCCGAACGACCGCCGCAAAACTCGTCTGGTGCTCACTCCCTCCGCCGCGGACATCGTAAAAGAGGGCAGGGAACTGCAAATACGCTTCGGACACCGCTTGCTCAAAGGCATCAGCCATGCCGATATTGAAGTTTTCCGCAAATGCCTTTCCGCAATCGGCGAAAACATAGAGGATATGAGAAAGAACGGGTTTGAAAAGGAGAGTGAAGATATATGATAAAACTGCTGAAAAACTTGCGCCGCCGCGAAAAGTTGATGGCGCTTGTCTGCTTGATTTTCGTGGTGTGTCAGGTGTATTTCGATCTGCGTCTGCCCGATTACATGACCGAGCTTACCGTGCTGATAAAAACATCTGGCACTACCGCCGACATCGTGAGTATCGGCTTGAAAATGCTGGGATGCACCGCCGTGAGTGCGCTGCTAGCCGTCGCCTGCGGTTATTTTGCTTCAAAGACCGCCTCGGGGCTCAGCTTCGCCGTGCGCGAAAAGCTTTTCCACCACGTAATGGATATAGGCAGCGAGGAAATGCAGGATTTCTCGATACCCAGCCTTATAACCCGCACCACGAACGACATCACGCAGATACAGATGATAGTCGCGATGGGCTTGCAGATGATGATAAAAGCGCCGATAATGGCGGTCTGGGCGATAATAAAAATTCTCGGCAAAAGCTGGCAGCTCTCTGCGGTCACCGCGGCTTTCGTGGTCGTGCTGATAGTCAGCATTTTCCTCATCATGAGCAGCTGTATACCGCGCTTTCGCCTTGTGCAGAAAATGACGGATAAGATCAACCGCGTAGCGCGCGAAAACCTCAACGGCATAAACGTAGTGCACGCTTTCAACGCCGAGAAATTTCAGAATGATAAATTCGACGAGCCGAATATGGGCATGATGCAGCTTCAGATGAAAAACCAAAAGCTCTTCGCCCTCGTTCAGCCTACTATGGGGCTGGGCATGAACGGTTTGGCGCTCGCGATATACTGGGTCGGCGCGGCGCTTGTCAACAACATCGCCCTTACCGACCCAGCCGCGCGCCTTTCGATGTTCAGCGAGGTGCTGGTTTTCAGCACTTACGCGACCTACGTCGTGATGTCATTCATGATGCTCGTCATGATATTTATGCTCCTCCCGCAGGCGCAGGTGTCGGCTGAGCGTATCAACGATGTGCTCGAGCGCGAGGCTAACGTAAAAGAGGGCGGCGTGCAGCAGGGCAGCGAGGTCGGCACGGTGGAGTTCAAAAACGTTTCCTTCCGCTATCCGCACGCTTCCTCCGAACAGCTCAGCGGCATAAACGTCCGCGTGGAAAAGGGCGAAACGCTCGCGGTCATCGGCGCTACGGGCAGCGGCAAGACTACCCTAGTCAGCCTAATCCCGCGCTTCTTCGATGCGACCTCGGGCGAGGTGCTTGTGGACGGCGTAAACGTCAAGGATTACACTTTCGCCGCGCTGTATGATAAGCTCGGCTACGTCACGCAAAAAGCCGTGCTCTTCTCGGGCACTGTTCGCGAAAACGTATTTTTCGGCGAGAGCGCTCAGCAGTTCGACGACGCAGACCTTGGATCTGCAATAGAGATTTCGCAGGCAAAAGAGTTTGTCGATAAGCTTGAGGGCGGCAGCGATTACGCGATAGCGCAGATGGGCAGAAACGTTTCGGGTGGTCAGAAGCAGCGCCTTTCGATAGCGCGTGCGCTGGCGCGTAAGCCTGAGATACTTATTTTTGACGACTCGTTCTCGGCGCTCGATTACCGTACTGACGCAAAGCTGCGCGAAGGTCTGAATAAGCAGCTCGCAGGTTCGACAAAAATAATCGTGGCGCAGCGCATAAGCACTATCCGCCACGCAGATAAGATAGCCGTGCTCGACCGCGGCGATATGGTCGGCTTGGGCACACACGAAGAACTTATGAAAAATTGCAGCGTTTACCGCGAGATAGCTACCTCGCAGCTCAGCGCGAGCGAATTGGCGTAAGGAGGGGACTGACATGAGAAAAAATAAAGACGGCGGTATCCGCACGGCCGTGCCGCGCCTTTCGGAATATCTGCACGGCGACATCGGCGTGGTGATCCTCGCCCTCGTCCTCGCGGCGCTCAGCGCGGTCATGACGATAATCGGCCCGAACAAGATCGGCGATATGGCGACGATAATGTCAGACGGTCTGCTCGGCGGCATCGACCTCGGCAAGATCGCGAAGATAGGCATTTTCCTCGCGGCGATATACCTGCTCAGCGCGCTTTTCGGCTTCGTTCAGCATTACATCATGGCGGTGGTAACGCTGAAAATGTCCTACCGTATGCGCGGCGAGCTTTCGGAAAAGATCAACCGCGTGCCGCAGAAATATTTTAACACCCACACGCAGGGCGACATACTCAGCCGCATGACTAACGACGTTTCCACCCTCCAGCAGGGTCTGACAAACAGTCTGCCGACCATAATCAGCGCGGCAACGCAGTTCGTCGGCTGCCTTATCATGATGTTCGCGACCCAGTGGCGGCTGGCGCTCATCTCGCTGGCGGTAACGTTCGTCGGCATGGGATTGGTGGTGCTGATAATGTCGCGCTCGCAGCGCTTTTTCGCGGCGCGCCAGAAAAGTTTGGGCGAGCTGAACGGCTTCGTTGAAGAAATGTACTCGGGTCACGAGGTCGTCCGCATCAGCCGCGCTGAGCGCAAGGTGCTCTCGCATTTCGATAGCCTGAACGCCGCTGTCTACGACGCTAACTGGCGTTCGCAGTTCCTTTCGGGCATTATGCAACCGCTCATGAACATCATCGGCAACATTGCTTACGTTGCGGTCTGCGTTGTCGGCTCTATCCTCGCGATGAACGGCACGATAGAGTTCGGCGTGATAGTTTCGTTCATTCTCTACGTCCGCCTTTTCACCACCCCGCTCACGCAGATAGCGCAGGGCATGACGAATACGCAGACGGCTTCCGCTTCGGCGCACCGCATTTTCGACTTCCTCGAAAGCGAAGAGATGGCTGACGAAAGCGAAAAGACCGCCGAGCTGCCCGAAATTCGCGGCAAAGTAAGCTTCGAGCACGTCCATTTCAGCTACCCCGATACGCCCGATAAGGTCATAATCAACGACTTTTCGGCGGAGGTTTGCCCCGGTCAGAAGGTCGCGATAGTCGGCCCTACCGGCGCTGGCAAGACCACGATGGTCAATTTGCTGATGCGCTTTTACGAGATCTGCAGCGGCGAAATAAAGATCGACGGCGTGCCGATAACCGAGCTTACGCGCGAAAAAGTGCACGAGCTTTTCAGCATGGTGCTGCAAGACACTTGGCTTTTCGAGGGCACGGTTCGCGAAAATCTGGTCTACAATATGCAGGGCATTACTGATGAGCAGCTGGAGCAGGTCTGCCGCGCCTGCGGACTGGATAAATTTGTACACTCGCTGCCGAACGGTTTCGATACCGTGCTTTCCGAAAGCGCCTCTATCTCGGCTGGTCAGAAACAGCTTCTCACGATAGCCCGCGCGATGCTGCAAAACGCGCCGATGCTCATTCTCGACGAGGCGACATCCTCGGTCGATACCCGCACCGAGTTGATAATCCAGCGTGCGATGGACGAGTTGACGAAAGGCAGAACTAGCTTTGTTATTGCTCACAGACTATCCACAATAAAGAACTCAGACCTCATACTGGTAATAAAAGACGGCGACGTTATCGAAAGCGGTACTCACAACGAGCTGATGGAGCGCGGCGGCTTCTACGCCGAGCTTTACAATAGCCAGTTTGAGCAAGCATCGTAATATAAATATTTGAACACAAAAAAGCGGAGCGCTCGCAACTGAACGCTCCGTATTTTTTATAATTACTTTTCTTCGTTTTCGTCAGACTCTTCGTCCTCGGCGGCTTCCGCTTCGGGCTCGGACTCTTCATATTCCTCGGCTTCTTCCTCAGAATATTCCTCAGTTTCCTCTTCCGACTCAGCCTCTTCGTACTCTTCCGTATCGGCTTCGTCAGCTTCCGCAACTTCCTCTTCATCGCCCTCGGTATCTTCACTGCGGTCGGGCTCTTCAGGGAAGAAATCGTCGTCATCTATCGGCGTTTGCGGCTCTTTCTCAGGCTTCGGCTTGATATTGCTCCTCAGCGCGTAACGCTTGTACGGATTGCCGAATACTGCAAAATACTCGATTATCAGCGCCGCTATCGCTAGCAGCACCAACAAGAATATCACGAATTTCTTAGTGCGCTCCGAACTGCTGCTTTCGATCTTGGTAACAGATGTCGCATTCGTGTCGGCGGCGTTTTCTATCGTCGCGCCCGCTTCCGCAGCGCTCTCGGTCTGCGTAACAGCGCTCTGCGTGGAGATGACTAATCTGTAATATTTGAACGTGCCGTCGTTAAATTCAACAGTCATGTTGGTAAGACCCTCGGCGAGTGTGGATATGCCCTTGTCGTCAGCGGTCGCGAGCGAGCCGTCCTCAAAAGTCACGCTCTTTACGTCTTTCAGACCCAGCGAGCTGAAAGTTATCGTCTGGTCGCTTTTCGCAACGCGCAGCTCAGTGTACATCGACTCGTCAGCGGAAGCGTCGGCAGGAACAGCACCCTCTATCTGGATTATCGTTCCATCTGCGGTCGCGGTTATCGACTGCGAATCTCCATCAAGTATCGAATTTACAGTTATATACAGCACGGACGAGCGCACGGTCGGGTCAAGTATCTGAAAATCTATCGTCAGATAGTCGCCGTCGTACTCCGAGCCGGCAGTGTTGGTGTAAATGTACTGAAATACACCAGAGCCCATGTCGGTCGCGGCAGCCTCGCCGCCCGCTTCCTCGTGCACCTGATTGCCCGTAACTTTGAAAACGTCAGCGTCGTAATTTATCGTGATGTCCGCCGCGGTTATCGGCTTTTTGTTTTTGATCTTCAGCGCCGCCGAAAACTTCATGTCCTTGATCTTTGTAGGCGTCAGCGAAACCACTGTCGGGTGGTCTTGCGTGGGGTCGGCGGAAGAAGTTTCCGTGTCGTATGTGCCGTAACCCGTGTAGGTGTCGTCGTATGTATAGTCCGTATCGGTGTTGTAATCGTAATTATAGTCGTTGTAATCGCCGTAGCCGTAATCGGTATTGTAGTCCTCGTAACCATAGTCGGCAAAAGCTGTAAGCGCGCCCGCCGAGAGGAAAACCGCGGCTGCTGCGGCGGCAATTATTTTTGATCTCATGCTACCAATCCTTTTTAACTTTCCTTAATTTGCGTTTCCACATACTTTAATTATACAATATCCGCCGCGCTATGTCAACCCCTTTTTTATGGTAATACACTGAAAACGGCATATACGGCGGACAACTGTTAATCTATAGTTAATCAAAGCATTGCAATATGTTCTTATTATTGTGATAAAATATACTAAAATCTGTTTGTAAAAAGGAGATCTGCACTATGGGCGGACTTGATATTTTTAATATTTCCGAGCGTGTTTCGGGCTTTATGATGTTTGTTTTTCTGTTGCGTACAGTGCTGCTATTCGGCGGCATTTTAGTCTGCCGCTACGGCATTGTAATGCTTTGGGAACTTCGTCCCGTTCGCAAAAAGCGCTACTCCACCGTTGTCGAAGCCACCGTCACCGAGGTCACTGAGGAGAACCGCTCCGCTTCGATGAACCGCTACCTAATGCCGCGCTTCGAGTACGAGCAGGAGGGCGAGGTCAAGTATTTCATGCCGCGCGAGGCGTACCGCCCTTGCCGGCTGAAACAGGGCGGAAAAGTAAAGCTCTGCCTCGGCGAAAAGGGCAAATTCCGCACTATCCGCAGCGAGGTAACGCTCGCAAAAGCGCTCATCTTCACGATAGTTGGTCTGGCGATCGCTCTGCTGACAATCTTATTATAAAGGTATAGATTTTCCCGCTGACTTTTCACGGTCGGCGGGAGTTTTTTCGCTATGTTACAAATCAACAGTTTTTGTGCGGATTTTTGGATAATGTTACAAATTTGTTTCCGAGATGTAGAAAATTCGCTGAAGATGTGCTATAATGAATTTATATAAATAATCCCTGCAAAAGAGAGGCAATCAAAATGAAGATCAAAGGCAGTAAAATAGTGCATTACGCGTCGATAATTTTCCCCGCATTTTTCGTAATGTACTTCATGATGGTATTTTATTACCAAAACAGTATGTATCCGTTTGGAACACGTTCCCTTTCATGGTGCGATATGTCGCAGCAGGTAGTTCCTCTGCTCAACCAGTTTAAGGATATTTTAGACGGCAAAAGCGGTTTTTTCCTTAACATGAAAAATTCGGGCGGAATGAACTTTTTCGGCGTGTTCTTTTTCTTTTTGGCAAGCCCGTTCACATTCCTCGTGAAATTTGTCGATAAGGCGGATATGATGATGTTCGCGAATGTCCTCGTTGCGCTGAAAATGTCGGTCGCGGCGTTCACGGCTTCGCTCTGCTTCACACTCTGCCGCAAAAAGCTCGACCCATTTTCTGTAATGCTCCTCAGCGTGATGTACCCGCTATCAGGCTACGCGATGATGTATTTTCAAAATATTATCTGGCTTGACATGATGTACCTTTTCCCACTGCTGATGATCGCGCTGGATAGGATAACGCGCAGGCAAAAGCCGCTTATGTACATATTCGTGCTCTCATCAATGGTGGTAGTCAACTACTATATCAGCTATATGGTGGTAATTTTCATACTGCTATTTACAGTTGTGTATATTCTTGGAGCACACAGCCATGAATTTTGCAGCCGCGTCTGCCGCGATATACTGGTCGGATCGGCGATCTCGGCACTGCTGACGGCAGTGGTTTGGCTGCCATCGCTGCTTCAGTATTTCAGTTCGGGCAGGGGCGAAACTACTATTGTTGATTCAATAGTCGGATCGGACTTTATCACCAATTTCTTTACAATTTTGCCAATGCTTTTCTGCTCGGCGTTCGCCATACTGATAACCGTTACCGACATCGCCGTTCGCGGCGATCACAGCGCGCGCAACAAACGCCTTATCCTCTTACTTGGCTTGACGCTGATACCGATGTTCATTGAGCCTATAAACAAAATGTGGCATACGGGCAACTATATGTCATTCCCGTGTAGATTTGGGTTTATAACCATCTTCCTTATACTCTTCTGCGCGGCATATTCCCTCGAAAAACCCGTTGAGTTTAAGAAAAATTTACCTGTCAACATCGTAACGCTCGCGGTCTGCGGCGTTGCGGCGGCACTGGCGTTCTACTACATGAACACCCTCGCTGACAAGAAAAAAGAGGAGATCAGCCGTTTCTCGCGCACCCTTTGGGGCGATCTGGAGTCGTTCAAATGGCTTATTTCGGTGTTCCTGATCGTGCTGGCAATATACGGAATGGCACACTTTTTCTACCGCAAAGGTTTTATGCACAAGACCGTTTTCCTGTCGTTCTGTGCGATAGTTTTCGTCGGCGAGAGCTTTTTCAGCAGCGGCGTTTACATCGGCTACCCCGCGATGCACAATGAGGAGATCAACAAAAGCCAGTCAGAAGCTTACGACCTTGCTGACCGAATTGACGACGACGATTTTTACCGCGTGAAATCCTATGCAAAATTTTACAATAATAACATGATCGGCGCGCTGGGTTATGATACCATTTCACACTACACCTCGCTGAACGACCGCAATTTCATGTTCACAATGAAGCGGCTGGGTTACAGCGGCGTTTGGATGGAAACTCTTGCCGTCGATGGCACGCGCCTTACCGACGCTATGCTTTCGATAAAGTACGAGATCAACGGCGGCTGCGACGGCAGCAGTATTATTTACCAGTCAAAAGCGGGACGCATAGAGCATTTGCCAAACTACCTGCCTATGGGTCTGCTGGCAGATAAAGGCTCGCTAGACGGTAAGGAAGATCTGCCCGATGAACTTGACCGCATCGGCGTTCAGCAATATCTGAGCGAGGCGCTGCTCGGCGAAAACCTTGTGACAAGGTATGAGCCGACCGGCGAACTGACGAAAAAAGACGGTAAATACACATTCCACATGGGAGATACAGTAACTTACGAATTCGATGTTGACGGCACATGTGCGCTTTATACGGATTGCTTCGATGAGCTTACAAATCATCTCTCCGAGCCTATATTTGATGCATTCGACATCTCGGTGAACTCATCAGTTACACGCACAAATTATCCTAATTCGTCAAATAATGGTTTGTACTGCCTCGGCGATTTCAAGAATGAAAGCGTTAGGGTGACATTTAAATGCAAGAAAGACACTACCTGCGCTTCGTTCGGGCTAATGAGCATCGACACCGCGCGGCTGAAAGAGCTTTGCAAGTCGGCGCAAGGCGTTGGGCTTACGGACGTGAACAATGGCATGAAGGGCAGTTGCAAGCTTGATAAGGCGCAGACTTGCTTTGTTAGCCTGCCATATTCGGATAATTATACCATTAAGGTCAACGGCAAAATAGTCGATTACAGCCGCGCACTTTCCGGATTCATAAGTTTTGATCTCAAAAAGGGAAATAATGACATCGAAATAAGCTTCATACCGAAAGGATTTGCGGCGGGAGCAGCTATCTCCTGCATCGGACTTGCGGCGCTCGCGGCGTACATCGTGTTCCGCAAGAAGCTTGAAAAGCCGCTGAAATGCGACAATGCGGCAAAATTCATCATGCTAGCGGTATCAGCGTTTGCGGCTTTGGTGGTATATATCGTACCAATTGTTATCTATATTGTTAAAATCACAACAAAATTCCAATAGGAGGCAGGCAAAGTGAGTAAAATTATCTGCGCGGCGCTGGCTGCGCTAATGATGGCGGGCGGAACGGTTTATGCGATGCTGCCCGAAGCTGCCGCCGTTGCTCAGGAAAAATCAGTCGTCGTTGACGAAAACAATGAGTTTGTGCCCAACGAATTTGACATTACTCTTTTTGGTGCAAACGGCGATGACGAGATCGACGACACGGATTATATACAAAATGCGCTTGATATGGTCAAATCTGACAGTGCCAAACAGCAGACTGTTCACATTCCGCGCGGAGTTTACTACATTTCGCGCTGTCTGACGATCCATTCCAACACCTCGCTGATTTTGGATGACGGTGCGAAGATCATTCGCACGGACGAAAGCCAAGCTATGTTGAAAAATGCCGATGACAGCGGCGCGCTAGTCGGTGGTTACGGACACGCGAAAAACATTACCGTCAGCGGTGGTGAGTGGGACGGAAATGTAAAAAACCGTCAGAGTGCAAAGGCGCTTTTTCTCTTTAACCATTCGCAAAATATAAATATATTAAACACATACATTCATGATTATTGCGGCGGTCACGGCGTGATCTTCAATGCTTGCAGTGACGTCGAGATCAGCGGAGTTGAACTTTCTGACTTTGTAAAATGCAAAAATATGGAACAAGGCGGCAGCGCATGGTATCAGGAAGCGATGCATTTTGACTATGCTTCGGAGGAGCAGGATTACGAGGGAAGTGCCGCTCCGTTGGATAATACCGGCTGTCGAAATGTTCACGTTGACAGCTGTAAATTTGAAGATCTGCCTGTTGCTGTCGGTACGCATCACGATTACAGCGCGCTTTACGGCGATAACATAACGTTCAATAATTGCGAATTTAAGGATATTAAATTTGCATGTATCAACGCTTACGGCTTTCGCACTATGGAGATAAAGGGCAACAAATCCAGCAATTGCTTGACTTTCGCGAACCTGCGAAAGTGTCAGGGAGATGTCAGCAACAACAGCGTGAGCCTTGTCAGCAAGGCAACGAAATCTCAGCTTGCGGGCGTTTCTAAAGGTTACCAAATGCGCGTGATTGATTGCACGCTAAACATTTCGGGCAACAAGTTTGTCGGCGGGGCGTCAAGCGGATTGGTTATCTCAGAAAATTCCAACATTGAAATGTCGCAAAATAAGATAAAAAATGTCAAAAATTTCGGCATGAAGATCTCCGATTCAAGCCGTGTGGCTATGTCGTCTGATCTGGTCAGCGGCAGTGGTGAAACAGGCATCGGCGTTGTAGACGGCAGTGTTCTGACGATAAAAAATGCAAAAATATTAAACAACAAACAGGACGGTATCAAAGGTTCATTTGCCAAGAAGATCACGCTGAAAAATTGCACTATCAAGTCAAACGCACGCGGCATCGCTGTCAATGGCGGCATTATCAATTGCACGTCCGGTAAGATATGCCGCAACGCGGGAAAAGAGATCGTCTGCGCGGCGGGCACAAAAGGAACGTTCAGATCAAATACGTTCGGCGGTGGCGGCAATACTATCGCGACTGGTTCAAATATCAAAATTACCGGCAGTAAATATTTGCTTGACGAGAGCAGCTTGAAACTAGATAAAAAAATCTACAAATTCAAAGGCAAGGCGGTAAAACCGAAAGTTACTGTGACTTTCGCCGGCAAAACGCTTAGCAGTAAGAATTACAAAATCACTTATTCTGCCAACAAAAAACGCGGTAAAGGAACTGTCACAGTTATCGGCAAGGGCGCATATGTCGGCAAACTTACTGCCAAATTTACGATCAAATAACTACCGTTACGGAGGATAGATTATGCTGAAGAATAAATTGACAGCTGCCGCGGCGGCAATGTGCATTTTGCTGTGCGGATGTTCAAATAATAAAGACATTGATTCGCAAACAACGTCCATAACTGACATTTCGATAACCGCTCAGCAGGTTTTTGACGCAGTGAAAGACAAGGACTACGCTGCTGACATGAATGCTTCCGCCGTCTTTGGCGACGATGTTTTTACTGCCAATTGTGAAAAGCTGTACGGCGAACCTGCCGAGAATTTTACCGACGGCGGCATTATGTACGTTTCTTCGGGCGCTTCCGCAGACGAGATCAGCGTTTTGGCGGGTGACAGCAATTGCGAAAAACTTCTCAAAGACCGTGTTGACCGACGTGTGAGTGACTTTGAGGGTTACAAGCCCGACGAGCTGGATAAAATCAGATCTGCCGAAGTTTTTGAATACGGTGGGCTTTGGATAATGATTGTTTCTGACAAATCAGACAATATAAGGTCTGATATTCAAGCAATTTCGTAAATATTATTCTACCGGGCGGCGCTTGCCGCTCTTTTTTTGCAAAAAAATACCGCGCAGATAGTGTCTGCACGGTATTGTTATCTAACTTTTGTCAAGCTTACTTCTTTTTCTTGCTAACTATTGCAGAAGCTGCAAAGAAGATTGCTGCTGCCGATGCAACTGCTGTTACGCCTGTCTGCGGGCTTGCGTCCTTGTTTCCGCTTGCGGAAGAGCTGCTCGCCGCGCTGGAAGAAGCAGAGGAAGTCGCCGACGAATTTGCGCTCGAATCTGCCGCGCTTGATGTGTCGGTGGTCGCTTCGGAAGAGCTGTTCTCAGTTTCAGAGTTTTCGTCAGACGATGCGTCCGAATTGTCCTCGCTGGAAGTATCTTCCTCAGAACTGCTGTCGATCGGGTCGATGTCTACGTCGTTAACGCTCCAGCCGTAAAGCTCGGTTATCTTGTCCGCCAGCTTGTGAGCCGCTTTCGCGTGGGTCTTTTCCGAGGGGTGCCAGTCAGAGCCGAGTCCGTCCTCGAGGTTCTGAACGTCAAACTTCAGACTGTTGATCTTCGTGTCGCCCGTTTCGTCAACGTACTGCTTCACAGCGTCCTCGATGGCAGGGTAGAGATCCTGACCCATGATGCCGAGGGTGCAAAGTATCTCGGAGTTCGGGTTTTTCTCGCGTATCAGCTTGATGAGGTCAACGTATTCGGCGGTGAATGCTTCGATCCTGTCCGCCTTGCCCTTAGTGTACGAAGCATCGTTCGTGCCGAGGTTCACAACTACCAGCTCGGGTGAGCTGCTGAAATCCCAGTCCACCTGCGAGATGTTCTTGCCGTCGATCCAGCCCCAAGAGAAGCCGACCTTGTCATAATATTTGCTCACGATGGAGTTTGAGTTTATTTTGTCGTTGCTTGTGTAGCCCGAAAGTACGCCGTAGCCGCTGTATGAAACCATGCTGTAATCCGAATCGAAAAGCTGTGCGGTCTTGTAAGCGTAGGTCTTTGTGCCGTCCTCAGTTGATGTTAAGAAATGGTCGTTCTCGCTCTTTCCGTCAACGCCGTATCCGCAGGTGATCGAGTCGCCGATGAATTCAATGCTGTGGGACTTGCTCTCAGTGGGCGAGATCGCGCCGTCGGCCTCTATCTCGTCGATGAGCACCGAGGAATTTGCCGACTCTGAAAGCTTTACAACGCTAACGGTGTGCAGCTTGTCCTCGCCGAGGTCAAGCGTTACCTTCTGCGGATTTTCGGTGAGCATAACGTCGTCAACTTTTTTGCCGTCCGCGAAAAATCCAATGCGCGCGCCCTCGGTAGCTGAGATGGCGTTGCCGTCGCCCGTGATGGTAATAGCAGTGGTAGTTCCTGTAAACTGATACTCAGCACCCGAAGCAGTCAGCGAGAACCAAAGCGATTCGCCGTTGTAATATGTACGTCCGAGCGTTTTCACGTTTTCAGTTGTAGGCTCGTAGGAAACCATTTCGCCGTCGGCGGAAACGCTCTGAGAGAGTCCGCAGCCGAGGGCAACAGCCGCCGAGCAAACAGCCGCGATTATTCTTGCCTTCATAATTTTTCCTCCATAATTGTATAATAAACTTCCATTTTGTATTATAACATATTTATTAGACAATTGCAATACCTTTCGTAAAAAAAGTTGCATTTTTTCAGAGAATATGCTATAATAGATTAGAAATATTTTTACGGAGATCAAAAAAATGAACAGAGATGTAATTGTTGAACGTTTA
>OLNX01002649.1_pt1 | contig 13015 bp, 9 predicted proteins | sample 1672611 | NCBI WGS metagenome assembly OLNX01 (sample SAMEA3136705, study PRJEB25190) | human gut metagenome
GTTTGGCCACACCGCCCAGGGTGACGCTGCTGGACATCTCCTGGACTTCGATGTGAAATTCATTGCGTCCGGTAAAGGCGTGGTCGATCTCCAGGGCGTACTTGATGTCGATGACCCCGCCGGACTCGCCCAGCGTGTTGGTCAGCTGTTCGGTGCGCACCCCCACCGACATATTGCCGTAGGGGGTCTCGTAGACGGACAGATGCCGCCGCCCCTTCTCGAACACCATCTGCAAGCACACCGTGCCCATGCGCACCATGCTCACCTGCTCCGGATACACCTGGAAGCTGGTGATGGTGCCCTCCAGACCGGTCAAGGCGGTCTCCCGATAGGTCAGGTGATAGCCGCCGCCCACCTGGGACAGCACGCCCGGGGTGATCAGCTCCACCGGTTCCTGCTCTACCCCGTCCACCTTCTGTAATCCTGTGATGGAGATCATCACGTTCTTTTCTTCCATGTGTTCCCTTCCTTTCGCTCTGTCGTAGGAAACATATTCCATCTTCATCTCTGGCCGAGTTATTCCCCTTCCAGGCTCACCTGCTCCACCGGCTCCGTCACCGGCCGTCCCAAGAACCGGGAGGCCAGCACGCCAAAGCCCTCGGTGGAGTCGCTCACATACCAGCGGCAAGTACCCACTTGGCTCTCCTCCGCTGCCAGATCCTGTTCCTGTAAATACCCGCAGAGCTGCTGCGCCACCGCCGCACCGGAGTCGATCAAGGTCACATCCGCCCCCATAAAGTTCCGGATGACCTCCTTCAATAACGGATAGTGTGTGCATCCCAATACCAGGGTATCCACGCCCTCCGCCTTCAACGGCGCCAGATACTCCGCCGCCACCGTCTCGATGACCACGTCACCCGGCTGGGTCCGGCCATTCTCCACCAGCGGCACGAACAGCGGACAGGCCAGGGCAGTCACCTCCACCTCCGGCCGCAGCTGGCAGATGGCGGCCTGATACGCACCGGTGCGGATGGACGCCCGGGTGGCGATGAGGCCGATCTTGCCATTGCGGGTGGCGTCCACCGCCTGCTGAGCCGTGGGGTCTACCACACCGAAAATGGGGAAACCCTCCGCCTCCGCCTGTAGGATGGGCAGCGCCGTGGTGGACACGGTGCCGCAGGCCACGACGATGGCTTTGGCTCCGGCGCTTACCAGATGCTCCGCCGCCGCAAGGCTCAGCGCCTGGATCTGCGCTTCGCTCTTGACGCCGTAGGGCGCGTGGAGCGAGTCGCCGTAGTACAGATAGTTTTCCTGCGGCAGCAGCCGCACCGTCTCGCGCAGGACGCTGATCCCGCCGAGGCCGGAGTCAAAAAACGCAACAGGCTGATCCTGCTTCTGCATACTCACGCCTCCAAAAACCGCACGATCTCATTCAGATCGTATTCCCCGCCGTCCATGTTGATGCGCAGCGTCCGCTCCGGCGGGAGGGTTTTGGCCCATTCGTCGTAAAGCTCCTTGAGCTCGTACACATACATGAGGTCGAGATCGTCCTCGTATTCCCGCCCGCGCTGGCGCATATGCTCGATGATCGTGCTGACGGAGCAGTCGAGATAGAGATACTTGTCGACCGGCGGCATCAGCGACGCGATGCCGTGCGCCAGCTTGCAGAGAATGCCGAATTCGTCCTGCGTCAGATCCTGCTGGTTCAGGCGGTATTTCGCGATGACCAGATTTTCCAGAAACGCGCGGTCAAAGAAGAAAAACTCGGTGTCGCCGACCTCCGGCCGCCACTTCTCGTCGTCAAAATACAGCGAGAGGAAGCTCACCTGCGAGTGAAACGACCAGCGTTTGGAATCGGAATAGTATTCATTGATATAGGGGTTGTCCTGCGGGCGCTCCTCATGAAACGCGGCGCGCGGGCCGAAATATGCTGTGAGCCGCTGCAAAAGCGTCGTCTTTCCCGCGCCGACAGTGCCGCAGATCGCGATGTACTTCATATCCGCCCGCCTCCTTCGTTTACACAAAACGCTTTTCTATTCTACAACATCCAGCCGGTGGAAGCAAGATGCAAAACTGCCGAAAAACACGGCGTCCCGCTTGCAAACCTCCCGGCGGCATGATACGATAGAAAAAAGAAAAGGGGAGGGTGCTGCAATGAACTACGCGGCGATCAAAAACTGCGATATTGCCAACGGACCCGGCGTGCGGGTCAGTCTGTTCGTCTCCGGCTGCCGCCACCACTGCAAGGATTGCTTCAATCCCGAAACGTGGGACTTTGCCTGCGGCGAGCCGTTTGATGAGGCTGTGATGGACAAGCTTCTCGCCCTGCTGGCTCCCGGCTATATCCGGGGCATCACGTATCTCGGCGGCGAACCGTTTGAGCCGGAGAACCAGCCGGGACTGCTGGAACTTTCACGCAGGATCAAGGCGGCCTATCCCGAAAAATCCATCTGGTCGTTCACGGGCTATCTCTTCGACCGCGACATTCTGGCAAAAAAGCTCGGCCCGTGGGAGGTCACGCAGGAGCTTTTGTCCTATCTCGACGTGCTGGTTGACGGGCCGTTCGTTGCAAGCCTCAAAAATCTGAACCTGCGCTTCCGCGGCTCGTCCAATCAGCGGCTGATCGACGTGCCCGCAAGCCTGAAAACCGGAGCCGTCGTCCTCTGGGACGAGCGGCAGTAGGAGGAAGTCTATGCCTGTGATCAAGATCCACTATTTTTCCGACGATCTGCCCCGGCTGCAAAAGACGGCCAAGGGCGACTGGATCGATCTGTACTGCGCGCAGACCATGCAGCTTCACGCGGGCGAGTTTGCCCTTATCCCGCTGGGTGTGTCGATGCAGCTGCCGGAGGGATACGAGGCCCGCACGGCCCCGCGCTCGTCCACGTTCAAGCGCTGGGGCATTCTGCAGGCCAACTCCGTCGGCGTGATCGACAACAGCTACTGCGGCACGAACGATGAATGGAAGCTGCCGGTCTACGCCACGCGCGACACCGTGCTCGAAAAGGGCGACCGCATCTGCCAGTTCCGCATCTATGAGGTGCAGCCGCCCATCAGCTTTGAAGAATGCGACACGCTTTCCGACACCGACCGGGGGGGCTTCGGCTCGACCGGCGTGCGCTGATTTTTGAAACATATACTCCGATACAAGAAAGGATGATTTGATCATGAAAACGTTGCTCAAGGGCGGCACGGTCGTCTCTGCGGCAGGCTCCCGCGTTGCGGATGTGCTGGTGGACGGCGAGAAGATCGCTGCTGTCGGCGAAGGACTGGCAGTGGATGGCGCAAAGGTCGTCGACGTGCGCGGCAAGCTGCTCTTCCCCGGCTTTATCGACGCGCATACGCATTTTGACCTCGACGTCTGCAACACCACGACCGCCGACAACTTTGACACCGGCACGCGCAGCGCCATCCACGGCGGCACAACGATGGTCATCGACTTCGCCTGCCCGAATAAGGGCGAGACGCTGGGTTACGGGCTTGATCTCTGGCACAAAAAGGCCGACGGCCGGTCCAGCTGCGACTATAGCTTCCACATGACCATTGACGACTGGAACGAGGGCATCAAAAATGAAATTCCGGCCATGTTTGCCGCCGGTATCCCATCGTTCAAGATGTACATGACGTATCCCGCCATGATGATCGGCGATCAGGACCTGTTTTCCGCGCTGCTGGAGCTGAAAAAATACGGCGGTATCGCGGGCGTTCACTGCGAAAACGCGGGCGTGATCGACGCGCTGATCGCGCAGCACAAGGCGGAGGGGAAGACGGCCCCGTCGTCGCATCCTGAGTGCCGCCCGAATCCGCTTGAGGCGGAGGCGGTTGCCCATCTGCTGCGCATTGCGGAGGTCGCGGACGTTCCCATCGTGATCGTGCATCTGAGCACGAAGGAGGCACTGCTCGAAGTTATGCACGCGCGTGAGCGCGGCCAGAAGGTCTATGTTGAGACGTGCCCGCACTATCTGCTGCTGGACGACAGCGTCTATGATCAGGAGGACTATTCCGCCTCTGCCCGCTATATCTGCGCACCGCCCATGCGCAAGAAGGAGGATCAGGCGGTTTTGTGGAAGGCCCTTGCCAACGGCAGCATCCAGACCGTCTCGACCGACCATTGCAGCTTTACGCTGAAACAGAAGGACGCCGGACGCGGCGACTTTACGAAGATCCCCGGCGGTCTTCCCGGCGTGGAAACGCGCGGCGAGCTGCTCTATACCGCAGGCGTGGCCGAAGGCCGCATCACAAAGGAGCAGATGTGCGCGCTTCTGTCCGAAAACCCCGCCCGGCTCTATGGCGCATATCCGCGCAAGGGCGTGATCGCGCCCGGCAGCGACGCGGATATCGTCGTCTACGATCCTGAGGCTGACACGGTCATCACCGCGCAGACGCAGCTTTCCGCCGCAGGCTACACGCCCTATGAGGGCTTCAAGACCAGGGGTTCCATCGCACAGGTCTATCTGCGCGGCACGCTCGCCGTCGACCACGGCGAAATGAAGACCGGCCCCATCGGCACGTACATCCCGCGCCATCCGGGAAGTCTGTAAGCATAAGCGCAGCGGCCCGGCACGGGCTGCTGCGCTGGTTTCTTTCTGGATTTGATTGACAGTGCCCGGAAACTGTGGTACAGTGAGATCACAGCCAGTGATATACGGGGCGTCTTGGACGTGGTTGCCGGGGGGGCTTCGGCCTTTTGATCCGCCTTGAGCGGGCACATCGGTTTCGGAAAGAGCATTGGCACAATAAATACAGCTGATGAGACACCGGCCGAAAGGGGCGATTCGCCCGAGCGTCCACCGTCCAAGGCTGTATTTGCGCTCCTGCGGTCCCGGTAATCCTGCCGCGGCGGGAACCCCGGTCTTGATTGCCGCAGGAGCGTTTTTCATGTTTGCAGGCGCATTCTCTCCGGCATTTCCTTCAAAATACAGCCTCCCATTCTCATGCATGGCATGACAACGGGAGGCTGTTTCGCAGATTCCTGCCGCTCAGGTTTGTCGGGCGGCTTTTTCCATGAGCTTCTGATAGACCGGGCGCATGGCAGGCTCGGAGACGGAGGATAAAACATCTTGCACCGAAAGCCAGCGGACGGCGCTGTTTTCATCCGGCTTGCAGCGGATGGGGGATTTGTCGTCGGCCTCCAGCAGATACGTCGCGTTCAGATGCAGGTGGGCGCAGACGAATTTTCCACGCTTGACGTGCGGCGCGACGTGCAGGATTTCGAGTGAGAAGATATCCGGGGAGACGGGCGCGGCCAGTACGCCGGATTCCTCATTTGCCTCGCGCAGCGCGACGGAAAGAAGGTCGGCTTCCCCGTCGGCGTGTCCGCCGAGCCAGGCCCAGGACTGATAGAGATTGTGATAGGCCATGAGCACCTTTGTCCTGTCCGGGTTTACGATCCAGCAGGAGGCGGTAAAGTGCGCCGTAGCGTTTTCGCGCGTAAGGAGATTGGAGAAGCAGTCCATGTCGGCCAGCATCTGCCGCCGGTCGGCCTCCTCCTGCTCGTTATAAGGCGCAAACGCCTCAATCTGCGCGCGCAGGCGGGTAAGCTCAGTCATGCTCGTAGGCCATCATCTTGTCGATGCGCCGCTGGTGACGTTCGACGCCGGAGAACGCCGTGTCCAGCCACACGTCGACGATCTCAAGGGCCAGCATTTCGCCCGTCACGGCTGCGCCGAGGGCCATCATGTTGGTGTCGTTGTGTTCGCGGGTGAGCCTTGCGGACATGGGGTTGTCGAGCAGCGCGCAGCGGATGCCCTTGACCTTGTTGGCCGTGATGGACACGCCGATGCCGGTCGTGCAGCAGACGATGCCGCGGTCACATTCGCCGCTGGCGACGGCCTGCGCCGCCGGGCCCGCAAAGTCGGGATAGTCACAGCTGTCCTTGGTGTAGCAGCCGAAGTCCTTATAGGCAAGGCCGCGCTGTTCGAGATGCCTCATAATGGCGTGCTTGAGATCGAGCGCGCCGTGGTCACAAGCGAGAGCGATCATAGGGGTGTTCCTCCTGCGGTTTTTCTTTTATTATACCGCAGAGGACACAATTTGCAAGCGCAATCGTTTCAGCCGCTGACGCTGATGCTGCGGACAAGGCCGTCCGTGCCGGTGCGAATGATGCAGGAAAGCTCCCCGCAGCCGATGTCGATCGTATAAAAGCCGTCATGATCCCACCAGATCCACGCGCAGAGCGCGTCGCCGGAACTGCCGTAGAGGAACTGTTTCCGCTCCTGCTCCGGCGTCCAATCGGCAGCGGGAAGCGCGGCTAGAACATGGTCCAGATTGTCGCCGAGCTGAATGCCGCGCAGGAAGTCCGGCGAGGAGCCGATTCCCGGCCCGCCGTAGAGCAGCTCGTCCTCGCAGTACCATGCGTCCAGCCGGACGGTGCCGTCGCTGTGCTGTGTAAATTGATAGCTCACGCCGTCGACCGTAAAGTTGTCCCCGCGCATTTTGCCCTTCCGGACGGGACTGCCCTGATAGGCTGCCGCCCTTTGCAGAACGGCTGCGTAATCCATGCCGGGGAAGACCCCGTTCGGAAGCACAAGCTCACAGCGCTGCACCGGCAGAGAACGGTCTGTCTCTGCCGCATCGGGAAGCGCGATGGGGTCGCCCGACAGCGATGCGCCCGTATACATCTCCACGCGGTCGTCAGAGCGCCAGCGTGTCAGATCGAACCGGTCGCTGCCGCTTGAAAAGCGGCCTGTGTGCAGATCCTGTTCCAGATAGCCGAAGCGGGCCTTCGGCGCGTTGATGTCGATCAGCCACCACGCACCGTCCAGCAGCGGCGCACCGAGCGGGTGCACCTGCCCGTTTTCCTCACAGACAAGCTGCGTTTTCGTGTGCGCAAGCGTGCAGTCAGTCCTGCCCTCCGGGCAGGAGGCCGTTTCCGTTTCGAGCCGGAACGTGTATCCGTCCGCGCTTCCCAGCGTCACGGAAGCGCCTGCGCAGGCGGTAAAGCTCGCGGCCATCTGCTTTAGCAGCTGCCCTTCATAGCGTGCCTGCAGATACGGGTTATAGCCGGAAGCATCGGTTTCATCCGCCCCGCGCGGCCAGTGGATCGTGACCTCGTAACAGCCATCTTTTACGCCGCAGAGATAGACCATCTCGTTCTGCTCACCCGCCTCGACGGAGATCGTCTCGCCACGCTGCGTCACCTCGCTGAGACAGCCGCGCGCGGTATAGCCGGCGGAGCATTCGGTGATCGTCTTTTCAACATAGCGGACGGCGAACGTCGAGCCGGTGCTGTAGGTGCTGCGCCAGAGGTCGTCCTGCTCGTCGTATTCCCAGCCGGTCGTGGGCAGATACGCGCCCCAGCCTCCGGCTTTGTCGGTGAAGGTGCGAAGGTACGCGTCAATATGAACGGCCCTGCCGTAGCCGTCCATGCCGTTATAGAAGCTCGGATAGAAATAGCCCTGTATATTATTCGCACCATGGGTCGCGGCGTAAATGTCGCGCAGATAGTCCGTCAAGCGGCCGGACTGTTCATACACGGCCAGCGCCGTGCCGTCCGTGTCCTTTGTCCAGCCGAGCAGGCGGTAGTCCTGCGTTTCGCTGCGATAGGTGACGGTCACGAGATAGCGGGTGCCGTCCACCAGATATGCCTGCCCGTCGATATACGACAGGCCGGTATCAGTGCCCAGCATGAAGGTGCGCCCGTCGGCATTTTCCGGCGCAATCGCAATTTTGTAACTCCACAGCTGCAAGTCTCCCTCCGGGTCGAGGCCGGACAGGGATGCAAGCTGCTCGAGGTTCACCATCTGCGCGTCCTGCACCGTATCTGTTACAGTCTCAAATCCGCCGTCGGTCAGTACCTTATATTCGATTGGCTCCGGCAAAATGACCTGCGCGATATAATATTCGGCGTAGTCCTCTATACTGGAAAAGAACGCGCTTGTCGGGGGCGTGCTGTCTGCCTCTGCGGGGCTGTCTGCGGTAGAAGAAGCGGGCGGCTCTTCCTCCGGCTGCTCTGCGTCCGTCTTCGGGTCGGTCAGGAAGCACACGGCCACGGCGATGGACACGAATACCGCCGCCAGCACGACCCAGAACGCGGGCTTTTTGTAATTTAAAACGGACTTGATGCGGCCCTTCACGCCCGTCTCGCCGAAGGCCAGCGGGCAGGCCGTGATCATCCGGCGCGGGACGCTGCATTGCAGCAGCGCACGGGAATAGGTCGTCTTGCAGCTCTCTCCCAGCTCGCGCACGACCTTTTCATCGCAGGCCGCCTCGATATCGCGGCAGAATAAAACATACGCCAGCCAGCAGACGGGGTTGAACCAGTATGCCGTCAGGAGCAGGAAGCCCAGCGGCTTCCAGAGCTGGTCGCCGCGCTTTAAATGTGCGCGCTCGTGCGCCAGAACCATGTCCTGCGCGCCGGGCTCCAGCCCGAAGGGCAGATAAATTCTTGGCCGAATCACGCCGAGGATGAACGGGGACGGGACGAATTCCGACTGGAACACGTTTCCCTCCAGCCGCACCGCCGTGCGCACACGAAGCCGCAGGCGCAGCGCGGAAATGGCCGCGTACAGGACAAGCACCGCGCAGCCGCCGAGCCAGACCCACGCGGCAAGCCACGTCAGAATTTGCAGCGGGTTCGCGCTCTGCGCGGGGTCAGGTGTAAACGCGGCCTGTAAGGGCGGATTTACAATGGCGTCGACCGCCGGGATGCCGCTCGTGATGGCTGGCGCGGCGGAATACACGATCTCCGGCTGCACCGGCTCCGCGCTCGGAATGAGGCTCAGCACGCTTTCAATCGAGAACGGGCACAAAAGCCGCACCGCCGCCAGCGCCCACAGGGCGCACAGCAGCCATTTCGGCGCTTTTTTGAACGCCAGCCGCACCAGCACGACCGCAAAAATCAGAACCGCCGCAGACAGGCTGCGGTTGAGAAAGCCGAGAAAAAGATTTGTCATGGCCGATTCTCCTCATAGCCGTCGATCATGGCGCGCAGCCGGTCGACCTCGTCCTGCGAAAGCTTCGTCTTGCGCGCGAACGCCGCGATAAACGCGGGGAGCGAGCCTTCGAACGTCTTCTCGACCAGCTCGTCCAGCTCTGCCGCCTGCGCCTCGTCCTTGGAGACGAGGGAGGAGACGAGTCCGTTTTCGTTTTTTACGATGCCGCGCTCGCCTAGACGGTGGATGACCGTATACGTCGTCGTCCGGCTCCAGCCGAGCCTTTCTTTGCACAGCTTCGCCAGCTCCGCGCTGGGCAGCGGCTCATGCTCCCATAAAATCAGGCAGAACCGGTATTCGCTCTCAAAGATCTTCGGGGTGGACATAGGCATTCCCTCCTTGTCAAATACGTTAGACTGTAATTGCAGTCTAACGCATTAGACTGCTCTTGTCAAGCCCCCTTTGCAAAAGGGCAGCTTTTTGCGGACAGAAAATTTTCGGCAGGATGCAACCCTTGCGGAATTTTTGCGTGTAGGAAAGAGAAGCGCGGATGCGGACGCGGCGCGGCCCACAATATCTTGTGGCGGGTGTTACGTCTACCTCGCAACATGGGCCGAAATGGGCTGAAATGCTTGGTAAAACAGACATTTTCGTAAAAATCGGTTGCAATTTTTAATTTTTATGGTAAACTGGTTACATAAAATCTGCGGCTGCCACAGGCCGCAAATTGAAAGAGGTGCAGGTATGAAGCGTACATTTGGAAGATTTATGAGCCTGCTGCTGGTGCTCGCCATGGTATTGGCGATGGTTCCGGCGGCATTGGCTGCAAACGCGTACAGCGTCGAGCCGGACTCGACGATCACGCTCACGACGACGTACACGTTCACGGAAGCAACGTGGACGTCCAGCGATTCGACCGTCGCAAAAATTGAAAGCAGCACCGCCACAACGGCAGTCATCAAGGGCGTAAAGGCCAGCACGACGGCCATCCGGATCACGGCTACCGGCAAGGTAAATGGTCGTGATTATTCGGAGTATTTCACGGTTTATGTGCGGGACGCATATACCCTTACGCTGGCGCTCAGCAACAGTAATATCAACGGCACGGTTGCGCTGAATCAGGGCGACACCAGAACGCTCACCGCGACTGTCACGGTCGGCAGCAGCGGCGTGACCGCAGGCAATCTGGCAAACTGCGAAGTTCATTTCACCAGCGATAACGATGCCATCTCGGTTACTCCTGCCAGCGCGAAGGTCACCGCAAGCACAGTCGGCAACTATACGACCTATAAGGTTGAAGCGACTGTCGAAGCAGAGAAGGTCGGCGGCGCAACGCTGACGGCGCAGGTCTGGTATCAGGGTAAAGATGGCATGAAGCCGTCCACGTCCGCGACTGCGACCAAGACCATCGGCTTCAGAGTCAGCGGCGCGGCGACGATCTCGGTCACGCTTCCGACCGCCCAGCAGGTATTGTCGCTGGAGGCAGGCGGCACGTCTGCCACGCTGCAGCCGAAGGTGACCGGCTATTCCGGCACAGCCCAGCCGAAGCTGCTGTATCTGTATGACACCAAGGATAACAATCTGTATGTCCGCCCCAACGCTTCGACGACCTCTGCGACCGTCGAGCCGTACAAGGCCTGCGACGCGACGAATATCTATATCTGCATTGAAAGCTATAATATCGGCAAGACATATAATGATGTCAAGGATGACCCGGAGCATTCGATTACCGGTTCTTATGCCGTCTGCACGGTCAGCATCAAGAATAAGGGCATGGCTGTCACCGCGCTGGAGGTCAGGAACGATCAATCCGTGACTGTGACGGACATTGACGGGAAGACGACCACGACCCGCCTGCAGACCCAGCTCGACAGCGGCGCGATGGTCTTCGGCCTGCAGGATTCAAACTATAATCACGATAAGAACGGCACAAATATTAAAAACTCCAACCTGATCTTCACCGAGCTCACACTGACCGCGCGCATCAAGGCGCCCGACACGCTGCTTAACAGTGAAACGGATCGGAAAAATGCGTACTCCCGCATCGAGTGGACAAGTTCCGCGCCCACTGTTGCAAAGGTAAGTGAAACGAATTCGGACAAGGATTCGGCGACCGCGAAGATCAAGGCGGTCGCACCCGGCACGGCGACGATCACCGCGAAGGTCGACGGCAATGTTACCGCAACCTATAATGTTACGGTCTATCAGGGTCGTGCATACAAGATCACCGAAGAGCCGAGCATCGGTGAGACGGTCGGCAAGATGACGGACACCGAGCTCAAAGCTATGTTCGAAAAGGAATCGGCCAAGGTCGAGATTCAGACCAGCATCTACGCTGACGAAGTGATGATCTACGAGCTGCCGGTCAAGACGGCAGAAGTCGTAAACGGCACGAACGGCGGCAAGAAGTTCAAGTATACGCTCAACGGCCTCAAGACGGCTACGAAGGAATTCTTCTACAACAGAGAAGACCCGAACGGCACAGGCGTTACGACGGACAGACAGGTGACCTTCTCCGACATTTCCTTCTCGGAGCAGCCCGCAAACGCGGCCTATAAGATCACGGACACCATTGCCGATCTGGCCATGACAGCGTCGGTTTCGACGGGCAAGATCAAATCCGTGGTCTGGTACATGAACAGCGACCAGACGACCGGCGGTGTGGATAAAGCAATTCAGACAGACAAAATTACCGATAAGCCTACGAACTACCGTTCGGTTCTGTCCAATCTCAAGCAGTACATCACCGGTACCGGAACCTATGTGTTCTACTGCCGTGTCACGACCGACGACGGCAAGTATGCCGAAACACGCAAGGCCATCATCACCATCACGGGTGAGAACCACATCAACATTGTCTTCAACCCGACTACGGTAAAAGCCGGCGGGACGTTCACCATCACCGGCACGCCGCAGGAGTATGTGAGCGGCAAGCTGACCAATGTGACCGGCAAGACCTATACGATCACATGGACCTCGAGCGACGAGAACATTGTTAAGCTTTCCAGCAAGACCAGCACCAACAGCAGCCCCTCCATCACCGCGACGGCCAAGGCCGGCGGTCAGGTCACCATCAAGGCTGAAACGACGATCGGCGCGAAAAAGTATGCTGCCGAAGTGAAGTTCACCGTCACTGTCCCCGAGGCGGACACTGTCAGCCTGACGCTCGGCGAGAACGAAACCTACGTCCAGCTCGACGGCAGCAAGCTTGCCGCAGCAGTCAAGACCGCCGCGAAGGTCACACCCAGCACCTTTACCTTTGAGTCCCCGGCCAACGGCACGCTCTATACCTCGAGCGCCATGTCCGGCACGGTCAGCACGACGACCAAGTATTCTGCCAGCGAAGTCAGCAAGATGGTCTACCGTCCGACGAGAACCACCGGCACGCATACCATCAGGTACGCCGCCTATGACGGCAGCGCCCAGATCGCGACCGGCACGATCAATGTCGTGACCAGCGCAAGCACGGTCGAATACCACATCTCCGCCAATGAAAAGCAGCAGATGGTCGTCAGCGATTTCCAGCGCGTCTACGGCTCCGGCCTGAGCACCGTGACCTTCGGCTCAAACACCGATACCCGCGGCGCGCTGTACAAGGGCAGCACGACCAGCTCCGGCAAGGTCGGCAGCGAGGCCTACAGCGTCTCGACCGGCTCGAACCTGCTGAAAAACGTCTGCTTCATCGCGGGCAGCACCACGTCGAAGTACACTGTGACCATCCCCTTCACGGCAAACGGCTCGTCCGGTCAGATGAACGGCCAGCTTGTGGTCTATGTCAACGACACCCACACGCTGAACTCCACCGGCGCGTCCTTCCGCTCCATGGGCATCGCGGGTGAGCTGACGCCGGAAAACGCCACCGGCAGCACCTACATCACCATTGACCGTGTCGTCGGCGGCAAGCTTTACTCCGCCTACACCAGCATCAAGAACTGCACCGCGCTGACCAGCAAGGATTTCGGCAGCACGAAGTTCTACTTCTCTGGCTCCGGCAGTCTGGATAACCTCTATATCCTGCCGCTGGCCGACAGCAAGAGCGTCGAGGTCAGCTACACCATCGACGGCAGCACAAAGGGCACGCTGTCCTTCAAGGTCAACCAGCAGACAGCCTCCAACCAGTTCACGGATGTGAGCGGCTCGTACAAGTGGGCGGCCAACTCGGTCGACTTCATGTACATGAACGATATCATCAAGGGCAACAA
>OLNX01002652.1_pt1 | contig 13013 bp, 10 predicted proteins | sample 1672611 | NCBI WGS metagenome assembly OLNX01 (sample SAMEA3136705, study PRJEB25190) | human gut metagenome
CGCCAGCAGCGGTTCCCCAAAATAGCCCCTTTGCGCCAAACGAAGGTAACGGGCGCTTACATCGGTCGTCACAGACAAGTCTTCCAGCGGCGGAAGGGACCTCCCTGTGGCGGTATAGATGGCTGCCATGCCCACGCAGGCATCGTCAAAGGAGGGCGTCAATCCGCTGCCAAGCCCCAGAAACGCCTGCCAGCGCCCCTCCAGCAGGGCTTGTTCGGCCCTGTACCGCAGGGGCGCAGGCAGGCGATCAAAGCCGCTGTGCAGCTGCGTGGTACAGGCCGTCAGCTTCTTGAGGCAGGGCTGTCCCTCCTGCCTGTCAAGCTTTCCGCTGAAGTGGCTGTCGGTCCGGAGACGGACAGCGGTATTCTGCCATGAGAGCAGCTGACCGTCGAGCGTCACCTCCTGCCCCACCTGGAAGGTCGGTAAAAGCTGCGGCGGAAGGCATATGCTGTCCGGCAGGGCAGGCACTTGCGGAGCAGCCAGCACAAGCAGGCGACTGTCCCCCTCACTTTGCATCTCCACATTGACCACGCGATGAAAAACCGAATGAACACGTCCCTGACAAGTGCCCGGAAATCCGGGGGTGACCCGCAGCAACCCGTCATACGGGGCCAGGGGCCCACGCAATGGCGATGAATCCCGTTTCTGTTCCCATGTGGTCATGAGGGTATCCTCCCATTGCAACTCTGATTCTGCATACAATTCCATGATACCGTATCCGCCGCCTTCTGTCGACAGGAATCTCAGCAGGGAATCGCATGAAAATTCCGTCTTGCGGTTTTGCGCGGGAAGGATTACACTAGGGATACTGATCTGCCACATGAGAGGAAGCACTTATGAACCTGTTTGAACGCTTTGAGGAACTGAGCCGGATCATCGACAGCATGAACGCGCAGGCAGCAGATACGCGAGATATTCCTGTCATCCTGCTGCATGACTATGTGCATTACTGCGATGTCCAAACCTTCTTGAAAGCCTGTACTCACTCACTTCGATTATCCCCGGCGCAGACGGACAGCCTGATGGCATTTTTTTACCGTGATACGCTGGAGCGAAAAAGCGAGCTTGGCGCGCTGGATCTTTATACCTTTACCCGTCAGTTTTTCAAATACATGACCTACCGCATCGGCAATCTGGACACGCCCGACGACTGTGTGGAAAAGCTGGATATGGATATCCTTTCGCCCTATCGCTCGGCGCGGGAAAAACAGTGGCGCGGCGAAGCGCTGACCCCGCAGGAACGCGAGCTGCTGGACAAAACGGTTCAAAGCGTGCTGGCACGCTGCCATAGCTGAGGCTTATTCTGTTTTATCGAAGGGATTGCCCGGGCCCAGGCTTTCCTGAACCAAAGCCTCAAAGCCGCGCCTTCCCTTTGTACCCGCATCGGCATAAATCTTGTTGAGGCGATACCGAAGGGTGCTGTTGCTGATAAACAGCGCATCGGAGATCTCCTCATAGCTTTTTTTTGCCATCAGCAGGCGCAGGATCTGCATATCCGTCTCATCCCTCTGACTGATGCATTTTTCCAGGCGGACCAGCCGGGAAATGGCGGGCTGGTGATAAAAACTGTCCTGGTGTGACGGGAATACGGCGCAAACACCGGATTGTAAAGGCATGTGAGCGGTACTTTCCCGAATGAGGATCTTGCTGGGCACGGTAATTCTCAGGGCGATGCGCTGCATGGACTGCTCGCTCTTCATCAGATGCCGCCATACGGAAAAGGCCTGTTTGCCGACATACTGCATGTCCATGGTCATGCTGGTGATGGAGGGCCGGTGGTACCGGCCGATCGCCATGTTGCCAAAGGACGCCACAAACAGATCATCCGGGACGGTTATGCCATGCTGTTTGAGATAGTTCACCAGGTAAATAGCAATGGCGTCATTTGGGCATACCACCGCCTCATATTCCCGGGCCACCCGGGCAAAGCTGCGGAAGCTGTCCATCGGATCCTGTTCCCAGCGCCACACGTCCCTTTCTTGAAAAACCTCGCCCCATGACGCGACAGCGCTCATGGCCGCGTGATAACGGAAGCTGTCGTTGATGGAGCGCATGCCAAAACCCACCATGGCTATTCTTCTTTTACCGCAGTTGCACAGATAGTTGATCAGCTGCAGGGTTTCTGCGCGCCGCGATGGCGTGGCGCAGGACACGTCATATCCGAACTGTTCCGAATCCATTCCGGCAAGTACGGCAAAGCGATCGTTGTCCCTCAGCCGGGAGATCGCCTTTTGGATAAAAGGCAGGCTGGTTCCCGTAACAATGGCGATTTGTGGAAGCGACGAAAAATCCGTTTTGTCAAAATCGGCATCTGAAAACAAATTCAGATGCATGCCGTAACGGGCGGCCGCCATACGGATGCCCTGGATCGTGTTGGCGTACTGGGAAGAAGGGGAGGACTTTTCGTCATAAAATACGGGAACATCCTGTTCGCGCATCAGACTCCGCCCCTTTCCCCGAACGATTCTCAACGATTACCTTATTATATGGAATTCACGAAAAAAATCAAGGCAGAAGATGTGGCTGTTCCGGCCTTTTTGTCCACCTTGCCCATGGCCGCCGCCCCGCATCCATCTACTGCCGCGTACCGAAAAGTGTATGGCAAGTCCAGCTGAAGCTTTTTCGTAACGCAAACAACGGGCAAACGCCTCCGGCCATCCCGTCGAGGGATAGGTCGGAGGCGTTCTTCTTTTGATCGGTATGATTGGCTTTTTGGCGGTCTCCCGGCTGCATCAGCCTTTGATACCCGTCATGGTGATCGAATCTACAAAGGCTCTCTGGAAGATGATATAAACAATAATCATCGGCACCACGGCAAGTGCACTGGCCGCCATGAGGAAGCCATAGTCCGTTATGTACTGTCCCTTGCACAGCGCAATAAACATGCTCAGCGTCCGATTCGTTTCGCGGGTGATGATGATCGTCGGCCAAAGCAGATCGTTCCATGCCCACAGAAGCACCATGATGCCCATTGCCGTCAATATGGAGGTGGAAAGCGGCAACAGGATCTGCAAAAAGATACGCGGGATGGAGCAGCCATCGATCTTCGCGGCCTCCTCCAGCTCCGATGGGAAGCTCAGGAAGTTTTGCCGGATGAAGAACGTGACGTTGATACTGATAAAGTTGGGCATGATAATGCCGATCAGCTTATCGTAGCCGCCAAGCGCACGCACAATGTGGAATTTGGGAATCATGGTCATGTTCTGTGGCACCATCATCATGGACAGCACCACCAAAAACAGCACATTTCTGCCCGGGAACCGAAGCCGCGCAAATGCGAAGGCTGCCATTGAAGCCGTGACAAGCTGCAACACAGTTATGCAAACCGAGGTGATCGCCGTGTTGATGTAGGGCGTAACGATATTGCGTTCCCATGCACGGATATAGCCGTCAGCCACCCATTCCTTGGGGAAAAAGGTGGGGGGGATCTGGATCACCTCAATATTGGATTTAAAGGAGCACAAAAGCATCCATATGAAGGGAAACAGCATCACAATGACGCCAAGAATAAGGATTATGTACATCAGCACGCGTCCGGGCTGTATCCTTCGATGCGGCCTGGCCATGGTCTGTGCGGCAGTCATTTTTACTTCTCCCCTTCCATCAGTAGTTGACCCAACGCTTCTCACCAATCATCTGAATGGCGGTCACGATGAGGATCACAAAGAACAGGAACACGGCCTTGGCGCAGGCGTAGCCCATCTGCATATCCGCGAAGGCAGATTGATACACGCCAAATACCAGCGTCCTCAAACTGTCGGTAATGGGCCCCACCGCTCCCGAGGTAGCGCTGTCGGCCATCATATACACCATGTCATATTGGTTAAAGGCGGCAATGATGCGCGTAACCAGCAGGAAAAATATCGTGGGGGTAAGCAGCGGCACCGTGATTTTGAAAAACTGCTGCAGGCCGGAAGCGCCGTCAATTCGCGCCGCCTCATAGTACGTCTGGGATATGCCCTGCAACCCGGACAGCAGAATCACGATACAGTAGCCCATGCCCGACCATACGGAAATCATGCACATGCTGAGCATGGTGAGGTTCGGGTCCGTCATCCATGCGGGACGTATGCCAAACAGCGCGTCCAGGATAATATCGACAATTCCATACTGCGAGTTCAGCAGCCAGCGCCAGATCATCACCACTACGGTGGCCATCGTCACGTTTGGCAGGAAGTAGATGACTCGAAAGAAGCCGACCGCTTTGATTTTGGAATTCATCATCGCGGCAAAAATCACGGCCACGATCAGGGTAAGCGGCACCGAGCCCAGCACATAGACAAACGTGTTGCTTACCTCCATGCCGAACTTGGTATCCCTGGTAAACATTTTGATGTAGTTGTTTATGCCGATCCACTGCTCTTTACCGATTCCCTTCCATCGGGTGAAAGAATAGTAGAACGTTTCGACAATCGGCACGATAAAGAACAAAATGATGCCCACCAGCAGCGGCAGCAGGAACAAAAACGCCGTGAGCACTTCCTTGCCGTTGTAGCGCTGGCGGTAACGCAATTCGCGCTCGGAAATTGCGGGGCTATTCATCGGGAGGACCTCCTTTTTGTTGCATCTGCAAGCGGCGTATGTTTTTGCAGCCGCGTCAGGCACCCGCCGAGCTGACAACCGGTGCCGCGGCGCAGGCAAAGGCTGCCGCGAGCCGCCGAAATATGCAAACGCAAGGATGCACAAAAGGTCGTCCTTGCGAAAAAGGCTGCCGGGGCGGGACTCGGTCGCTGCCCCGGCAGCCTCGGTTGGAACACTTTACGCCCTAAGTGGAAAAGAATCAGCGATTACTCCGAAAGAGCGTAGTTCACAGCCTCCTCGGCGGCAGCGCAGAACTCCTCGGCGGTGGCAAAGTCGCCGTTGCGCAGGCGGGCCAGCACATCCTGATACGCGGTGCGGGCCAGGGTAGCGTTGACGGTGGACAGGTAGCTGCGTCCATAGGACAGCGCATTCATGAAGGCGCCGACATTCACGTTGGGATACACACTCTCCCAAGCGGAGGCGCAGGTCAGGTTGGCGGGGATAACGACCTCGATCTGCTTCACCTGAGCATCATAGGTGGCCAGGTACTTCAGGAAGTCAACCGTCTCCTCCATATGCTCGTTGGAGGTGGTGGTGGAGTAGCCGATGCCGTGGTTGGCGCTGAACTTGCCGGCCGCGCCGGAAGGCAGCTCAACGATGCCCAGGTTGTCGCCCAGCGCGCTGGCGTACTGGGAAATCATCCAGGAGCCGTTGATGGTCATGGCGGCGATGCCGGAGGTGAAGGCCGCGGTATCGGACACTTCGGCAAGCTGGGGACCCGTGTAGGCGTAGCCGTTGGCGGAGAGATCCATCAGCATCTGAATGACCTCAGCGCTCTCAGGGGTGTTGATGGCGGCAGTGGTGCCGTCCTCGCTGTAGATCTGGCCGCCGTTGCTCCAGATGAAGTTGTACCACACGCGGTCGGAGGTGGAGCTGGTCCAGCCCACAACGCCATCGCTGGTCATCTTCTTGGCGGTCTCGCAGAAGTCAGCGATCGTCCAGGAATCGTCGGGGTAGGGCACGCCGGCCTGATCGAAGAGCGCCTTGTTGTAGAACACGGCGTAGGAATCCGTGTCCTTTGCCACGGCGTACACCTTGCCGTCCACCGTGTAGGCGTTAACGATGCCGGAGGCCAGGTCGGACTGATCGATGCCATAGGGGGTCAGGTCAGCCACGATGCCCAGCGGGATATACTCAGCCGCCAGGTTGTAGTTCATGAAGAAGATCTCGGGGGCGTCGGACGTGCCGATGGTCGCCTGAATCCGCTGGTTGAGGCCGGAAACGTCGGCCTGGCAGCTGATTTCGATGGTGACGTTAGGATGGGACGCCTCATATTCATCGGCCATGGCGCGCATGGCGGGCTGCTGCGCGTCGTCCCACATCCACAGACGCAGGGTGACAGCTTCTTCTGCAGCCGCAAAGCTGGTAAGAGACAGGGCCATCACCAGCACCATGATCCAGGTAATCATTTTCTTCATTCAGATATACCTCCTTATTCATTTTGTTTTCGGAATGAAGCTACTTTGTAGTATATTCATTGCAAAAGTGAACCGCAATGATTTGTCTTTTGATTTATGGCATCGAAATATATATTTAGGAATATTAGTGCCCAGTTTGTACAGTTTTTTGTCGAACCCTGCGTCCCCGTGCGCTTCCGGGACATTGAAAAAGGCATGCGGGGGATGGACCTCCCGCATGCCTCAGGCTCACTCCAGGGGCAGGATCTGCTTGCCATTGAGATAGGCTTTCTTTTGGTGGTAATCAACGACGATCTGATCGCCGTTTTCATAGGTCACGCGGCGCACGCCGTCTGGCAGGATCTCATGGCGTTCCATCGTAAGCGTTTGCAGATGGCGAATCCCCTCGTACCAGCGGTACACCCGTGCGATCCATTCTGTACTGCTCTGACGGTCCTCTGGCGTGTGGCAGTGATAATCGTTCTCGCCCATCCAGTTGACGTCTTTGTTGGGATCCGGCGTCACAAATTTGGAATCGTAATAGAACGTGGGCCGTCCACCGTACTCCACAACCTTCAGCAGGTCGTCATTGGTAGGGTTGACGGTTTTGCTATAGGGATTGCTGAGGACGTAGCCATGATAGACGAGTTGCCAAAACGGCACAACGTCATCCGCCAGGGGGCAGTCCCCCAGCCCGAAGGAAACGTACAGGCCAAAGTCCAGTTCCGGCGCGGTAAAGTCGAAGCCGCCCTCCGAGCTGATGCCGCCAAACTGCTGGCGTGCAAAGCGCAAGATACGATTCCACAGGGCTGCGCACTGCCTGCGTGTGACAGGATGGCCGGGCGCATGACAGGCGCGGGGGAAGACCGTGGAAATCACGTCGATGTAGTGGGTGCCTTCAAAACCCAGCGCCCTGACCTTCGGCAGCAGCTCCATCGCCTGACGGAGACCGCACAGCGGGCACACCTGGTACATGTCGCCGCCGCTCCAGGGCTGATTGTTCTTGACGGGCGCACCCGCCTCATCACAAAGGATGTCGGTCTCTGCCCAGCAGTCGGCGATGGAATAGGCGTCGGTGGAATTGGTGTGGCAGACCATCGCGTATCCCATGGCGCGCGCCTTCGCAGTCAGCCGTTTGAGCGCCTCCTCCCCGCCGAGGCGCTCCTCGACAGGGAAGGGCTGGGGCCAGCGGCCGTCATGCCCGCTCTTGTTCCAGCCGACCAGACAGATCTCCGCCTTGTCGATGCCATGCGCTTGAAAGACGTCCAGAAGCTCGGATACGTCGTCAAACGTAGCCGCCACATGCATTTCCGGCTCGGTTTCGGGCGTCTGCTCGCGCACCGGAGGCGGGACGGGCTTCCATCCCTGACGGATGCGCACATAGATGCTCTCCGCCGTATAGCGCGCCTGCGGACGCTCCTTGGCGCGAACGTCATAGCGGCGCAGCTCTCCCCGCTGTTCGCGCCATTCTCGATAGGCCAGGGCGGCTTCGTTGTAGTCCGCCTTGTCGTCCAGCAGCCGGAATTCAATGGTGATGGGCTCATAGGGCATGTGCCCATTCAGATCGAAGCAGGCGTAGCAGGAGTATACGCCGTCCTTTACGCCAACGGCCAGCCGATATTCATACGTCATCGAAGACACGATGGCCACGAAACTTCCCCGGCTTTGAATGCAGCTCCATATCGGCATGGCAAAGCGGTCCAAAACCATTTCGGTGTCCTCACGCTCGCGGAAGCGGCACAGAATGGTGTCTCCTACGCTTCCCTCCCCGTGCGGAATGATGTAATAGCCGTCCTGGCCGGCCTTGTTCTGCCCCATCTCCGGAGCAAATTCAACGGTGCGGATATCCGTCCAATCCGCCTGCTCCGGGAAGGATGCGATCAGCGTGCCGCAATCCTCCATGCAATCCAGCTGCACGCGGTCCACACGGCCATCCATGCGAATCACGCGCGCATACATCCTGTCCTGATACCACTGTTTCATCCGGTTAGCTCTCCTTTCTGAACGCCGGCATTTCACCGGGATATCTCATGCTTTGCTCAGCGCGACGTCGGGCTCGTAGACGCCGTACTTCATCGTAAGGCACACGCGCAGCCCGCCTCCCTCAATGGCGCTGAGCGATACGCCGCTTCGCCCGCCAAACTGCACCTGCAGGCGGCGGTTGACGTTTGCCAGGCCGATATGGCGGATGCGCAAATATCGCTGCTTTTTCATTTCAAGGTTCATCTGACGGATGCGTTTGGGGCTGATGCCATAGCCGTTGTCCTCCACGCTGATGCACAGGTAGCCCTCCTCCGTTTTCCGGGCCGCGATCCGTATGCGGAACGCACGCTCCTTTGTGGTCTGAAAGGCGTGCTGCACGCAGTTTTCGATCACCGGCTGCAAAATCAGCTTGCATACGCGCGCGTTGTACAGCTCGTCCGGTATGTCCCATTCCACATTGAATACGATGTTCTTGCGCATTTGCTGGATCTCGATATAGCGCAGCGTGCATTCCACCTCCTCGCGAAGGGAGGTGTACAAGTCCGAGGAATCCAGCGCATATTTCAGGATCTCGCACAGGTCGCCGATCATGGCCGATTCTTTGCTGTCCGCACCCATCCGGCTTACGCTGGACCAGTAGATGGAATCCAGCGTGTTGAGGAGAAAATGAGAGTTGATCTGCACATGGCCATACAGGGCGTCCAGCTCGGCCTTCAATTCCCGCTTGGACTCCACCAGTCCCTGCAGCTCCTCCAAATCCACGTCGTTGTTCAAAATCCGCTGCAACAGAATCTCGCTGCCGGTGCTTTCTTGGGGGTCCTCCGCCGCTCTTTGCTCGCCCTGACGGCTTCTGAGCGCATCAAACATCTTGCGCAAACCCCTGCTGTACTTGCGGTAACGCAGGATGGAATAAAGGTTGATGCCCGCCACCGCCACGCAACTGACCAGCAGCGCGGCCGTTATGGACCTGACCACGCCGTCCAGCGCCTGACTGAGCTGCCGGTCCTGTATGCATACGATGCTCAGCGTCCCGGGACAGACCTCCTCGGTGCGGTAATAGAACGCCTCGTTCTGACCATTGCGAACCACGCCGGTGGGGCTGGACGTCTCCCACGCCTGCAACACCTTTTCCACGATCTCCGTCTCCTCCTGCTGGGGCAGTTCAAAATTGCCCACCGTCAGGCTGTCCTCACGCCGTGTATCGTACAGGCAGACGAACCCCGCTCCAGACATTTGTGCCGTGAAGGCGCTGAGCATGTTTGACAGATCGTAATTGAGTACCCAATAGCCCGTGATCGTCTCTCCCGGGAGGAAGCTTTCCGAGCGAATGCGCCGATAAACGGTCAGTACCGACGTGTTGTTCAGGTAGGAAAGGGGGATGGTGCGCCATTCGACCCTCACATCCTGCTCCATTTCGCGGCAAACATCCATCCATTCGGCGTCGGTGACCTCTGCCTTGATCGTGGGATTGCCGTTGATCAGAACATACGGCGCGTCCGGATCTTCCAGCATCCAGTAGCAGGAACGCAGGCTGTTGCTGTAGGTGATCCCCATTTTAATATTGCTGCACAGGTTTGAAATCGCCAGCGAGACATGTCCCGGATCACATCCTGCCTCCCGGCTGGTTTCTACGACCATATCGGGATCGTCATAGAAGGCCGCCTTCAGCTTGGCCAGGTACAGCCTGTCGGGGGTGAGATAGGGATTTTTCATGAACAGGCTGTTTCTTACATGCTCGCTTTGTGTCTCCAGCATGCCCTGCCATACGTCCGACACCGAGGACGCCAGACGGTTGGAGCTCTGGTATGCCAGATAGACCGCCTCAAAAGCCAATATGGCCAGCATCGCAGCCATGACGATCATCTGCTTTTTCAGCGTGCCGCCAGCGCCTTTCTTTCCTGGCCTGCGAACCGTGCCTCGCCTCACTTTTTTTCCTCCGTGGAGTCAAAGTTTCGCCGCACCTGAGAAGGGGAGACGCCGAACTGTTTTTTGAAGCTGCGCGAAAAGCTGATGGCGTTCGTATATCCCACCTTTTGCGCCACCTCCGCTACATTCAGGTAGCTGTCTGTCTTAAGAATTTCCAGTCCGGCGTTCAACCGCACTTCGGTGATATAGTCAAACAGCTTCTGACCCGTCTTTTCCTTGAAATAGTACGACAGGTAGGTGGTGTTCATCTGCATGAACTCCGCGAGCTGCCGCAGCGTCACACCGGCGTAGTGGTCCTGCACATAGCGGCGGATCCGGTCAATTTTCACATCAGCGATGCTGTGGCTGTTCGCCTCGCCGGAGTGCGCGCTATCAGCAGGCAGATGAACGCCGCGCTCGCGCTCAATCGTCTCGCGAATCGCGGCGATGGTCTTTTGCATCTCCCGGAATGTGACCGGCTTGATGCAGTAGCGAAAAACGCCGTACTCCAGCGCCTTCTGCGCATAGTCAAAGTCTTTGAAGCCGCTGATGAAAACAAGTTTTTCCTTTCTGTGTGCCTGCTGCATCTGCCGCGCCAGCTCGATTCCGTTCATGCGGGCCATTTTGATGTCGCAAAGGATCAGATCGACCGTATGTGTCTTCAGCCACGCCAACGCACTTTCCCCATCCTGAAAGGAACCCACCAGCGTAAAGCCGGACTGTTCCCATGGAAAGTCCTTGGCGATGTTGTTGACGGCGTCCACATCGTCATCGACCACAATCAGTCTGTACATCGCACTTCATCTCCTTTTCTGGCACAGCGGATTGTCATGTGCGGCATTGCTGCTGCGCAAAGCCGCCTCCCCCTGCTTTCCAAGGGCTTTCGCTTCAGCCCGCAGTCTGAAAACCATCTCCTTGCTTTCCTGCGTCCCTTGGTACCGAATTCCTGGCCTGCCTCTGGCAGAAAGCCGGCGCGCCGAAAAAGACGGTTACCCCGGCCCCACTTTCTCAGGAAAAGGAGAGCCAGAAACTGCCTTTCCACACCTCTCCGGGTGAGAGCGTAACACAGCCGTCACGGTCTTCCAGCCGGAGACATCCATGGTTACCGGGCTGCAGGCCGGTGCACGGCTCCAGACAAAGCAGCGGCGCTTCATGATCATGCGGCGTCCACATGGCAAGATAGGAAAACGATCCGCGCCGGATGCGCACGCGCCGTCCATGTTTGCAGCTGCCGAATTCTATCCACGCGGAGCGCAGGCCCGTAACGCTGCGTGTATAATTGGTAAACAGTGCATGACTGAGCGGGCGTTCCCTCCCTTGCACGAAGGGCTGCCGCCAGCCAAAGGGATTGAAAGATTCCAGCTCCTCCTCCTTTTCAAAGCGAAGGCTGTAATCCTGCGGGTCATCGCCGGGCAGGAGGGGCCAGTTATAGGCGGTATGGCACCCCAGGCAGAAGGGCATGGGGATACTGCCACGGTTCTCCACCTTGTAGCTCACCGCAAGGGTATCGCCCTGCACAGCATAGCCGACTGTCAGGGCAAAGTCAAATGGATAGGATTGGCGCGTACGCTCATCTGCTTCCAGCTGAAAGACCACCCGGTCTGAGGCACAGCTTGCGCACCGGAAATTGCGGTCCATAACGATCCCATTGAGCTGCATGCCATAAGGCCGGTCACCCACATAATAGGTATCGCTGAGGAAGCGCCCCACAATGGGAAACAATGTGGGAGAGGTGCGCGCGTAGCTGTCCACATCGCCCTGCCAGAGGTATTCCAGCCCATCCATCTCAACGCCCTTGAGCTCCGCACCCAGCGCATTTGCATGCACGGTCAGCCTGTCCGAGCGAATGATAACGTCCTTCATAAAAGCAAGTTCCTTTCTGTCAACAGCGGCCTGTTTTTCCTTTATGGACCGACGCGCAGGACGGCCGCGCTTTACGGGTCATGGTGCAGGCGCACACCCTGCGCCTGCAGAGCCGCCTGCAGCTCATCCATGGAGAGCCGCGCCGCTGCAACGTCCTCCCGCGCCATCAGCGCTGCGGCCGTCCCGGCCGCCTGTCCCGTAAGCGCACATACCGGAATCACGCGCGTCACATCCCAGGCCCAGCCGTCCGAAGAGACCATCCGTCCCGCTGCGAGCAGGTTGTCAACGGCCTCGCTGTACAGGCAGCCCCACGGAATCTCATACCAGTCGCCGGGCTTTTCAAAGTCGCACGCAAGGCCGACGGTCGTATCACAGCGCCGCTTGCAGTCCGCCTCCGTGAGGGTGCAGGCGCCCTTGATGCGCCGTGTTTTGCGGGCCTGAGGCATGGAGGGCAGAGAAGTGACCTCAAACTGCCGCCGATCCTTCGTCTTTACCTTTTCCAGCAGCGCGGCGCGCCCATCCAGCAGGAAGGACGTTATCTGCTCGTTTGTCAGGCAGGGGGTAAAGGGCTCGCCTTCCCGCTGGCCCCTACCATGCAGATCGGCTCCGATGGACATCCAGCGGCGCTGTTGAAGCGCCTTTTTCTTTTCCGAAGTATCCGTTACATGGGCCAAGAAGCTGAAGTAGTTCTGTCCCTCGGCGCACGGGGCGCCCGCACGGAAAAACATGTCCGAATCGCCGCTGGCGTCCACCACGGTCTTCGCGGGAAAGTATTGACGCCCCGACTTGCTTTCACAGCAGATGCCAGTGCAGCGGCTTCCTTCCATGATGGGACGCGCGGCCAGAATATCCAGGCGGATGCGCACGCCTTCCTTTTTCAGCAATTCATCCAGCGCCAGTTGAAAAATCGTGGGTGAAAAAAAGGTCGCATATCGGCCGCCTATGGGATGCTGCTTTTCAGGGCTGATCAGGCTGCGATCCACCGGGCGGGCCTCGTCCTTCCAGATCCGGGGAAGCGTGTCGTCTCCATAACGTATGGACAGCCTGAGCAGTTCCTCTGCTAGCCCCGTCATAAGCTGTTCGCCGTGCCCGTCGCAAAGCGGCTCATACCAGCTGATGAGTCCGTTCGTGGCCAGCCCTCCCAGCAGCGAGCCTTTTTCCAGCAGCAGGACGTCCGCCCCGCTGCGCGCGGCCGCCACCGCTGCCGCAACCCCGGCAATGCCGCCGCCCACTACAATGACCTCCGCACCGTTTTCTATGGAGGTTTCCAGCTTTTCGATCATC
>OLNX01002656.1_pt1 | contig 13006 bp, 9 predicted proteins | sample 1672611 | NCBI WGS metagenome assembly OLNX01 (sample SAMEA3136705, study PRJEB25190) | human gut metagenome
AAAACACGCGCGGCATGCTGGCCAGGCATGGCCGTATGGCTATCCGGGGCGAGGCCTCGCGCGAGCTGCTGGACCCAGGCGCGGCGGTGGCCGCCCTGCTGATGAAAGGATATGCCGAATTTAAAGCGGACAGTGAGTGAAAGGCATGACCATCCGGGAAATCGCGGCCATCGCGGGCGTATCGCCCGCGGCGGTCTCGCTGGTGATGAACAATAAAAAAGGGGTAAGCGAGGAGACGCGCCGCCGCGTAATGAGCGTGGTGGAGGAGTGCGGCTATGCGCCGGCGCTTCAGAAAAAAAAGGTAGAGCGCTTTCGCCTGATGGTACTCAAGTTCCGTGCGCATGGCATCGCGCTGGAAGAAAATCAGGGCTTTATCGCCTCCATCATCGACCGCATCGAAAGCGAGTGCCGGCGCTTTGCCTTTGACCTCATCATGTGCAACTGCGAGGCCAAGACCGCGGCGGCCACCATCCGCGAGCTGATGCAGAACCCGCCTGACGGCGTCATCGTCATCGGCACCGAGCTGCGCGAGCCGGACTATCCCCTGCTCAAGCTCTTTACCGTACCTGTGGTGGTGCTGGACAATAACATCATCCTGGACAATATCGACAGCGTGGTCATGGCCAACCGGGCCCTGATGGCCAACGTGGTCCATTACCTCTACGATCTGGGATACCGTGAAATCGGCTATTTCAAATTCACCCAGCCCGTGAACAACTGCGATGAACGCTACGAGGGATACCTGGCCGAACTGGAACGGCTGGGTCTGCCCGCTCCCGAACCCATCTGGCTCAAGCCCACGGTGGACGGCGCGTTTGAGGACATGAAAAACCTGATTAAAAGCGGTGCTTACGTGCCGCACGGCGCGGTGGTGGCCGACAACGATACTGTGGCCATCGGCGCGGTCAAAGCCATCCGGGAGGCGGGATACAGCATCCCGGAGGACATGTCCATCATCGGCTTTGATGATATTCCCTTCAGCGCCGTCACCATGCCGGCGCTGACCACCATGCGCATATCGCGGTCGGCCATGGGCATGCTGGCCGTGGACATGATCCGCAAGCGCATCAAATATCCCGACTGGCCGGGCATGCACATGCTCATCGGCGGCAAGCTGATCGTGCGCAACAGCACCCGGCCCAAAAACGGCTGAAGGAGGCCCCTATGCTGGTAGGGCGGGTTACGGGCAATGTGGTAAGCACCAATAAGGTCGATACGCTGCATGGGGCCAAGCTTCTGATTGTACAGCCCGTGGAGCTGGATACCCTGGCGATGAAGGACGATTATGTGGTCTGCGTGGATGACGTGGGCGCGGGCGAGGGCGACCTGGTGTTCTGCGCCTACGGAAGTTCCGCCCGGCAGTCGGATACGTCCAGCAAGGTCGCTTCGGATTACACCATCTACGGCATCGTGGATTCCATCAACATGCGCGGCACGCGCACCTACGACAAGGCAAAGGAGGCGGAGGCATGCAGCTGGCGAAAGTGATTGGAAGCATGGTCAGCACACGCAAGTCGGACCGGCTGCATGGGCTCAAGCTGCTCGTGGCCGTGCCCATCGACATGGACACCTTTGAGGAGAAGGGCGCGCCCTTCATCACCGTGGACACGGTGGGCGCGGGTGAGGGGGAAATCGTGATGTGGGCGGGCGGCAGCTCGTCGCGCCAGACCGACCTGACCACCAATAAACCCGTGGACAGCTCCATTGTGGGCATCGTGGACTTTGTGGACATTCTGGGCAAGCGCGTGTATGACAAGGGGAATGCCTCATGAAGATCGCGCGCGTGACAGGCACGGTGGTTTCCACCGTCAAGTATGAGAAATACCGCGGATACAAGCTGCTCAAGGTGCGTCACCTCACGTTGGAGGGAGAGATGACCGGCGAGGAGCTGATCGCAGCACCGGAGGTGCAGGCGGTCGTTATCACCTCGTCCGACCCGAGCCACGCAGGCTATTGTGCTGGTCAACAACGACGGCGGCGCGGCTCAGATGATTACCGGCGACAAGACGCTTATCGCCAGCGTCACCATCTGCGGCGTGGTGGACTGCTATACCTGGCAGGGCAAACACGTAGCCTGCCACTAGGGGGAAGGGCATGAACATCGGCAAGGTTGTGGGGTCCGTGGCCTGCACGGTCAAAACCCCCACGCTGGAGGGCATCAAGCTGCTGGTGGTCCGCCAGATCGTCAACGGCCAGGAAAAGGGGCTCATTATCGCCTGCGACGGCACGCGCCAGGCAGGTATCGGGGATGTGGTGTACATGATTGGCCGCAAGGAGGCCGCGCTCATGCTGGACCTGAAGGACCCGCCGCCCAGTGACATCACCATCGCCGGCATCATTGATCCGGAAACGCTGTAAGCCAAAAAGCGGCCCGGCTCCCTTGTGCGGGGCCGGGCCGTATGCTGCATTCATTACCAGGTCGCCTTGCTGGCGGTGGTCACCGCCGCCTGATGGTCGGGATCGACCTTGTCGCTCTCGTGGGTTTTGCTGTTCTTGAAGTGAATGCAGAAATGTCCGTCAAAGTTGTTGGAGGAAATGGTGGTAGTGCCGTGCGGCATGCCGTTCATGGAGGCAGCGTAGACGTGGCCGTTATAGAGAATCAGGATGGCACGCCGGCTCCAGCTCCATTCGCCCCCGTAGATGCTCTTCATGGTGGCGGTGTCCTCGGCAGTGCGGGGCTCGGCATCAATATGATTGTAGCCGGACCAGCGGACGACCTCAAAGGTCTTGCCGGTTTTTACGTCCTTAATGGTAAAACGGGCATTCTTGGGAATTACGTTGGTCACTTTGTCCTCAAACCAGTCCAGCACCTCGGTTTCGTAGGTCTTGGAGCTGGAGGAGGAAGAGGAGGTGCCCACTGAGCCGAAGAGAACGCGGATGGTGGAAGAGCCGGCAATGCCGTCGTCTTTCATGTTGCGCTTCTTCTGGAACTGCTTGACTGCAGACACCGTTCCTTCGCCGTACACACCGTCAATGGCTCCGTCATAATAGCCCAGGCATTCCAGTGCCTGCTGGAGCTTGACCACGTTGGACCCGCTGTCACCCTCGCGGCTGGTACCGGGCGCGGAACCGATTTCCGAGATGCTGGAAACGGTGGGATACTTTGAGCTGGACGACGAGGAGGACGACGAAGAGGAGGACGAAGCGCTGCTGCCCGGCTCCGGCTGGGTGGTCATGGAGGTTTTGCTGCAGCTGCCGAAGATGCTGGTCACCGTGGAGGTGCCCGCGTAGCCGTCGGCTTCCAGCCCCTCATCCTTCTGGTACTGGGTGACGGCTTTGGTGGTGCCGTCGCCGTAGATCCCGTCGATCTTGCCGTCGTAGTATCCCAGGATGTTCAGCGCCTGCTGGAGCTTTTTGACGTCGCTGTTTTCATCCCCGATGCGCATGATGCCCGGCGCACTGCCCAATGCTTTGATGCTGGCGGCGGCTGCAACGGCGGCGGAAGGGGATTGGGTTACGTATTTCTTCATCATATAGCCGGTAAAGTTGCCGTAGCGCACTTTGTACCAGTCTCCGGATTTGCCCAGGATATCCACTTCTTCGCCTTCCGGCACGGTTTGCAGCGCACTGGATTCCTTGTCGGCTTCTTTGCGCAGCACTACCTTGGCGTTGGTCACGCCCGCATCTGCCGCCAGGGCTGCCTGGGGAAGCATCATGCAGCTCCAACCGATCATCAGGGCCAGTGCGGCGCAAAAGATCCGCCGCAGGTGGCGGTATATGCCGCTATATGCCTCATAAAGGACCATGTGAATCAGTTCCTCCTTTGCAGTGGGAAAAGAGGGCCGTATCCCTCACAGGTTACATGCTCAATATATTACGAAAATATTAAATTGTCAAGACGGATATGTGAAGTGTTACATGCGTTGCGGCTTCCAAAATCCAGTCATTTTGATATCTTTTCAGCAAAATTGGGGAAACTATTGACGAAAACGGAAATCGAGATTAAACTATCATCGTGTTCATGGTTCATTCATAATTTTGTTATGCCATGGACACACCGATATGATGTAAGGGGTTAGTGTATGAAGGAGATCAACGGTACCATCACGCTTGCCTATGTAGAGGAGGACAACAGGCAGCGCGTCATTTTCCGCGTCATACCGCTTTGCACCCGCGAGGGAAATGTTTTTCACGGCGGCGCGGACGATTTTCCCGATGAGGGCAGTCTGCGCATCGTGCCGGACAAGCGGGAGCAGAGCACTTTTAAGGAAAGGATGCGCGAGGCCGGCGGCCTGTGCGCCATCCAGCTCGCCAGCGAAGGCAAAGAGCTGATGAAAGTGCGGCAGAACCGCAACTATGCCCCTGAGGAGGGAGAAAGAAACCAGTACGCGATCTATTCGGATGTGATCTGTGAGCTGGCTGAGGACGGCTGCTTCGAGGTGGTGGAACCGGGAACGGATGCTTCCCATGCGCTGACGGCCAAGGTGCTTCTGCATAAGGACAAAATGCTGTATGGTCCTGTGGAAAAGGAACAGGCGCTCAAGGCGGCGGTGGAAGGGCTCAAGCCCTTTGGCAACGACCGCTTTTTGCTGCACACTGTGGAAACGCCTGCGCTGGGCCGGCACAGCATTTACTGGGACCCGGAGGCAACCCTGAACTGGCGTCAGCGCCGCAACAGCCTGCGGCGCAAGGAGCGCGCCGCAGCCTCGGAGGAGGAAAAGGCCAGGAAGAGCGAGTCCAAGGCCAAGGCTGAAGAAAAGCCCCGCAAGGAGAAGCCCGAAGCCCCGGTCAAAGCGGAGGCCAAGCCGGAAAAGCCCGTCAAACAGGACCCCCATACCCGCCGGGTGGAGCGCGCTGCCGAGATTGTGCGCCAGGAAGAGGAGCAGAAGGCACGCGAGGCCGCAGCCGCCGCGGAGGTTACCGTCCAGCAGCCGCCCAGGGAAGAAGCAGAAGAGGCTCTGCCCATTGGCGCGCATCTGGATATCCTGGACAGCGACCTGCCTTTTGAACAGCAGATTTCCCGTCTGGCTCAGCCCCTCAGCGAAGGCGCCAACCGCCTGACCAACGACGCTCCCGAGCCGGAGGAAGAAGCTCCCCAGACGGTCGCACGTTTTTCAGGTACACCGTTGGTGAACGTGGGTGAAAAAATCGTCCGCACGCGCCGCCATCCGGAGAGCATGCATCATGTGGTCGAACGGCAGATGCGCGGCCAGCGGGATGAGATCATGGGGGAGGAACTGGGTAGCGGGACCTATGGCCTGGTGGAAAACCCGATCGAAAGCCTGCGAACCTGTATGGAATACGTCTGGCAGAACGCCGACATGCGTCAGCAGGCCATGGACATGCTGATGGAAAACGAAGCCTTTACCACGGATGTTGCTGCCGCGCTGCGCCGTGGCGGGATCAACCTCAACGCCACCGCCGCCGCCCGCGAGCAGCTGGCTGAGATTGAGGCCGACCGTATCAGCCTGCTGATGCAGCTGGAAACGGCAAAGGAGAACGAAAAGAAATTCCGGGAAAAAGCGATTGCCTCGCTTTCGCAGAAGCGGCGCGATGAGGCGGAGCGCCTGAAAAAAGAGGTGGATCAGCTTTCGCGCCAGCGCGAGGAGCTTCTGGAGCAATCCCGCGCCCTCAGCACGGAAAACGCTTCCCGGCTGACCGAGTTTATCGCAGGGCAAATGAGCTGCCTAAGCGGGGCGGGGGAACAGCGGGTGCTGCTTTCACCCGTGGTGGGACGCACCTATACCCAGCAGGAACTGGCCGAGCAACTGCGCGTGCATATGAACGACAGCGGCTTTAGCATCAGCGACGACGAGGCCGTGAGCCTGTTGATCAATTTCTCGTTGTATGATGCGCTGTGCTTCCGTGCCCGTACCCTTGCCGACGCGCAGCTCTTTGCGGAGGTGCTGCTGGAGAGCTTTGGGCTCAAGAGCGTGTCTGCTGCGGTATGCCCCGGCGCATATGTGGAAATGATCAGCCTGCTGCCTGAGGATGGCCGCCGCACGCCCACCGTGACCGTACAGCCCCTCGGGACGGAAACCATGACCGTCTACGGCCACAAAACCCTGTTCCTGACGGATGAAAGCACCATGCCCGAACCCGACCGCCTGCTGCCGTATCCGGTAATCAGCGTGCCGGCCATGTTCAAGCGTGGGTTTGGCCGTGCGGCACAATGGCAGCCCGTGGAGGCGGCTTCGCTGGAATCCTTCACCGCCATTCGCGCCGATTCGCACCCCATGCTCAGCGATGCGGAGAAATGGTTCACCGAGCTCAAGCGTGTGCTCTCCCAGGCGGAGCTCGTGCTCCCAGACGCCATGGCGGCCGGCATGCGACGCTTCATTGAGGTGGCCTCGCGCAAGGTGCGCGGCGGTTTCCTGGCGGCGGCCGATATGGCGGCCAGCAACTGGGTGGTCCCGCTGATGATGCTCAGCGGATGCGATACCGCCAAGGTGGCCGATGCATTGGCAGGACTGCCCCGTACGATGGACCTGTTGGGCATCCGCTGAGAAGCCCGGCGTCAGAAGGAGGAAAAACACATGCTGGAATACAAATTCGACACCCAACTGCTGATTGAAGGCACAGGTCTGGATGAGGACCGTATCAACGATTACATTACCAACAATATCAAGGGCGATTGCCTGCTGGCCGTGGGCGACGACGAGCTGATCAAGATCCATTACCATACCAATGAGCCCTGGCAGGTGCTGGAATACTGCGCCTCGCTGGGCGATATCCACGATATCGTGGTGGAGAATATGGAGCGCCAGTCCGCCGGACTGGATGGCTGAAAGAGCAGAAAAGCGGGAGCCGGAGCACATGGCGTGCCCCGGCTCCTGTTTTTTCTTTAGATCCGGTCAGTAGGCCCCCGCCATGGCCTGCGTGAGCAGGGCCATGGCTCCGGCTACGTCGGCCATTCCCGGATTGCCGCTGGAGAGGATGCTTTCCAGCGTGGCGGCAGCGCTTTGAATGTTTGCGTAGGCCGCGGAGGAAGCGTCCATAGAACCCATCAGGTCATAGGCGCTTTGCAGGAGCTGCCGTGCGTCAGGTACCAGCGAGTTTTCGGTGGAACCGTCGGTAAAGCCGCCATCGGCCCAGCCGCCTCCGGTGGAGGTTTCATAGCTGGTGTGCAGCGTACAGTAGCCCAGGCTGTTGGCCGTGCCCAGATACTCGGCGATGACCGGCCCGTATTGGCTGTCATTGACATAGGCGCTGAGCGGGTGGCCGTTGGGAATGACAACCACGCCCGTGGTGGTGGTGCTGGGACAGAACTCCGTTGCCAGCATGCCGGTCTGCGTGCAGGTAACCACGGACTGATGCATCTGGCAGGAGACGGTGGGCACCGTGGGCTCGTACCAGTAATCGGTCACCACGCCGTAGCCCTTGCTGTCGTTGTAGCAGGCTTCGGTGGCCAGCTGGCCGCTGACGGCGCAGGTCGTCACCTTGACCAGCCCTACGTCCTCAGGATTGGCCTCGATGATATCACGGTTGTCCAGCCCCTTGACCTCGTGAATCTTGGTCATGTAGCTCTTCCAGATGGGCAGCGCACCGGAACTGCCCGTGGTCTTGGAGGACAGGGGCTTGTAGTTGTCGTGTCCCACCCAGATGGAACTGACATACCAACCCGTCATGCCCACGAAGGTGACGCCGCGCTGGTCGCTGTTGGTGCCCGTTTTACCGGCCACGGTCTGCCCGCTGATCTTGGCGGCGGTGGCCGTGCCGCCGGAAACCACGTCCTTCAACATGTCCACGATCATCCATGCCGTGGAGGGGCGGAACACCTGCCGCCGCTCCTGCTGGGCATGGCTGTCATAGACCACGTTCCCGGCGCTGTCCGAGATACCCAGGAAAGAGATCGGCTCCTGATATACACCCCCATTGCCCAGCACGCCGAAGGCCACGGCCAGCTGCACCGGAGTGATGCCGCTGGAGCCAAGCGACAGGCCAAAGGGCGTGGCATCAATGTTGTCGCGGTCCACCCCCATGCGCATGAGGAAGTCCACCGACCGGTCCACGCCGACCATGGTCAGAAGCGTCTGCGCTGCGGCCACGTTATGGCTGCGCTTCATGCCGTTGCGCAGGGTTTCGGGGCCCACATAATCGCCCCCGCCGTAGTTCTTGGGCCAGGTGTCCTTGCCGTCCGACCCGGTCCACCCGGTGATGGGCACGGGAATGTTATAGACGATGCTGGCGGGGGAGTAGCCCATTTCCAGGGCGGGCGCATAGACGGCGATGGGCTTGATGGCGGAGCCGACAGGCATTTTCATATCCGTGGCCCGGTTGAGCGTCTTGCGGGCGGTGGGACGCGTGCGCGATCCCACGATGGCCTTCAGTTCGCCCGTGCGGTAGTCCAGCACCACCGCGGCGGCCTGCGGCTGGACGATCTCATCATAGGTGCCGTCATAGTTGAGGGTGCGGTATACCTTGTCGCTTGGGTCGCGCAGGGCGGGATAGCTGTCCCAGGTTTCCAGCGTTTCTTCCACGATTTCCTGAATCTCGGTATCGATGGCCAGCGTCACATGATAGCCGCCGGTGCGCAGCTCGTTCTCCATTTTGCTGCGGTTTTCGCTGGTATCCTCCAGGCCGTTGAGCTCAAGGAAGCAGTCCACAATGTCCTGCACGGCGTATTCCACATAGTGGGCGTACTGATACATCCCGTCGCCCTCGGTGGGGGACGTCTCCAGCACATGTGCGGTGGAGGGGTCCAGCGCCTCCTGATACTGCTGCTGGGTAATAAACTCGTTTTCATACATGCAGCGCAGCACATAGTCGGTGCGGTTGTTGGTCAGAGCCTTGTAATCGGTCGTATCGGAGGTGCGGGTATAAAAGTTGCGGCGCGGGTTGTAGTAGTAGGGATTGTTGGTCAGCCCCGCCAGCATGGCGCATTCGCGCAGGGTCAGCTCGCTGAGTTCCTTGCCGAAATACCCCTGCGCCGCCACCTGCACGCCGTAGTAGTTTTCGCCCAGGTAGATGGTGTTAAGGTAGTACTCCAGAATTTGCAGCTTGGTGTACTTGGTCTCCAGCTGCATGGCCAGATAGGCCTCCTGAATCTTGCGTTTGTAGCTGAGCTCATTGCTGAGCACCGTTTTTTTGATCAGCTGCTGGGTGATGGTGGAACCGCCCTGCTGCGTTCCGGAGACAAAATTCTGGATAAAGGAACCGATGATGCGCTTGATATCAATGCCATTGTGGGTATAGAAGCGCGCATCCTCCACGGCCACAAAGGCGTTGCGCAGATTTTCCGGCATCAGTGAAATATTGACCATGATGCGGTTTTCAGTTCCCTTGTAGTCGGTGATGACATTCCCCTGCGCATCGTAAAGAAAGCTGGTCTTGTCCTGGTCGTCCAACAGGGCCAGGTCCAGCGTGGGCGCGGTTTCCATGTATCCCTTGGCGATGCCGACCACCGCGCCCGCCAGCGCCAGTCCGCACAGCACGATGAGCAACACCGTAAGCCGCACGGCATTAACCAGCACTGACAACACAAAATTGGGCTTGGTCAGTCTCGGCTTAAAGATGGTGCGTTTCCGGGGCACGTCTTCTTCCTCCGGCAGGCGGTAGGCGGGATCGCTCTCCCAGCCTTCCTCAAAGGAGCCGCCGTTTGGGTCATAGGGCTTAAGATGGCCGTTGCCCGGCTCGTTGGAATGATACAAAGCGGTCCCTCCCGAAAAACATAAGGCGTTGATTCGCCTTTCATTATATCATACCTGAAGCGGGCGCGCCATAGCGCCCCTGTAACAATCGGACGAGGCGCGCGGCGGGTTGTTTTTTCGGCCCGTTTCGCATATCCATCCAACGAAGGGAGGGGATGAATTGGCTGCATGCGCGCGCAAAAAAAGCGGCGGGATGCGCTGGCTGATCCTTCTGGTCCTGCTGCTGACAGCGGCGGTGATCGCCATGGAGCAAAACCTGAGTCAGACCATGCTGGACATGGCCTTTGCCCGCGCCTATTCGATGGCTGTGGAAACCATCAACCGGGCGGTGAAGCAGGCCATGGGCCAGGGCGTTACCTACGAGGAGCTGATCGATGCGCAGATGGACGCGCAGGGCCGTGTATCCATGCTCAGGGCCAACACCATGCGCATGAACGAGCTGGCCTCACAGACCGCGTTGCTGGCAGAGCGGGAGCTGGGCAGCGCGGAAAACCAGGTTGTGGAAATCCCGCTGGGCGCGGCGCTGGGCGTGAGCTTCCTGTCGGGTTTCGGCCCCCGGCTGGAGGTGCAGATTTTGCCTGTGGGCGCCGTCCATACCAGCTTTGACACGGAGTTTGAAACCGCCGGCATCAACCAGACGCGGCACAAAATCTTCCTCAACCTGCGCGCCACCGTCAGCCTGATCGTGCCCACGGGCTCGCAGCTGGTGGAGGTGACCAGCACGGTGCCCATCGCAGAGAGCATCATCGTGGGCGAGGTGCCGGAGAGCTTTGTGGATGTCAACAACGAGGAGGATATGCTCAACCTGATTCCCTGATCCTGCAGCAAATCACATGTCCGCGGCGTTGTATGGGCGTATCCCGGCCGCGGTTTTTTGCGAAAAAAGCCGGAAGCGCCCGCGCCGCTTGACAGCCGGGCGCTTTTGCAATAAAATATCATCGAACAACCATAGAATTTCCAGAGGAACGCGGAATCAGCGGGCTGCCATATGGAAAGAATGACCATAGGCGCGTCCGTACCAATAAGCCGTCGGCTTGCCGAAGGGAGGAAGGGCGGATTTCTCCGCCCAACATGCATGACAAAACGCAAGGGACTGATCCTGTGCCTGGTGGTGGCGGCGCTGATGCTGCTGGCGGGCGCTGCCGTCGCATCCGAGGTAGACCCCATCGTGTGCAGCATGGAGCTGGACCCCAACAAGCTGGCGGCGCCCGGCACAGTTAACGTGACCATCACCATCTCCAATTCGGGAAACACCGATATGAAGGACCCGGTCGTGCTCTACGACCCCGCGGCGCAGATCGTATCCGATTTCGGCACCAATGGCGCGGTGCTGCTCAAGGCGGGGGAAAGCGCCACCTGGACCGGCACCTATGACGTCAACGACCGCACGCTGGAAAACGGCGCCGTGGTTTACTTTGTCAAATACACCCTCTATAAGGACAGCGGCGAGGCTGTGGACCAGAGCCAGCCCATTCGCGCGGCCATCTCGCTGCAAACGGCCGAAACCGATATGGACGTCAAGCGCACCATCAGCCCCACCGTGGCCGGAGAGGGCCAGGAAGTGGTGGTGCGCTATGACATCACCAACAGCGGCACCGTCAGCCTCACGGATGTGACCATTGAAGAAAATCAGGATATTCATAAGGAAAAACAGACCATTCCTCTGCTGGAGCCGGGCAAGACTGCCGAGGTGCGCTATACCGTCACCATGGGCAAGGAGGACCTGACCAGCGGCGCCACCATTACCTACAAGTCCGAATCTGAATCGGAAACACAGACCTATACCGTGGAAAACCAGACCATTACGTATGGGGAAGCTTCGCTGACCGCCAATCTGACCAGCAATGTCAAGGGCGTAGTGGAAAATGGCACCGTTACCCTGACGCTGGAACTCAAAAATACAGGCAATGTGGATTACAGCGACCTGCGCGTGACGGACCCCTCTCTGGGCGACGTGTTTACCAACCAGCAGCTCAAAGCCGGTGAAAGCCTGACGCTGGAAAAGGAAATCACCGTACCCGCCACGGCGGAATATCAATTCACCGTCACAGCCACCGACGAGGGCGGGTCTGAAATGTCCGTGGTGACAGAGCCGCTCACGGTGACAGCCGTGGCCCCGGAGGATGCGCTCACCCTGACCGTGACCGCTACCGCCGACCGTACCGAGGTGTTTGAGCAGCCGGGCCTGGTGCGCTTTACGCTGGAAATTGCCAACACCAGCCAAGTGGATGCCACGGACGTGGTGGTCTCCCATGGCGACACGCAGATCTATACCTTTGCGAGCATCCCCGCAGGCGAGACGCGCACTCTCTCACGCGATACGGCGCTGTCCATGGCGGGCAAGTTCCGCTTTACCGTGACTGCCAAGGACCCGCTGGAAAGCACCCTGACCTTTGAAAGCAATGAAATCCAGATCGCTTTCTCGGTGCCCACTCCCGCGCCCGCAACTCCCACGCCCCCGCCCGAACCCACGCCGGATCCCACTTTCAGCCCGGCTACGGTGCCGCCGATCACGGACCCCAGCGTGGGGACAGTGCCAAAAACCATCCAGAGCATTCTGCTGCCCGTGCTGATTCTTGCGGGGCTGTTGCTGGTAGCTTCGTGTGTGCTGTTGCTCATCGCCACCAAACGCAGGGCCGACCAGCGCAAAGCCAGCAAATCCGCGATTGATCAGCTGGAGCGCGCCAAGCGCCGCGACTACATCACTCCCGCTGAGGAAGAAGAGCCCGAACAGGCTGAAGAGGAAAATGTGACCGTTGAATCCAACGCGCTGGATGAGGACGATCAGGAGGATCTGGAACTGCCGCATATGAAATATGCGCGCAGCGCCAGTCATACGGCACCTGCAGAGGGTGAGGAGGACTATTCTGCCATCCGGGGAGGCCTGTACGACGAGGAGCTGGCCACCACGTCTCCGGCGACGCAGGCACCTGCTGAAGAGGCGCAAAAGAAGACTGCCGAGCCGGAAAAGGCGGAAGAAGCAAGCGATGCCGCCGGCGCCCAGCCGTATGACGACGGCGTGGACTATGGCAAAGAAGCCGATTACCCAGACGAACCGGAGTCCTACGCCGAAAGCGGTACGTATGATGCCGCAGAAGACGACTATGACGATGGTGCGGACGGCTACGACGGCGGCGAATATGCCGACGCCTCGCTGCCCTATGATGACAGCGCCTATGATGAAGCGGCTGTCTATGATGACGGGATGGCCTATGAAGATGAAACTTCCTATGATGACTATGCGGAGGGAGCAGCCTACGACGACGGTTACGAGGATGCGCAATCCGGTGCAGATGGACATTTTTCTGACGACCACGAAGATGGGGCCGGTCAGGGATACGATGACAGCGCTTTCCGCCGGCCTGCCGGCGAGGCGGAGCCTGTGACGGGTCGCCGCCGCAGAAGCCGGGGGCACC
>OLNX01002658.1_pt1 | contig 12994 bp, 10 predicted proteins | sample 1672611 | NCBI WGS metagenome assembly OLNX01 (sample SAMEA3136705, study PRJEB25190) | human gut metagenome
CAAAGTCACCACAACCTACTTCCCTTGAAAGCCTGGCAATTCTTACAGCTTCCTCCGCATTTCTGGCTCCGGATGTATTTGGAAGAAGTGTCACGCCCTCCGGTATATAATCTAAAATATTGGCACGGCCATCTTGATTGGCACGGCGCAGAGCCAATGTGATAATTTCTGCCTTCGCCTGCTCCACAGACGCCTTAATAAGATCCAGTGAATATTTTCCTGAACCAAGAATAAAACGGGAATGGAATGTATGTCCTCCAATTACTAATGCATCATCTTTCATTTGTTTGTCCTCCAATCTTTTTTATGCTGATGTTTTCCATCAGCCTCCACCTACAAAACTAACAACTTCAATGGAATCACCACTGTGTAATATGGTCTCATTGTATTGTTTTTTACTGATAATCTCGCCGTTGATCTCTGTTGCGATCCGGCTGATATTAAACCCTTCCTGTTCTATCATATAAGCCAGGGATTTTTCATCGTATCCCTCTTTCATTTCACCATTAATACAGATCATGTCAAGAACTCCTTTCCTCTGATTCTGAAAAAGGGTAACTCAAGAAAGTCCACACCCGAGGTGGTGTGCCCCTTCTTGAGCTACCCTCAATCTATTCTAAACGATACCACATTTAAGTGTTGGTGTCAAGTTTCTTTTCATAGCTCCTACCAGGAACCGCCACCGCCACCGCCGGAACCGCCGCCGGAAAAGCCGCCGCCACTGCTGGAACTTGGCTGTGAAGTCATGGCTGTGCTGGCAGACTCCATGGTAGAATGCATAAAGTGACTGAACATGTAATAATCAAATACTGTATTATTGTATCCTGAATACCAGTCCGGTGCCTCAATGGCAATGGAATCAAACTTCTTGATCCACTTGTCTGAAATATCCAGTACATATGTATACGGAAGAATTTCATAAAAGTACTCCGGATCATCCTGTACCATAGCCTCCAGACGATCTTTTTCCACGGTCTCCAGGAAATTCTTAAATCCGAGGATCCGTCCAAGAATCTGGGTTCCGTACTCCGTTCTTTTGGACAGATAACAGGAGAAAAATGTCATTATTCCGGCACATACAACCGCTGTCCAGAAAGCAATGACATACCATCGGTCGCCGCTGGTCTCAAACGTCTCCTGTAAAAATAACAGATACGCCAAGAAATCAGCAAACAAGGTACCGATCGGGATCAGAACACACCGCAATACAAAAGCTTTTCCCGGGCGGAACGCAAAATAAAATAAGAAAATATTGGCAACCGCAATACCCGCTGCCGCGAAAAGACCTGCCAGGAAATTCATTTCATAATCTCCTACCGGTTTGGTAATGAGTGCCAGGAATGATAAAATAACCACTACCCAGTTGATCCAGCCCTTATTAATGGAGTTTTCGTGGAATAATACCTTACGGTTTTCAAAGTGGTTTTTCCGTCCCATAATGGAATCAATGGTCTTATAAAAAGAATCTTCCAATCCTTTTCTTGTAACAGAGCTGCCATCTTTGAACAGATCTCTTAAAAACTCTGCCTCATCCTCATTCAGGCCATCATAGTCTTTGTTTTTCTTCAGGATAAAACTGTTTTCTGTCTGTTTGATCGTCAGATATCCTTTCTGCGCCAGGTATACAACTAAAGAAACAACATCCGATTTATCTACCTCTCCCTTATAGGCAAAGGCAACATCCAGACTGTTCATGCCATCCGGTGCATGAAATTCTACCGTCTCCACTACCGGATCGTCTCTTCCATAAATCCACCACAGAGCAAATAACAGCACCGCACCGAGAACAGCTAAGATCATACAAAGATTCGGCCAGATATGAGACGCCTTCTGTACATTAAAGTAACCATCCGGCAGTTCCAATCGCACTGTAACATACTCATTATTTCCCAGTGTAATATCCGAATCCAGTTCACCCATGATCGTATTTCCATCAATAGCGTAACTTAAGCCATCATAATTTGTACTTCCTGCCGGGCCATAGCACATACCCAGCTTTTGTTCGTCAAATTTGTCAGGCATTTCAATCTGGAAAGAAATATTGGAAATCGTCAGACTATCATCCCAGTCTCCACCGATCACATTCATGTAAAGTTCATCTTTTCCTTCCATAATGTCATTGCTGAGACAATAGTCATAAGAAATCTGATACTCATGCTTTCCTTCGATAGTTTCATCTTCATCGCCGATCTTAATCTGACAGGCGTCATTTTCTCTGGATGATTCAAAGTTGTCTGAACCACAGGAAATATTACGGACTGTAGCCGTTCTTACACCTTCTGATCCATCCTCTCTTTTAATACGGTTTACAAGCGGGATATTTCTGTAAATTCCATGGCGTTCTTCCTTGAAATTTACCTCAATGGTCTCTGTGATCTTATAAACATTATCTTTCGTAACCTTCATGTCTACATGATATTTGGTAATATCAAAAGCAGATGCTGCCCGGGCTTTCACGCTGCCAGCCATAACTAAGACAGCCATTGCCATCATGACAATGCCAAGAAGCCATACTCTGCCACCTTGCCTGTATCTTTCTTTCATATTTCCCCCTGTTTTTAAAACTTCACCTGTACATTTTCTCTCTGTGCTGTGTCCTCAACCTCAAACATCGGTCTTGTTTCAAAATGGAACATACCTGCTATAATGTTGCGAGGAAAAGTCTGTACACTCATATTGTACTTCTTTACCGCCCCATTATAATAACGACGGGCATTGGAAATATCATCTTCCAGTTTCTGAAGCTGTGAGCTTAACTCCATGAAGTTCTGATTTGCTTTCAGATCCGGATAAGATTCAGAAAGTGCAAAAATCTGAGGAAGCACTTTGGAAAGCTGGGTTCCATTCTCAATCTTTTCAGCCTGGGACATGCTTCCATAGTTTACATTTCTCATCTTCACAACAGCTTCTAAAGTAGATGATTCATGTTTTGCATATCCTTTGACTGTCTCTACCAGATTTGGTATCAGATCAAATCTCTTTTTAAGATATACATCCATGGTTGAAAAGGCTTCATCTACTGTGATCCTTCCCTTTACCAATGTGTTGTACCCGCCAACACAGGCAAGTAACAAAATAACAACGACTGCAATTACAATAATTCCTGCGATCATATAAATCCTCCTTTTTTACAATATTACAGTTTCATTATGACATCCCGAATCTCATTTTCGGCTGTCTCTCTGGCATATACATCTTTGCCAAATGTGCGGATCTTTCCAATGCCATCCATAAATACCATGCGAAGCTTGCCATTGCGTACCTTTTTATCGGTATAAAGTTTACGGACAAGTGCTTCTTTATCAATGTATTCCGGTATGGACACCGGTAGTCCTGCTTTCACCAAAAGTTTGCAGATACGGTCTTTCTGGCCGGCTGAAAGAAAACCTAACTTCATACCAAGCTCAGCCTGAGCCACCAGTCCGATGGATACAGCCTGTCCGTGAAGCAGTCTGTAGTCACTGACGGTCTCAATAGCTCTTCCTACCGTATGACCAAGATTCAGAATCTCTCTGAGGTTCTGTTCTTTTTCATCCTTCATTACTACCTGATACTTGATCTGGCAGTTCATTTCTGAGATATACTCACAGACATCCTCATCTACATTCAGAATCTCATCTACATGTTTCTCCAGATAAGCAAAAAACTTCTCATCTGCCAGACATGCATGCTTGATCGTCTCTGCCATACCATTGATCATCTGTTCTCTCGGCAGTGTCTTCCATGTAGTAATATCTACATAAACTTTCAACGGCTGATAGATCAATCCAATAAGATTCGTTGCAAGATCTGTGTCTACCGCTGTTTTCCCGCCTATGGAAGCATCCGCTGCTGCCAGATGAGTAGTGGCAAAATTGATAAATGGAATACCACGGCCGTAAGTACCTGCCAGAAATCCTGCCAGATCCGTTACTACGCCGCCGCCAACCGCAATGACACAGCAGTCTCTGCGGTATCCTTTAGCTAACATAGCATCTTCCAACTCTTCTTTTGTTTTGCGGACTTTGCTCTTCTCCCCTGCCGGAAATACAAAAATATCACTTTTAAATCCGGACCGGTGCAATTCTACCAAAATCGGTGTGGCATAAAGCCTCTCTACCGTAGAATCTGTAATTACTGCAAATTTTTTTATATTGCCTGTCAGTCCCTTTTTAATATCTTTTATAAGCTGCGGGATCAGATTTCGTCCAATCTCTACATCATATGAATCATCTACTACTTTTTTTAGTTCTACTCGAAAATTCTTCAATGTTTCCCTCCTGGTATTTTTTGCCTGTGTATGTTTCAAAGTATACATCAAAGGAGACTTTTTCGCAACTATTAATCCTGCCAGTTTCTTGACAATTACCCCTATAAATGATACTATTTTTTAGAAATGCAAACTTTCATAATATAAGGAGAAAATTATGTGTGGAATTACAGGTTATATTGGAATAAAAGACGCAAAAAAAGTGCTGATCTCCGGGCTTCAGGCATTGGAATACCGCGGTTATGACAGCGCAGGCATCGCCTATTTTGAAGAAGATAAAAATGAAATCAAAACCATCAAAACAGTAGGAAAAGTATCCTGTCTCAAAGAGAAAGTAGATGAACTGGCAGAAAAAGATGAATCCCACTGTGGTATCGGACATACACGCTGGGCTACCCACGGTGGTGTATCTGATACAAACTCTCATCCTCATACAGCCGGCAAAGTTACGCTGGTCCACAATGGTATCATTGAAAATTATAAAGAACTTCAGGATGAAATGGAGAAAAAAGGTCTTACACCTGTCTCTCAGACAGATACAGAGATTGCTGCCATGGTCATCAATGACTGTTATCACGGAGATCCGGAAGAAGCCATCCGCAACGGCTGTAACCGTCTTCATGGAGCCTATGGTTTCTGTATCATGTTTTCCGATATCCCTGATACGATCTTTGCTATCCGCAACGGCAGTCCTTTAGTTGCTGCCCATACAGATAAAGGATCTTTTATTGCTTCTGATATGGTAGCACTGGTAAGTTACACCAAGCATTACTTTGTCCTGGAAGAAGGACACATTGCCAAAATGACCAAAGATGAAATTCTTGTAAAAGATGAAAATGGTGAAGTATACAGCCCGACGATCCATCATATCAGCTGGGATATGGCTGCTGCAAAAAAAGGTGGCTACGAGTATTTCATGATGAAAGAGATCCATGAACAGCCGGAGGCTTTGTTAAATACCATCCGCCCAAGAATTGTAAACAATCTTCCTGATTTTACGGCAGATGGCGTAAAGGATGATATTTTTGAAGGAATAAACCGTATTATTATTACTGCCTGTGGAACTGCCATGCACGCAGGACTTATGGGACAGAATATGATTGAAAGACTCTGTCGTATTCCGGTTACCGTTACCATTGCATCCGAGTTCCGTTATCAGGATCCGATCGTGGATGAACATACTTTACTGATCGCCGTATCACAGTCCGGCGAAACTGCAGATACCAAGGAGGCACTTCTCCTTGCCAAGAGCCGCGGTGCCAAGACATTGTCTGTTGTCAATGTAAAAGGCTCTTCCATTGCCAGAGCCAGTGACTATGTACTGTACACCCATGCAGGCCCTGAAATTGCTGTTGCCAGTACAAAAGCTTACAGCGTCCAGGTTGCTGTTATGTACCTGATCGCATTCCGTCTGGCTTTGTTTACCGGCAAGATCTCAGAAGCAGAAGCATCTGATTATATGGACAAAATGATGGAAACTATTGATAAAGTAGACGAAGCCCTTGGATACGATACCCAGGTAGAAGGAATAGCCAAACGCATTGCATCCAGTGACGATATTTTCTTCATTGGACGAGGACTGGATTATGCCTTATCCTGTGAGGGATCCCTGAAATTAAAAGAAATCAGTTACATTCACTCCGAGGCCTATGCAGCCGGCGAATTAAAACATGGAACCATCTCTTTGATCACCGATAATGTACCGGTGATTGCAGTAGCCACCCAGCCGGATGTCTTCCCTAAGATGATTTCCAATGCTGTGGAAGTTCGCTCCCGTGGTGCTAAAGTAATCCTGCTGACCGAACCGGATGTTTCTGTGGATGCCGCATTGTGTGACCACCAGATCGTGCTGCCGGAGACAGATCCTTTATTTACACCATTTGTCAGTGCAGTTATCCTGCAGTACCTTGCTTACTATGTAGCAGTGGAAAAAGGACTGAATGTAGACCAGCCTAGAAACCTGGCAAAAAGTGTTACCGTAGAGTAAACAACTCTATATATAACCATAAAAAGAAGTTTCTTCCATTTGAGACAGGAATTATATTTCCCCTGTTTCAAATAGTCGAAACTTCTTTTTAATTATTCTATTTCATCTGGGCCAAAATCCATTTTCCGGTTTTAGAAAGATCTGACTTTTTGAAGTTTCCTGTCTTACTACAGGAGGCCTTGAGCAAAGAAGCACTCTCCTGCTTATTACATAAACTCCAGGCTATAAAACCTATCTTGTATTTTTTCAACAGTTTTATCCATTTTTTTCCGCTGGATTTATCGATGGCACCGTTTCCCGATGCATCACAGATACTAAACTCCGTAACCAGAATCGGCAGTCCTGCTTTATAAGCAGTCTTCAGTTTTTGCTGCAGATCCTCCTTGTGTGTTGCTGCATAAAAATGCAGGGAGTACGCAATGTTTTTTCCTTTTAACGGACTTTTAGCGGTCTGATCTACATCCTGGCTCCAGGTGGAACTGCCTGCAATGATAATGTTCTTCTTATCATACTTTCGTATTTTCTTTATGATGCGTCTGGCGTAAGGTTTTATATCTTTGGCCCAGGTCACATTTCCATTTGGTTCATTACAGATTTCATACAAAATATTCTTCTGTTTTCCATATTTTCTGGAAAAATAGGTAAAGAACTTTCCGGCATTTTTCTCATAGATTTTAGGATTACCATCGCTTAAAATATGCCAGTCTAATACAACATACATTCCCAGGCCGGTAGCTGCCTGAATCCCCTCTTCTACTTTTTTATATAATCCGGCATCATAACCGGCTGCCGGGTCGCTGTAAAAGGCCAGTCGAATGGTATTGGCCCCCATCCGCTTCATACTGGCAAAAGAACTTTTGTTTACATACTGGGGAAACCAGGCAATACCGTGAGTACTTACTCCTTTTAATTGCACTTTTTTCCCTTTGTCACTTACAATCTGTGTTCCCTTTACCTGCAGCCGCCCCCACTTTGCCACAGGCGAAGCAGCACTGGCGGTATGTACCGTGAAACAAGGGCACAATAACAGTAAAAGAAATAAAAAACCTATATATCTTTTCTTCATTTTGTTCTCCTTAATCTGTCACAGGCATCCAAAAAAGCACTTTGATTCATGTAAATAAAGAACATTTTTGAATATGCATAATTTTTCACTGCTTCACAATCTTCCTCATCCAGAATGGCATTTCGATAGGGATCAATGTATATTTTTTTTAACGACAGATCCTTCACACCAAAAATGTCATTACAAAAGGACAGAATGACCTGGGCATCTTTCTCCTTCACCGGTTTGCAGTACGGACAGTACTCCTCCAGAAAATTCTTAAGATATCTTTCATCTTCCTCATGTCCATCTGACTGGATAAAATAACTTTTTTTGTTTTGCATATACTGGATCAATTTGTCATCATTGGCGTCGTTAGGCAGGATCCTGTTTTCCCCTGCTTTTCCTCTGATTCCTCCCACAGCATCATAATATGCTGCCGTAATAGAGCGCATATTATTATGTTCACAGCGATACATACTCTCATATATAGCATGGAAAAAATCGCCTAATGCCTGAACACTCATTGTTTCCAGTTTATCTTCCGGCGTGTACTTCATAAAAAAGTTAGCCCGGTTGCGCCACATATAATAATTTAAAAAAGTAGTTGGCTTTTTCACATTGGCTCCCATCTGATGAAGAGCTGCCGCTCTGGCCAGGGTGACAGTCCGGTAACCGGCAAGGTGCATCCGATGTCCCCATTCCATATCGTCCCAGTAAATAAAATTATCTTCCGGCATAATACCAACATCGGTGGTGCGGATCGCATCACCACGGATCATAACAGCACAGGTAGCTACGGTATCACATTCTACCACTTCCGGAAGAGATCCGTCTTCCAGCCGGTCTGCATATAATGTGTGTGCCTGACAGTGTTCAAAATCGATCATCAGTCCGCACTGCTGTATGTAGTCCGGAAATTGTTTGTGATACACTCTGGCTCCTGCCATCCCTACATCCGGATTTTTTTCCATATATTCATATAACTCATTGATTGCATTTTCATCTACGGATGCATCATCATCCAGACACATAAAATAAGAATATCCTTTATCCCGAACAACTCTTAGTCCTGTGTTAAATCCCCCGGATCCTCCCAGATTTTCTTTGTTTTCCAGTATGGTTACCTGTTCCCCATAGTTCTTTCTCACGGCCTCTACACTGCCGTCCGTAGACGCATTGTCTACCATATAAATATCAAAATTATGTACTTTACTCTCCAGCACACTTTGAATGCACTGAAGTACGAATTCTTTTTTATTGTAGTTACAGATCACTACGCCAATGGGATTCATATAATCTCCCCTTCCATAAAAAAATACGCCGGCATCATGAAAGGAAACCACAATGCCGACGCGGATTTATCTTTGATTATTTTGCTGCTAATTCATTTTTCAGCATTTCTGTCAATGGTGGAAGAACTTTATTCAAGTCACCAACAATACCGTAATCTGCTACATCAAAGATAGGAGCATCCTCATCTTTGTTAATAGCAACGATAATGTCAGATTCTTCCATACCAGCTACATGCTGAATGGCACCGGAAATACCGATTGCAAAATATACATTAGGACGAACTGTTTTACCAGTCTGTCCAACCTGACGTTCAACTGGAAGCCATCCATTTTCTACAACGGCACGTGAACAACTTACTGTACCGCCAAGAACCTCTGCCAAATCTTCAAGAAGTTTGAAGTTCTCTTTGCTTCCTACACCACGACCACCGGATACAAGAATCTTTGCATCTGCAATGTCTACTGTGTCACTAACAGATTTAACAACTTCCAGAATCTCAACATATTTGTTGTCTGGAGTAAATCCAGGATTGAACTCGATCACTTCTGCTTTTGCATCTTTGATCGGATCGATCTTCTGCATTACGCCCGGACGAACAGTTGCCATCTGTGGACGGTTGAATGGACATGCGATGGTAGCGATGGTGTTACCACCAAATGCAGGACGAGTCATAAGAAGCTGATTGTTCAATACCTGTTTGGATGCGATATCGTTGAAATCACCAATCTCAAGCACTGTACAGTCTGCTGTCAGACCAGTTGCTACACGAGCGGAAACTCTAGGACCAAGATCACGGCCGATAGCAGTTGCGCCTACCAAAACGATCTCTGGTTTGTACTCATTGATTACAGAAGCAAGAGCATGTGTATATGGCTCAGTTCTGTAAACTTCCAATTCTTTATCATCTACTACAATAACTTTGTCAGCACCATACTGAGCCAGTCCGTCAACCAGACCTTTTACGTTATATCCAATCAGTACAGCCGTTACATCTGTATTCAAATCTTTTGCAAGATCCTTTGCTTTGCCAAGCAGTTCGTATGCGATGCCGCTTACCTCACCGTCAACCTGCTGAGCAAAGACATAAACACCTTTATATTCTTCTAAACTCATTTTAACCTCCGTTCTTGTACACGAATCCATGTACAAATTAGATTACATGTTTCTCTTTAAATTTGTCAACGATATAGGCTGCAGCTTCTGTAGGATCCAAAGTAACTTTTTCTCCTGCACCTTTACGTACTTTATCAGAAGCTTTAGCAATTTTAGTAGGTGATCCTTTCAAACCAAGGTTAGAATCATCTACATCCTTCAGATCAGCACGGCCCCAGACAGTAATCTCACTTGCATAAGCATCCATGATTCCGCCCGGTGTCATGTAACGAGGCTCATTCAACTCGGAAAGAGCTGTGATCAGACATGGCATTTTAGCTTTCAGTACGTGGTAACGATCCTCATACTGACGCTGAACTACCACACTGTCTCCCTCTATTTTGATATCCTGTGCATAAGAGATAACCGGAAGTCCAAGATGCTCTGCAATCTGTGGTCCTACCTGTGCTGTATCTCCATCGATTGCCTGACGGCCTGTGATGATCAGATCATAATCAATGTTTCTCAATGCACCGGCAATGGTAGTAGAAGTAGCCCATGTGTCTGCTCCACCAAGTACACGGTCTGTTACAAGGATTCCGTTGTCAGCACCCATTGCAATTGCTTCACGAAGAACTTCTTCTGCTTTTGGAAGACCCATTGTCAATACAGTTACTTCTGCACCAGTTTCTTCCTTAATTCTCAATGCTGCTTCCAGACCCGCTTTATCATCCGGGTTCATAATGGTAAGCATCGCACCTCTATTCAATGTGCCATCTGGGTTAAATACAACGCCGCCCTTTGTATCAGGCACCTGTTTAATACATACTACTATTTTCACGAGAGCACCTCCTATTTCAATAAGTTAGAAGAGATAACCATACGCTGAACTTCTGATGTACCTTCATAGATCTCTGTGATCTTAGCGTCACGCATCATGCGCTCAACATCGTATTCTCTGATATAACCATAACCACCGTGTAACTGAACTGCTTTAGTTGTTACTTCCATAGCAACTTCTGCTGCATACAACTTAGCCATAGCAGCTTCTACGCTATATACTTTCTGTGTTGCTTTCGCCATAGCAGCTTTATAAACCAGCATCTTGGCAGCTTCTACTTTTGTTGCCATATCTGCCAGCTGGAACTGTGTATTCTGGAACTGTGCAATACTTCTTCCAAACTGTTTTCTTTCTTTTACATATTCAATAGTTGCATTCAATGCACCTTCTGCCAGACCAAGTGCCTGAGCAGCAATACCAATACGGCCGCCATCCAGCGTATGCATGGCAATGTTGAATCCTTTACCTTTCTGTCCAAGAAGATTTTCTTTTGGAATACGGCAGTCTTCAAAAATAAGCTCGTATGTGGATGATCCACGGATACCCATCTTCTTCTCTTTTGTACCGAAGGTAAATCCTGGTGTGTCTTTCTCTACGATAAATGCAGAAATCTCTTTCATCTTTCTGCCTCGTTTCTCAACTACACCGGTAACAGCGATAACAATGTATACATCTGCCTGTTTACCATTGGTGATGAAGCACTTAGAGCCGTTCAATACCCATTCGTCACCATCCAGAACAGCTGTTGTCTGCTGCATGGAGGAGTCTGTACCTGCACTGGGCTCTGTCAGGCCGAATGCACCGATTTTTTCGCCCTTTGCCAGGGGTACCAGATATTTCTGTTTCTGTTCTTCTGTACCGAAGTAATAGATAGGACCTGCACACAGAGATGTGTGAGCGGAAACGATAACTGCTGTAGTCGCGCATACCTTACCCAGTTCTTCAACTGCCATTGCGTATGTCAGATAGTTGCCGCCTGCGCCGCCGTATTCCTTAGGGAAGGGAATGCCCATAAAACCGTATCTAGCAAGTTTGGGAATGCTTTCTACGGGGAATCTTTCTTCTTCGTCAAGTTCTTCTGCCAGAGGTTTGATTTCCGTTTCAGCGAATTTCTTGTACATTTCTCTCAGCAGTACCTGCTCCTTAGAATATCCGAATTCCATAAATTTGTTTCCTCCTTTAAACATTTGCTTGTGTCTTTAGACGCATCGTCTTTTGCTCTTGTGAGACAAGTCTCACGGTTTATATAGATGAAATCCTCGATTTTTTCGATTTTTTCACACTATCCTAGTATAATGTACTTTTTTCTGTTTTACCAGAGTGTTTTTTTAAAAAAACTAAACAATTTTCAGGGGGCTCTGCATATCAACAAAATTGACAATAAAGACCCCCCTGAATTCCCCTAATTATGCTCTTTTTTTGTTATATTCTTCTAATTCCAGAATTGCATCCTTAATCATAGCAGGTGTGATTTCGTAAGGAACCACATCCAGGTCATATCTCTGTACTGCCAGCTCCAGTACGGGATCCAGCTCGTCAACCTCGATTTCAAGGTCAGCCAGCTTTGTAGGCAGTTCCATGCCTTTGTAGAAGTCGAAGAATCTTTCCAGCTTGTCATACTGCTTATCCAGTGTCAGCAGCAGCAGTGTGCCGTAGGAAACAACCTCGCCGTGTTTGTGTCTTGCTTCAATCTGAGGCAGTGTTGTGCTTGCGTTGAAGAAAGCGTGTGCCAAGGATGTGTTGTATTTTGCAGAGTCAACCATGTTGGAAACCATACCTGTGTTGATGAAGATGTTCAGTGCAACCTCTTCGATTGCCTTGGATGCACGGTTGTTTCTGCAGTCCTCCATTGCCTGTACGCCGTATTTCAGCAGAGGCTCTGTGCAGCATGCTGCCAGTGCAACGCCTGCCTGTTCCTCCAGTGTCAGCTCGTGCTCTCTGCCTCTTGCGGAGAATCTTACCTCTGTTTCCTTACTCATGCCATCGCCGATGCCTGCCCACAGGAATGCAGCGGGTGCTTCTGCGATAACCTTTGTAGAGATGAAGATATGTACGGGGGGTCTGTCCACGCGGAAGAAGGTGCGGAACTCATGGTTGGGGTAGTAGTAAATCCCCAGCGCGGAGTTACAAGCGCATGTAGATGCAATGGTGGGGAATGTGAAGTAAGGCTTATTCATTCTGTGTGCCAGCAGCTTGCCTGTGTCGATTGCCTTGCCGCCGCCCAGACAGAAAATCATATCTGCATTTTTCACGATTTCATTCTGTTCCAGTTCATCTACAGCCTCGAAGGATGCTTCACCGGGGAACAGGATATAATCAATCTTTACAATACCGTCCTGTGTTGCTTCATCCAGATATTTCTTTGTTGCGTTGATAGAAATTTCATCACTGATGACAACAGCCTTTGTACCATAGGGAGAGCATACCTTGTCGATTTCCTTGTAAGCATTTTCACCTGCGGAATAGCCGGGGAAAAATACAGTA
>OLNX01002662.1_pt1 | contig 12988 bp, 6 predicted proteins | sample 1672611 | NCBI WGS metagenome assembly OLNX01 (sample SAMEA3136705, study PRJEB25190) | human gut metagenome
CGGCGATGAGGTCTGCAAGACCTGCGGCGTCACCGTGAAGAAGGGCGAGGTCATCAAGGCCACCGGCCACGACACTGAGATCGTGGGTGCCAAGGATGCTACCTGCACCCAGGACGGCTACACCGGCGACGAGGTCTGCACCGTCTGCGGTGAGACCGTCAAGAAGGGCGAGGTTATTCCCGCTCGGGGCCACAAGACCCAGCTGGTGGGCGATAAGGCCGCCACCTGCACCGAGGATGGCTACACCGGCGACCAGGTCTGCACTGTGTGCGGCGAGACCGTGAAGAAGGGCGAGACCATCCCCGCCACCGGCCACCATTATAAGGATGGCAAGTGCACCGACTGCGGCGAGACCGACCCCAACTACAAGCCCGCCGTCAAGACCGGCGACGACAGCAACACCACCCTGTGGGTCATGCTGCTGACCGTCTCCGCTCTGCTGGCTGCTGCTGTGGTGGTCCTGCCCCGCAGAAAGCACACCCGCTGAATAAACGCCTGTCTCTGACAGAGAGACGGCATCACCGGAAGCCCGGGAACCCCTTCAGGGGTCCCCGGGCTTCCGGCATTTTGTACAAAAATAGTTCACAATCCGGACTCGCTAAAACATGCAAATAAATTATTGTTGCGCAAAATTCTGCCGACAGCAATAGACACTGTGTCGAATTGAACGATGAATGGTGACGCAAAAGCAACGTGAACGATGAACTACGCTGTTTTTAACGGTTTAATACGGTAACGCTTAATACGCTGATGTATTAAAATGACCAACTTGGTTTATACATAAATCCTGATTTGTGTAAAAAGTCACAATATGTCGCTATATCGCAGACAAAGTGTCGATTTTTGTATTTGTCGAAATTTCTATCAATTTTACATGAAAAACTGCGGCATTTTCGTTGCAAAATCCTCAGAGAAATGGTATAGTAACCGTAAGCTGTATGGGACGGGCCGGCTGATAGGGCATCACGGCGACCGGAACTATACAAGCATCCAACTTTACCGGTACAAACCGGAGAAAGAGAGAGTACGCATATGAAACACGCGCATACCCTGAAACGGGCGATGGCAGTGCTTCTCGCTCTCGTGATGACGCTGAGTCTCGTGACCCCCTCTTGGGCCGCAGGCAGAAGCACTGTCGCGACCCGCGGCGAGAACAATGGCATCACCTGGGAGAAGGTGGACAACATCAAGCTGCCCACCAAGGAAAACGCGGCTGTTGCGGATGAGACCCAGCAGTATGCCGACACGGACGTGGTCCGCGTCTCCATCGTGCTGAGCGATCCCTCCACCCTGGAAAAAGGCTTTACCGCCGCTGATATCGCTGCTGGCAGCCGCCAAGCGATGAAGTATCGGGATAAGCTGGAATCCAAGCAGGACAAGATGACCAAGACCATTTCCAAGAAGGCCCTGGACGGCCAGGCCCTGGATGTGGTTTGGAATCTGACCCTGGCTACCAACATCATCTCCGCCAACGTTCAGTATGGCCAGATCGAGAAGATCGAGAACGTCAAGGGCGTCAAGCAGGTCCTGATCGAGACCCGCTATGAGCCCTGCGTGGTCAAGGAATCCGAGACCACCGATCCCAACATGGCCACTTCCTCCAACATGATCGGCTCCAACTTCGCCTGGGCCAACGGCTATACCGGCGCAGGCTCCAAGGTAGCCATCATCGATACCGGCGCGGATACGGATCATCCCTCCCTCAGCGGCGCGGCTTACAGCTACGCTGTCAAGGGTCTGGGCATTACCCCCGTCACCTCTGCGGATTACGCTGACAAGCTGGAGAAGCTCAACGCCTTCAAGAAGAACGGCGACCTGAAGGCCTCCGACCTGTATGTCAGCGCCAAGATCCCCTTCGGCTTCAACTACATTGACGCCGATCTGGATGTCACCCACGACAACGACAGCGAGGGTGACCACGGTTCCCACGTCACCGGTATTGCCGCCGGCAACCGCTACATTGAGCAGGCCGACGGTTCCTTCGCTCCCGCTCTGGATACCGCTCTGACCCAGGGTGTTGCCCCTGATGCCCAGGTGTACACCATGAAGGTCTTCGGTAAGGGCGGCGGCGCTTACGATTCCGATTACATGGCAGCCATCGAGGACGCTATGATCCTGGGCTGCGATTCTGCCAACCTGTCTCTGGGCAGCGGCAACCCCGGTATGTCCCGCCAGTCTGACGCCAAGTACCAGGCCATCCTGGAGGCTGTTGTCAACAGCGGTATGGTCGTTGCCATGTCCGCCGGTAACTCCGGCCACTGGTTCGAGAACACCCCCTATACCTATCCCTACGCCGAGAGCGTCAGCTGGGCCACCAACGGCAGCCCCGGCTCCTACACCAACTCTCTGGGCGTCGCCTCCGTGGATAACGTGGGTTCCACCGGCAACTATGTTGAGTTCGCCGGCACCAAGATGTTCTACACCGACACCAGCGAGGCTCCCATCCAGCCCATGACCGCTCTGGCCGGTGAGCAGCGCTTCGTCTATGTGGATGCCGTCGGCAATCCCGAGGACTTCGCCGCTGCGGGCGATGAGCTCAAGGGCGCCATCGCGCTGTGCAACCGCGGTGAAATCAACTTCGCCGCCAAGGGCAACAACGCCGTTGCCGCCGGTGCCATCGGCACCATCGTGGTCAACAACGCCGCCGGTACCCTCAATATGTCCACCGACGGCTACACTGCCACCGCTCCCTATGTTTCCCTGACTCTGGAAGACGGCCTGATCATCAAGGCCGGTGCCGAGAAGAAGGAAGCCAACGGCGTGACCTACTATGTGGGCAAGCTCACCGTGGGCTCCAAGGCCGGCGTGAAAGTTCAGACCGCTGATTATTACACCATGAGCGACTTCTCCTCCTGGGGCGTTCCCGGCTCCCTGGAGCTGAAGCCTGAGATCACCGCTCCTGGCGGCAATATCTACTCCCTGCAGAATGGCGGCGGCTACCAGAATATGTCCGGTACCTCCATGGCCTCTCCCCAGGTTGCCGGTATGGCCGCTGTGGTGGCCCAGTTCGTCCGCGCCAACAAGCTGACGGAGAAGACCGGCCTCACCGCCCGTGCTCTGGCTCAGTCCCTGCTGATGTCCACCGCTGTCCCCATGTATCAGGATCACGGCGAGGGCGAGTATGGCTACTATCCCGTCATGCAGCAGGGCGCCGGCCTTGCCAACGTGGGCGCCGCCACCTCTGCCGGCACCTATATCCTGATGGATAAGGGCACCAACGCCGGCGCTGCCGACGGTAAGGTCAAGGTGGAGCTGGGCGACGATCCCCAGCGCACCGGTGAGTACAGCTTCGGCTTCACCATCAACAACCTGAAGGATGCCGCGACATCCTTCAACCTCAGCGCCGACTTCTTCACCCAGGATGTCTTCACCAATCAGTTCGACGACGGCTCCGAGGTGAACTTCGAGGATACCTACACCGCTCTGCTGTCCTCCAACGTCACCTGGACCGTGGACGGCCAGGTGGTGGAGATGACCGCTCCCGCGGGTCTTGCCAACTGCGACTTCAATGGCGACGGCAAGGTCACCAAGGCTGACGGCCAGGCGCTCCTGGACTATGTCACCGGCGTCCTGGATTCCATCTCCAATAAGGACAACGCCGACTTCGACAACGACGGCAATATCGACACCTACGATGCTTACCTGTTCTTCAAGCAGCTGAGCAAGTGCACTGTGGAGATCCCTGCAAATGGCAGCGTCCATGTGGAAGTCAATGCCAAGGTCCTGGGCCTGGACAAGTATGACAAGGCCAGCGACAACACCGGCACCTATGTCGAGGGTTATGTGTACGCCAATGAGCTGGCCTTCAACGAGGGCGTCATGGGCGACAGCCACTCCATCCCCGTTCTGGGCTACTACGGCAGCTGGACCGATCCCTCCATGTTCGATATCGGCAGCTATCTGGAGTATCATGAGGCCGGCACCGAGTCCCGTGTGCCCTACATGTACGCCTACAACAAGAACGCCACCAAGTATCAGGCCCTGACCGTCCAGTACGCTGGCGATTCCGGCATGTACTACTTCGGCGGCAATCCTTACGTGGATGAGACCTATGATCCCAACCGCGCCGCCATCAACCCCGACACCACCGTCTTTGCCCGTGCTAACTTCTCCCTGATCCGCAACTCCGCGGATGCCCGGGTGACCATCACCGGCGAGAACGGCAATGTCTACTATGATAAGGCGTCCGGTTCTCCCGCCTCCTCCGCTTACTATTACTCCAACGGCGCTGCCTGGCGCAATGCTCAGGGCAACATCAGCCTGAACACTGCCCCCACCGCTGCCGCTAACGGCGAAAAGATCACCGTCAAGGTCACCGAGGCTCCCGAGTACTATGTGACCTACAATGCCGACGGCACCCACGTCACCAACTGGGATGCCCTGGGCGACGGCGCCAGCCGGACCTACACCGCTTTCATCGACCGGACCGAGCCCGTCCTGTCCAACGTGTACTTCCGCGAGGATGCTGAGACCGGCGCCCGCAGCCTGGTCCTGACCGCTCAGGATGACCGCTATGTGGCGGCCGCCTTCCTCATCGACTATGACAAGATGTCCATTCTGGACCGCACCGCCGGCTCCCCCGAGGGTGCCGCTCTGGGCGCTGCCACCGACATCTCCCTGGATCTGAGCAAGGCCGAGGGCGTGGATCACCTGTACATTCAGGTCAGCGACTACGCCGACAACGCCGCCACCTACAAGATCAACCTCAACAAGGAAGAGCTCAACGGCCCCGTGTCCGTGACTCTGGATAAGCAGTCCATCAAGATGTACAAGGGCGGCACCGCTGCTCTGAGCGCTGAGGTCAGCCCCTTCGGCGTGCATCCCGATGGCGTGACCTGGAAGTCCTCCGATGAGACTGTCGCCACCGTCAACGAGCGCGGCATCATCACCGGCGTCAACAAGGGTACTGCCACCATCACGGCGGCTTCCATCAAGGATCCCACCGCCACCGCCTCCTGCGCCGTCACCGTCCAGACCGTGAATACCACCCTGGTGGGCGCTCTGATGGATACCAACGGCGATGCCCAGTTCTTCACCTGGGATCTGGAGCATGATGCCACCTGGAAGAAGCTGGTGAACTTCGAAACCACCAAGAGCGTGTCTGCCTCCACCTTCGACGTCCGCACCGGCGACGTCTATCTGCAGGATGGCAGCTTCAACATCAACAAGATGGACCTGGATACCGGTAAGACCCTGGCTACCTATCCCGGCTTCGAGGGCGAAATCCCCATGTGGGATATGGAGTACAGCCTGACTTACTCCACCGAGGCCAAGCCCATGCTGGCCAGCGTGTACGCCACCTACTTCCTGGCTCCCAAGCCGGTGGATAACCTGGATCTGTCCGCCTTCGACCTCGGACTGTATCTGTGGCTCTATGGCGACGCTTCCTACTTCACCGCCGTTACCTCTCTGGGTGCCAACAAGATCGACACCGATAAAGACGGCGTGAAGGATACCGACACCGAGCTGTTCCTGGCGCTGGATGACGCCGGCAACATCTGGACCATGAATGTTTATCCCAAGGTGGATGAGGAGACCGGCAAGGACAGCTGGACCGCCTCCTTCGGCGTCATCGAGTCCAACCTGGTCGACGTGGGCTATGCGGCCACTCCCACTGACGATGGCGATATGTACGATTCCCTGTACGCCGCCGTCGAGGGCGAGGAACTGGTTCTGTACCTGTCCACCTACAATGGCGACAGCAGCAATGTCTACCGCATCCTGCTGGGCGACAATGGTTGGGAAGCTGCCCAGGTTGCTTCCTTCGGCGACGGTGTGTGGCCTGCCACCCTGGTGGGCACCATGTACCACGCCAATGAGGACACCACCGAGGCCGTGAACGCTGCCATGAGCAAGACCACCGTCTACACCGCTCAGGCTGTGGAGATGACCCCCGCTCAGATCCAGCGCTACAACGGCGCCGAGACCAAGGCTGCCTCCGGCTCCCTGAACGCTTCCGCCCCCACGGCCAAGGTGGTGAACCTGCCCATGGGCGACGCTGTTGAGAACGCCAGCACCTCCAAGGTCACCGTTTCCGCCGATGAAAAGACCGTCACCGTGGATGTCATCGCCAAGGATGCCGCCACCAACGGCCTGTTCACCGTGGATTACGATGCCGCCAACCTGACCCTGACCAACGTTTCCTTCAACACCCAGTACTCCTCCCACAAGGATGAGGCTGGCAAGGTCACCCTGGGCTATGTGGACCTGAACGGCGTGACCGCCGGTTCCACCGTGGCCACCCTGACCTTCACCGTCAATGATCCCACCGCTCTGGATAAGATCAACGTCACCGTTACCGAGACCCAGCGCAATGATCAGACTGTGGAGAACGTCGAGACTCTGGCTGCTGACCTGCACACCGAGACCGAGACCGTGAACGCCAAGGCCGCCACCTGCACCGAGGATGGCTACACCGGCGACGTGGTCTGCAAGGCCTGCGGCAAGGTCATCACCAAGGGCGAGGTCATCAAGGCCACCGGCCACGACACCGAGATCGTTGGTGCCAAGAAGCCTACCTGCACCGAGGATGGCTACACCGGCGATGAGGTCTGCAAGACCTGCGGCGTCACCGTGAAGAAGGGCGAGGTCATCCCCGCCACCGGCCACGATACCGAGATCGTTGGCGCCAAGAAGCCTACCTGCACCGAGGATGGCTACACCGGCGATGAGGTCTGCAAGACCTGCGGTGAGACCGTCAAGAAGGGCGAGGTCATCCCCGCCACCGGCCACGATACCGAGATCGTTGGTGCCAAGGAGCCTACCTGCACCGAGGATGGCTACACCGGCGACGTGGTCTGCAAGACCTGCGGCGAGACCGTCAAGAAGGGCGAGGTCATCAAGGCCACCGGCCATCAGTATAAGGACGGCAAGTGCACCGTCTGCGGCGCGGCTGATCCCAACTACAAGCCCGGTGTCAAGACCGGCGACGAGAGCAACACTGCTCTGTGGGTCGTGATGATGGCTTCCGCCGCTCTGCTGGCTGCCGCCGTGGTGGTTCTGCCCCGCAGAAAGCGCACCCGCTAAGCATGAAAAACAGCCTGGGATGATCTTCCATCCCACGCGCTGAGATGCCCCATCCCCCATAGAGTCAGCCCCCGGCGGACCATCGGCCCGCCGGGGGCTGACGCGTTTGTTTCCCTTTTCAATACCGGAAGGGGCGGACGACTCTGTCCGCCCCTTCCTGCGTCAGACATGCCGTTTTACCCGTCTGTCCGCATGTTCAGCGGGTCATCCCGCAAAACAGGCGCCATGTCCCGCTTTTGGGGCGGGATCGGCCGGGACATACAGAAGTACCGGCTCTCGTCGGCCACATGGTCCTCCTGCCGGGTGTCCACGTCCTCTGCGTCCGTCTGGTCGAACAGCAGCTCCGGAATCGTCCGGATAAACGCCCGGCATCCGGAGAACACATACAGCATGGGATACCCCTGTTCATCGAAGCTCATGCGGTAGTGCAGCTGCATCCATCCGGGGATACGCCGGTTGTCGCCCCGGGTGAAATAGACCCGGTGGCGCAGAGCCGTCTCATAAATGCTCTCCCCCCGGCTGGTATCCCAGATGGCCGGGTCGGCCACCCCCTGGATCTCCCGGCCCTTCAGCCAGGGATGGGTGTCCTCTATCCGGCGGATCTCCGCGAACTGCCGCTCCGGCGTCCACCGCACGCCTACATCCGCCTCCCCGGTGCAGCCGTACAGCTCCAGGATCCGATAAATGACTCCGTCGTGGTCCACCGCCCACCAGCCGCAGGAGAAGGGCTTGGCATAGCCGAAGTCATAGCTGCGGTACACCCGCCACTCCCGGGGAATGTCAAAGGGGGCGATGACATGGGTGAACCGCCGGTCCTGATAATGGGCCGGATCGTTGGTGAACTCCTGGAATACCTGCCCCTGGAACACGTCCCACTTGCCGTCCAGCCAGGCGTCCCGCAGCCGCCGGGGCAGGGCCTGCAGCTGCCGCAGATAGTCCGGCTGGGCCCGCAGCAGAGCCCGGTTGTCCGTGACCTTGGCGGGGATGAACACATAGTCCTCCGGGTTTTCTCCGGCCTGAAAGCGCCGGTCGATGAACAGACGCTTGATGTAGCCGTGGCCCGGGCCGCCGGGGTTGCAGGTGTAATACAGCCGCTTGGGAAATTCGTTGACGCCCCGGAGACAGGCCGCGAACTGCCGCATCCACTCCTCCTTCAGCTGGGTGGCCTCGTCCAGGAAGATCACGTCGTATTCCGCGCCCTGATAGCGGTCCATGTCGCCGTCGGCGGCGCAGTAGCCAAAGTCCAGCACGCTGCCGTTGGGGAACGCAAACTGCCTTGCCGTGGCCCGGTACTCCGCCAGATTGGCCAGCTCCCGGCGAAGAAAGCGGATGTGATTGGCTTCCAGCTCCTGGTAGGTCCGGCGCACCAGCAGCAGCCGGATGCCCGGATACCGCAGGGCCAGGAGCTTGGCCTTGGTGCGGACGGCCCAGCTTTTGCCGCCGCCCCGGGCCCCGCCGAAGGCCACATATTTTTTCTCGCACGCCAGAAACTCCCGCTGCCGGGGATTGGGGCGGCCGATGGTGAGGATTTTCTCCGTCATACGCTCCAATCCTCCGTTTCCTCCTCCAGCACCACCCGGAGGGGGCTGCCTCCGGGCTGCTGCCCCTCCAGGGTCTGCTGAAGGTTCATCAGCTCCCGCAGAACGGCGGTCAGCTCCTTGATCTCCCGGGTGTCCAGCTCACCGGCCAGCCGCTGCTCTGCCTGGCGGCGAAGGCCGGCGGCCAGATTCCGCAGCCGGGCGTTGGCCCGCTGGGCATCGGTGCCGTGCCAGCACTCCTGCACCGCCCGGCGGCCGATGGCCGAGGAGGATACGCCGAATTTTTCCGCCAGCTGCCGGTAGCTCCAGCCCTGGGCGTTGAGCTTCTGCACCTCCGCCCAGGGGACGTCGTCCCGTCTTACCATTCCGCCGCCTCCTCTCCGCAGGCAAAGCCCGCGAACACCGCCCGGGCATAGTCTGTCAGACAGTCCGGACACACCGTTTGACCGTTGATGCGGTAGTATCGCCGGCCCCGGTAAATTTCGCCGCCGCACAGGTCGCACTCCGCCGCCGTGCAGCAGCCGTCCTCCTCGTAGATTCGGGGAAATCGCATGGTTATCCACTCCTTTCATCTGTACCGGGACAGGGGAGTGCCGTTGCCCGGCAGGTTGTCCCGCCCCGGGCAACGGGGGAAGAAAATTTCCGGGAACCAGGCCCGGGGCGCAAATTAGACTGGTAATTCTCCGCGGAGTGTGGTATAGTACAAATGTATCCGTGCCTGCAAAATGAATACAGGCTGCAATAATTCGACAGAAATAAACAAAATGTAATCTAAATAGACAGGAGAATGTGACCTATGAACGTGTTTTCTTCCTTCCTGCTGGGCCTGGTCCAGGGCGTGGCGGAGTTTTTGCCCATTTCCAGCTCCGGACATCTGGCCATCGCGCAGAATCTGCTGCACATTGACGCGGAGGTGCCGGAATTCTTTGACGTGCTGCTGCATCTGGGCACCCTGGGGGCGGTGTTCGTGGCCTATTGGCAGGACATCAAGGACATGATCGCCGAGTTCTTCCGGGGAATCGGGGACCTGGCCCACCGGTCCACCCCCAAGCCCCTGCCCCCGGCCCGGAGACTGATTTTGCTGATCATTCTGGGCACGCTGCCGCTGTTCGCGGTGCTGCCCATCAAGGACAAGGTGCTGGGGCTGTCCAACAACATGCTGTTCATCGGCGGGGCACTGGTGGTGACGGGCTTCCTGCTATTCGCCAGCGACCGGGTGAAGAAGGGGAGAAAGAACGAGCGGACGGCGTCGCTGCTGGACGCGGTGGCCGTGGGTGTTGGCCAGGCCATCGCCACGGTGCCGGGCATCTCCCGGTCCGGCATGACCATCACCTCCGGGTGCTTCGTGGGCTTTGAGCGGAAGTTCGCGGTGCGGTTTTCCTTCCTGCTGTCCATTCCGGCGGTGCTGGGGGCCAATATCCTCAGCCTGAAGGATGCCATTTCCGCAGGCGTGGACTGGGGCCAGGTGCCGGTGTATCTGGTGGGCGTGCTGACGGCGGCGGTGTCCGGGTATCTGTGCATCGGCCTGCTGCGGCGGATCGCCAACAAGGGAAAATTCGGCGCGTTTGCGTATTACTGCTGGGCCATGGGTCTGTTGACCATCGTGCTGCAGCTGATCAAGTAAGAGAAAGGATTCGTTATGGCGTCTGGACAGAAGAAAAAAACAACTGGAAAGGCCCGGCAGGGCGGCGGTCAGAGCCGCCAGACCAGCCGCAGCCCGCAGAAAAACCCCCGCCCGCCTATCCGGCGGGAGGTGGGCGGCGGCGTGTGCCTGCTGCTGGCCCTGTGCGTGGTGGTCAGCTATTTCCAGGCGGACGCCATCGTTCTGAACCTGCTGGGGGATCTGCTGAAGGGGCTGATGGGGTATGGCTATTGGCTGGCGGCCCCGGCCCTGGCCCTGGCGGGGGTGAACCTGCTGGCCCACCGGGGACGGCCTGTGGCACTGCGGACCGTCTGCACCCTGGTGACGCCGGTGCTGCTGGGGGCGATCCTGCATTTGTTTTTGTATCAGGGGGAGACCGTTACGGGCCTGGGCCCCATGATGAAGAGCCTGTGGGCCGATGGGCTGCTGCTGAAAAGCGGCGGAGCGGTGGCCGGAGGGCTGGCCGCAGGCATGAAGCGGCTGGTGGGCACAATGGTGTCCGTCATTGTGCTGCTGCTGCTTTTGGCGGCGGCGTTGTTGGCGGCTCTGCGGGTATCGCCCCGGGAGCTGGTGCAGCGGGCCAGGGACCGGGTCCCCTACGAGCCCCAGCCGGAGCCGGAGCGCCCGGCGCGGCCGGAGCGTCCCCGGCGGCAGCGTCCGTCGGTGGACGTGCCTCTGGATGACGCTCCTGCGCCCCGGGAAAAGACGGCGGACCGGAGGTCGGAGCCGCCGGAGGAGCCGCTGCCCCGGAAGAAGGGAAAGGGCTTCTTTGCCCGCAAGGGCGACGACGTGATGACTCCGGACCAGGTGCTGCGGCCTCAGACCCCTGCGCCGCAGACGGAAGCGCCCACGGTGCAGGAGCCTGCGGCAGAGCCGGTGCAGACACCGGCCCAGACACCGGCCCAGGAGCCTGTGCCGGAGAAGAAGTCCCGCCGGGGGCAGGCTGCCGCCCAGGAGGTGGAGCAGCATGCCCAGGAGGTGGGACAGGCCATCGAGGAGGAGCTGGCGGAGCCGGAGGAGGCGTATCAGTATCCCCCGGTGACGCTGCTGGACCAGAATACCGACGACAATTATACCGAGGTGGGGGCGGAGCTGCGGAACAACTCCCGCCGCCTGGCCCAGACCATCACCAGCTTCGGCGTGGATGCCAAGCCCGGCGACGTGGTCCACGGACCCAGCGTCACCCGGTATGAGTTCACCCTGGACCAGGGTGTGAAGCTGTCCAAGCTGACGAACCTGGCCGATGACATCGCCCTGGCCCTGGGCAGCGGCGGCGTGCGCATTGCGCCCATCCCCAACAAAAGCTCCGTGGTGGGCATCGAGGTGCCCAACCGGGTGGTGACGGCGGTGCGCATCCGGGACGTCATCGACTCCCGGGCCTTTGCCGAGCACCGGTCCCGGGTGGCCTTTGCCGTGGGCAAGGACATCGGCGGCAACGCCATCGTGGGGGATATTGCCAAGCTGCCCCATGTGCTGATCGCCGGTACCACCGGCTCCGGTAAATCCGTGTGCACCAACTCGCTGATCGTGAGTCTGCTGTACAAGTCCACGCCGGAGGAGGTCCGGTTCATCATGGTGGACCCCAAAATGGTGGAGCTTGCCCCGTACAACGGCATCCCGCACCTGCTGATCCCGGTGGTGACGGACCCCAAGAAGGCCGCCGGGGCCCTGCAGTGGGCAGTGTATGAGATGATGAAGCGCTATAAGCTGTTTTCGGAGAACGGCGTGAAGGACCTGGCCGGGTTCAACGCCCTGGCCGGACGCAGCCAGGAGCTGAAAAAAATGCCCACCGTGGTGGTGGTCATCGACGAGCTGGCGGACCTGATGCTGGTGGCCGCCAAGGAGGTGGAGGAATCCATCTGCCGGGTGGCCCAGATGGGCCGCGCCGCGGGGATGCACCTGGTCATCGCCACCCAGCGGCCCTCCTCCGACGTGATCACCGGCCTGATGAAGGCCAATATCCCCAGCCGCATTGCCTTCGCCGTGGCCTCGTCCCTGGAGTCCCGGATCATCCTGGACACCACCGGCGCGGAGAAGCTGGTGGGCAAGGGCGACATGCTGTATGCCCCGCTGGGGGCCGGGAAGCCCACCCGGGTCCAGGGCTGCCTCATCTCCGACCAGGAGGTGGCCGCAGTGGTGGACTTTGTCAAGCAGAACAGCGGCGACGCCAGCTACGATGACCAGGTGATGCAGGAGATCGAGCAGCACGCCGCCGAGAAGGAGAAGGGAACAAAAGGTGTAGGCGGCTCCGCTCCGGATGAGGTCAGTGATGAGTATGACGAGCTCATCGATGCGGCGGCGGAGGTTGTGGTGGAAACAGGGATGGCCTCTGTTTCCATGCTCCAGCGCCGACTGAAGCTGGGCTATGCCCGTGCTGCCCGCCTGGTGGACCAGCTGGAGGAAAAGGGGATTGTAGGTCCCTTTGAGGGCAGCAAACCCCGCCAGGTTTTGATTACTAAGGAGCAGTGGCAGGAGCTGAAGTATCGGCAGGGGGGCGGGGCGCCTCCTCCTCAGACAGAAGCGGAAATACCAGATCGAACCGATTTAGACAGCACCCAGGTCGATCCGCCCTTTGACGTGGAGGAGTCTCTGGACCGAGCGGAAGAGGATACCCTATAACCCAGGATACGGACAGCAGACCGGATGACAGGCGGTGGACTGAATAGAGGGAGTGGGAGAGATGGAACCATCGAAAAAGCGGGCGGTCCGGCTGTTTACCCTGGTGATCGCCCTTACCGCTTTGGCCAATGGCCTGGGAAGCAGTATTTTTTCCAATTATTTT
>OLNX01002664.1_pt1 | contig 12980 bp, 8 predicted proteins | sample 1672611 | NCBI WGS metagenome assembly OLNX01 (sample SAMEA3136705, study PRJEB25190) | human gut metagenome
AAGATTACGAAGGGAATATAAAGATTTTCTGGCCGGAAGGTCTGATACCGGACAGTACACAGGCGGTTTTTGAGGATGTAAAGACCAGGACGGAAGATCTGTATGAGGCAAGGGAGCTGACTTTGTGGATGAAACCTTATACGTCCAGAACCTTTCGTTTTTTTAAAACAGATGCAGAGACCGATTATACATGGGATACGAAGTTAAATGCAGAGGCAGCAGATTAAGATGTCTTAGGGCACATTAAAAAGGGATATGGGATTATGAAAAAGCAGAAGAGATATAAAATCTGCAGAGGGTTGTTTTTTCTGGTATTTCTTCTGGCAATTGGTACCCGGCTGGCTTTTTGGGGAATGGCAGCAGAAAAAGAGTCAGCAGAAACGCAGACGGGGGCAGCAGGAGCATATTATGAAGAGGATGCTTTTACAGTGCTTCTGGAAACAGAGTATGCAGAGAAAAAAGTTTCTTTAAAAGAAGCATTTCACTGGTGTCCGGAATACTTACAGGGCCTTAGGGTAAAAGAGGTAGAACTCTCCCCGGGGCTTTATTTAACAGAAGAAGATCCCGGGGATTTTACAGGAGAAAGAGCCAACGGACAGTTTCGGGTTTGTTTAGAGATTAATGACAGTGGAAAAGAACTGCTTACAGAAGATGGCTGTCCCGGAAACTGGTGGATACAGGAAGAGGAAACGGTAGATCTGAATATGATCCTGGAGTTTTCAAAAGCCCTTACAGACAATGAAAGAGAGCGGTACATTGATGTGACTCTGGGAAACGACCAGGTTACCCTTAAACGCAGGATCTGGCTGGTCTGTAAGGTGATACCGGTCAGTTTTTCCGGCTCTGGAATACTCCCAGGCTCCTGTTACCAGTTAAGATCAGCAGAGGCAGAAAAAAATAAAAAAGCAGTTATAGATGAGGCTTCATCTTTTACAGCATTTTACAATGTGCGTTCTTTTATTCCCGGAAACTATGACAGCCGGAAGATCGTCTGGAAAAAAGACGGGATGGAAGAAGGATTGCCTGTGGGGACTTCGATCATTATGACAGAGCGGTCAGAAGAGAGAAGCACAACAGATTTCTGGTATTACAAGGTGCAGGAGAAAGTCAGCAGGATTGACCTGAATAAATTTACCCGTATGAGTGGTGATGAGGAATACAGTTATGATATGGAAAGTACAGAGTATAACTCTTTGGACTATCAATTCATGGCAGATTTTGAAGAGTCAGAAGAGAAAGCAGAAGAAGGTTTATATCAACTGGGTTTCATAGCATCAGACAGCTCAGAAGAAGTGAAAGTTTGCCAGATGGAACTGGAAGTGCAGGTGGTGCCGGGAAAAACATATGATCTTGAAATAAGAGAAAGCGAAGAGAGAGAGGAAACACCAAAAGTTACAGTAACCTGCAAAACAGAAGATCCCCGGGAAGAGATTGCGCAAAAAGAAAAAACGTTCGCTTTGGTACTGACTGGCACAGGAGAGACCGAACTTCCCGAAGATGCCCGGTTAAAAGTGGGAAAAAGAGAATACAGGACCAGCGGAAAAGACAGTTTTATCCTGCCGCTTGGTGATATGCAAAATGAAAATTCCAACTGGGAATTTACTTTACTTTCTGACCTGTTTCCGGAAGAAGAAAAAGAGTACCATTTTACAGCGCAGCTTTGCCGGACAGATCCATTCACAGAAAGCGGGATTTTAAAGGGGAAAACAGTAACAGAACCCCAGATGGTTGTTTTCAGGAAAGCCCAAAAAGATATAACCGGTCTGAAGATCACCGGTGTCAGGATATCAGACAGTGAGGGATGGCGAAAGGGACAGTCTTTTAATGTTCAGGTATTAAATATGCCTCCGGAAGGTCAGATAACAGTAACTGCCTATGAAGGCCTCACAGGCTGGCAGAGATCCGATGCCTGGAATGTGTCAATGGAAGAAGGAAAGATCTCAAATGCATGTGCATCAAAAGGAACTTTCCGCCTTATATTTGAAATAAAAAATGCTGCCGGAGAAGTTGTCTGTTTGGCACCTTATTATTTGATCGTAAAATGAGTACCGCCTGAAAATAGAACGCTATATTCAGTAAAAAGAAAGAAAAAAACAGGGAACTGCTGCAGTCAGGGGAAATTTACTGCACAGTTCCTTTTTTGCCATAATTTTTCAAGAAAAAAGTAAGGAAGTAGGCATATGTATATGGTATAATGAAAGGGATGAAAGGGAAAAAACAACCAAAGAGGAGGACAATCAAATGCCCGATATTAATATTCTTGTTGTAGATGATGAAAAAGAGATTGCGGACCTGATCGAGATCTATCTGGTCAGTGATGGATATAAAGTATTTAAAGCTGAAAATGCAGAGGCTGGTCTGAGTATCCTGGATAAGCAGGATATCCACTTGGTTCTGTTAGATATTATGATGCCTGGTATGAATGGACTGGAGATGTGCAGAAAGATCCGGGAGACAAACAATATTCCCATTATCATGCTCAGTGCTAAATCCACAGACTTAGATAAGATCTTAGGACTTGGTACAGGTGCAGATGACTATGTGACAAAGCCATTTAACCCATTGGAACTGACAGCCAGGGTAAAATCCCAGCTGCGCCGTTACACTCAGTTAAATCCAAACAGCGGTGCAAGGGAAACAGTGAACAATGAGATCACCATTAAGGGAATGAGCATTAACCGTGACAATCATAAAGTGATCGTAGACGGAGAAGAGATCAAATTAACACCCATTGAATTTGACATCCTTTATCTGTTAGCTTCCAATCCTGGAAAGGTATTCAGCACCGATGAGATCTTTGAAAAGGTGTGGAACGAAAAAGTATACGAAGCCAACAATACAGTTATGGTACATATCCGTCGCTTAAGAGGAAAAATGAAGGAAGATACCAGGCAGAATAAGATCATCACAACTGTGTGGGGAGTAGGTTATAAGATTGAAAAATGATGTAAGCAGACGCTACCGGACCAGGGTGATCACAAACATCATATACAGCGCCATTATTACCTGCCTGGTAGAGGTGTTCTTTGTTACAAACCTGTCTATGGTGGCACGGTATATGGGAAACAAGGGAAAAATGGTCCTGATGGTCCAGGCGATCGAAAAGCAGCATACAGCGGTGGTGCTTTTGTATCTGATCCTGGGGATCCTGCTGTTTTCCATTACATTTATGATCCTTCAGGAACCCTATATCCGCTATATCAGTAAAATATCTGATGCAGTGCAGAATATATCAGAAGGAAACTTAAATACAGTGATCGATGTGATCGGGGATGACGAGTTTTCCGGTATGGCTGCCAATTTAAACAGGATGGCAGCGGATATCAAGCAGCTGATGGAAAAAGAGCGTGAGTCGGAGCGGACGAAAAACGAGCTGATCACTAATGTGGCCCATGATCTGCGAACCCCTCTTACTTCCATTATCGGTTATCTGGAACTTCTGGCAGGGAACCGTCAGATCCCGGAAGATATGCAGCATAAATACATAGAGATCGCATATGGAAAGTCAAGAAGGCTGGAGAAGCTGATCGAGGATCTGTTTGGTTTTACCAAGTTAAATTATGGCAAGATCGCCATGCATGTGGGACAGCTTGATATTGTGAAGCTGTTGGGACAGCTTTTGGAAGAGGCGTATCCTAATTTTGTGGAAAAGGGTCTGTCTTATGATCTGCAGAGTAATGTGCCTGCCAAGACTATTAACGCAGACGGAAATCTTTTAGCCAGACTGTTTGACAATCTGATCGGAAATGCCATTAAATACGGAGCAGATGGAAAGCGGGTCCTGGTGCAGATCCATGCAGAAAGCGAAACAGTAACAGTTTCTGTTACCAACTATGGATATGTGATCCCGGCAGACGAGCTTCCTCTTATTTTCAATAAATTTTACCGTGTAGAGCAGTCCCGCTCCAGCAGTACAGGAGGAACCGGACTGGGACTTGCCATTGCAAAGGAGATCGTGGATATGCATGGAGGGACCATTAGTGTAGCCAGTGATCTTAACGGAACCGTATTTACTGTAAAACTTCAGGTTCGTTTTGATGTAAATAAGGAAAATTTTGGAAATATTGAGGACGAAAAACAGTAATTAAAGAGGAATTACAGGATGGATACAGGCAAAAATAAAATGGTTGGAATGAGAAAAAAAAGGGCGCTGAGAGGCACCCTTTTTGCGGTCATATTGTCCGCTTCCATGAGTTTTTCGGCTCTGGCTGCCATGACAGCAGACGGACCGGGAATGGGGACAGCGGCAGGGGCATCAGCGGATACTTCCGACAGTACGGACAGTGAGCAGGTGCTTAAAACAGAAGCAGCGCCAGAGGAAGGCCCTATCCGTATGGATGTGGTCTATGGATATGACAATGTGGCAAAAAGCGGGCGTTTTCTTCCACTGGATATACAGTTAGACAATACGTCAGAGGAAACCTTTGAAGGAACTTTGTGCGTTACTTCCCAGGAACCGGACTATGACGGTTACAGCAACAATTCCCAGGAAAAATATGATACATACCGCTACGAATTTCCGGTCATGATCCAGGGAGACAGCAGCCTTGAAAAGAAGTTAAATATCTCTCTTTGCAGCAAGTCAGACCTGATGTACATCACACTTATGGATGGGGCCGGCAATGAGGTACTTAGCAAACGGCTGAAAATGGATCTGAACACAGATGCAGCCCAGCTGTTTATCGGTGTACTTTGTGATGAGCCGGAACGCCTTTCCTATCTGGAGCAGGTAGGTGTCAATTACAGTATGCTGCGTACAAAGACCATTGACCTGTCTGTGTATGATCTGCCGGATACAGAACTGGGACTGGACCAGTTAGATGTGCTTCTGATCACGGATTTTAACTCAGAGACCCTTACAGAAGAGCAGACAGAGGCGATCTGGGAATGGGTACACCGTGGCGGTATTTTACTGTTTGGAACAGGTGCCAGGGGAGATGAAACATTATCTGCTTTCAGTAAACAATTGCTGGAATATCCGGTTTCACCTGGAATGGTTTACGAGATCCAGATGGGACAGGACCGTACAGCCAGGGAACCGGGGGAAAATATTCTTTCCCTGGAAGGAACAGAAGTGGATTTAAAAGGCGGAACAGACCTGCTTACAAGTGGTTCCCTTACGGTTCTTTCTGCTACTTCTGTAGGAAATGGAATGGCAGCGGCAGCAATTTTTGATTTTACGGATCTGGAAGAATATTGTTTAAAAGACAACTCCTATGCAGATTATTTCCTTACAGCACTCCTTGGTGAAGACAGAATCAATACCTTAAACAGCAACGCAGGTGGTGGAAATTACAACCAGTTCTGGTCTGTCCAGAGTCTGGTAAATACAGGAAATATTCGCAATCTTCCAAAGATCGGATTTTACATGACCCTGGCAGTGGCATATATTGCCCTGGCAGGTCCGGGACTTTATTTCTTCTTAAAACAAAGAGATCTGCGGGAATATTACCAGCCTGCAGTGGCACTGATCGCCATCTGTACCACTGGTATGGTGATCTTAATGGGAACAGGAACCCGTTTTAAGGGCCCGTTTTTCACTTACGCTACCATAGAAAATACCAGTCAGACAGATAAAACAGAGACGACTTTTATCAATATGCGGGCTCCTTATAATAAGACATATTCAGTGGAATTAAATCCCCAGTACCGTCTGTATCCTGTTACAGGCAGTCCTTATTATGACCAAAATCCATCGAAGGAATTTTTCGGTGAAGGAGAAGCAGATATCACCATCCGCTATGGGGAAGATGCCACCTGGATCCAGGCAGTGGATACAGGGGCCTTTAATTCCAAAATTTTCCAGATGGAGCTTCACACCCAGAATGAAACAGGAGAAGGTTTCTCAGGTGAGATCCGGGCTTTTAACGGAACAGTTTCCGGTACTCTTACCAATAACTATTCTTATGCAGTAGAGAACGCAGCAATTCTTCTTTACAATCAGCTGCTGCTGATCGGAAATATGGAACCAGGTGAGACGATCTCCTTAGATAACCGTCAAGTGACTTTCTGCGCGACCAATTTCAGCTATGCGCTGGCTTCCCAGATCACAGGCGTTTCCCTGTATGACAGAAACGGGGATATGGAAGATGCCACCTATGTTCAGGCATTAGAGCGGGCCAATCTGCTTTCATTTTATATTGAAAATTATCTTTCCGGTTATCATGCACAGGCCAGTGTGGTTGCTTTTGGAAGAGGAAAAGAAAATCTGGATTTCCTGAAGAAAAATGACTATGAGGCTTATGGCTGTACCCTTCTTACCTCAGAACTGGATGTAAATTATGAAAAGGGCGGAAATGTATACAGATCTGCCATGCAGAAACAGCCAAATGTTCTTTCCGGAGAATATGACGCGGACAGAAATACCATGTATGGAATGGCGCCTGTGATCTTGGAGTATTATCTGGGAAATGAAACAGATGTGGAAGCTTTGGACTTCCATCCGCTGACAGCAGAGGCTTCTGACAGTCTGCGTTATTATTACACAGTTCCATTTACAGGCGGCATGTATTTTTATAATTACAATACAGGGGACTATGATCTGATGAAGCCGGAGAAAGATCACTATACCAGGGAAGAGCTGGAAGAATATCTGTCACCGGGAAATACCATTACAGTGAAGTATGTATATGATACCACAGGAGAATATACCTGGAATATCATGCTTCCGGTACTTACAGTCACAGGAAGGAGCAAGTAATGCTTAAGATTGAAAATCTGCATAAAATATATGGCAAATATCATGCTTTAAGTGGTCTGGACATGACTGTAAAGGAAGGCGCTCTTTATGGATTTGTCGGTCCCAATGGAGCGGGAAAGACGACGGCGATCAAGATCATGACCGGGCTTTTACAGGCAGAAGAGGGAAGCGTATTGATCAACGGAAAAGATGCTCTGGCAGATCCGGACCAGTTAAAGTCCTGTATTGGATATGTGCCTGATTTTTTCGGTGTTTACGATAACCTGACAGTAGGGGAATATATGAGTTTCTTTGCTTCCTGTTATCAGTTGGACGGACTGGTGGCAAGGAAACGTTACACTGCCCTTTTGGAGCAGGTGGGTCTGGAAGATAAGCTGGATTTTTATGTGGACGGTCTTTCCAGAGGTATGAAACAGAGGTTGTGTCTGGCAAGGGCGCTGATCCATGATCCTCAGATCCTGATCTTAGATGAGCCAACTTCCGGACTGGATCCCCGCACAAGAGTGGAGTTTAAGGAGATACTGGAAGACCTGAAATTTGCGGGAAAGACCATTCTCATCAGCTCCCATGTGCTCTCGGAACTTTCTGAAATGTGTACGGATATCGGTATCATTGACCAGGGAAGGATGATCTTAGAGGGAAATATCCAGGACATTTTATCAAGAGTCAATGCGTCCAATCCCCTGGTGATCTCTGTTTACAGCAACATGGAAAAAGCGTTGTCTATTTTAAAGAGCCACCCCTGTGTGCGCACTATTTCCATGAGGGAAAAGGATATCTGTGTCCGCTTCACCGGGGATGCCCAGGATGAGGCGATCCTGCTGCAGCAGTTGATCGACAGTGATGTGCTGGTAAATGGCTTTACCAGAGAGAAAGGCAGCCTGGAAACAGTCTTTATGCAGCTGACTGACCATGAAGAAGAAAGGGTGGTGACGTCTTATGAAGCAGAATCCGGTCTATAACCGGGAAATGCGGGTAAGTTCCAGAAGCATGAAGCTTCCCCTGATCATTTTCCTGTTTAATGGGATCTTGTTTTTGGTAACTCTTTTAAATATGTATTCTGTGATCATGCAGGTAAAGGCGTCAGCCAGTATCCAGTACAGCAGTTTTATGGAATTATATGAATTTGTTACGTCCATGGAATTTATCCTGTTAATGTTTATCGTTCCTGCAGTGACTGCTTCAGCGATCAGCGGGGAACGGGAGCGGCAGACCTTAGATCTGATGCTGACTACACGGATGAGTGCCGGACAGATCGTAACAGGAAAGCTTTTAAGTGCCCTCAGTACCTTATTTTTGCTGATCCTTTCCAGTTTTCCGGCAGTTGCCATGGTATTTGTATATGGAGGAATTACCTGGACAGATGCGTTTTCTCTGATCCTATGTTATGTAACAGTAGCTTTTTTTGCAGGAAGTATTGGCATCTGTTTTTCAGCAGCTTTTAAGAGATCTACGGTTTCAACGGTTGTAACATATGGAACACTGACCGCTGTGGTTGCGGGAACTTACTTTCTGAACCGCTTTGCTCTTTCCGTATCAGGAATGGATCTGCAGCGGAGCGCAGCCTATGTTTTAGGTGAGAGCAGTGCGAAAGCTTCTTCCGGTGGTTTCTTTTATCTGTTTTTGTTAAATCCGGCTGTTACATTTATGGCAGTGATCGGGGGACAGGCAGGAAGAGGAACACCGTTAGCAGATATTGTAAGTTATTTTGGAATACCGGAAAATGGATTTATCATAAAGCACTGGATCGGTTTCAGTATCCTGATCCAGCTGGCAGCGGGAATGGCCCTGATCAACCGGGCGATCCATTTTGTAGAGCCCATAAAGCATAAGAAAACCAGTAGAAAGGGGAAAAAATAAATGGGAATTATAAAAGCGGCAGCACATGCAGTAGGAACGGGACTGGCGGATCAGTGGCTGGAGGCCTTAGAACCTGACAATATGGGGGCCCAGACTGTTTTTACAAAGGGCGTTCAGATCCGTAAAGGAAAAGGGGAAAATGGAAAAGGTTCCGATAACATGGTAACAGAAGGTTCCATTATCCATGTATACCCGGATCAGTTCATGCTTTTGGTAGACGGCGGAAAAGTAGTGGATTATACGGCAGAGCCTGGATATTACAAAGTAAGCCTGGATACACAGCCTTCCCTGATGAACGGAACGTTGGGAAAAGCAGTAAAAGAGTCCCTGGGAAGGATCCGTTTTGGCGGTATTGCCCCCACTGCACAGAGGGTATATTATATCAATCTTCAGGAGATCCGGGGACTGAAGTTTGGTACCAAAAATGCCATCAACTATTTTGACAGTTTTTATAATGCAGAGCTGTTTTTACGGGCCCATGGAACGTATTCCATTAAGATCACAGATCCGCTGAAATTCTATGCAGAAGTGGTTCCGAAAAATGCAGAACGCCTGGAAATGGAAGATATTAATGAGCAGTACTTAAATGAGTTTTTAGAGGCACTGCAGACTTCCATTAACCAGATGTCAGCAGATGGTATCCGCATTTCCTATGTTCCGTCCAAGAGCATGGAACTGGGAAAATATATGGCAAATGTACTGGATGAGCAGTGGAAAGAACTGCGTGGTATGGAGATCCAGTCTGTGGGAATTGCAAGTATTTCCTACGATGAGACATCCCAGGAACTGATCAACATGCGCAACAAAGGCGCTATGATGGGAGATCCTTCCGTAAGAGAAGGTTATGTACAAAGTACCATTGCCGAAGGTCTGAAAGGCGCCGGAACCAATTCAAATGGTGCCATGGCAGGATATATGGGAATGGGATTTGGCATGCAGAACAGCGGTGCGTTTATGGGAGCCGCTTCCGCAACCAATATGCAGCAGATGCAGATGAACCGGCAGATGCAGCAGGGACAGCAGATGCCATATGGAACAGGAAATGGAGGCTTCCAGGGCGGACAGATGGGTTATGGAGCAGCAAATGCAGGCGCCCAGGCAGTCCGGCCGGCGCAGACTGCAAATCAGCCGTGGATCTGTCCTGCCTGCCATGTGGAAAACACAGGAAAATTCTGCAGCGAGTGTGGAAAACCAAGGCCTTCCGTAGAGTGGACCTGTCCAAACTGCGGTACTGTTAATAAGGGCAAGTTCTGCAGTGAATGTGGAAGCCCAAGAGGAGAAGCCTGAGTATGGGAGTGATAACCTATAAATGCCCCAACTGCGGCGGTGGGCTTACGTTTAATGCAGAAAAGCAGAAATATAAATGTGAATACTGCCTTTCCGAGTTTTCACAGGAAGAACTGGACGAGATAGAGAAGCGGGAGCTTGAGAAGGCCAGAAAGCAGGCAGAAGTCCAGCGTGATCCTGAACCAGAAGGAGCAGGATCTGAGGCTGGGACAGAGGAACATGTATCAGGCTCCAAAAAGACTGTTACCCCCATCATGTACACCTGCCCCAGCTGTGGCGCCCAGATCGTCACAGACGAGACAACAGCGGCTTCTTTCTGCTACTACTGTCACAATCCCATTGTCCTGGAGGAAAAGCTGCGGGGTGAGTTTAAGCCTGATTATGTAGTTCCTTTCCAGATCGATAAGAAAAAGGCTCAGGAAATATTTACCCAGTGGGTGGGCCGGAAAAAATTTGTACCTGATTATTTCTTTTCTGCCAGTCAGATCGAGAGCATGACCGGTGTGTATTTTCCTTACTGGTTATATAGCTGCCAGGTGAAAGGTGATCTGCAGGCAGAGGGAAAGACGGTCAGAGTGTGGGATATGGCGGGAATGCGCTATACAGAGACAAAAGTTTATGATATCCGCAGACAGGGAGATATGAACGTTGACTCTGTAGCCAGAAATGCCTTAAAAAAAGCCAATCGAAAGCTGATCGACGGTGTGCTGCCTTACCGCCTGAATGAGAAAAAAGACTTTTCCATGGGTTATCTTTCCGGATTTATGGCAGAAAACAGGGATATGGAAAAGGACAGTTTTGTAAATGAAGTGAAAGAAGAAGTAAGGCAGTTTGCATTATCCAGTCTCAGCAGTCAGACAGGAAATTATTCCAGCGTTCAGATACGAAAGAACCAGGCGGATATTACAGGAGAGACCTGGGCAACGGCCCTGCTTCCTGTGTGGACAGTGACTTACAATGATAAGGCAAGAGGAAAGATCTACTATTTTGCCTTAAACGGACAGACGGGAAAGATATGGGGTGAACTTCCGGTGGATCAGAAAAAGCTGGCAGTTTTATTTTTAAGTATTTTTATCCCGGTATGTGTGATATTGCTGTTTTTAGGATACTGGATCGGCTGATGAGGTGATGAGATGAAAAAGATAAAAGGGATAATGACCGGTCTGCTGATCTGTGTATTTCTGATCATGGGCAGTATGGCAGTGTGGGCAGATCAGACAGGAGCTGTAAGCGGTCAGACGCGGGTGTTTGACCAGGCGGGACTGTTCAGTGAAACAGAAAAGATCCAGTTAGAGGAAGAGATCGCCCAGTGCAGAAAAAACACAAAAATGGATGTAGTCGTAGTAAGCGCTTATGCAGACGACCGCACGGCGGAAGAATATGCAGATGATTATTATGATTACGGCGGATTTGGCGTCGGAAAGAAAGCCAGCGGTGTACTGCTTCTGTACTATATGGACGGACCGGGCCAGTCAGGAGGAGAATGTTATATTTCTACTTCAGGGACAATGATCACCCTGCTTACAGATGAGCGCATTGAAACCATCTTAGATGATGTATATGGAAATCTGGGAAACAGGGATTTTGCGGCAGCTTCCCAGATTTTTCTGGAAGATGTAAGTGACTATGTGAAACAGGGAGTGGAGTCTGGTCAGTATACTTATGACCGTGATACCGGGGAAATCGTCCGTTACCGCAGTATCCGCTGGTATGAGGCAGTGGCAGCGGTTGTGATCGCCGGTATTCTGGCAGGCTCTGTGTGTATGGACATAAAAAAACGCTATGCCATGAAGCAGAGCAGCAGGGAAGCAGCTAACAGCCTTCAGGCATACAGGGCAGACTGCGCTTTTCATTTTTCTGTTACCGGTGATAAGCTAGTCAATCAGTTTGTCCGCTCCATTCCTATTCCAAGGAATACTTCCGGTGGAAGCGGCAGAGGACATTCAGGAGGCAGTTCATCAGGACGGAGCACAGTACATACTTCCAGCAGCGGACGCAGCCATGGTGGCGGCGGCAGGCGTTTTTAGTTTTCAGAAGGAAAATTTAAAAGGACTGACACAGTTTAAAAGCATCAGCGTATAATGATAGTAACGCATCCGCTGATGCTTTATATAGATCTTACAGGTTCCGGAACCTGGACGGCAGGGCTTTTTGCCCTGCCTGGTACATAACCCAGTGGGCACCAGGAGAGGAAAGGGACCGGGGTCTGTAAGATCATAAGATAGTGCATCAGGGGAAAGACATGAATTATACCTATATACTCCACTGCGCAGACGGAACATTGTACTGCGGATGGACCAATGACTTAAAAAAACGGCTCCATGCCCACAACAGCGGCACCGGAGCCAAATACACAAAATCCAGAAGGCCGGTTACACTGGCCTATTATGAAGCCTTTGAGACAAAACAGGAGGCTATGAAGCGGGAATACGCAATCAAACAGCTCCCCCGGAAAAAGAAGGAGGAGCTGATCAGTCATGGCTGCAATATGGATCTGTGCATGGTTGCAGAGGACCAGGTTTATGCCACAAACTGATACATCATCATATAGTGACACAGACTGCCGCCCATGACAAACAGGTGAAAGATCTCATGGGAACCGAAATAGCGGTGTCTGGAATTAAAGATAGGCAGTTTCAGGGCGTAGATGATGCCTCCAACTGTGTAAATGATACCGCCTGCAAGTAACCATGCAAAGCCTCCTGACGGAAGCGCTGCAATGATCTTGGAGATCGCCAGGATGCAGATCCAGCCCATAGCAATGTAGATCAGGGAAGAAAACCATTTAGGGCAGGTGATCCACAGGGCATTGATGATGATTCCAACAAGGGCAATGCCCCATACAAGGCCTAAAAGGTTCCAGCCGGTGTGATCGCCTAAAACGATCAGGCATACCGGGGTATAAGTTCCGGCAATAAGGACGAAGATCATCATATGGTCCAGTTTGCGCAGACGCTTATTGATAACAGGGGAAATATTCAGTGTATGGTACAGGGTACTTGCTCCATACAGACAGATCATACTTAAAATAAACACCGCCAGTGCTGCCAGATGCAGGTAGCCTGGCGTTTTTGCTGCCTTGATCAGAAGGGGAACAGCTGCGATGGCAGCAGACACCATAGCGATCAGATGG
>OLNX01002686.1_pt1 | contig 12899 bp, 11 predicted proteins | sample 1672611 | NCBI WGS metagenome assembly OLNX01 (sample SAMEA3136705, study PRJEB25190) | human gut metagenome
GATTCCTCCTGATACCGGGGAAATTCGATTTTTCGGCAATCCATGCCCTCCCGCCGGAGCCGTTCCAGCAGGGCTGCGGTCTGGGTTGCCTTTCCGGAACCGTCGGTTCCCTCCAGCACAATCAGCTTTCCCATGGTATCACCCTTTCATCCGGCGCAAAACCACCTGCCAAAGGAATTTCGGCAGCCGCATCATCCGGCCCAAACGGCTGGGCTCCTGAATCAGCCGATACAGCCACTCCAGATTGCAGCGGATCATCCACTTTGGTGCGCGCTTCACATTGCCCGCGAATCCGTCGAGACTGCCGCCCAGGCCCAGCATCAGGCCCACGTTCAAATCCTTCCGGTGATTCCACATAAACTGCTCCTGCTTGGGGGAGCCCAGGCAGACCAGCAGCACATCCGGCTTTTTCTCATTGATATCCGTAAGAATCGGCCCTTCGTCCTGAAAATAGCCGTCGTTCGTGCCGGCGATGACGAGACCGGGAAACCGCTCGCGCATCTTCTCGCCCGCAGCGTCGGCGACGCCGGGCTTCGCGCCGAGCAAAAACACGCTCTTGCCCTCGCGGCCCATCTGCGTCATCAGCGCTGCGGCAAAGTCGATGCCCGGCAGCTTCGCGCGCAGCGGTGTGCCGAGGATCTTCGCGCCGTAGATCACGCCGATACCGTCGGGCAGCACGAGATCCGCATTCTGCACGGCCTGCATGGCTGCCGCATCCTCACGGCAGAGCATCACGATCTCGGGGTTCGGCGTGACGACATAGGCCGCGCGCCGCTCCGCCATCAGGTCACGCGCACGCGCGACCGCTTCATCCATCGTCAGGCTGTCAAACCCGACGCCCATTACATCAATTCGCATGAAAACCTGTTTCCTCCGTTATACCTGAGCAAAGACTTCGCCGATCTTCTCATGGATGATGAGATCCGCCTGCGCGTCATACGGCGTGGCGCTGCGGTTGATGAGCACCAGCTTATGCCCAGAATAGTAATTCAAAAGTCCCGCCGCGGGGTACACGGCCAGCGACGTACCGCCGACGATGAGCACCTCCGCCTCGCGGATATAGCGGATGGACTTGGACAGAACGTCCTCATCCAGACATTCCTCGTAAAACACGATGTCCGGCCGGATGATGCCGCCGCAGTCACAGTGCGGCACGCCGGTGCCGTGGTTGACACGCTCCGCCGTGTACGGCCGGCCGCAGCGCATACAGTAGCAGCGGTGGATGCTGCCGTGCAGCTCGAGCACATTCTTGCTCCCGGCCGCCTGATGCAGCCCGTCGATATTCTGCGTGATGACGGCCTGCAGCTTTCCCTCGCGCTCCAGCTCGGCAAGGCGCAGATGCGCACGGTTGGGCTTGGCGCCGTCCACGACGAGCTTGTCCCGATGAAATTTATAGTATTCCTCCGGATGCGCCATGAAAAACGAGTGGCTCAGGATCGTCTCGGGCGGATAGTCATACTTCTGGTTATAGAGGCCGTCCACACTGCGAAAATCTGGAATGCCGCTCTCGGTTGAGACACCGGCGCCGCCGAAAAACACGATCCGGTCACTGTCTTCGATCCACTGTTTGAGCTGCTGAATGTTATCCATGAACTCCGCCTCCTATAAAATCCGGCCGTAAACGGCCACGCTTTATCATACAACGCTTCGCGCGGCGGGTCAACGCTGCGCGAGCAGAAAGCGTTCAATGGCCTCGGCCACACCGTCATGGTCGCAGTCGGGCATGATATACTCCGACGCCGCCTTCACATCGTCAATGGCGTTGCCCATAGCGAGCGGCAGCCCCGCGTCGCGCAGCATCGAGCAGTCGTTTTCCGAGTCGCCGATGGCGATCGCCGCGCTGACCGGGATGTTCAGACACCGGCACAGCGCCTGCAGGCCGCTGCCCTTGTCAACGCCGGTGGCATTGACCTCCACGCCCGCGCTCTCACACGGGACGACCCATGCGGGCGCACCCTGCACACGCGCGAGAAACTTGGCGCGCTCGGCCGCGTCCGTAAAGTAAAAGTCGAGCTTCTCGACCGGGTAAGGCGCGGCAAGGAAGCTGCGCTCCATCTCCTTGGCAGCCGTGCCGTTGGCCTTGAAATTATCCACATAGGCGTCCATGCCGAAACGCTGCGGGTCGTTGAGCAGTTCCGGACGATAGAGGGCCTCACCGTTGGAAAAGATGATCGGAAAGCCGTCAAGCCCGACAAATGCACGCATGACGCCCGTCGCCGTATCGGCAGAGATGTTCTGCGATGAGATGATGCGGTTTTCCATACAGTCAGCCACAGCCGCGCCGCTGGACGTGATGGCATAGCGCATGGCCGGGAACCGGCGCATATACGGCGCGATCTGCCGGTAGCAGCGCCCGGTCGCCATGACGACATGGTATCCGCGCGCAAGCGCCTGCGTCACGGCGGCGGCCGTGCGCGGCGTGATCTCTTTTTTTGAGTTGAGCAACGTGCCGTCCATATCGACGGCGATGAGCTGATAGGCCATGGAACGTTCCTTTCTGCACAATTTCACAGCATATATTGTACTCATTTTGACCCGATGTGTCAACCGTCTGCGCGGGACTTGAACCGGCGGCGCAAAGCCGCTATAATAGCGGCAGACTGCTTTTCAGGGAGTGACACCATGTTTGTTGACCAAACCGTATATCACGGCCGGGCCGAGGACGCGAACCGGCTCGATAAGGAGCTGCGCTGCTACGACCTGCTCGACCGTCTGGGGCTGAGCTATGATCGCGTCGATCACGACACCGCCGACACGATCGAGGCCTGCGCCGCCGTGGAGCAGGTGCTGGGTGCCGGGATCTGCAAGAACCTCTTTCTCACAAACCGGCAGCAGACGGCGTTTTACCTGCTGCTGATGCCGGGGCACAAGCCGTTTCGCACGAAGGATCTCTCGCACCAGATCGGCAGCGCGCGGCTGTCGTTTGCCTCCCCGGAGCATATGCTTGAGCTGCTGGATATCACGCCCGGCTCTGTGAGCGTGCTTGGTCTGATGAACGACCGCGACGCGCGCGTGCGGCTGCTCATCGACCGCGACCTGCTGGACGATGCGTACCTCTGCTGCCACCCGTGCATCAACACGTCCACGCTCAAGCTGCGCATGGCGGACGCCGTCGACGTGCTCATCCCGGCGCTGGCGCACGCGCCGACATATGTCGACCTGCCGGTATATGCCCCGGAGACCTGAGGCATGAAAAGAAAAAAATCCTGCATCCGAGGATGCAGGATTTTTTATGACTTAGTAGTAGCGCTTGTTCTTGTTCTTACGAGCAGCCTCCGACTTTTTGCGGCGACGCACGCTGGGGCTCTGGTAGTACTCCTTGCGGCGCAGATCGGACATGACGCCGGCCTTGGCACAGCTGCGCTTAAATCTCTTGAGCGCATTGTCCAGAGACTCATTCTCCTTGACGTAGATTTCAGACATTTTATTCCCTCCCTCCAAATACGCCTCGCGGCGCTTCAAGGGCCATCATGCATGGCTTTAGCGTTAACATTATAATTGCTATCACGCCGAATGTCAAGACGAACTTATGCCTTCGGCTTCAAAATCAAATTGACCAATTTGTTCGGAACGTGAATGACCTTGACGACCTGCATGCCGTCCATCTGGCGCTTCACCTTGTCGAGCGCCATGGCAGCATCGACGACGGTCTGCTGGTCGCTGTCCTTCGGCACGGTGACGGTGCCCTTGAGCTTGCCGAGCACCTGCACGGCCATGGTGACAGTCGTGTCGACGGTCTTGGCCTCGTCATACACCGGCCAGTTACACTGGCAGCACATCTTGCCATATTTGGCGGCAAAGCCGAGACGCTCCCAGATCTCCTCGACGATGTGCGGCGCAAACGGGCTGAGCAGAAGCAGCAGCTGCTCCATATCGCCCTTCGTGCAGCCGTTGGACGCAAACTCATTGACCATGCTCATCATGGCCGCGATTGCGGTATTCATCTTCAGCTCATCGATATCCTCGGTGACCTTCTTAACGGTCTTGTGGATGACCGCCTCGTTCTTGGACGAGATCCCGGGGTCGTCCGTACAGCTCTCGCCGAGATTCCAGACACGGTCGAGGAAGCGCTTCGAGCCCTTGACGGCCTCGTTCGACCAGGTAACGGCCTTCTCAAAGTCGCCGATGAACATGATGTGCAGGCGCATGGTATCTGCGCCGTACTGATCGACGATATCATTGGGGTTGACGACGTTGCCGCGGGACTTCGACATCTTCTCGCCGCCCTCGCCGAGGATCATGCCGTGGCTGGTGCGCTTCTGATACGGCTCCTTGGTCGGCACGACGCCGATGTCATACAGGAACTTATGCCAGAAGCGGCTGTAGAGCAGGTGGAGCGTGGTGTGCTCCATGCCGCCGTTGTACCAGTCGACCGGGCTCCAGTAATCCAGAGCCTCCTTGGAGGCGAGCGCCTTGTCGTTGTGCGGATCCATGTAGCGCAGGAAGTACCAGCTCGAGCCGGCCCACTGCGGCATGGTGTCGGTCTCACGCTTGGCGGGACCGCCGCACTGCGGGCAGGTGGTGTTGACCCAGTCGGTCATCTTGCTCAGCGGGCTCTCGCCGTCATCGGTGGGCTCATAGCTGTCCACCTGCGGCAGCACGAGCGGAAGCTGATCCTCCGGGATCGGCACCCAGCCGCACTTCGGGCAGTTGACCAGCGGGATCGGCTCGCCCCAGTAACGCTGACGGCTGAAGACCCAGTCACGCAGCTTGTAGTTGACCTGCTCCTTGCCGATCCCCTGCTCCACGACGTATTTCTTCATGGCGGGGATGGCCTCTTTGACGGTCATGCCGTTGAGGAAGCCGGAGTTGACCATGACGGCGCTGTCGTCCTTGGCGACAAAGGCCTCCTTTGTCACGTCGCCGCCGGCGACGACCTCGACGATCGGCAGGCCGAACTTCGTGGCAAACTCCCAGTCGCGCTGGTCGTGGCCCGGAACGCCCATAACAGCGCCGGTGCCGTAGCTCATAAGAACGTAGTCCGAGACAAAGATGGGGATCTCTTCCTTCGTTGCGGGGTTAACGGCACATACGCCTTCCAGCCGCACGCCGGTCTTGTCCTTGTTGAGCTCGCTGCGCTCAAAATCGGACTTGTGCGCGGCTTCCTCGCGGTAGGCCGCCACGGCGTCCCAGTTCGTGAGCTTGTCCTTCCATGTGTCGAGGATCGGGTGCTCCGGAGAGAGGACCATATACGTCACGCCGAAGAGCGTATCGCAGCGGGTGGTGTAAACGGTGAGAGAGTCGCCGAGCGTCGTACCGAAGGTGAGCTCCGCGCCCTCGCTGCGGCCGATCCAGTTGCGCTGCTGGGTCTTTACGCGGGGGATGAAGTCCACATCGTCCAGATCGTCGATCAGGCGGTCGGCGTACTTTGTGATGGCGAGCATCCACTGGCTCTTCTCGCGGCGGACGACCGGGCTGCCGCAGCGCTCGCACACGCCGTCCACGACTTCCTCGTTCGCAAGCACGCACTTGCAGCTTGTGCACCAGTTGACCGGCATGGAGGCCTTGTACGCAAGACCCTTTTTATACATCCGCAGGAAGATCCACTGCGTCCACTTGTAATACTCCGGGTCGGTCGTATCCACGACACGGTCCCAGTCGAACGAGTAGCCAAGCATGTGGAGCTGCTTTTCAAAGTTGGCAATGTTCTGTTTTGTCACAATGGACGGATGCACATGGTTCTTGATGGCATAGTTCTCCGTCGGCAGGCCGAAGGCGTCATAGCCGATGGGGAAAAGAACGTTGTAGCCCTGCATCCGCTTGCGGCGGCAGATGACATCCATCGCCGTGAACGGACGCGTATGGCCGACATGCAGTCCCTGTCCGGACGGATACGGGAACTCGATCAGGCCGTAAAACTTCGGCTTGTCCGAGCCGGTGACGGCGCGGCCGCTCTTATGCTCGACCCAGTATTTCTGCCATTTCTTTTCAATTTCTGCGTAATTGTACTCCATGACGGTATGTCCCCTGCTCTCTCATTTGTTTAAAGGAAGTCTTTATAGTCGATCTTTTCCGCATCGGACCACAGGCGGTCGAGCGAGTAGAACGAGCGCATTTCCTCGGAGAAAATGTGAACGACGACGCAGCCGAAGTCCAGCAGCGTCCAGCCGCCGGAGCGGTAGCCCTCACGGCGCAGCGGCTGCTCCCCGGCCTGCGAGAGGACTTTGTCCACTTCGTCAGCCAGCGTCTTCCCGTGCGTGGAGTTGCCGGCGGTGCAGAGAATGAAGTAATCGGCCAGCACCGTTACCTTATCGGTTTTTAAGATCTGAATGTCGCGGGCGAGCTTGTCGTCCAGCGCTTTTACCGCGAGATGAGCGATTTCCTTGGAAGTGAGCATATGCCGCATCCTTTCTCTTTTGTTGTATGCGCCGGGCGTCAGCCGGCGAAGTAGTCGTAGAAGCTGTAAATGTCCGGAATGTTGCCGGTCGTGGAGCTGAAGTTTGCCCCGTCAAAGCAGAGCACGTCCAGATTCGCTGCGGTGACGTCCATGTTGAACGGGTTGAGATAGGTGTTTATCATATCGAGCCACGCCTCGAGCTGGATGCTGACATACGAGCCGCCGCGAATATAGACGGTATCGTACGGAAGCGTGTAGAAGCTGATATCGTCCATACCCATTTTCAGGAACTCCTGCGCATAGAACGCGATGTTGCCGCTCGAAAGGTTCGTGTCGGTGTTGTCGATAACGAGACTGATGATCTGCGGCAGGTTGGAGATGTTTCCGAGCTGGAGCACCTGTCTGGCCAGTGCCGCAAAGAAGGCGTGCTGCGTTTCGATACGGCCAAGATCACCGTTCGGATAGCCGGTGCCGTCGTTGTTCTGTCGGAAGCGCACGACCTGCTCGCACTGATACCCGTTCAGAAGCTGGTAGCCGGGCGCGAGCGAGATATGCAGATCCTGATCGGGGTCGTCGTAGTACATATAGATCGGGACATCGAAATATACACCGCCGATGCAGTCGATGATCTGCTGGAACACATAAGTGTTCACGACAGCATAGCTGTCGATCCCGAAGCCGACAAGATCCTCGATCTCCGTAACGAGTCCATCGATACCGGCGCTGCCGTAAACAGAATTGACCTTTTTCACCGCCCAGGGGACGTTGACGAGCGTATCGCGGGGAATACTCACGATGTTGGCCGTATGGTCGTTGCAGTCAAAGCGCGCGACCATGATGGTATCGGTGTTCAGACCGACGCGGTCGCGGCCGACGACGAGGAGCGTGTAAACGTTGTCCTTTCGTCCGGCGGGCTCGGCTGTCGGCTTCGGCGTCGGAGACGCCGTAGGCGTTGCGCTTGGCTGCGCCGTCGCTCCGGCAGGCGTGGCGGACGCTGTGGGCATATCCGGCGTCGCCGTCGTCTGCGTCTTCAGACCGGAATCGTCGGTCTCGGGCGCCGTGGACCAGATGCTGTAAGCAAGGAGCAGCAGCAGAAGAAGCGCAAGCACACCGGCGATCACGATGAGCACCACGGTGAGCGTGCGGGTTTTCTGCTTTTGGGACGGTTTTTTTCTGCCGTCCGTTTCCCCGGAGAGTGTTTCCATGCGATGGGCGAAGCTCTCCTCTTTTGTCTCTTTCTTTTTTGCGGCGTTTTCGTGAGCGCCGCCTTTGTGGGAAAAATTACTCATAGCTTTCTTCTCAATTCTGTGTTTGCAGCCAGCGGAGAGCCTCCGCCGACCTTGGATGCGGCGAAGCGCCGCGGCGTTTGACCTCGTCCATACTCATTTGCAGCGCCCGGATCATGGCGGCGTTCAGATCTGCAAAAGCAAGCGTTCGGACAACCTGTACACCGGGAAAGTCGCGTGTCGGCTCGATAAAATCCGCAAGGTAGACGATTTTCTCGAGTGCTGCCATTCCGGCACGGCCCGTGGTGTGCCATTCGATCGCGGAAAAAATGTTGTCCGGCACGCCGAAATGCTCACGGGCGAACCTTGCACCGGTGAGGGCATGCAGCGTTTTTGGCGCGGCGAGATCGGCAGCATTCAACACAATACCATATTTTTCCGCCAGACGCAACTGCTCGTCGTCCGACAGCCTTTTGGTAATGTCGTGCAAAATACCCGCCTCGGCGGCATCCTCCGGGTCTTCGCCCCAGCGCAGCGCCAGCCGCGCCGCCGTCTCCTCGCAGCCGCGCACATGCGGTATGCGCGTGGGTTTGAGGTAAGCGTCCGTCTTTCCCCGCAGCCACGCAAGATCCGGTTTGGCACCGTACAGCCGGCAGCGGATGATCTCGGAATACACGGCGTCGCAGAGCCGTTCCGTACCGCCGCGCCGCGGCAGTGCCGCGCGAAGCGCCGTAGAATCCATCGGCAGAGGCGTTTTCGCTATGATCTCGATCCGCGCGCCGTACGTTTCGCGCAGATACGCCGCATACCGTTCGATCTCCGCCAGATCACCGTCGGCACGAGGAAGCGCCGCGAGCGTGCAGAGCGAAAAGAGAGCGCGAAACTCATACCACTGCTCCATATAGAGAAGCATGTCCGTTCCGACGAGAAAATATAGCTCCGCCCCCGGGTTGCCGCGGGATATCTCCCGCAGTGTATCCACGGTGTAGCTCTTCCCTTCGCGCCGCAGCTCCATGGGCGTGACGTCCGCGTCCGGAAACGCCAGCTCGCACAGCCGGAGCCGTTCCTCCGCCGTCGGGCTGCCCTCCGCAAGCGCCTTGTGCGGCGGGATGCCTGCCGGGACGACAATGCATCGATCCGCGCTGAGAGACGCCGCGGCGCAGGAGAGCGCGTCAATGTGGCCGAGATGCGGCGGATTGAACGTCCCGCCGTAGATCAAAAGACGCATAGATGTTACTTCTTTCCTTTGCGATCGTTTATTAGGACGATCTTGGGGTCCTTTTCGTTCTGTTTGAAAAGAACAAATTTGCTGCCGATGACCTGCACGCCGTCGGCGCCGCACGCCTCACACAGCGCGTCGCACGCCTCCCGCGCCGAAAGCAGGGAGTTATCAAGCACACGGCCCTTGATAAGCTCGCGGGCGGCGAGCGCTTCCTCCGCCTGACGGACAACGTTTTCGGTGATGCCGCTCTTGCCGATCTGCAGCTCGGTATTCAGCGCCGCCGCCATGCCGCGCAGCTGCGCTCTCTGTTTACTGGTGATCATAGTATTTCTCCCATTTCTGTCTGAATTGCGCCAGCGCTTTCCCCCGGTGGGAAATCGCGTTTTTTTCCTCCATCGTCAGCTCCGCCATGGAGCGGTCAAATCCGTCCGGGTGGAAAACCGGATCATAGCCGAAGCCGTTCTCGCCGCGGGGCGCAGAAAGGATCGTTCCCTCGCACGTCCCCTCGGCGGTAAGTACGTCGCCGTTCGGGAAAGCACAGCAGAGCGAGCAGACAAACCGCGCCGCGCGGTCGTCTCTCCCGCCGAGATTCCGAAGCAGGAGGTTATAGCGGTCGGCGTCGGAATCGGCATGGTTTCCGGTATAGCGCGCGGAATGCACGCCCGGCGCGCCGCCGAGCGCGTCCACGCAGAGGCCGGAATCGTCCGCGATGGCGGCAAGCCCCGTGGCGCGCATGACGGCTTCGGCCTTGATGCGGGCGTTTTCCGCAAACGTTTCGCCGGTCTCCTCGACCTCTTCCGTAAAGCCGGACTCGGCTTTGCTTATAAGCTCTACGCCGAAGTTTTCAAAAAGCGTGCGGAACTCCCGCAGCTTGTTCTTATTGTCGGATGCCAAAACCAGCTTCATTCGAGCAGCGCCTCCGCAAATTCTTCCGGTACAAAGGGCTTGAGATCGTTCACGCCCTCGCCAACGCCGATGAACTTCACGGGCAGACCGAGCTCCCGCTTGATGGCGAACACGATGCCGCCCTTGGCGGTGCCGTCGAGCTTCGTGAGGACGATGCCGGTGAGCCCCGCCGACTCGCCGAAAACCTTCGCCTGAATGAGACCGTTCTGACCGGTCGTAGCGTCGAGTACCATCAGGCATTCCACGCTCGCATCCGGCAGCTCGCGGTCGATGACGCGGCGGATCTTGGAGAGCTCGTTCATAAGATTGGCCTTATTGTGCAGCCGTCCGGCGGTATCCACGATGATGACGTCGCGGCCGCGCGCCTTGGCCGCGGCGATCGCGTCGAACACGACGGCGGCGGGGTCGCTCCCCTCTTCGTGGCGCACGATATCGCATCCCGCGCGATCTGCCCACACGGTGAGCTGTTCGGCAGCGGCGGCGCGGAACGTGTCGCCCGCGCAAAGAAGAACGGATCTTCCTTCCGCCGTCAGCCGGGAGGCGAGTTTGCCGATGGTCGTCGTTTTGCCGACGCCATTGACGCCGACAACGAGAATGACGGACGGTTTTGTGTCGAGATGCAGTGCGTTATCCCCAGCGTCCATCGTATCGGTCAGAATGGACGCGAGCATTTTGCGGAGCTGCTCCTCGCCGCGGCAGCCCTCGTCGCGGACGCGGCGGCGCAGCTTTTCCATAATATCCTCCGTCGTATCCATACCGGCGTCGGACAGAATGAGCATCTCCTCCAGTGTTTCGTAGGCTTCCTCGTTTTCTCCGGTGAAGTCCGCCATTGCGTTGTTGAACGCGGCTTTCATTTTATCAAAGAATCCCATGGCTGTTTTCTCCTTTCAGCGAATGGTTTGGAGCGCTTCTTCCATATCCATCGCCAGCACGGTGCTGACGCCTTTTTCCTGCATGGTGACGCCGTAGAGCTGATCGGCCTCTTCCATCGTGCCGCGGCGGTGCGTAATGGCAATGAACTGCGTTTTTCCGCACATGCGGCGCATGTACGCCGCGTACCGGGCAACGTTTTCCTCGTCAAGCGCCGATTCGATCTCGTCCATAATGCAGAACGGCGTCGGGCGGACACGCATGATGGCAAAATACAGCGCGATGGCAACGAACGCCTTTTCGCCGCCGGAGAGCAGGCTGATGTTGGAAACCGCTTTTCCGGGCGGCTGGATGCGGATATCGATGCCGCAGTTGAGCACATCGTTCATATCCTCCAGCGAGAGCGACGCCTTGCCGCCGCCGAAGAGCTCTACAAATATCTGGCGGAACGCCTCGTCGATCTCCTGGATCTCGCGGACAAAGATTTCTTCCATCTGCGCGGTGATATCGGCGATGATCTTCAAAATCTCATCCTTGGATTTCTGCACATCGTCGCGCTGCTCGGAAAGGAAGGTGTACCGCTCGCTCACGCGCTTATATTCCTCGATCGCGCCGAGGTTCGGCGTACCGAGCGCGGACATGCTCCGGCGCAGCTCGCTGACCTGCCGCCCGGCCTTGGCAAGGCTTTCGACGGGCTGACGGACTTTTTCCGCTTCCGTGCGGCTGAGCTCGTAGCTGTCCCAGAGTTTTTCCACGATCTGGCGCTCTTCCATCTCCGCCGCCATTTTCTTCTGTTCGAGCTGGGCGCTGCTGCGTTCGAGATCGAGCAGGGCGCGGTTCTTCTCCTGCGCGGCTTTGTCAGCGGCGCTGCGGCGGCCTTCCAGCTCCATTTTATTTGCGGTGAGCTGCGTGAGCGCGTCCTTTTCCTGCTGCGCCTGTGCGCGCAGCGTTTCCAAACGCTCCGCGAGCGTAGTCTGCTGCTCTTCGAGCTCCGCTTTCTGCTGCTCCACGGCGCTCATAGCGCTGCGGCGCGCGCCGGAATCGCTCTCCAACTCGGCGCGCAGGCGTTCGAGCTGTTCGATGGCGAGAAGCACGGTGCTGCGCTCGGCGTCGAGCGACGCCTGCTGCGCGCGAATGGCGCTGAAGCTCTCCTCGAGCTCCCGCCGGCGCGCTTCAAAGCTCTCGATGCCGGCGGATTGCTTTTCCATATCCGCGCGGAGCGAGGCAAGCTCCTTCTCCGCCGCGGCGCACGTTTCCTGCAGTGCCGCCGTGCGGCTCTCGTTTTCACGCCGCCGTGCGGAGGCAGAGCGGATCTCCTCGTCGAGCGCGTCGAGCGCGTCCGCCGCTGCTGTGCGCAGAAGCTGCGCCTGCGCAACGAGGCCCTCCTGCCGCGCCGTTTCCTGCCGCGCCGCAGCGTGTTCTTCGCGGGCCGTTTCAAGATCGTAGCGCGCGCTCTGCAGCTCGCGCTCGGCTTCCCGCCGCTGCGATTCCGTCTGCGAGAGCTGCGCTTCCAGATCGCCGCGTTTTTCGCGGAGACGCTTGAGCTCGTTGGCGCGCGAGAGGATTCCGGTGTTTTTCCCGGCGCTGCCGCCGGTCATCGAGCCGCCGGCATTCAAAATCTGTCCGTCGAGCGTCACGATGCGGAAGCTGTTATTGTGCCGGCGTGCAATGGCGATGGCGTCGGTGAGCGTTTCCGCAACGGCCGTGCGCCCGAGAAGGCTCGCTATGACGGCGCTGTAGCGTTTATCGCAGTTTACAAGATCGGAGCACACGCCGACGTAGCCCGCCTCGCCTCTCGGCTCACCGTTCAGCTGCGCCGGACGGATCACATCCATCGGCTGGAGCGTTACGCGCCCGCCGTCGCGCCGTTTCAAGAGCGCGAATATGTCCTTGCCGTTATCCTGCGTATCAACAATAATATCGCCGACGTGCGCGCCGAGCGCCGTTTCCACGGCGAGCGCGTATCGGTCCTCGGTGCGGATCATTTTGCCGACCGGCCCGTGCACACCGCGCAGCGTGCCGCGCTCCGACTCCTGCATAACGATCTTCGCGGCCTTGCTGAAGCCCTCCAGCTCCTTTTCCAGTTCCGAAAGGAGGTGGATGCGCGAATCGCAGGAGCGCAGCTCCACGGTGAGCTTTGTCTGCCGTTCGGCAGTCTCTGTCGCCTTCTGCTCGCGCCCTGCCATGAGCATGGAGTGACCGGAGATCACGTTGGCAAGGCTCTGTTCTTTTTCCTTTATCTCATTCAGGCGCTTCTTCTCTTCCGTGAGACGCGCCGAGGCTTCCTCGTCCTTCCGCTCCGCGGCGGCGAGCTCTTCCTTTGCCTGCACAGCGCGCT
>OLNX01002687.1_pt1 | contig 12890 bp, 10 predicted proteins | sample 1672611 | NCBI WGS metagenome assembly OLNX01 (sample SAMEA3136705, study PRJEB25190) | human gut metagenome
TGGTCTGGTTCATCTTGAGCCAACCCCAAGTGGCAGCCGGCATCGCATTGACCTGCTCAAGGGTGGTAGCAGCGGTGTTCGTGGTCTGTTCCATTATCCGATCGCTCCTTCCATCTCGAGCTTGATCAGGTTGTTCATCTCGACGGCGTACTCAAGCGGTAGCTCCTTGGAGACCGGGTTGGCAAAGCCGTTGACGATCATGGTGCGAGCCTCTTCCTCCGGGATACCGCGGCTCATCAGGTAGAACACCTTGTCGTCGCCGATACGTCCGATGGTGGCCTCGTGGCCGATGTCGACGTTCTTGGCGCGGATGTCCATGGCCGGGATGGTGTCGGAGCGGCTCTGGTCGTCGAGCATCAGTGACTGGCAGCTCACGGTTGCCTTGGAGCCCTCGGCCTTGGGCGTGGCAACGATAGAGCTGCGGAACGTCTGGATGCCGCCGCTCTTGGAGATGCCCTTGGTCTCGACGGTTGCCGAGGTCTCGGGCGCGTTGAGCACGACCTTGCAGCCGGTGTCGAGGTTCTGCCCGGCGCCGGCAAAGGTGATGCCGGTAAAGCTCGAGCGGGCGCGACGGCCGTTGAGCACGCTCATGGGGTAGAGGTAGCCCACGTGGCTGCCGAAGGAGCCGCTGATCCACTCGATGTCGCCGTCCTCGTCCACGCGCGCACGCTTGGTGTTGAGGTTGTACATGTTCTTGGACCAGTTCTCGATGGTCGAGTAGCGCAGGTGCGCACGCTTGCCCACAAAGAGCTCGACGGCGCCGGCGTGGAGGTTGGCTACGTTGTACTTGGGCGCGGAGCAACCCTCGATAAAGTGCAGGTCGGCGTCGTCCTCGACGATGATGAGCGTGTGCTCAAACTGGCCGGCGCCCTTGGCGTTAAGACGGAAGTAGCTCTGCAGCGGGAAGTCGAGCTTGGTGCCCTTGGGCACGTAGACAAACGAGCCGCCCGACCATACGGCGCCGTGCAGGGCCGCAAACTTGTGGTCGGTGGGCGGGATGAGCGTCATAAATTTCTCGTGGATGAGCGGTTCCCACTGCGGGTCGTGCAGGGCTTCCTCAATACCGGAGTAGACGATGCCCATCTTGGACGCCGTGTCCTGCATGTTGTGGTAGACGAGCTCGGAGTCGTACTGCGCGCCGACGCCTGCCAGGTAGCTACGCTCGGCCTCGGGGATGCCCAGGCGCTCAAAGGTGTTCTTGATGTCGTCGGGCACCGACTCCCAGTCGTGCTTTTGATCGGTGTTGGGCTTGACGTAGGTGACGATGTTGTCCATGTCCAGGCCCTCGATGGAGGGGCCCCACGTCGGATCCGGGAAGCGGTTGAAGATCTCGAGGGACTTGAGGCGCAGGTCGAGCATCCACTGCGGCTCGTCCTTTTTGGCGCTGATCTCGCGCACGATGTCGGGCGTGATGCCGGCGTCGAGGCGCTCGAATCCCTCCTCGCCATAGGTGAAGTCGTAGAGGCTGCGGTCGATGTCCGCGACCTCGGTGCGGTTCTTGGTCATTGCGTCGCCCCTTTACGCCTGCTGCTCGGTAGCGGCGGCCTCGGCCTGGGCGCGCTGCTCGGCGGCCTCGCGCTCGAAGGTCTCAAAACCGTTCTTGTCAATCCAGGGGATCAGCGAGGCGTCGTCCTCGCGTACGATGTGGCCCTTCACCATAACGTGGACGCGGTCGACATCCAGGTGCTCCAGGATGCGCGTGTTGTGCGTGATGATAAGCATGGAGCCGTCGCAGCTCTTGCGGTAGGCGTCCATGCCGTGGCTGACGGTGGAAAGCGCGTCGACGTCCAGACCGGAGTCGGTTTCGTCGAGGATGGCGAGCTTGGGCTGCAGCAGCAGAAGCTGGAGCATCTCGACCTTCTTTTTCTCGCCGCCCGAGAAACCCACGCCCAGCTCGCGGTTGAGGTAGGCGGTATCCATGTTGAGCTCGGCCGCGAGCTCCTTGACGCGACGGCGGAACTCCTTGCCCTTCATCTCCAGGCCGGGGCGGCCGGCGATGCTGGCGCGCAAAAAGCTCGACAGTGGCACGCCCGGAATCTCGACCGGGGCCTGGAAGCTCAGGAACAGGCCGGCGCGCGAACGCTTGTCGGTGGTGAGCTCGGTGATGTCCTGGCCGTCAAAGACGATGCGGCCGTCGTTGACCGTGTAAACGGGGTCGCCCATGACCAGGTGGCCGAGGGTGGACTTGCCGGCGCCGTTGGGTCCCATCAGCACGTGGGTCTCGCCGGCGGCGACGTTAAGGTTGACGTTGTGGAGGATGGTCTTCTCGTCCACGGAGGCGGTCAGACCTTCGATGGAAAGCAGCGGATTTGCGCTCATGCTGTCCCTCTCTGTATATGGTGTATTCATAGGTGTACTAAACCCTAGGAATCTTCTCGGAATAAAGTTACTATGGGTTCGGCGTTAGTCAAGGGAAAACCCGACTAATCCACTCGACTTTTCAAATTCTGGGACAAAATAACCTGTTGTGTTTGTCCCATTTACTTAAGATTCGGGACAAACAAAGCTGGTTATGTTGTCCCAGATGCGATGGGAGGGTAGGTATGCTCATTTCTTCCAAGGGCCGCTATGCCCTCCGGCTGATGATCTATATCGCGGCGCTCGGTGACGCCGAGGGCAAGATTGCCCTGCGCGAGGTTGCCGACCGCGAGCATATCTCGCAAAAGTATTTGGAGCAGCTGGTTCGTCCGCTTATGAAGGCGGGCCTGCTTAAGAGCGTGCGCGGCAAGGGCGGCGGCTACATGATGGCCAAGGACCCCGCCGAGGTGCGTGCCGGCGACATCCTGCGTGCCGTCGAGGGCAGCACGGCTCCGGTGGCGTGCGATGGCATCGACAACAGCTGCACTCGCAGCGATCTTTGCTCGACCGTCAAGTTCTGGCGCGGCCTGGACGACGTGATCGAAAAGTACGTCGACGGCGTGACGTTGGCCGACCTGGCCGCCGTCCCCGAAATCAACTTTGACATTAAGCTGTAGGTTGAGCGCAATTCCTTAAGATTTCGCGGAGGGTTGTTGCCGTTTACCGAGGGGTTGTTGTGTAACAACGGGCGAGCTGCAATACTGATTTTTATCTTTGCAAACTGAACTTTAACTACACCAATGCAGGGAGGATCTTATGCAGCCCAAGCATTCTGCTATTGTCGCGGGCCTGACGTTGGCGCTTTCGTTTGGCGCCGTTTCCGCGCCGGCACCCGCCGCTGCCGAGGAACCCACGCCGGGCGTTGCCTCGGATGCCACCGATATCGATAAGGGTCTCTACACCCAGCAGTCCTTCTCGGGCGTGCTGAGGTCGGTCCAGGGTGTTTCGTTTGTCAACGTGACTCCCGAGATGAAGTACTTTACCAAGTACGAGAGCCATGGCAACTACAACCAGGGATTTTCGTATGGTGACGGCTATAACGCACTGGGCTACTATCAGTTTGATCGCCGCTGGTCGCTCATTCCGTTTATGAAGCAGGTTTACAACTACGATTCTGCCAAGTACGGCATGCTCAAAGATGCGATTGATCGCGGCAGCGAGATTTCCAACGCGAGCAATGCCATGTACGAGAACGGCCAATTTACCGAGCTGGGCCGTATCGCGCAAGAGGCTTTCCAGGGTGCTTACAACATCGATCCTGTCGAGTTCTCGGCACTTCAGGACGCCTATGCGTACAACTCTTACTACGCAGTGACCGAGGCGTGGCTCAAGAGCGGCCTGGGCATTGATATTTCGGGCCGCGCCGATTGCGTCAAGGGCATGGTGTGGAGCATTACCAACATGTGCGGCACCGGTGGCTGCAGGGATTTTTTCCGCTGGGCGAATCTTTCCAACGATATGTCCGACCGCGAGTTTGTGACGGCGCTCTCCAATAGCGTGGTCAACAATGTTGCCACCAAGTTTTCAAGTCAGCCCCAGTATCATGAGGGCTGGAAGAATCGTTATAAGAATGAGCTGAAGGACTGCTTGGTTTATATTGCCGAGGACGAGGCCGCTGCCGCTGCGACGCCCGTGCAGCCCGAGCCTACACCGGCGCCCTCGCCGACACCTGATTCGAATGACGACTCGAGTGACGATGCCAACGATGACAGGATGGATACGCCCTCGACCGATGCTGACGGTAATGGCTCTGCTGGTGGCACTACCAACGACGGCTCTACCTCGAACGGCTCCGATTCGAACGGCTCTGCTGCGGGCGATTCGTCTTCAAGCTCTGCCGGCAATACGGATAGCGACGCTTCTGGTTCGACCGACGCTGACACCTCTAACTCATCCACCGGCTCGAGCGATTCGTCCGTTGACACCGGCTCTAACAACGGCTCCGGCTCTGACGCAACCCCTGATTCCGATGCTTCCAAGGACGACTCGAATAAAGCGCCGGACGCCCCCGTTGCTTCGCCGGACAAGAAGCCTTCTTTCTCCGAGCAGCTTGGTTCTACGCTGGGTTCTTCGCTGATGGCTGGCGTCAATAACGGTTCGGCCCAGAACAAGGACAACTCTGATCAGGTTTCCACGGAAAAGACCGAGGCCGCAAAGGGCGACTCCAAGGACAAGGCTTCCGAGAAGAACGAATCTGATAAGGGTCCTAGCTCTGATGAGAAGGACGAGGGTAAGAAGTCTGAATCTGAGGAGAAGGACAAGAGCAAAACCGAGGGCGAAAAGAAAAAGACCGAGGACGAAAAGAAACAGTCCGAAGACGACGACAAGAGCGGTGCTGACAACCAGAATCAGGAGCAAAATGACTCCAAAACGGTGACCACCACGACCACGACGACTACAGCTACCAAGTCCTCGGGTGGCAACATGCCCAAGACGGGCGATCTGATTGTGATGGCGAGCCTTGCCAGCGCGAGCTTGGCCACACTGGGCGCTACGTCTATCGTAAGTGGTAAGCATAAGCTCGATCAGCAGAAGAAGGCTTCTGGGGAGGACGGCTCGGAGGAGTAGCCTCTCGGTTGCCAGATAACTAAAGAATCGGGACGGGGTCCGGTGCGAATGCGTCGGGCCCCGTTTTTTTGTGCAACGATTAGTTGTGCCCCCTCACACCTCTTGTTGCTACCGTTGCCCGATATGTTCGCGCGGCGACATCGGTACATGCGATGCGGTCATTACAATTGGCATCGTGCTGCGATTTAGGGGGAACGTTTTGGTGTCTGAACAGGCAAATGTTGATTGTGCTGCTGGCTTTGGCGTGCGCTTGATCGGCTGTGCCGACGATGCGGTTTTGCCCATTGGCATACACGACTATGCGGAGGCACTTGGTTGCTGCGTGCTGGTTGACAAGACCATGTTTATTGCCGATGTGTTGGACTGCGACGCGTCCGTTGTGGTGTGCTGTCGACCCGAGGGTTTTGGCAAGAGCATGAACTTGTCGATGCTCAGGGCTTTTCTGGAGCGTCCAGCGGTCGGTCGCGCTGGTCAGCGTTTGTTTGCCGATGCTCAGATTTGGGATGCAGACGGCGGGCGCTATCGGGATGAGTACGCTTGCTATCCGGTGATATCGCTGGACTTTTCTGGCGCTGCGAGGCGTGGCCCCGCTGTTTCCGGCGTCGTGCGCGATGCCCTTTCGGGCGAGTGCGCTCGCTTGTTGGCGCTCTTGGAGGCTCCGGATTTAGCTCGAGATAAGGTGCGTCACATCGAACGCGTCGCGCGTGGCGTGGCGAGCGCGGACGAGGTTGACTCGGTGCTCGGTGCGCTCATAGAGCTGCTGGAGATTGCCTGCGATGAGCAGGTTGTATTGCTCGTTGATGGGTACGATGCGGCGTGGTCTCGCCGTGCGAGCGCGAGGGACGCTTCCGACGCCGATCCGGCAGAACTACTTGACCGTGTGCTGTTTGACGCCATTGCTGTCGCGGGTCATTCGCTACGCTTTGCTTGTCTGATGGGGGAGCGTCCCAGTCCTGCCGAAGCGGCGCTTTCTTCGCGCAGTTGCTCGTATTGTCTGACGACGCCGCTTTCGACCTGGTGTGACCGTTGGTTCGGCTTTTCGGATGCCGAGGTCCAGGCTCTGTTGAATCATGCTGGGCGCGAGGAATACCTTGATGATGCGCGTGAATGGCTCGAGGGATATCGGTTTGGTAAGGCTTATTGCTCGAGTCCAGCGCGTGCGATCGGTTTTCTGGACCGAGGCTGCACGGCGCCTGTGCGCGCCGATCTGTATGGGTATGCGGATTGCCTGAGTAGGGTAGTTGCCGGATGGAATCTCGACCGTCTTTCGGTCTTGTTTGATTTGCTCGAGGCCCATGGGTGCGCTGAGGTCCCGCTTTGTTTCGGCACTGCAGAGCCAGATGTCTCGCCTGACGATGGCATGTGGACAGCGCTGTATCTGTCCGGTTTTCTCACGACGGATATGACTGAGGAGCCAGAGTATGGCGATCGCCTCCGTGCTTTGCGATTGCCCAATAACGAGCTTCGACAGGCCTTGCGTCTAGTGATTGTTGAGTGGTTTGAGTGCGCTGCCGAAGACATTCGAGACGTCGATGCGTTTCGCGACGGGCTGTGCCGTGGGGATGAGGATGCGGTGAGGCGGGCGCTAAGCCGCATCCTGGGTGATGCGGGAATCGGTGAGACCGACCTAGATACGCCGCTGCCATATCATCTGCTCTTGCAGGGGCTCTGCTTTGGCTTGCCGGGCTATGCCAATCCTGCCTCGAGGCGAAAGTGTGGCGCAGGTCGCTGGGACATCCAGGTTTTCCCTACGGGTGCTGTGTTCGACGTAGCAGATACGATTGGCATGCTGGACGAGCGCCCGCTGATAACGATTAACTTGATGTATGACCCCGATGTGGATGCGCTGGGACTGGAATTGCTGGCCGTGCAGTCGCTACTCGACATAGAGCGCGACGGCATCGACGAAATCCGTGTACCGCGCCCCGGCGTGGGTCGCATGCGCTGGGGGTTCGGTTTTGATGGGCAGCATGTGGCTACGGTGTGCCAGCGGCTTTAAGCGCCGAGGTGTTTCCGGCTTCCGTTACTCGGTGTCCTTCATGGGCGGCATGGGCTTCCAGTCGGGGTCCTTGATGATCTTGCGGGCGTCCTTCATGCCACGGCGCAGCGCCGGAATACCGGTCTTAAAGCATTTGTCGACCGCAGCCAAGCGGATGAACTCTTTGCAGAAGGTCGCGGCGTTGCCCAGACGGAACAGCACGGGGTGATAGTCGCCGTAAATCTGCATGTAGCGGGCCAGATAGCCGCGGTTGCGCATGATGTAGTAACGGTTGGTGTCGCTCGTGGAGTTGAGCTGGCGCTTGCCGGCGATATCCCAGTTTGAGACGGCGCGGGCGCGCTTGAGCACCAGGTCGGCCACAACGGCGGCGGGGAAGTGCTGGCTGGCCACGTAGCCATAGCAGGCATCGTCGCCGTAGATGAAGAATCGCGCATCGGGCAGGCCGATCTTGTCGACCACGCGGCGCGAGAACATGCCGCCCTCAAAGCACAGCTGGTTCATGGCGCGATAACCCTCTGGACCCAAGTCCCACTTGGCGACTGGGTTGGGAATGCCGAGCGAAAGGATGAGTTGGTATTGCCAAAAGAAGGCGCCGCCGTCAAAGTCCAGGCGCGAACCCTGGATGACATCGTAGCGGTCGGTCCACTTGGCAAGACGCTCGATGCCTTCGGGGATGACGAGCACGTCGTCGTCCATCACCCAGAACCACTGGGCGCCCAGGTCGTAGGCGCACTTGGTGCCGGCGGAGAAGCCGCCCGCGCCGCCGCCGTTTTCGAGCTGCGGGGCGTAGATGACACGGTCGGTGCCGCCCTGCGCGTCGAGCTGCTCGGTGTCGATGCCCCACAGGTTGGCCAGGCGCTCGTTGAATGCGGTGCACATGGCCTCGGTCTCGCGCGAATTCTCGTTATCGACAATCACGATGCGCCAGGGCGTTGCCGTGAGCTCGGTCATAGAGTCGAACAAGTTGGCCAGGAGTTCCTGGCGCTTGTACGTAACGACGACGATGGCGAGCTTATCGATGGGAGTGGGAAGGGTGGAAGTCATGAACGAGAATATCCTTTCGCGTGGGCAGCATATCGGCCCTGCGGAATAAACAACGTGTCCCATGGGACACGACTATTGTAAGCGTAGGCGGGCGCCCGCGGGTAATGTTCCGCTAATCACCAAGAACGTTTGCTACAAGCTTGGTTGACGTGTGAGCGTGGCGAGGTTGCAAGCGCGCATTGTGGTATTACATAGGTGCCGATTCCTGTGGACGCGATCTTTCTGTTTGGATGCCCTGTGAATAAAACTCGTTTAGCCTCCTTTGCCGACACCCTGCCCGCCAAATCCTTGCTGCTGTTCGTGGCATTTCAACTTGTCTTTGTCCTGAGCAATACCGCAGCGAATTGCCTACCGAGGCCCGTTATCGAGTCGCATGCGCAGGGTTCGGAGTCCTCGGCTCTGTTGTCTGACATGTATGTCTACGACCACCGTGTTGCAGCTGGTCCTGTTTGCTTTGATAACAATCGCTTTATCATTGAAGTCGCACGGCAAAAGGACCAAGGTTCTCCGTTTAAGACGATGGCTGTTGCCGAGATTGATGACGTTACGAAAGCCAACGGGATTACGCATCAGCAGTATTACCGGTATTGGCATGGATGGCAGCTACTTACGAATGTCTGCCTGTTTATTGGTGGTATCGACGTTGTCGTGGTGCCTGCGGCCGCTCTGGCGATTGCCGGCTCCGCTTTCGTTTACGTTGCCTTGCGGAAGCGATTTTCAAAGCCATTGACGTTGGGGTTCCTTACAATCCTGTTGTTCTCGACCAATCTGTTTTTCAATTTTATCGGTGATCTGCTGCTGTGCATCTCGTTCTTTGTGGCGCTCATCATGATGTCTTGCATGAGCCTTCGTTTGGGCTCGGCCCCGAACGCACGGGTTTTCACAAGCCGCCTTGTCCTTTGGTCGATAGCGACGGGCGCCGTGTTTTCGTTTCTTGACTTTTTAACGATTCCTGCCGCTGTTGTCGCCCTGCATTGCTTTTTCGCGTTTATTGCGCTGCCCGAGGGTGAGCGCCCCAAGCGTTGCGTCGTCACGATGCTGCAGGCGCTCTTTGGGTTTGGGCTTTCGTTTGTGTTTACCTGGGCGATGAAATGGGTTGTCGCGGCATTTGTGCTGGGCTGGGACGAGGTCTTTTCGAACGTTCTGGGCGAGATGGGCCTATGGTCTGCGCATGGGACTTCGTCACTGTTGCCCCAGGCTGACTGGCCTCAGATTTTGAAGGAGTTTTATTGCATGAGCCCGCAGCTGTTCGCCATTTGCTCAACTGCCGGTTATGCGATGATCTCGAACGTCGTTTGCCTTGTTTCGTTTGCTGCCGTATTGGCGATTTGGATTGCCGTGCTCGTTTGCTCGATACGGGGCGGCGCGCAAGGCGGTCGTCGTCGAAAGGTTTTGATCCAGTCGCTGCTCATGGCGCTGCCCTTGGTTGTTGTTCTGGGTTATTTCGTTGTTATGCATGACCATGCGATCGTTCATATTCCGGTATTTGGCTGCAAGAATTGGGCGATTGTCTTTGCGATTTTATTTGTTTCGGGTGTAAGCGCGCTTCGTGGTCTGAGGAGTCAGAAGGTCGCCTAGCCGTTCATGCGAGCCTTGATGGTGTCGACCACGGTCCGGCGAACGATATCCACGAGGAGCAGGGCAAGCGCGAGGCAAAGGCTCATAAGGATTCCGAGCAAAATGGCGGCGGCTGGATAGGGATCTCCCGTTTGGATGCCTGTCGCCATGGCGTAGATTGCTTTGTCAAAGATGGGTCGCCAGACGTTACAGGTAAACGACTGCACGGCGTAGAAAGCGAGCGTTCCTGCGGCGAGAGATATGATTGTCTTGTCTGCAGCTGTGACTTTGTGGCGCGGCTGATGGAGCGCTGCGACGGCAACGGATGCGGCGGCCAAAATAAAGGATATGACGGAAGTGGACTTGTAGGAGAGCTTCCAGAGCGCGTCGTACTGGCTATTTGCCGATAGCAGAAGCTCGAGCGCGATGGTGGCGGCAACGAGTCCGATGAGTACGATCTTGGATTTTTGAGCGCCGGATGCGTTGCCGTGGCATTCGAGGACAAAGCGCATTTCTCCAGCTGCAATAAACGCGACCAGGTAGGTAACGGCGCTCATGAGTTTGCGCCACAAAATGATACCGGCCGCTTCGTTTGCCGTCGCCGCGATGTAGCAGTTGATTCCAAATGTTGCGAGCGCAAGAAGTGCTACGACAAACTGGGCTCTTTTGCTGCCGATTTGCTGTCGTATCACCGCAATCACTGGGACGAGCAATACGGATACCGCGTAGACCCAGATAAACTCGATGCCCAACGTGAGCCAGCCAATCTCATGCAGCGAGATTTCTGGTAGGGGATACACGTACATCGAAACAATCAGGCAGGTGGCGCAATAAAAGAGCGTGGGCAAGACGATCTTTTTGAGGCGATCAAGCGATTTGAGCGTGAGGCCCCGCGCGGATGACCCGTTTTGGAGAGCACGTACCGCCGTGGGAATAAGGAAGTAGCCTGAGATCATAAAGAAGACCTCGTTGGCCCAGCAGCCGAGTTGGTTGATAAAGCCGAGCGCGCCGGAGTAAGGGAAGACGGCGAGCGGCGCATATTCCGGTAGACCGGCGCAGACGGCTTGAAAGGTCCACTGAAACGTGTGGAATATCGCGATGCCAGCAACCGCGATTAAGCGCAGCGCTTCGATGGAGGTATTTCTGCTTGCTTTGCTGCCCATCAGACTATTTTCCAGCGCGTGCGTTGTATGAACCAAAGTGCGATGTAATCATTTTTAGAGTTTGCTTGGGCCCTTTGTTCCATACGTTATACAAGCCCTCGCCCACGAGGTCCTTGGCGTATGCGCAGTAGCTGATTTTAGGGTCGGCGATGCCCATATACTCGGCATAGAGCTTTTTGGCCGCGGGAGTAACGCGAGGATTGGCAAATACCAGCTCTTGCGGCATGCGTTCGAACATCCTGTGGATCGCCCGCTCGATTTCGGGGTGCCCCTCAATTCCGGTGTGCTCGATCATGATGCCCATATAGGTGAAGCCGCGTGTGATTTGCGGTGTCCAAACGGCGGGGTCGGTGACGTTGAGCCGCTCAAGAATATCGACCATGTCGTTCCAGCGATTAAACGGCATCAAGGGGTCGCGCTTGGCCAGAGTGGCTGCCTTTTCGGGTGTTTCCTCGCGGTAGCAGTAATACGGCTTGGGCCAGTAAGCGATCGCCTTTGCCTGGCAGAGCGTTTCGACAAGGAATGGATTATCGGCCCAGCCCGCACCGGGGATTTCCTTAAACCAGATATTGTTTTGCAACAGGAAGTCGCGACGATAGATTGCCGACCAAATGGACGGATGATGGGCCAGCAGGTGTGGAGCGTCGTGAATGGTGAACGGTTGCCGAGGCGGTTTAATGCGACCGCGATATGCGCAATGTAGTTTGACCTCTTGGGGGGTATCGGGGTTGCGAATGATCCAATATGGGGTCTCAATAATATCGAGCTTGTTCGGATCGCCAAATTCGCGCTTGGCAAATGCAAGCATGTCGGAGTACATTCCGGGCTCGATCCAGTCATCGGGCTCGAGGATGGCAATCCAGTCGCCCTTTGCCTCGCGAATGCCCAGATTGCAGGTTGCGCCGTAACCCTGGTTTGCCTTATCGATCACTCGAACGCGCGAGTCGCGCGCAGCGAAATCTTGCATAATGGCGAGCGAGTTGTCGGTGGATCCGTCGTTGATTGCGAGGATTTCCAGTTCGATATTCTTTTCGTTTAATAGGCTGCCTATAGCCTGAGAAAGATACGGCTCGGCATTGTAAGTAGGCACGATTACGGTCAGCATTCAAACACTTTCTCTAGGCGATTTGAGAGAATTATACCTAATTGCGTTTGCAACGGGTTTAGTTGCGTTCGCCTAATACTGCCAATGGCTGCACGACTATTGCTGTTGCTGCGCCTGTAGTGGATGTCGGCGATCGGCTGCAAAAACTTGTCGATAGTGGCGAGACGGTTGCCCTTCCCATTCTTGCTCGTTATGGGACCGATCGATTGTGGACGCGGACCGAACCTAAAGACCAGTCGTTGCCCAACAGAACGCGTGGGACGAAGGCGCCCTACAGGCATCTTCGAACGTTGCACGTATGAATGCTTGGTTTAAATCTCAATCCATTTGGGAGTGGTGGAATAAGCGTGACAGCGCGCTGTTCTCTGTGGTTAAAAGGCGCTGGCCTCATGTTTTGATGCGGCGGCACCCACGGTAGATGCGATGGTCGATTTTGATGCCGAACTCGGCCAGCTGGTGTTTACATATAGCACTGCCGATGGTAGTTACCATCGCGATAGGATTCATCCAATGAGTGACGGATATCGTGGCACGTTGAGTCTATTTGCGGACATCGCATATCGCATGGCGATGTTGAATCTCGCATTAGGCGATTGTGTGCTCGAAACGCCGGGCGTGGTAATGATCGACGAGATTGATCTTCATTTGCACCCCCCCCGTTAACAGGCGCGAATTTTGGAGGATCTTGTCCGCATTTTCCCCAACGTGTAGTTTATTGTGACCACGCATTCGCCGGTTGTCGCGGCGTCGGTACCCTGCTGCAATATTCGCGTATTTGACGGCGAGGCCGCATCGGTTCCTGCGACGGAGACACACGGACGTGATGCGGGAGACATTCTCAACACTGTTTTAGATGCTTCCTCGCGTCCCGAGGAAGCAGCCCATTTGTTCGATGCATTTAACCGTGCTGTAGACGAAGGACGTCACGCCGACGCTAACTGTGCGGGCTTGGCCCCCGTCCCCCCAATCTAGTAGACTCTAAACCGTTGCTAGATTAGGGGGATTTTCCATGAAACGCTCCATGAAACGAGTTTCCGGGGCCGCCGCCGTCCTCGCGGTCGCGGTCGCCCTGGCCCTGTGCGGGCCCGCGGCCTAC
>OLNX01002691.1_pt1 | contig 12875 bp, 10 predicted proteins | sample 1672611 | NCBI WGS metagenome assembly OLNX01 (sample SAMEA3136705, study PRJEB25190) | human gut metagenome
TGCTTTAAATGCAGGTCAGGTAGGTGCTGTCCGGGCGGCTGAAGGAATTTTTCTTAAAAAAAGAACACACATGAAAGAAGCGAGCCCTTCCACCGAGAGTGGTATAAAAGAAAGGCTGCGCATTCAGGCGCTGGATCGGATCAGACTTTCAGAACATGCAGAAGGAAACTGCCCATTGTCCGAACTGTGGATAAATGCCTCTAAAAGAATGAGTGCCGCTGCAGGTATGATCCGCAACCAGGTGCAAATGGAAACAGCTTTAAAAGAAACAGAGGATGACATATGTCAATTTATGCAAAAAGCAAAATCGCCTTCTGTTTCACAACTTTCATTGTTCTACAAGCTGTACGATATGCTTCTTTCTCAAAAAATGTATCTGTTTGCCATGTTAGACTACGCAAAAGCAGGCGGAGGAAGCCGAGGTTCCGCATTATATACAGATTCCACAGGAGAACTCCCAGGCTTTCCAGGCTGCCAAACCTTTGGAGAATTATATCGCTGCAGACTGGACCAGAAAATGCATGGCCAGGAAGTCCAGGAAGTAACTTTAAAAGAGGGAACACCGTCTGCCTCAAGACGCCCTGTACGTCCATTACCTGATGTTGACTATTTCTTTGAAAATCAATGGAGAATATACAGAGAACGGATGGGTATGATGGATTAAAAGTCAAAAATACCCAGGCGATCGTTTCCCGAACCCGCCTGGGTATTTCCTATTCGCAGATACCTTATCTGCTTTCCTTCATCTCTCTATATAATTCAATAAACTCCCTTGCCATTACCTTGGCCATTTCCGTACTTGCCATCTGATCTTCTGCATGCATCAGGATCAGGGAAAACTCTGTTTTTTCACCGGAAGCTTCTTTCTGTATTAAAGAAGTGTGGACTTCATGTGCCTGGGCATAAAGGTCATCTCCCTCATTCATGCTGATCTCGGCTCCCCCAAGATCACCCTTTTTTGCTTTCTGAATGGCCTCTATGTAAGAAGATTTTGCGCTTCCTGTATTTGTGATGATCTGCATGCATACCATAACCATGCTTTCGTCCATTATCCCATCACCTCCATAGCATGCTTTAACACTTTCTCCCCGTTCATCATGCCATAATCCCTCATGTCAATTGCTTCTACCGGTACACTTCCTGCCAGCTTCTTTACATTTTCCAGTTCGTAGCGGATCTGCGGTCCTAAAAGGACAATATTGGCTTCCTGGATCTCTTTCTTTGCGTCTGCCAGGGATTTTGCTTCAATACTAACCTCGACCCCATCTGCCTGTGCTGCTTTCTTCATTTTTGCCACCAGCATACTGGTTGACATTCCTGCGTTGCATACTAATAAGATCTTCTTCATTTTCATCTTCTCCTTTACTCTTCACCCATCGTTTTTGCCATAACAACATCATTGATCTTTACAAAAGGAATATATAACAGCACACCTAAGATCAGGATCAGTGCCTGTACAAGGATAGCACGCCAGTCACCTGCTGTTGCAAGATATCCGCTTAACAGAGGCGGTGTGGTCCATGGAATATATACCACGCATTCATTCATAAAATGCATTGCAGTTGCTGCATATGCAATAATAATACCTAATGCAGGAGTTAAAATAAATGGAATGATCAGGGAAATATTGTATACAATGGGATATCCGAAGATAACCGGTTCATTAATGTTAAATAATCCCGGAACGAATGCCATTTTGGCAACGCCTCTTGTTGCTTTGTTGCGACCAACTAAGAAGGTAGCGATCAGAAGGCAGATGGTAGATCCGGAACCTCCCATCATACCAAATCCAGGTACCAAAGCTACATTGATAATGTTGGGAATCGCTTCACCTGCTGCATAAGCAGCCATATTCTGTGTCATATTTACGATCAGAAGCGGCTCCAGGATGGAACTGTAGATAACAGACTGATGAATACCTAACAGCCACAAGAAATTTCCCAGGCTGTAAAGGATCACGCAGCCAACCAGGCCGGTTGTAACGGTACGCAGTGGTTCCTGGATCAGAGTGGTTATCATCTGGATCAGGTTTGTATCAAATACATTGTTAAGAACTGCAGATATAAGACCAAAACCGGATAACAGCAGGATGAACGGGATCAGAACGTTAAATGATTTTCCAACAGACGGCGGGATGCTGTCTCCCAGGTCGATCTGCAGCTTTTTGATCCCTGAGATCCATACAAAAAGTTCTGTTGCGATCAGGCCGATGATAACGCCCGCAAACATCGCCTGTGTTCCCACATTTCCAAAAGTTAAGGCGCCGGATACTGCTACGCTCTCGCCTCCTTCTAATGGGGTTACGCTGACTACATTTGGCATCATAACTACCAGGGCTGCCAGTGAAACAATCGCCGCTGCCATGGGATTATCAAAGCCTTTGTTTCTTGAAAGACAATAACCGATCACAGGTGCAATCAGCAGGGAGCTGATATTTAAAGTTCCGTTTGTGATCACAGTGCCCCAGTACTGGGCTCCTGTAAGAGTATCGCCGGATAACAGCCACACAAATACCGTATTGTTGATCAGCACTGCCAGACCTGCCAGGATATACAGCGGCATAATGGTAGCAAATGCATCACGCAGGGACCGTAAATGGATCTCATTTCCCATTTTTGATGCGAAGATCGTAAATTTCTCTACAAACTTTGACTCCTGAAATGATACCTCTTTCATACTTTTGCCTCCCTTTCTTCTAGCAGTCCCTTCATCCAGCGGGCTGACTTTTTAAGTTTTCTGGAATAATTCCCCATAAGATCTACTTCTATCATACCATATCTGTTTTTAAATGCATTATTCCAGGACCAGTTATCGATCACTCCCCAGTAGTGATATCCCAGACACTTTGCACCGTCTTCAATGGATTTAAAGATCCACTGGAGATGTTCTGTAATAAATTCGATCCTGTAATCATCCTGGATCTCACCGGATGCATCCCTGAAACGGTCTTCATGTTCTACTCCCATTCCATTTTCAGAAACAAAGAACTTAAGATCCGGATATTCATTTTTCATTTTCATTCCAAAATCATAAATACCCTTTGGATAGATCTCCCATCCTCTGTATATATTCATCTTTGCTTCTGGCCATACATATGGATCAGAAAATTTAGGGTAACCGTTTTCATCTGTCTTCTCTTTCGGTGCCTGGATCCTGGATGGATGATAATAATTAAAGCCCAGCCAGTCTACTTTTCCCTGCTTTAATATCTCTTCATCTCCCGGCCTTCTTTCCGGAGCCAGACCTTTTTCTTCCAATGTAGAAAGAACGTCCTCTGGCAGATGTCCTTCTGCCACCAGATCCAGCCACCACCGGTTGTTGATCCCATCCTCCATCCGCAAAGCTTCCAGATCTTCTGGCGTAGGATCTTCTCTTGTATAAGGCGGCGCAAAACAGTTGATCAGGCCGATCTTTGCATCCTCTCTTACATAGCCCTCTTCTTTTGCCTTTCTGAATTCCCATACAGCCAGACTGTGGGCAAGGGACAGATGATACTGAACCTGCATTCCTCTTTTTGCATCCTTTATAAAAGGATACCAAAAACCGTTGCGGTAGCGCTGATCTGGTTCTACGATGGGTTCGTTGAAAGTAAACCAGTACCGGATCTCTGAACCAAACTCACGAAAAGCGGCTCTGGCATAGGCTGCATAAGCTTCCACCACATCCCTGCTTTCCCATCCGCCTCTTTCAAACAGATAGGTCGGCATATCAAAATGATACAGGTTCATAAAAAGTTCGATCTGATTTTCTTTCGCACATTTACATACCTTATGGTAAAACTGTGCTCCTTCCTGATTGAGCTTTCCATCTTTTGTAAGAAGTCTGCTCCACTGCATGGAAGTACGGAAAGAATCCATATGAAGGCTTTTCAGAAGTTTAATGTCATCCTCATATTTCTCATAAAAATTATTTCCTACATAGCTTCCCACTTTATTGTAGAAATCAGAAATTGAAAGATCTGACCAGGTATCCCAGATACTTTCCAGACGGCCTCCTGTTTTATAAGCGCCTTCTGTCTGAGGACCTGACATTGCTGCGCCTACAAAAAAGTTTTCCGGAATTTTAAGCTCCATGCCCATACCCCTTTCTTTTTTATATGTCATTTTCTCGTTTTGTTATGTTTAATTATTTATTTGTTATGACATTTGTTATTATATAATATTTTCCAAGAATTGCAAGGGTATTTTTTAAGTTTTTAAGCGAAATTTTAAAAGTGCCAGTTTGCTGTTTGCAGCATACTGACACTTTGCACAATTACTTTTTATATTTTTATTTGTTTTGCACATTGATTTTGATATTTTTCTGAAAATTTAATGAATACTTACGCTTTTAAGTTCAAATCGATCTGCCCTGTGACGGGAAATAGAGTACTCAAAAATACGTCCATCATCCAGATATGCTACCTGTTCCACTTCCAGGACAGGCAGGACCTGATCACCTATATCCAGCCACTTTTTTTCCTGTTCTGTAGGCATGTCTGCCCTGGCGATCCGATGGGCACTTTGTATCTTTAAGCCCAGATCATTTTCCAAATAGGAATAAATAGAACTTTTTACTACATCTTCCGTAATACCTGTAATAAAATCCGTAGGCATGTAGGTGTATTCTACTACATAAGGTTTCCCATCCACCAATCTGGTACGGCATATATAGCAGACAAAAGCATTTTCTGCCACCTGCAGTTTTTCTGCCACTTCTTTACTTGCTTTTTTCAGTCCAAATTCATGGACATCCGAAGATACCTTCCGTCCTGCCTGGTCTTTACTAAATCCACTGAACTGACCGGATTTTGAAAAGCCCACCTGGTCCGTCATGCCCGGAGCCACGGCTTTTACAAAGGTTCCTGCACCCCGTCGTTTTGTGATCAGACCTTTTGCTACCAGAAGCTCCATTGCCTCTCTTATGGTAATACGGCTGGCATCATAGATCTTACACATTTCCATTTCCTGTGGCAGTCTTGTATCCGGCGGGTAAGTTCCATCTTTAATTTTCTTCTGTATCTCTTCCGCGATCATCTCATATTTATACATGATATATAAACTCCTCTTCCTGTCTCGTCACGTATGTCATATCATTTTATAAATAAATTATAACTTACCAATTATAAAATTACAAGGAAACCACTTTTTATTTTATGCATTTGTATCCTCTGTTTTTTCAGCAGGCACTACCGGTTCTCCCGGATATTCGATTACATAAAATTCATATCCATTGATCACCCTGGTAGTACCATATACATCTTTTCGTTTGAAACCGCTTCCATAGTTAGCATGAACATGACCATGTAAAAAGTACTTTGGATGATATTTATCCATCAGGTCTAAAAATGCCTTAAATCCGCGATGGGGCAGATCTTCCATATCATTTAACTTATATGCCGGGGCATGGGTCACAAGGATATCAAAGCCTTTGTGGCGCCACAGCTTCCACCAAAGTTTATGAATACGTTTCCTCATCATCTTCTCTGTGTACTGATTAGGTGAGTCCGGTATATATTCCATGGAACCTCCCAGTCCCAGAATACGGACTCCCTTGTATACAAAAATATCATCATCAATACAAATGCAGCCTTCCGGCGGTTTGTATTCATATTTTGTATCATGATTTCCCTTTACATACAATAAAGGGGCATGGCACAGAGTTGCAAAAAAAGTAAGATATTCAGGTTCAAGATCTCCACAGGAAATGATCAGATCAATATCTTTCATCTGCTCCGGGTCATAGTATTCATACAACAGCTTTGATTCCTGATCAGCAAATATCATTATGTTCATTTATTCATTCTCCATCTCTGTCTGCTCCGTTGCCTTAATGCCCTGAAGCTGCATCAGTTCCTGGGCGCGCTCATTCATTTCCCCGATCTTTGGAATATAGCCAACTACATTTTGCGCCAGCCAGTTCATAGTAATGATCTCCTCTGCATTTAAGCTCTTGCCCTGGGTGCATTTGGCGCTTCCATCCTGGGCATAGATCAGTCCGTCAAATGGATGGAAGCTGCCGGCACGAATGGAATTTTTCAAAAACTCGATCAGCCGCCTGGTACCATTTGGCATATTTTCAGAACAGATCACATCGATCACATCCGCTGACATACCCCACCAGTAGTTTACTGCTTTCTTGCCTTTCATGGCTTCGATCTCTTCTGTACTCTTAAATGCAAGACGGATGATCTGCTCATAGAATTTACCCCAGTGCCATACCGGCATAGCAAGGTTTGTCACTGTTCCATCTTCATTTTTCCGATACAGACCATATTCCCTGGACGGATGGTCCGGATTGATCATGTCATGGCCGGAAATATAATGGATCCCTTTTTCATGTAAAATATCTTCTGTATGCTGCGCCTCTTTCCTTCTGGCCCATTCCAGATGTACTTCCACATAAGGATTAACCATTCTTGCACCAAGGGCAAAGGCATTGATATCAGCTAACATTCCATAGGTAGGCTGCTCTGCAATATATCCCAGCCTGTCTTCCCTGGACAGTGCTGCCGCGATCGCTCCCATAAGGAATTTTGCCTCATACATTCTTGCATAGTAATTGCTTACGGAAGAATAGGACATATTAATGGAACAGTTGTAAAATTTAATATCCGGATAAAGAGCCGCCGAACGGACGCTCTGTCCTAACATCCTGGAAGTAATAGTAAAAATAATGGTACAGCCGGCTTTTGCCTCTTTTTCAATAGCCTCCGCCACCGCTTCCTCTGTATCTGCCTGATCTACTACCATAGTCGTCAGTTTTCCGGGGAATGCCTGTTCCAGATACATTCTTCCCAGTTCATGGCCATAGATCCACCGGGAAGTTTCTGCTGTTCTTCCATAGATAAATCCCACTTTCAGACCGCTTGGTATCTCTTCCTGAGGCAGGAACCATTTTAAGATGGCCGGTTTTTTATCTTCCTCTACTTCCTGGGGATCTTGGATCAGTTCGATCTTATTTCCTCTGTTGGCCAGCTGGATCTCTTCCCAGATACGCATCAACGCCCGGTACATTTCTCTTTCTGTCTGGCCTTTTACATTGTCATATCCATAAACTTCAATATAAACCAGAAAGGCATCTCCCTCTGTAAGCTTTAAGCGGTCTCCATGAGCCATGGAAAAGGCTTTGGCAAAGCGTCCATAGGCAGATCTGAAATATACACGGTCCTCTTCTTCCCACACCTGATCCGGCTTCATTCCCATCAGTTTCAGAAGTTCTTTGTATCTTCCTTCCTTGCTGAACCACACATCACAGTTAGAAGAAACCTTATAAAAATCCAGAAATTCATAATACAGACGGTTTTCCAGATCATCCGTCCTTTTAGGGATCAGACGGGTCACCGTTCCGGGAATACTGTAAGCACCCAGGTATTTCATAACACTGACTCTCTTATTTCCCTCCTGGACATAGAACCGGTTCATAAATTCATAGGCCACAATAGGATCCTGAATTCCGTCCTCTACCTGATGATTGTAAAGATTTAACCATTTGATCCCAAATTCAGACCGTTCCGGCAAAAGAGGCATAAAGTTGTTGGCAAAGGAATTGGACCGTTCCGCAGTCTTGGTTCCCACCAGTTTTGCCAGCGGAATGTCCATCGTTCCAAGGCTTACTGTGGATACAATATCCGTATAGGATAAAACATCATCCAACACCGGCAGATACGGGTATTCTCCCTTTGCCACTGCATCCTGATATTGTTTTTTACCAAGTTTTAACGCTGCTCCATATTCTGTATCCGACATAGCTACCTCCCCGTTTCCCTGATGTATATTCATGCATTATAGTAAGTTATTTTTGCTTATGCTCATTATAGCCTCAGGACTACTGTTGCGCAAGACACTTACCATTTATTTACAGTTAAACATGTGTTATACTTTTTTAAGAAGCACCGCAACATGTACAAACCGAAAGGAGTTCCCACCCATGGAAGACCGTTTAGCTGTTATCAGCTGCATTATAAGTGACCCACAATCTGTTTCCGTTATGAATGAAAAACTTCATCTCCACGCCTCTATGATCATTGCCAGACTGGGAGTTCCCTGTAGGGAATACGGTGTATCCGTAGTCAGTGTTGTGCTCCATGGTACCCAGAATGAGATCAGCTCCTTTGCCGGAGACCTTGGAAAGGTAAAAGGGGTAAAGGTAAAATCCATTCAGGTGCCGGTAAACAGTACATCTGATTAAAAAAGCTGCGGACTCTCACATCCGCAGCTTTCTTAATCCCTTTAATATCTCTTCTGCCTTAAACAGCATATCTTCAATGGTAATGCCCTTAGGCTTTCTCTCCACATAGTGGAACACAGGCACTTCTCCCGGTACCAGTTTTAAGGCGCCGCCATAGGAATTTACCAGATCCGGTATTCCTCCTACGTTGATCTTGGCCTTCTGGTACATGGTCAGCTTTACTTCTTTTTCTTTTACTAAAACCTCGGTCACATAGCACTTATGGGCCAGCGCACGGACTCTGGCGATGACCAGAAGATTTTCCACACTCTTTGGAATATCCCCAAAGCGGTCCATCAGCTCATCCTGCATATCCATATATTCATCTTCTGTCTCAATGGCAGAGATCCTCTTATAAATATCCAGTTTCTGATACTCATTTTTAATATAAGCAGCCGGAATATAGGCATCAATGTCACATTCCACACTGGTAGCATAGGACTCTTCCTCTGTTTCCTCGCCCTTTAATGCCAGAACCGCCTGATTTAACATTTTACAGTAAAGGTCATATCCCACTGCTTCCATATGTCCATGCTGCTCTGCTCCAAGAACATTTCCGGCACCCCGGATCTCTAGGTCACGCATGGCGATCTTGATACCGGAGCCTAATTCTGTAAACTCACGGATAGCCTGAAGACGTTTTTCCGCCTCTTCTTTTAAAAGCTTATCCCGCTTATACATTAAAAATGCAAAGGATGTGCGGTTGGAACGGCCTACACGGCCGCGAAGCTGGTACAACTGGGAAAGTCCCAGTCTGTCTGCATCATGGATGATCATGGTGTTGGCATTGGGAATATCAAGACCTGTCTCAATAATGGTAGTGGATACTAAAACATCGATCTCCCCATTGATAAAGTCCGTCATGATCCGCTCTAACTGATGCTCATGCATCTGACCGTGGGCGAAGGTAACTACTGCATCCGGCACCAGTTTCTGTATCTTTGCAGCCACTTCATCAATATCCGTCACACGGTTGTATACATAATACACCTGGCCTTTTCGCGCCAGCTCCCTGTTAATAGCTTCCCGGACCATTTCCTCGTTGTATTCCATTACATAAGTCTGGATAGGTGTACGGTCTACCGGCGGCTCTTCCAGTACGCTCATGTCACGGATCCCTGCAAGGCTCATATGCAGTGTTCTTGGAATAGGGGTTGCAGTCAGAGTCATAACGTCTACATTTTCTTTTAACTGCTTGATCTTCTCTTTATGGGCTACGCCAAAACGCTGCTCCTCATCGATGATCAGAAGCCCCAGATTTTTAAACTTTAAATCCTTAGAAAGCACTCTGTGAGTACCGATCACAATGTCCACCATGCCTTTTCGCAAGTCTTCCAGCGTTTTTTTCTGCTGGGACGGGGTGCAGAAACGGCTTAACATGTCAATGCGCACCGGAAAATCCTTCATTCTCTGGACAAAGGTATTGTAATGCTGCTGGGCCAGAATGGTAGTAGGCACCAGATATACCACTTGCTTGCTGTCCTGAACTGCCTTAAAAGCAGCCCGAAGGGCGATCTCCGTCTTACCGTAACCAACATCACCACAGATCAGCCGGTCCATGATCTTTCGGCTTTCCATGTCCTTTTTCACTGCCTCAATGGCATCTAACTGGTCATCTGTTTCTTCATATGGAAACAGTTCCTCAAATTCCTTCTGCCACACAGTATCTCCCCCGTACTGGTAGCCATTTTGCGCCTGACGGGCTGCATACAGCTTTACCAGGTCCCTTGCGATCTCCTGGACTGCACCTTTTACACGGGTCTTGGTCTTGTTCCACTCCGTACCGCCTAACTTGTTCAGTTTCGGCTTTTTGGCATCTGCTCCGGCATATTTCTGGATGCTTTCCAGTCTGGTGGCAGGAAGATACAGATTGCCTCCATCTCCATACTCGATCTTAATATAGTCCTTAATGACCTTGTCCCGCTCTACTTTTTCAATTCCTTTGTAAATGCCAAGACCATGTTCCTCATGGACTACATAATCTCCTACTGCCAGCTCAGAGAAACTCTGAATAGCTTTTCCCTGGTAATTGCTCTTTTTCCGCCGTTTTTTCTTCTTTTCCGTGCCAAACATGTCACCTTCTGTAATGATGACATATTTGATCAGGGGATATTCAAAACCCCTGTGGATATTTCCGTAGGTAACCAGGATCTCACCTGGCGCCGCTTTATGTTCTTCCCCTGTTCCGTCCGGACAATACGCCCGCAGATCATATTCACGCAGGTCACTGGCTAAACGGCTGGCTCTTGTCCTGGAAGCAGACAGCAAGACTACCCGGTAACCTTCTTTTTTCCACCGGGTCAGATCGCTTATAAGCATGTCAAAGCTGTTCTGATAGGAGTTGACGTTTCGCACATCAAAACTGAATTTTTCCTTTACCTTCATGCCCGGCAGCTTCTGGTCAAGACCGGTAAGCATTACAGTATAAGAACTTTGAAGCTTTGCAAGGACCTGGGTGCCTGCATAGAGAAGCTCTGTCTGCCCCGGCAGCAGATAGCCCTTTTCCAGTCGGTGGATCATGCTTTCACGAAATTCCTGCTCTACCGTCTCGCCTTTTTCCTTTAATCTTGCCGGTTCATCCAGACAGATCAGAGTATCTCCTGCCGGGAAATAGTCCAGAAATGACACAGTCTCCGGGCAGAAATACCGGATATAGGCATCCAGTCCATCCCGTTTCCAGCCTTGCCGGATCCCTTCTGTCAGTTCTTTGATAATACCCCGGATACGGGATGCTTCTTCAATCTGATGTTTGGCCCTTAAGGCTGCTTCATATTCTTTTTCTTCCTTTTCCAGACGTTCAATCCCTGCTTCTAACTGCTTTTTTGTTAAAATGGTCTCGGCTGAAGGATAAATGGTAATTTTTTCCAGCTGTTCCACAGACCGCTGGCTTTCCGGGTCGAAACTGCGGATGGAGTCCACCTCATCATCCCACAGTTCAATACGCACCGGCACTTCCTCTGTCAGCGGGAAAATGTCCACGATACCGCCACGGATGGAAAACTGGCCCATGCCGTCTACCTGGGCTGTACGCTCATACCCCAGTGCTGTAAGGCGTTCTTTCCATTCATCCAGATCCATGATCTGGCCGTTTTCCACAGTCACCGCCTGCTGCTTTAAAAATACCAGCGGCAGCAGATGATCCATAAGGCCGTCTAACGTAGTGACTACTACGCCTTCCTTCTCTTCCATCAGGTGCCGCCACACTGCAATGCGCTGGCGGGTCATCAGGTTTCCGTGGATATCCGCACTGTAAAACAGCAGATCCTTTGCCGGGTAAAGCCATACGTTTTCCGTAAAGCTGCGAAAATCATCGTAGATCTCCCTGGCTCTCTGGTCATCATAAGTCACCACCAGTTTCCAGGGAAAACCCCCGTCTTTTCCCAGCCAGTACATCAGGTGTACCTTCTGGGAATCAAGGGTTCCCGTTGCCTGGACCGGTCCTTTTGCCTTTTTTAACGCTTCCTGTAGATTTTCATATTCCTGTAATTCCAATAACGGATTTTCCATGTTTTCCCCTTATATCCTGTTCCATTATCATTTCAGTCTGTGTTGTATCTGTTTCAACGTTTCTGTGTTCAATTATGCAAAAATATCTATTTGTGTCCATTAAACCGGTTCATAGCCGCATCTGGTCCCTCTGCGATCATAACCTCCACTGCCTCTGCCGCGTCTTTAAATGCCTGTTCCATTTTTTCACGGTCTTCCTTAGAGAAGCGGCTGAGCACATAATCTGCCAGATCCATTCTGGGGGGCTTGTCACCTACGCCTACCTTAATTCTCGGAAACTCCTGGGTTCCCAGATGGGCAATGATATTTTTGATACCATTATGACCGCCTGCACTTCCTTTACCACGCACGCGAAGCTGTCCTGGCTCTAGGTTAATATCATCATATACTACAATTAAATCAGAGATATCTGTTTTGTAGTAATTCATGACCTCCTGAATACACTCTCCGCTTAAATTCATGAAGGTCTGAGGCTTTACTAGAACAACCTTTTGTCCCTCAATCGCGCCTGTTCCAATTAAGCCCTTAAATTTTTTTGTTGTTACATCAATATTGTATTTGTCAGCAAGGTAATCAATAACCTCAAAGCCAACGTTATGTCTTGTTCCTCTATACTGTGCGGTTGGGTTGCCCAGACCTGCTATGATATACATGTTTTTTCCTCCTTCTGCCACTGGGGACAGGGACGGTGGCATTAAAAAAGCAATTGCCGCGGCGTCCCTGTCCCCGATGGCGCTCATGTTAGTTCAATTTATTATACGGTCACTCATTCCAAGCGAATCGGCAAGTGCCTGCAGATCAAAATCTTCTGGCACTGTGATACCATTTACAGGAAGCGGTCTGCGTCTGTCAAAGACATCATATACGTCAAACAGATCACTTGTGAGTACCTTCTCTGGATAAACCATCTGCTTAAACATCATCTGACCATCCATGTTGCGGCGGCCCTGACGCATGTAATTTGAGCCATACTGCAGCCAGTACTGAGTACTGTCTACGTTGCAAAAATATCTAAAGCCTACATCCCAGAGCTTTTTGAATTTTTCATTTTCAAATGTATACTGTGATGGTCTCCAGTCTCCTACATCTGCTCCTAACGGATATAAAATAATATCTGTATCTCCGATTATAGATTCTACTTCGCGCTCCCACATATCTGT
>OLNX01002708.1_pt1 | contig 12824 bp, 10 predicted proteins | sample 1672611 | NCBI WGS metagenome assembly OLNX01 (sample SAMEA3136705, study PRJEB25190) | human gut metagenome
AAGAGAGAGGACGGCTACCATGAGGTGCGGATGATCATGCAGACGATCCACCTGTTTGACCGGCTGGAGATTATGCGCAATCAATCGGGCAGGATTACCATGTCGACCAACCTTGCGTTTCTGCCGACAAATGAAAACAATCTCGTATACAAGGCGGCGGCGCTGCTCAAAGAGGAATTTGACATTGGGGACGGTATTGATGTAAAGCTGCACAAGCACATTCCGGTGGCAGCCGGCATGGCAGGCGGAAGCACGGACGCTGCGGCCGTATTATATGGAATGAACCGCATTTTTGATCTGGGGCTTTCTAAGGAGGATCTGATGACGCGCGGTGTGAAGCTCGGCGCGGATGTTCCCTACTGCATTATGCGCGGAACGGCGCTCGCGGAGGGGATCGGTGAAAAATTATCGGCGCTTCCTCCGATGGTCAAATGTCCGGTGCTGATTGCCAAGCCGCAGATCGGGGTTTCCACAAAATTTGTCTATGAGAATCTGAAGCTGGATGCGGATACCGTGCATCCGGATATTGATGGGCTGATCGGTGCGATCCGGGCGAAGAATCTGGAGCAGATCGCAGGTCATATGGGAAATGTGCTGGAGACCGTTACGATTCCGGCTTATCCGGTGATCAATGAGATCAAGAGGACGATGATGGACAACGGAGCCATTGGATCTATGATGAGCGGGAGCGGTCCGACGGTCTTCGGAATCTTTGATTCTCCGGCGGCTGCAAAACAGGCCGTGAAAGCAGTGCGTGCGACGAAGCTGGCAAAACAGATCTGCCTGACTACACCGTATAATGTGAAGAGATAGGCGTATAAAATGAATAAGAGAGGGATATGATAGTTCCATGCAGAAAGGATGAGCATAAGCTCATCCTTTTTTATGCGGGAAACGTGAGTATGAGGAAAGGATGTTATGCATGGGCGAGATATCTCCGCAGCTGGCGGACAATGAAGCATGGGTAGATCAGACCTTTGAAAAATGTGATGATATTCTACATCGACAGGTCTATCTGGGTCAGGGCAGGCAGGAAGGATTGCTGGTCTATGTGGAGGTGGCGGTCAGCAATCTGATGCTGGAGGAGCATGTGATCGGGCTGTCGGATGTACAGCCGCTGAAATCCTATGAAGAAGGAAAGGCTGCTCTTCTGGCGGGAAATGGGTTGTTATTTTTAGATGGAGACACGAACTGTTATAAGATTTCCAGCAAAGGATATCCAGGACTTGGAGTAAAGAAAGCGGAAAATGAAAAGGTGATCCGTGGTTCGCAGGAAGCTTTTACGGAAAGTGAGAAGATCAATGTGGCACTGATCCGAAAGCGGCTTCGGGACTCCCGGATGAAAGTGGAAGAACAGACAGTGGGCGTGCGATCGCATACTATGACAGCACTGGTTTATATGGAAGATCTGATCTATCAGGGGCTGTTGACTACTATGAAGCAGCAGTTGCAGCGGTATGAAATTGATGGGATCCTGGACAGCGGTATGCTTGAGCAGCTCTCAGAGAAACACTGGTTATCACCGTTTCCGCAGTTTCAGACCACAGAACGACCGGATCGGGCAGCTGCAGCGGTTCTTGAGGGTCGAATCGTGCTGGTGACAGATCATTCCCCTCAGGTGTTGATCTTACCCTCGGATTACAACAGCTTTTTTCAGACCAGTGATGACTGGTATAATCGGTTTCAGGTGGCATCCTACGCGCGAACCCTTCGATTCTTTGCAGCGATCCTGTCTATGATATTTCCGGCAGTCTATGTGGCAGTGGCTACCTGGCATACCAGTCTTCTTCCTACGAAACTCGTGCTCTCCATGGCAGAGGCAAGACAGGGAGTGCCGTTCCCTGCCTTGGGAGAAATTCTGCTGATGGAGATTTCTTTTGAACTTTTGAAGGAGGCAGGAATACGGCTGCCGGGACCTATGGGGAATACCATTGGTATTGTGGGAGAATTGATCATCGGACAGGCGGCAGTCGAGGCAAATCTGGTCAGCCCGATCGTGGTGATCGTCATCTCTTTTACTGCGCTATGTTCTTTTGCAATACCGAACGAAGAATTTGCCACAGCCTTCCGTATCCTGAAATTCTTTTTTATTGCGGTCTGTGCGTGGCTTGGCTACTTTGGCATGCTCCTCGGACTGCTTGCGGTACTCACACATCTGTCGCATCTGACAAGCTTTGGTATTCCGTATCTCATGCCATTCGTGGGTGCAGATCTGAATGACTATGAGGACGAGCGGGATTTTATCTGGCGGCAGCCTTTACGGAAATTGCGCAGGCGCCCGGTTTATGCGAACCCGAAGGAGCGTACAAAGCTGACTTTTTCAGGGAAAAAATAGGGGGGAAGTATGTTCTCAGAAAACAATCAAATTTCAGGCAGACAGGTGTTCCGCCTTCTGACGTATGACTTTCTTGGAATGGGGACGCTACTACTGCCGACAATGCTTGCAGATACGGCAGGGCGCGACGGGATTTTTTGCATTCTGGCGGGGATTTTGTCCACGTTTTTGTACTTGAAATTATTGAGATATCTGTTGAAAGGCATGAAAACAAGTTATCCCGACTTTTTGAAGCAGAAGTGTGGAAAAGTATGCGGTTATGTGCTCTGGGGCGGATATTTTCTGTACTTTATCCTCATGGCTTCGTACACGGCGTATCTGTTTTCCACGCTGATGTTGAATGGGCTTGTGGAAAACATCAGCTTTTATCTGGTGCTGTTGTTGATATTGCTGCTCGCGTTTTATGGAATGGCGGGCGGGATCGAGGGCAGGGCGAGAGTGTACGAGATGCTGTTCTGGTTTCTGATGATACCGCTGTTTCTGATGTTATTTGCGGCGTGCAGGGAGGTGAAGCCAGCCTACTGGAGCCCGGTTTTTGTGGCGGATGGAAAAGAAATGTTAAGCGGCAGCTATTATGTGCTTTTCTGTTATTCCATGGTGTCGATCGTACTGTTCCTGAAAGAATATGTTGCGGATCGTAAGAAATGCGTTGGCGCAGCAGAAAAAGCGGTCTGGTTTTCCGGCGGCGTATTTGCAGCACTGTACCTGATCCTGATAGGGCTGTTTGGCGTCGAGGCACTGGCTCAGATGAAATTTCCGGCGGTCACGATGATGAGCCGCGTGCAGGTGACGGGCGGATTTTTGAAACGGACAGATGCTTTTATGTTCAGTATCTGGTTTTTTACGCTGTATGCGATGCTAAATAGCATGGTTTTTTACAGTGGAAATCTGGCTGCAAAAGTGATCCGTGACTGTGGCGGTTATCTGGAAGGAAAAAAGAGAATGCTGCCGTATCTCATTCTGCTGCTTCTGGTGTATGGTGTGGCGGTGCTGTTTTACAGAAATCAGCAGTTTTTGGACTGCGTGACATTCCTGCTGTGGAAGATTGGAACACCTTTTGTCGTTGGCGTGCCGGTACTGCTGTGTCTGACCGGAAGAAAGCCGAACCGAGGAATGGAGGAGCGTAGCAGCAAAGAAAATAAGGATGAGAGAAAAAATCATAAGAAAAAAGTGCGTGTGGTGGTGTTGGTATGCTTCTTATTTGGGTGTCTTTTTTTGCAGGGGTGTAATGTCGCAGAACTTGAGGATAAGGCATTCCCGGTTCTTTTGAATATCAGAGATCAGGACGATTTCCAAAATGTGTGGCTGAATCATGAGTATGCAGGAAACAAAGAGGTGGATTACAACCATTTGAAAGTGGTGCTCATTGAGAGGTCTTTTCTGGAAAAAGAGGCGGAAGTGGAAGATATGCTATCTATGCTGGAGCAGGAAAAAGAGGTTCCGTGGAACGCTTATGTGATGACGACGGAAAGCTGTGACCGTCTGGCGCAGACAGAGGGAGAACTTGATGTGCTGCTTGGAAATTATCTGGAAGAACTGCTGGAAAACACATCGGGCATTGACCAGAAAGCGTATCCGACGCTTGGCATGCTCTATGGGGAGCGGGTTAATCACTTGGAGACACTTTATATTCCTTTTGTCGATATAGAGGGGGAGCAGTCCGGGGCAGTGGAGGATGATACCGAGAAACCGCAGATTACAGCCTATGAAGTCTGGAAACGTGGAAGGGCGGCGGGGCTTGTCGATACGGATACCGCGCGTGCAGCATTCTTCACGCAGAACTTTGCGGATGATTACACCTTACAACTTGCACCGGAACTTTATGTGAAAGTGGATGCAGCTTCCTGCCGAGTCAAAGAAACGGAAAAAATCGGTGCCGGAGGTCTGACAGAGCAGGTTGTCACAGTGACTGTGACAGGAGAAGGCGAAATCTTAAGCGGCACAGTTTCTGCAAGTGAAAATCCGGCAAACTCAGAAGCAGGGAATACAGAAACAAACATAACTAACACTTCTTATGAAAAAATGACAAGGAAAAAAGAGCAGATCATAAACACCCGGATGGAGGACTATCTGAATGCGACCGCCTCACATGCACTTGAGAAAGAAATCGATATTACAAACAGCTACCGGAATCTCGGCGCCGATAACCGCACATGGTATTTTAAGTATCAAAACACTCCTGCCGCTTACGAGAAAGACATCAAAATCCAATATCTGGTAAAAATAAACTGGAAATCGGAATAAATTCAGATCTTTTGGGAATCATTCAATGTAGGGATAGATAATGAATGCGAAACTCATAAAAACCTAAATTGAATTGTGAAAAATCAACAAAAGACATGAAAGACATTGTGGAACCGCCGGCACTTAGAAGGCAGATGCGACGTTAGTCCTGGCTGGCTTCTTAGTACCGCTGCGAGTGACACATAGCGGGAGCGTGTCTTGAATGTTTTTGTTGGTTTTGAACAATTTGAAGAAGAGTGTGAAGAGTTTCGCATTCCATAAGCCCGGAAGGAGATTTGAATTATGGCAAGAAAATGGATTGGATACATAGGAGTTGGAAGTCTGATGTGCGCTGCATTGGGATGCGGTATTTTGTATACAAGACAGGCCAGACTGCAGCAGGCGATTTCGGACAAAGTGCTGCGGTTTCATGTGCTGGCGAACAGCGACAGCGAGGCAGACCAGAACCTAAAACTAGCAGTGCGTGATGCGGTGGGAAGTTTTATGCAGGAAAAACTGACAGCTGTGGAAAATCTGGAAGAATGTGAGATGGTTGTGCGCCAGAGCCTCGGTGAAATTGAGGAAGCTGCGGCAGAGACAATCGCAGAAAACGGTTATGACTATGATGTGACAGCGGAGCTGGAACACACTTCGTTTCCGGTAAAAAACTATGGAAGCTACACCTTTCCGGCGGGAGATTACGAGGCACTCCGCATTGTGATCGGAGAAGGAAACGGACATAACTGGTGGTGTGTGATGTATCCTAACATGTGTTTTTCAGACAGTATGTATGAGGTGGTCGATAAGGAAGCAGGAGAAAAGCTGCGTGAAGTACTGACCACAGAAGAGTATGAGAAGGTGCTGGCAGAAGGAGACTATCAGGTTAGAATGAAATATTTTTCGTGGCTGAATCCGTATCTGGAGAAGCTGGCTGAAAACTAAAATAAAGCAGCATACTTATAAGAAAGCAATGTTTCAAAAAGCTTACGCTTGCTAAATTATAAGAAACACGCTAATATATGGCTTGAAAAGATAATGACGAGAAACAGAAAAGAGGTTTACATAAATGACAAAAGATGTACTTGTGAAAATCAGCGGATTACAGTTTGCAGAAGATCAGGATAATGGTCCGGTGGAGATTATCACAACCGGAAACTACTATAAGAAAAATGGAAAGCACTATATTTTGTATGATGAAGTGCAGGAAGGCTTTGACGGCGTGACGAAAAGCGTTATCAAAGTGAATGATGATTTTCTGGATGTCACGAAAAAAGGTGTCACCAACGTACATATGATGTTTGAGAAAAACAAGAAAAATATGTCTTACTACAACACACCATTCGGAAATCTTTTGGTGGGAATCAATGCAACGGATGTCAAAGTGAATGAGACAGAAGATAATATTGACATCAAAGTCGATTATAAGCTGGAAGTGAATTATGAACATCTGGCAGAGTGCAGCATTTCCATGAATATCATGTCGAAAGATACGAAGGATTTTAGGATATAAGGAGTGCAAGTGAGAAGAATGCATTTATGCATTCGGCGAACGATGAATGTTAATCATGTGCCGTTTTTGCACATGATATGATAATCGTGAAGTTGAGGTAGTGTATTATGAAAAATTGTAAAATGGCATTCACAATCGGTTTGGTGTTTGCAGTAATGATGTTGGTTGCAGCCTGCACAGACAGCAACAAATCAGACAATCATATATTTGATCATGAAAGTTTGGATGTTGATGAATATGTGTATCCGTCTGATTTTGATCTTGGAGATGATTTAAAGGGCACAAATTCAGAATCTGATGCAGGATTTGAAGAATTATCAGCAATGATCGGAACGTATCATTATACTTCCGATTATGGAACAGGTCGATTAATGATTGAAGCGACAGAGGATGGCATTGATATTTCTGATTATGAATCGGAGGACACCTATAGATTTCTGGCAAATGAAACAAATGTAAAAAATGAAGAGGAAAACAAAGTATATCTGGAATACCCGGCACAGGTGTATGAAGATGATACGGTTATTTTTGAGTATTACATTTTAGAAAAAGCTAGTGATGGAATTGATGTGTATTATAGTCCATCTTCTTTTGACGAAGCTGAATTATTGTACCATGCTGTCAGGGAAAACTAAAAGAGGATTGCGAGATATCATATGATAGGTTATATTTTATTCAAATCAATTTTAACAAAATCAATTTGAATAAATGAGTTTTACAAGGATGGTGTAGATGGGTATATATTGATTGCGGGGCATCTTATCCGGGTGGAAGACTCGCCGCCATATGTCTGGACACAGGAGAAGAGTATTATTCCGCACCGGCAGTAATTTAAAAGAGTCAAAAGAGTGATATTGACGAGTCAGTTCAGTTATAGAGATGATGAAAGAAAATGATTAATATAAAGATACACCAGAAGAGAGGTGAACATAAATCACACTGTCACAGAGAGGAGAAAATGTATGAAAAAAAGAATTCTAGCAGCTATGCTTACTTTGTCTATGGTTGTGTCCATGACAGCATGCGGAAATTCAGAAGCAGGAGGATCAAAGGATTCAGCTAAAAATAACGGTAATGGGGATGAACCATATACAGTTACCATGGTCCTGAATGGAAGCACACAGCCGGATGAAGAAAGAATCGAACAAAAAATCAATGAGATTCTTGAACCGGAACTTAATGCGAATCTTGATATTGTTGTGCTGCCGTGGGCAAGTGCAAGCCAGCAGTTACAGCTTATGTTATCAGGGGATGAAAAAATTGATGTTTTTTATACCCAGGCAACCAATGCAGTGCAGTATATGAATGCAGGACAGATTATAGACATGTCTGAACTGATTGATAAATATGGAACAAACATCAAACAGATTTATGGAGAGGATATAGCTAAGATCAATCAGGTCGAAGGCTTTGTATATGGCGTGCCAAATCAGATTGAACGAGGAAGTATTCCTGCCGTATTTATGAGAAAAGATCTGGTGGAAAAGTACAATATTGATACAACACAGATTAAAGAACCAAAAGATCTGGAAAGTGTTTTTGAGACAGTAAAAGCGGGAGAGCCGGATATGACAATGTTATATTCGAGCAGTGAGAATGATGCACCGGCTACAAGATTATTCCGTGGAGATACTCTGTCAGATAACAATTATCTTGGTGTACTCATGGATCAGACGAACAGCACAAAATTAGAAAACTTCTTTGCGACAGACTGGTTTAAAGATACAACTACCATGCTGCATGACTGGTATCAGAAGGGATATATCAGCCAGGATGCAGGAACCAACACAGAGAACTGGAGAACAGTATGCAAGGCTGGAAATTTATTTTCACTGTTTTTTTCTTATCATCCTGGAACACCGGTAGAATTTGAAAGCTCCACCGGCTATGATTTTGAGATCGTGCCATTTTATAATGAACCGATCATAAATAGCTCATCCTATAATGGTGTTACATTCTCAATTGCCCAGAATTCAGAAAATCCGGAGAAAACAATGGAAGTACTGGATTATATCTACGGAAGTTCAGAGATCATGAATCTTTTAAACTGGGGTGAACAGGATAAAGACTATGTGATAGAAGATGCTGATAATGGCATTATCAATTTCCCGGAAGGAATCACTTCTGATAATGCAGGCTATAACTTAAACCTTGGATGGGAATTGCCAAATCAGTTTATTGCTTATAAATGGACTGGTTCAGATCCGCAATTATGGGAAAAAATGGAAGAATTTAACGGTTCTGCAAAGAGCTCCAAAGCAGTAGGATTTTTATTTGACAGCAGTAATTGTTCAAGTGAGATCGCAGCTCTTTCCAATATTGTAAAACAATACAGCGGAGCACTTTACAGCGGTTCCGGAGATCCAGATGAACTTATTCCGGAATTGTTAGAAGCATTAGATGATGCGGGAATCAATGAAGTGATCCAGGCAAAACAGGAACAGTTAGATGCTTTTCTTGCAGCAAAATAATTAGGTTCAGAAGGGAAGTCCCACAGATAAAGCGTGGGACTTTTTTCATAAAAGGAGAAACTTATGAAGAAGAAAAAGAACAAAGTTAAGGAATATCTGCCGCTCTATCTGATGATGCTTCCGGGATTATTATATCTGCTGATCAATAATTATCTTCCGATGACAGGTATTATACTTGCTTTCAAAAAGTTGAATTTTTCAAAAGGAATTTTGGCAAGCCCGTGGGCAGGACTGGATAATTTTAAATTTTTGTTCTCGTCAAAAGATGCCTGGATTATTACAAGAAATACATTGCTATATAATATAGCGTTTATTCTTGTCAATATGGTCGTTGGAATTGCAATCGCAATTTTAATCTGTGAAGTTAAGAACACAAAAATGAAAAAAATATACCAGAGTGCTATATTATTGCCATTTTTGATGTCGATGGTCATTTTAAGCTATATTGTGTATGCACTTTTAAGTGCCGAAAATGGTCTTGTAAACAATACGATCCTGCCATTACTGCATATAGATCCGATCCAGTGGTATCAGAAACCAAAATACTGGCCGGCGATTCTTATCATTGCAAACTGCTGGAAAGGAGTGGGATACGGATGTCTGATTTATATTGCATCTCTGATCGGTATTGATCCGACTTATTATGAGGCAGCAAGACTGGATGGAGCCACAAAGTGGCAGGAAATCACAAAAATCACATTGCCATGCCTGGTACCGACAATCATTACGCTGTTATTATTGAGCATTGGAAGAATCTTCTATTCTGATTTTGGATTATTTTATCAGGTTCCGATGAACTCCGGTGTGTTGTTCCCAACAACAAACGTAATTGATACGTATGTATATCGTGCGTTGATCGAACAGGGAAATATCAGTATGTCATCCGCAGCGGGTGTATACCAGTCATTAGTAGGTTTTGTCATTGTCATGTTAAGTAACTGGATCGTTAGACGTGTAGATAAAGACAGAGCATTGTTTTAGGAGGAGAGTCCATTATGACAAATTCAAAAAAAACAAAGAGATACCAGTTTTGGATCAATCTGATACTGATCGTGATGACATTGACCATTATTTTACCATTTTTGCTGGTATTTATTTCATCCATCACGGATGAAACAGTGTTGATCCGGAATGGATATTCCTTTTTCCCGGAAAAAATAAGCTTTTATGCATATCAGTATATTATCAGACAGGGAGAGAAAATACTCCGTGCGTATGGCGTTACAATTCTTATTACAGTAGTAGGTACATTTTTTAATCTGATGTTTTCAGCATTACTGGCATATCCGCTGTCTGTGAAGACATTGCCTTATAGAAGGCAGATTACTTTTTTTGTATTTTTTACAATGTTATTTAATGGCGGTTTAGTACCTACATATCTGATGTATGTAAATTATTTTCATATAAAAAATACAATTTGGGCTTTAATTGTTCCTAACCTGTTGCTGTCGGCAATGAATGTGCTATTGATACGTACATATATATCAACAAGTATACCATCAGCATTGTTTGAGGCTGCAAAGGTAGATGGGGCAGGAGAATTTACAGTATTTTTTAAACTGGTGATTCCTTTGTCTAAACCCATTATTGTAACGATGGGAACTTTTGCCGGCCTGGGTTACTGGAATGACTGGACAAATGGTTTATATTACCTTACGGATACTAAATATTATAGTATCCAGAATCTGTTGAATAAAATGATTACAGATATACAGGTATTGTCTTCTAATTCGTCCATGGCTTCACAAGCCTCTTCGGAAATGGCAAAATTACCTACAGTAGGTGTACGTATGGCGATTGCGGTTGTAGCAATGCTGCCGATATTTGTAGTATTTCCGTTTTTACAGAAATATTTCCAAAAAGGAATTGCATTAGGAGCAGTAAAGGGTTAATACATTGCCCTTACAAGATAAAATAAATATATGGGAGGATAACAAATGAAGAAAAAAATTTTATCAGGAATTTTAGCATTGGCAGTAATGATTTCATGTTCAAATGGAATAAGTGTCAGTGCGGAAACATTGCAGTCAACACCAGAAAATATTATATCTGAAAATGATGGACAGATGGAATTTCTGCAAATATCCGATGAAGAGGTTCCTGCAACTGAAATTCCCGAAACAGAGCTGAATGTTGAGGAAAGAAACTATACGGGAACGGACTTATCATTATCTAGCATTATGCCTTATAGTGAAAATGATGATGTATCTAATGCAGATCCTAATTATGCATATCTTGTTGAGAATAATAATGCATATCAGGGAAGTATAGAAAATGAAAAAGAATTTCGGTGGTATAGATTTGAAATTACAGAAAAAAGCAAGGTGACGGTCTTTTTACAGATGGCTGAAACACTGGACGCTGATTTATATATGTTTTCCCTAGATACAGAAACATATTCTTTGAATTTAGTTGGAGGAAGTTCTACTGAAGGCTTAGGAGTATCTGAACACTATGCAGATGTCTTGGAACCGGGCATATATTATTTTGCAGCAGGCGGATATGAGGGTACAGGAAATTTTACGTTTGCATTTTTTGATAGTGCAAAGGATGCTAGTTATGAAGTGAATGATACATTATCAACCGCAACAAATATCTCAATAGGTTCAAGTGCTGTGGGTGTATTAGATAGTCCACTTGATATAGACTATTATAAAGTATCTGTTACAAAGGGATATATTATGAAATACTCTATATCAACAACTGCTGATTATTCGCTTGTATATAAAGGAAAGTCAGGAAGTAATGCAGCAATATATAAGGTTGGAAATGAAGATGATAAAGTATTAATTATGCCGGGGGTATATTATTTTGCTGTATTAAGCAAAAATAACACATATTCTGCGACATCTGAATATACGGTTAATTTCACAAAAGTACATGAACTATCGTCCGATACTTCAGCAAAAGTGATTGGGATATGTCAAGAAGCAGGAATTGTATTCCAAACTAATAGTACTGGTTCTGTATATTATGTAAATGGAAACCCGATTGATATAAGCTATTCATATTCAAATAGTAGTTCTAATTCCGCTGGTTCACAGTCATATAACATCTCTATAAAGGACAGGGATGATGTTTATGCGTATTTGGGTGATGATGCACTTGCACCAGCAGCAATATATTATATGAAGTCGACAAGACCAGCTATGAATGTGGGCAGTAGAGCAGCGTTAGAATTGACTTTTTACTCTAACAGTAACTTCTACAGTGTTCATTGCAGATGCACTGGGGCATATAAAGAGAATAATTTGTGGCAGGACTTTAAAGCCGTGACAGTTATTATTGATCCGTCAACAGGTAAGTTAATAGATATAGAAAATTTTAATTATTATTATGATTATGCAGTAGGATCAAATTCTTTGACATTCACCAGACGTTATCCGTCAATGACATTGTATAAATATGGAAATTGAGGTGACAATATGAAAATATCTAATTACATGAATAATACGAATTCAATAATGGAAAAAAATACTGATAAAGTACAGAAAGGAAATAGTCAGACAAACGAAAAACATACAGTGGGGCAATCAGTGAAGCTTTCGATTTCTAATGAGGGATTGGAGTATTATCGTAATCGTATACAGCAGAGTGGACAGGAAAAATATGATGATGTGGTTCAAAGAAAGGAACTGTTAGCGAGTAAAAAAATCAGTGATATTGATTATAGTTATGAAATTCAAAAGAAGGCAGCACAGCAGAATCAAAATGTTGATACAGGAAAAAGTGCCTTAAATATTACTGACAAGGCAAATAATTATGTTAAAGCATACGCAGAATTATATGATGAAATTGTGAAGGGCTATGAAAATGGAACCAGAGAAATATATGTAGCTGATGAAAATGGACCTCGTAAGCTTACAAAGGATGAAGAGTTAAGCAATTTAGATGCTGCATATAAAAAAACAGTGGATGACTTTGTGACAATGGAGACAACCAATCAGCATGCCCGTGGAATTATTGGTGAAGAAATGAATAAAATTTCAAAAATTACCACAAGGTCAACTTTGGCATCGGCTTACATTGAGGAGCAAAAAACCAGGGGAAAGGACGAAATCCCAGAAAATTTAACTGAGAAAATGTATGGTGCAATTACCTCATTTAAGGAGAAATATACAATGATTCAGCCTAATAGAGAGCAGTTATTGATGAGCATTAAGATTTGATGATGTTAGTACTATGATTTACAAATAAAAATAGTAATTACATATCATATTGAGGCTGAGAGAAATTAAATATCCAAGTCGTTCAATATAATAGAAATTATTTTAAGTTTCAATAA
>OLNX01002711.1_pt1 | contig 12816 bp, 8 predicted proteins | sample 1672611 | NCBI WGS metagenome assembly OLNX01 (sample SAMEA3136705, study PRJEB25190) | human gut metagenome
TGGGTATGAGGCTTGCGTATTTTGCATGCCCATACCCTTACGCGTTTGTTAAGCGAGAGCGCCCACGAGACGCAAAATTTTTCTACGGAATTACGGAAAACAAAAAAAGTGACAGCGAACACTTGACACAACCCATTTGACAGAACCGCCACATCGTGCTATCATAAAAATCGTGAGTAAAAGAAATCTTCAGGGCGGGGTGCAATTCCCCACCGGCGGTAAAGCCCGCGAGCGACCTTGGTTGCCGATTCGGTGAAATTCCGAAGCCGACAGTATAGTCTGGATGAAAGAAGATAAACGATTTGTGAATGTCAGAAAACCCTGAGTATCTTTTTTGGTACCCAGGGTTTCTTTAATTTAGAAAGGAGGCTGTTATGACAAATCAAGATTACATGAAACGTGCCCTGGAACTTGCAAAAAAAGCGATGGGATATACTTCCCCGAATCCGATGGTCGGCTGCGTGGTTGTGAAGGATGGCAGGATTGTCACCGAAGGATATCATGAGCGGTGCGGCGAATATCATGCAGAGCGCAACGCCCTCACAAAATGCAGCGAAGATTTAACAGGAGCCACAATGTATGTGACGTTAGAGCCGTGTTGTCATCAGGGAAAGACGCCTCCGTGTACGGATATTATATTGGAGCGTGGCATTGGAAAAGTATATGTTGGCTCGATGGACCCGAATCCGAAAGTGGCAGGAAAAGGTGTACAGATTTTAAGAGACCATGGCGTAGAAGTAGAGACCGGTCTTTTAGAAGAAGAGTGCCTTTCGTTAAATGAAATATTTTTTCATTATATTACAACAAAAATGCCTTATGTGGCGATGAAGTATGCGATGACGTTAGATGGTAAAATTGCTTCGTTTTCCGGCGATTCCAAATGGGTGACCGGAGAAAAGGCGAGAGAACATACACATTTTTTGCGAAAAAAATACCGCGGAATTTTAGTGGGAATCGGAACCGTGCTTGCAGATGATCCGATGCTCAACTGCCGCATTGAAAATGGTGTGGACCCGGTTCGGATTGTATGTGATTCGCATTTGCAGATTCCACTTGAGTGCCAGCTTGTGAAAACGGCAAAGGATATCGAAACGATTGTCTGCTATGCCGAAGAAAATGAGGAAAAGCAAAAAGCACTCATGGAGGCGGGTGTTCAGTTAATTAAGGCTGAAAAAGATGGACAAGTGGATTTGGAAAAGCTGATGATGGAATTAGGCAGTATGGAAATTGACAGTGTTTTAGTAGAGGGCGGCGGCGCCATCCATGGTTCCTTTTTGACATCCGATTTGGTGCAGAAAGTTTACTGTTATATTGCACCGAAGATGATTGGCGGCAAAGATGCATTATCGCCGGTTTTGGGAAAAGGAATTGAAAAAATGAGTGACGCCGTGGAAATTACGGATGTTACGGTACAAAACTTTGGCGGTGACATCTGTGTGAGCGGGCATGTGAAGCAAAAAAAGGAGGGATAAGCGGTGTTTACAGGAATTGTAGAAGAGATGGGAACTATTCAGAAAATTGAACGGGGAAGCCAATCGGCGGTCTTATCAATTCGCTGTGAAAAAGTGTTAGAGGGCACGCAGATTGGTGACAGTATTGCTGTGAACGGCGTGTGTTTGACCGTGACAAGCCTGCGAAGTGATGGTTACAATGCCGATGTGATGGCGGAGACGATGAACCGGAGTTCCCTCGGTTTCCTGCAGCCGGGAAGCCGTGTGAATTTAGAGCGTGCGATGCCGGCGGATGGACGATTTGGCGGACATATCGTGGCAGGGCATGTGGATGGGACCGGAACTATTGTCAAAATAGAAAAGGACGAAACGGCGGTGTGGTACCGAATTGAGGCGGCACCGGAAGTGCTTCGCTACATTGTAGAAAAAGGCTCCATCACAATTGATGGAATCAGTCTTACCGTGGCGACAGTTTCCGATACGGATTTTCAGGTGTCAATTATTCCGCACACTCAGGCGAATACGGTGCTTTCTGACCGGAAAACCGGCGATGTGGTAAATCTGGAAACAGACATTATTGGAAAGTATGTGGAAAAACTTTTGCAGCCGCAAAAAATTCCTGAAAAAGAAAGTAAGATTACGTTAGAATTTTTAGCAGAAAACGGATTTTAATACAGAAAGGAACGAGGATAATGGCAGGATTTGCAACGATTGATGAGGCGTTACAGGATTTAAGAGATGGGAAATTAATTTTAGTGATTGATGACCCGGACCGTGAAAATGAAGGCGATTTAATTTGTGCCGCAGAATTTGCTACGACAGAAAATGTAAATGCGATGGCAAGTCTGGCAAAAGGATTAATCTGTATGCCGATGAGTAAAGAGATGACGAAAAAACTGGGACTTGACCAGATGGTAGCGGTGAATACAGATAATCATTCGACGGCATTTACCGTTTCGATTGACCATGTGGACACAACGACCGGTATTTCTGCGGTAGAGCGTTCGCTGACGGCAATGAAGTGTGTCGAAGATGACGTGAAACCGGAAGATTTTCGAAGACCGGGACACATGTTTCCTCTTGAAGCAAGAGAAGGCGGCGTGTTAAAGCGTGCGGGACATACAGAGGCAACGGTGGATTTGATGCGGTTAGCCGGTCTGAAAGAATGTGGTCTTTGCTGTGAGATTATGCGTGAGGATGGTACGATGATGCGTACAACCGAACTTTTAGAATTTGCTAAAGAGCATAATCTTCATGTAATTACAATCGAGGATTTAATTAAGAAACGTTTGGAAAAAGAAAGTCTTGTAAAAAAAGAAGCCGAGGCAAAACTTCCAACGAAATATGGAAATTTCCGGATTCACGGATATCAGAATATTACAAACGGTGAGCATCATGTAGCCCTTACGATGGGGGATGTGTCGGACGGTGAACCGGTGCTTTGCCGTGTTCATTCAGAATGTCTGACCGGTGATGTATTTGGCTCTTGCCGCTGTGACTGCGGCGAGCAGTTAGAAAGTGCCATGCGCATGATTGCCAAGGAAGGCAGAGGGATTCTTCTTTATATGAGACAGGAAGGCAGAGGAATCGGCCTTTTGAACAAATTGAAAGCTTATGAACTGCAGGAACAGGGATATGATACGGTAGAGGCAAATGTAAAATTGGGATTTGCTCCGGACTTAAGAGAGTATGGAATCGGTGCCCAGATTTTATATGATTTGGGCGTGAAAAAACTTCGTCTTTTGACGAATAACCCGACTAAAATTGCAGGACTTGCCGGCTATGGAATTGAAATTGTGGAGCGTGTTCCGATTGAAATTGCACCAAAGCCGGAGGATTATAAGTACCTTGTGACAAAGCAGGAAAAAATGCAGCATATGACGCACTATGATGTAACACGTGCGAAAAAAGATAAATAAAAGAAAGTGAGGAAATGAAAATGAAAACATTAGAAGGAAACGTAATTGGAAAAGGACTCAAAGTTGGTATTGTGGCAGCAAGATTTAACGAGTTTATTGTAAACAAACTGATTGGCGGTGCAGAGGATGCCTTAGTACGTCATGGCGTGGATACAAAGGATGTGGAACTTGCTTATGTGCCCGGCGCTTTTGAAATTCCGATTGTTGCACAGAAGATGGCAGCAAGTGGAAAATATGATGCAGTAATCTGCCTTGGTGCCGTAATCAAAGGTTCAACTTCTCATTATGATTATGTCTGCGCAGAGGTAAGCAAAGGAGTTGCAACCGTTGGTTTAAATACCGGAGTACCGACTCTGTTTGGTGTATTGACAACCGATAATATTGAGCAGGCAATTGAGCGTGCCGGTACAAAAGCAGGAAATAAAGGATATGATGTTGCATGTTCTGCCATTGAGATGGTAAACTTAATGAAAGAGTTATAAAAAGAAATAACAAAAGGGGGCAGCAGGGGTGATGGATTTTCATCAGATTAAGTCGAACATGGAGAAGGTAATCGTTGGAAAGTCTGAGACGATTGATTTGGTTCTTGCGGCACTTTTAGCAGGTGGTCATATTCTGCTTGAGGATGTGCCGGGAACCGGAAAGACGATGCTTGCAAAAGCGTTAGCAGCATCACTTTCACTGGATTTTCAGAGAATCCAGTTTACACCGGATTTACTTCCGGGGGATGTGACGGGAATCCACTTTTTTAATCAGAAAAATTCAGAATTTGAATTTCGTCCGGGTGGTATTTTCACGAATATTCTGCTGGCAGATGAGATTAACCGCGCGACGCCGCGTACGCAATCAAGTCTGTTAGAGAGTATGGAGGAACATCAGGCAACGATTGACGGTGTCACCATGGAATTACCGGACCCGTTTTTTGTAATTGCGACGCAGAACCCGGTAGAATCTTCCGGTACATTTCCACTTCCGGAAGCACAGCTTGACCGTTTTATCATGCAGATTCCGATGGGATATCCAAACCGCGAAGGAGAGCGTGAAATTCTGCATCGTTTTGCAGCAGATAATCCGCTTTTGACACTTGAGTCTGTCTGCACAAAAGAAGAATTGGCGGCGATTCAAAAGCAGTGCGAAGAGGTTTATGCGGCACCCGTGATTGAGGATTATATTTTAGATCTTGTGGAAGCTACCCGCAAGCATAATAACATTGCACTCGGCGTAAGTCCGCGTGGAGCACTTGTATTTTTGCGTGCAGCAAAATGTTATTCGGCATTAAAGGGTGAGCATTTTGTGACACCGGAGACGGTGAAGTATCTGGCACCATTTGTGCTTTCACACCGGCTGATTTTGGAAGACGTGTACAGCACAAATAAAAAAGCGTCCGATTACATTGAGGAAATTACGCATTTTGTAACAGCACCGACGGAGGATTTTGCCAAGTGATAATCATGTTATTTCTTGCCCTTGTGCTGTTTACCGTTTATTTCATTCATACGTTTCATTACAGCAGACATTGGATGGAAAACTTTGAAGTGACACTTGCCTTTTCGGAGGAACAGGCAGGAGAGGGCGATACGTTGTTTTTATATGAAACAGCAGTGAATAAGAAAAAAATGGGTCTGCCGATTATGTGTGTGAAGTTTTTAGCCTCCCGCTTTTTGCAGTTTGAGGGGGCGGAGAGCGGAACGGTTTCAGACCATTTTTACCGGAATGATGTCATGAGTGTGGATGGCTTTGAGAAAGTGCGCCGAAAATTAAAATTTACCTGCAAAAAACGTGGATTTTATCAGATTCAAGAGGCAGAACTAGTCAGTTATGATTTGTTCTGCCGTCATACGTTTGTCCACAAAATTCCGGTGGAAGTTTCGCTTTTGGTATACCCGTCCCGTATGAATATTCGAAAATTGATGCCGGTGTTCCGGCACATGACAGGTTCGTGTAAAACGAATGTGCCACTGTTTGAAGACCCGTTCTTAAGTGGTGGTGTCCGAGAGTATACGCCGGAAGATTCGATGCGTAAAATTCACTGGAAGGCGTCGGCGAGAATGGGGAATTGGCAGGTAAAAACAGCGGAATATACGGCTTCTACTCCTGTCGTAATCCTGCTCAATCTGGAATCGCCCGGTGTTTTTGTCTCTGTTGATTTGATGGAAGAGAGTATTCGTCTTGCGTATTCCTTTGTTTATTATTTAAGCAAAGAAGGTGTAGAAACAAAGTTAGTTATTTCCGGTGATGAGAAATATTCCATGGAAGGAACCGGAAGAACCCAGATTGCGGCGGCACGCCGTGCTCTGGCATTGATTTCTTATGAGCACCCGCTTAGCAAAGGGGAAGATTTTGTGATAAGAGAGTGCGAAAAAATCCGCAGGGAGCAGCATGTGATTCTCATTTCTGCGGCAGGAAAAAAGCCAATGCAAAAGGCAGTTTCCGATATGCTGCACCGGAACGAATCTTTGACGTGGATTGCTCCAACTTTTTCGGAGTATGGAGAGGATAATGAATTTCGGGAGATACCTCCGTCAATTGCAAAATGTCTTGTGAAATGGAGGGGTATGTAGTGAAAATCCGCAGGCGGTGCCTTTTTTTGGCATTTCTTTATTACGAGCTGTTAATTCTTGGAGTGGTTACCTCTTTGGTTCACTGGTTTGATGCCGGCGATGTGTATTCTTATGGGCGTTTTGTCTTTTTTGTTTTTGTGCCAATATTATTTTACCGGCATTTTTATCAGAAAGAAAAGCGGGAGGAAAGAAAAGTTGCGTCCTGTCATGTGGGGGCACTTGTGTTAGCCGGACTCTTTATGATGCCGGGAACTATTTTAGAGGCGGCCGATGATAGTTTCTGGCTGTGCAGTATTTTCTATCTGGCGGCGATTGTTGTTGGATTTGCCGGTGAATACTGGCGTGGGCAGTATCTTGTAGTAGGCTGCAATCCAAGTGTTTCTAAGGAAACGAAACGCCGCATAAATGTGAATCGCAGGAAGGACTGGATTCCTTTCTATGCTGCGGGATTTCTTACGGTTTTGCTTTTATTTGTGGCGGCAGGATATAAACCGGAATGGAATTTTGAAAGGGATTCAAAAGAAAAGGCTGCGGTAGAGGAAACAAAAGAGAAGGAAGAGCCGGCAGCGGGACCGGAAAGCCAGTCAAGAGAGTCTGTGGTACGGCAGCAACAGGAAGAGCAAAAGGGTAATTTCTGGCTTACACTACTGCGGTATACTGTATTGATTGTACTGATTGTGGCGGTAGTTATTCTGGCTGCTTATGGCATTTTTAAATTGATTTGTTATCTGGTATTTCACCGCAAAAAGCCTTCCTATGAATTTGTGGAACAGGTGACCATTACAAAAGAGGATGAGGAACATATACGGCTTATACCGGTGGCAAAACGGGAAAAGAAGTTCCCGGCAGGTAACGATGGATTTGTCCGAAAGGCGTTTTACAAACAGATTCAAGCTGGTGCACAAAAGAATTCGGTTCCGTGCTCACAGACGCCGCAGGAACTAAAGGAGACTTATTTATCCGGGGAAAAGGCGGATGAATATTTGACTCAATTATATGAAAAGGCAAGATATGCGAAAGAGTCGGTTGAGACAGAAGAAATTCGCAAATTACATGAATTGGAGGAACAGAAATGGAAGAAAAATGGAAAAAAGTAAATCCGGTGCTCCCGTTGGATTATCCGGACCCGGATGTAATTCGGGTAGACGACACGTATTATATGGTAAGTACCACGATGCATTTTATGCCGGGATGTGTGATTCTGCGCTCCTATAATCTGGCGGACTGGGAAATTTATTCTTATGTGTATGAGACACTTGAACTTACGGATCAAGAGTGCTTAAAGAATGGTGAAAATGCTTATGGACAAGGAATGTGGGCTGCCACACTCCGCTACGAAAAAGGTATGTTTTATCTGATTTTTGTTGCCAATGACACGGGAAAAACTTATCTGTTTCGTGCACCGGACTTAAAAGGTCCATGGCAGAAAAATGAAATTGAGGGCTTTTACCATGACTGCTCGCTTTTGTTTGATGAGGGCCGTGCCTTCCTTGCCTACGGAAACCGTCAGATTTATGTGACGGAATTGAATGAGGAAATGACGGCGCCGAAGGAGGGCGGTTTACATAAACTTTTGGTTGAGGACCCGGATGAAGTGTATCTTGGTTACGAGGGAACCCATTGGTACAAAATCAATGGGAAATATTATTTGTTTTTTATCCATTACCGCAAGGGGGACAATACGAGACGTTCACAGGCCTGTTATGTAAGTGATTCGCTCGCAGGTCCTTATACCGGTGGTGATGTGCTTGACACTGACGGCGGTTACTGCAATCAGGGAGTTGCTCAGGGAGGAATTGTGAGTACAACAAGTGGAAAATGGTATGCCATGCTGTTCCGTGACAGCGGTGCCGTGGGAAGACTGCCGGTTCTTGTTCCGGTTCATTTTGAAAATGATTTTCCGGTATTCGGCGTAGATGGAGAAGTAGAAGATAAACTGCTTTTAGAGGATGCAAAACCGGCTCACAAATATGCACCTCTATATGGAGATGAAGATTTTTCCTCTCTTCATAATTACTGGCAGTGGAATCATGTGCCGGATGACAGCAGGTGGAAACTTTTGAATCACCGGTTGATTTTGCAGACGGGAAAAATATGTAATAATGTAACACAGGCACCAAATACGCTGACTCAGAGGATGCCGTATCCGGGAGGTGTTGTAACGGTAGCCGTAGATGGTTCGGCGTTATCCGATGGCGATATAGCGGGACTTTGTATGCTGCAAAGCGACTATGCATTGGCCGGAATTACGAAAGAAAATGGAAAGTATTTTCTTGTGAAACTGGCAAAAGATGGCGTGGCAGATGGACAGATGAACCCGAAAGAAGATGACAGTCTGCCGGCAGTACAGGAGAAAATTCCGCTTTCTTCTGCCAAAGTTACACTTCGTGTGAGAATTGATTTTACAAGGATGAAAGATACGGCGGTGTTTGAGTGGAAGCAGGATGGTAATTGGCAGACTCTTGCAGAGCCATTTTCTCTGTATTTTAAACTGGATCATTTTTGCGGTGTGCGTCCGGGACTTTTCTGCTATGCAACGAAAGAGCCGGGAGGCCAGGCAGCATTTTCAGATTTCACAATGAGAAAGGAAGAGACTGATGAATAAAAAAGAGGGCATTAAGTTATGTGAATCCGAGCTTAAGGTGATGGAACTTCTGTGGGAGGAGGGTGAACTCCGCGCGGGTGAAATTGTTCCGATTTTGTCAGCGCGCGTTGGCTGGAACCGCAATACGACTTATACAATTATTAAAAAGTGCGTGGAAAAGGGTGCCATAAGGCGGATTGAACCAAAGTTTGTCTGTCAGCCTCTTGTGACGAAGGAGCAGACGCAGGTTTATGAAATAAATGCATTGGCAGAGCGGCTGTTTGATGGGAGTTTGGAAAAGTTGCGGAAGGTTGTGGAGGAAATCATGTAAGACGGCGTTTGCAAAGTGGATTATTGAAACATTACTTGATATGTGTTAGTATATGACATATACAGCATGGTAAATTTTGTAAACGTAATTTACCAATTTGTTTTGACGATAGAACATAAATCAAATGAAGCAAAAAAAGGAGGAATCTTTGTGAAAAGAAGAAAAACAACACGCCTGCTGGCAGGATTACTTGCGCTGGTAATGGTGCTATCCCTGTGCGAGATTACGCTAGGACAATTCACACCGGTTAAGGCAGCAGTTAGTTTACAAAACCCAACTACCGATGGAAACGGCGTAACAACATGGGATTGTATCTATTTTGGAAACTACTGGCAGAATGATACAAATGGCGATGGAAAAGCTGACCAGAACGACCAAAAAGAACCAATTAAATGGCGAGTCCTTTCTGTAAATGGGAATGATGCTTTTTTACTGGCAGATCAAAACTTGGATGCTAAACCGTATAATGAGAAATATACAAGTGTGACATGGGCAACCTGTACTCTTCGTACATGGTTGAATGATACATTCTTAAGTACGGCATTTACATCGGCAGAACAGGCTGCAATAAAGAACACAACAGTTGTGAACGATGACAATCCATACTATGGAACAGAAGGTGGAGAAAATACCATAGATAAAGTGTATCTTTTGTCCATTGCAGAAGCAAGTAATACTGCTTATGGATTTAATGGCGAGTTTGGAACGGACAGTGAAACAAGAGTGGCAACGAATACTGCATATGTAGCCAGTAAAGGTATGAATGCAGTCGGCGAAGCCGACTGTTGGTGGCTGCGGTCGCCGGGCGGTAGTAGTGGTCGTGCGTCCAGAGTGAGTAACGATGGCTACGGCTATGACGCTGGTACTTTTGTCACTCATGGTTATTATGCGGTCCGGCCCGCTTTGCATTTAAATCTTTCCTCTTCTACTCTTTGGAGTTATGCAGGAAAAGTCACCTCGAAAGGGGAAAGTGGGTCATCACAGGCTACACCGACGCCTACCCAAACATCAAAACCTACACCAACACCGTTTGTTATTGCTGAAGACAAGAAATACATTACCAATATTGAAAAGTCATTGCCGGATTTTTCAAACCTTGGATCAGCCGAATTAAAAGGACCGGAAATCAGTATTGGCAACAATACATTCAATATTTTTAAACAAAAGATGTCGATGGATTTATCCTTTTTCGATGCCGCTAACATGACAGTGAATATTGATGCTAAGAATAAGACCGCGGAAGTATTATTAGGAATTAAGTCGAATAATAGTGCCACTGTGAAAAAAGACCCAAATGACACCTATTGGCGTGAATCGTATCAGGAAGTAAAATCACTGGTTAAATCCTGCGGTGGGAAAGTTAATACGACGAAATTATGGAATCGTTTTTCCAAACTTCGAGGAAAGTTAAAGAAAGTAAACGGAAGTGCGGCTTTCCATGTGAATGGCAATGCGGCGGGTTATGTAAAACTAAAATTAGATGATAATGGCAGTGTAATCGGTTTTGAAGAAGGTGGCATGACGGCGGCACTGGAAGCCGGCGGAAGTGTAAAAGTGCCGCTTTGGTGGATTGTATATTCGGAATTTGGTGTTTCCGGAAGTGTCGATGGAAAAATCTGTCTTACGATGAATCCGCAAAAAGTCATTACACCAAGTGGAGAGTTAAATCTTGCAATCAAGCCGCATATTGCCTTGGGCGCGGACGCTGTAGTCATTGATATAAAAGGTGGTATTGAGGGAGAAATCGGTGGTAAGGCTTCTTTTCCATGGAAGAGTTTTTCAAATTCCGTGTCGGCTTATCTGACCGGAAAATTTTATATTCAGGCTGATACAATAGTGCCGGGATTGTCAGGATATAAAGACTGGAAGTTTTCCCGATTGGAGTTGTATCCAAACTTAGGTAAGACGACAAAAAGTATCGGCAAAATGACGTATAAGAGAAGTACGCCTGTGACAAAAAAAGAGATTCAATCGGTTAAGAAGAGTCAGAATTTGCTGGATTCAGCACAGGAATCGCTTGTTTATGAAAATGCAAAGCCGACGATAACGACGTTTGCGGATGGAACGGCACTTATGACATATTTGGATGATACAGAGGAAAATGCCGGCGGTCAGACAACACTGATGTACCGTTTGTATCAGAATGGTGCATGGAGTGATGGCAAACCGGTTGACAAGACGGGACGACTGGATACGGCAGCACAGATGTTTTCTCACAATGGATTTACTTACGTGATGTACGAAAACAGTGATGTGGCAATCACGGAAGATATGTCCGAAGAGGAAATCCTGCAGCACTTGACATTAAAAGTTGCAAGATATGATGAAGAAAGCCAAACTTTCGATAAGGTTATTACATTGCGTGAAGCAGGAAAAAATTGGAGTTATAAATACCAGTTTGCGTCAGACGGAACAGATTTGTATGCCGTTTGGGGCGAAAACTCTTCTGGTGATGCATTGTTAGAAGAAGGTAAGACAAAGATTTATCGAAGTAAATTGACCGAGGTCAGTTGGTCTGCTCCGGAAGAATTATACCGTACCGATGATACAATCAGTGACTTTGCGTATGGTTATGTTGGAGACGAATTTTCACTGGCTATGGTTCAGGGAGAGAATCTTTTGGTAAATGGTGAAACAATCGCAACTGCGGATACCGGAATGCAGGCAGTAAAATGCATCGATGGAAAGATTTACTTTATCCAGGACGGAACGCTTATGCGCTATGCCGGTGGGGAGACAGAAAATTTGAGGATTGCCTGCAGTTCTTCGTATGATGTATATGAAGATGTCGTCTACTGGATTGGGCAGGATAACTTTAATAGCGAAATTTATAAACAAAAGATAGGAGAGGAATCCATTGCTGCTGCACTTACCGAAGATGGGGGCTATGTCAGTGGCTTTGCGCTATTAGAAAATAGTGAAGAACCAGGAGTTGTTTATACGGAGCAGGAAGTGGATATTTCAAAAGGAAATCCATATGGTGCGACGGTATTAAAATATAAATATGAGACCAAACGGAGTCAGGCGGAGGTTACCAATATTGCTTATGATGTTTTAAGTTTTGGTACGGACAAAGAAAATCCGATTTTGATTACTGTATCAAATACCGGTACAACCGATTTGAACCATGTGAAAATCACAGTAAAGGATGCTTCCGGTAATGTGTTGTATGAGGGACCGTTCGTAGACAAACTAGCTGCTGGTATGCAGAGTGAACAGGAGATACTGATTTCTGTTCCGGCAGACTTTACTACTTCGGATATTACGGCTTCCGTTACATCGGATGAAACATTTGAACAGCAATTGACAGCGAAGCAAACGATTGAAACGACAACAAGTGATCTTGCTGTTACAGCGAAAAATAAGGATTTAATAACAGTAACCAATAATGGTGGCAACGAGGCAGAAAATGTATCTTTGGTTGTTAAAGATGGTGGAGAGAACGGTAATGTAATACATACAGAAACATTGGGAACATTATCATCGGGACAATCGAAAGATATTTCACTTGTGGAGATATGGAATAAAGCCACAAGAAATGATATATCCGGAACGAAGATATTGTATTTGGAAGTGAGTCAGGAAGAAACGGAATATGAGCTTTGGAATAATAGCATTGTGCTGGAAAAGGAGGTGGCGCCGACGGCGACGCCAACGGCCAAGCCGACTGCTGTTCCAACTGCAATTCCAACTTTAAAGCCGACTATAGCACCAACGGTAACACCTTCGGCGACGCCGGATAACTCGGATAAGATATCAGGTAAGAAAACATTATCAAAGGTTATTTTGCGAGTGCCAAAGAATAAAAAAGGCAGAAAACTTGTTGTTCGCTGGAATGCGGTTAAAGATGTCAAAGGCTACCAGCTTCAGTATGCCCTAAACAAAAAGTTCAAAAAGAAAAAGAGCGTACAGACAAAGAAAACCAAGTACACCATTAAGAAACTGAAAAAGAAGAAAACGTATTACATTC
>OLNX01002719.1_pt1 | contig 12785 bp, 16 predicted proteins | sample 1672611 | NCBI WGS metagenome assembly OLNX01 (sample SAMEA3136705, study PRJEB25190) | human gut metagenome
GGTGTTCTCTTTTATTTTTATTTCCCGTTTTTCCTACAAAAACTTTACGCTAGCCAGTGCTGAGGGCTTTGCGACGAGCAATTGTAGTTGTCAGAAAAACTTTAAAATTTTTTCGAGAATACTGTATACAAAATACAAAAAAGTGCTATAATAGATAGCAGATGAGGGAAAAAACCCACAGGCTGTAAAAATACAGCAGCAAATAAAAAAATAAAAAGTGCGAATGCATGGAGGTGAGTTACTATGTTTAGTGCCGCTGGTGTTAGCTTAGTTTTCTTAGGCGTCCTGACTGTTATGTGCATTTTTGAATAATTGTAATGAGGGAACGCCTCTGACCACGCTTTGAGCTGTGGGCAGAGGCGTTTTTATTTTGCTTGTAATTCTGTTTTTGTTAAGCTAATCCCTTGCGGTGGCTGTCATCCCAGCCTACCAGGTCCTTGATGACTTCGGAGGCAATAATCAGTCCTGCTACCGAAGGTGTGAAGGCATTGCTGCCGGGCAGCGCACGGCGTTTGGGTGTTTCGGCGTGACATTCGCTTTCTATTTCCTCGTTTATAGGTAAAAGCGGCAGCTCCTGCGAATAAACAACCTTTAGTTTTTTAATGTTGTTTTTCTTCATAGCCTGGCGCATAACACGCGCTAAGGGGTCAACCTTGGTTTTATAGATATCTGCTACCTCGAACATGGCAGGATTAACCTTGTTGCCTGCTCCCATGCTGCTGATAACCGGTACGCCTGCTGCCTTGGCTGCAAGTACAATAGCAATTTTTGCTGCCACTGTATCTACGGCATCGACAACGTAATCATATTGCGAGAAATCAAATTCGTGCTGATTTTCCGGTAAAAAGAAGCATTGGCGGCAATTTACTTTGGCATCGGGGTTTATGCTCGCAATACGTTTGGCCATGACTTCAACCTTAGGCTGGCCGACAGTATCAAGGGTAGCGATAATCTGACGGTTGAGATTGGTGAGAGCAACGGTATCGTTATCAATGAGGTCAAAGCTGCCGACACCGCTGCGGGCGAGTGCTTCGACTGTATAACCGCCTACACCGCCGATACCGAAAACAGCGACATGGGCATTCTGCAGACGCGTAATTGCTTCGCTGCCGAAGAGCAGCTCTGTACGTGAAAATTGGTTAAGCATATGAATCTCCTTGCGTGGTATTTATTGGTTTGGATATCGGAAGCTTAAGCTGCTAAGCTGATTTCTACCTTTACACCGTCCTTAAGATCTTCTGGCTTATGGTCTGAAGTAACAGTGATTTTAGTGCCGTCAATGCTGCTTATCTTACCGCTGAAGGGTGCAGGTGTTTCGGCAGCCTTAATGTTTACCGGCATGCCTGCCTTAAGCTTCTTGGTCTGGGCTGCGCTGACATTCAGCGTTATACTGCAGCTGTCGACAGCTTTGATGTGCAGGATTACCTGATCCTTTTGTATGGTAGCATTATTAGCGGCCTGCAAATCGGTAATGATGCCGGTGCAGGGGCTGTTGCCTTCATTTTTTTCCTGCTGTGCTTTTGCAGCGGCCTGCTGTGCCTTGAGCTGTACAATGAGCTTTTGCTGTGCATCGATTTCTGCCGGAGAAGCTGGCTTGAAGCTGACGCTTACGCTGCTTGCTGCCTGCAGCTGTGCGATAGCGCGCTGCAGCTCGTCCTGGGCAGCCTGTGCCTGATTGCGTGAAACTGCGCCCTGCGCCAGCAAACTGTTCATCTTAGCGGCTTTTTGTTGTGCCGCTGCTACGTTGGCCTGCGCCAGAGAGGTGTCAGCAACCGGTGCTGCCGTTGGCGTGCCCTGCTGCATACGCTTTAAATCTGCTTCGGCCTTGGCAACCTGGGTTGCCAGGTCCTTAACCTGCTTATCCAGCTTTGCGTCACCGATAGCAAAAAGCGGCTGGCCCTTGCTGATGCGCTCGCCCTTTTCACTGATAAGACCTATGAGCTTGCCTGCTGTCGGAGCCTTGACTGCATAGGTGGGGATGCTGATTGTGCCTCTGCCAAGACTGTTATCAGCCTTTTGCAGACTGCAACCGCTCAGGCTGAAGGCTGTGAGGCAGACGGCTGCCATACAACATAATATTTTTAATATCTTCATAGTAGATTCCTCGTTTCCTTGAAGTTAAAAGCCTATTGTACTTGTATATTATAGCGTAAGTTTGTGGCATTTGCATGACATTTTGCATAATTAGCTAGCTAAAAATTAAAAAGCTGCTGCCTCCAGCGTGAATGCCGAAAGCAACAGCTTTAATTGTATAGGTCAGATTTTATTTCTCAATCAGTGCCATACCAGCTTCGAGAGCCTTGGTATTAGCTTCTTCGGTTCCTTTCGGAACACGGTTCAGTACAGCCTTGAGAATTGCTTCTTTGGAAACGCATTTGGTGAGTGCAACTACTGCGCCCAGAGCAACGATGTTCGCAAACAGTGTCTTGCCGCAAACAGTGTTGGCAGTATGGGTGATAGGCAGGTCAACGCGTTTGCCGTACTTGCCGGGAACATCAGTTACGAAAAGAGTATCGGTGATAACGGTGGTATGCTCATCGCAGTCGGCAATGAATTTGTTGGCAGCCTCCTGGCTCATTACCAGCAGAGTATCTGGGCAGATAACACGGCTGAAATAAATAGGCTCATCACTGATGATAGCCTCGGCCTTGGAGGAGCCGCCGCGGGCTTCCGGGCCGTAGGATTGGGATTGTACAGCCAGCTTGTCGTCTAAGAGGGCAGCTTCGGCTAAAATAATACCTGCAGTGATCAGGCCCTGACCACCGGTACCGGAGAAACGAAAGCTATGTCTCATAATTATTTACCCTCCTGTGCACGTTGAATAATTTGGTCATATGCCTTGGTGTATTCCATAACGTCGTTGTTTTCGTAGAGAACGCCGATGGGGAATTTGCCGGCAGCGATTGCTTCTGCCTTTTTATCTTCATCCATGCGGTCCCAAACAGCCTTCATAACGCCATGGTCACGCTGCCAAGCCATCATCTGAGCAGGTCCGCCCATCTTGTTCTGACGGCCGAAGGAAATCGGGCAAGCGCTGACAGCTTCGATGATAGAGAAGCCTTTGTGAGCAATGCCTTTAGCGATAACATCGACCAGTACGGGAACATGGTAGGTGGTTGCGCGTGCTACATAGGTTGCACCGGCAGCTTTTGCCAGATCGAGCAGATTGAAGCTCGGTTCAACAGTGTAGTACGGAGCGGTGGTTGCTTTGGAATGAATCGGCGTCATCGGAGAATATTGACCGCCGGTCATGCCGTAAATGCTGTTGTTGAAAACAACCAGAGTCAAATCAATATTGCGGCGTGCTGCATGAATCAAGTGGTTGCCGCCGATAGCGGTGCAGTCACCGTCACCGCTGCAAACGATAACATTCAGTGCAGGGTTAGCCATTTTTACACCGGTAGCAATCGGCAGAGCACGGCCGTGCAGAGTGTTGGCGGTGTTGAAGTCCAGATAACCGGAGGAACGGCTGGAGCAGCCGATGCCGCTGATTACTGCAACGTCGTCTTTTGCCAGACCTTGCTTATCAATTGCTTTTACAATGGCGCCGGTGATAACGCCGTTGCCGCAGCCGGGGCACCAGATGTGAGGCAGACGGCCCGGGCGGAAATATTTATTGATTAAATTTTCCATTTCACTCATCGTTTTTTCTCCTCTCATCCGTTAGGCCATAGCCTTTTTGATTTCAGCTAACAGTTCGGCCGGAGTAGCAGATTCGTTATCGTATTTAGCGTACAGGCTTACAGGAACCTTGCCTGCTACCGCACGTTCAACTTCCAGAACGTACTGGCCGCAGTTCAGCTCGTGTACGAGGATGCCTTTAACCTTGCCTGCCAGCTCCTGCATTTGCTTTTCGGCAAACGGCCAGATAGTAATCGGGCGGACGAAGCCAACCTTCAGGCCTTCCTTGCGTGCCATATCAACTGCTTCATAAGCAGTGCGGGCAGCACCGCCGAAGGCTACAACAGCAAATTCGGCATCTTCCATACGATAGTTTTCTACTTGTACGATGTCGTCTAAGTTATCTTCTAATTTAGTGCGCAGACGGTCCTGAGAGGTGCTGGTTGCTTCACCGGTGCCCTTCGGGAAACCGGTTTCGTCGTGTACCAGACCGGATACGTGCCAGCGGTAACCGCTGCCGAAGTCTGCTATAGCAGGAACCTTGGAGCCTTCCTCGCAGCCGTAAGCCAGATAATCTTCGGGTGCGCAGGTCGGGCGCTTGCGTTCTGCCTGCGGAATTTCATCATAGTTGTCGGGAAGCTCGATTTTCTCGCGCATATGGCCGATAACCTCGTCCATCAGGAGAATAACCGGGCAACGATATTTTTCGCTCAATGCTACTGCACGCAAAGTCAGGTCAAAGCATTCGGGAACACTGGACGGAGAAACGGTAATCAACCAGTGGTCGCCGTGGGTGCCCCAGCGGGTTTGCATAACCTCGCCCTGAGCGGGGGAGGTCGGTTGGCCGGTAGCAGGGCCTACACGTTGTACGTTAACGATAACGCAGGGGATTTCGGCGCTGCAGGCGAGGCCGAGCATTTCCTGTTTCAGGGAGAAGCCCGGGCCGCTAGTTGCGGTCATAGCCTTTTTACCGGCCATGGATGCACCGATAACAGTGCCGAGACCGGCGATTTCGTCTTCAGTCTGCATAAATTTACCGCCAACCTGCGGCAGACGCAGAGCTAATTGTTCAGCAATTTCGGTAGAAGGGGTGATCGGATAACCGCCGTAAAATTTTACACCGGCGGCAATCGCACCCTCAACAACCGCTTGGTTACCTTGTAACAGCAGGATTCTTGACATGGGTTACCTCACTCCTTTTTATTTATCTACAAAGATAGCATAGTCGGGGCAACGCATTTCGCATTGTCCGCATTTGATGCAATTTTCTTCAGCAACGGCTTCGACTTTGCCGACTTCGCTGACTGCCAGAACTTTTTTCGGGCAGAAGGCCGCACAAATACCACAGCCTTTGCAACGCTTAGTAATTATTTTTAAGCTCATATGGTCTCCTCCTTATGATACCTTGTTTAAAATAACAGCATGCGATAGCTTCACCTTATATTATATCAAAAATAGCATTTTATGAAAGTGTTTTTGAAAGCTTTTTACAAATTATCTTTTACTACATCATGAATAAATTCTATAATGTTTTGTAAAGTGAAAAAGATAGTATTATTGTAACTTTAAGTCAAAATGTACAAACAAATCTTGACTTCGACCGTACTCCAGGTGTTATGCTATACTTAAATAAAGCAACATGAAAGGAAGCAGAGCATGAGCAAGATAATTAAGCTTTTACTTTTTATATTGTGCCTGGCAGTAATGGCCTTAAACGGTTGTGCTAAAAATGCTGACAGCGCAGTGCAGGGCAGTGATACCGCCGTTGCCATTACCAATCCGCGTCAGCTTGTCGCTGCAGATAACCAAACAGGGCGCACAATTATGTGGGAAGCGGAGGTGAAGCAGCCTTATACACTGGAGTATCGCTTGCAGGACGACAAGGACATACAGGCAGTGCAGGCAACAGACAGCAGCTTTACGGATAAAAACAGTATTATTCAATATACTGCACGCCTTAGCGGCCTGGTGCCGGGCAGTGCTTATGAATATCGCATCAACACAGCGCAGAATAAAGGACGTTGGCACAAGCTGCAGACGGAAAACGGCGCAGGCTTTACTGCCTTAATTTTCCCGGATTCGCAAAGCGAGAATTACAGCGGCTGGCAGCAGCTGGCGCGTGATGCGCACCAGCGCCATCCGCAGAGTGCGTTTTACGTGAATATGGGAGATTTGGTGGACAACGGACAGGATGCAAGCCAATGGCGCGCCTGGTTCAACAGCGTGAGCGTGTTCAGTGATGCTGTGCCGCTGGCACCTGTAATCGGCAACCATGAGGCGTACAACATGGAGTGGAAGGAATACTTGCCTGCAAGCTATACGCATTTGTTCAATGTGCCGCAAAACGGTCTGGCAAAATATCCGAATCAGTTTTACAGCTTTGATTACGGTCCGGTGCATTTTGTAGTGTTGGATACCAACTTTCCGGAGATGGAAAATTTTCAGCCTGATTTGCTGGCAGACGAGCTGTCTTGGCTGGAAAAGGATTTGGCGGCGAGCAAGGCGCAGTGGAAGGTTGTTCTGATGCACCGCGATATCTTTCTCTACGGCTTCGGGCCGGAGTCTGGCAGAGCGCAGAGCAAGACGCAGTTTCTTGATTTCAGCTATCGGCTGATGCCGGTGTTTGAAAAATACAAGGTTGACGCAGTACTGACGGCGCATTTGCATACATATCGCCGCCGTGTGCCGCTGCAGAACTTTGCGCCTGCACCGCAGGGAAGCGGTATTACCTATATTCTGACAGGTGTGGCCGGCAGTGTGCGCTATCCTAAGCTGTGGGGCGATTTTGAGTGGGATGCGGCAACAGCGCCGAAACCGGAAACTGCCAACTATATGACAATGAAAGCCGATGAGAAAACCTTGGAGTTTAAAGCCTTCCTGCCGGATGGCAAGCAGTTTGACGAAGTTAAATTAACCAAATAAGCAAAAAGGCTGTCGCATCATCGTAGTGCGACAGCCTTTTTAATTACGGTTAATCAAGCTCAATCAGTTCATATTTGTCATTGCCCATTTTCAGCTCGTGCATAGCGGTGAGCTGGTGCAGGCCGTGACGGCTTTCCATGCGCTCAACGAGGTCATGGTTGCTTTCCTTGGCATATACCAGATCGACGGAAGCCTGGTCGATAGCCAGAATGTCGGTAGAAGCGAGAATGCCGATATCAGGAATAGTCGGCTCTTCTGCGCTTAAGCCGGCGCAGTCGCAGTCAACGGACATGCGGCGTAGGACATTGATGTAAACGATGTGCTTGCCGAAGAAATCAATGGTAGCCTTGGCAGATTCAGCCATGTTTTCCATGAGCAGCTCCTTGCCGGGCCATACGTTCCAGTCTGCAGGCAGGTTATCCTTATCTACGCCGTGAACCTGTGCTTTGCCGATGCGTCCGTCAGCGCAGCCGATAGCAAGGTTTTTCATGGAGCCGCCGAAGCCTCCCATAGCGTGGCCCTTGAAGTGCGTTAAAACGAGCATGGAATCGTAGTTGACGATGTTTTTGCCCATGGAAACCTCTTTGAAATGCTTACCGTGGCGTACAGGCAGATTAACGGTGCCCTCTGCATCCATGATGTCGACAGGGCAGAAGGTCCAGCCGTTAACCTTTAAGGTGTCGAGATGTTCTTCGGTGGTATAGCGGTCGCCCTGATAAAGAGTGTTAGTTTCTACGATGGTGCTGTCAGGGATTTGCTTCTGCAGCGCTTTCACCAGCTCGCGCGGCAGAATGTTGGGGCCGTGCTTTTCGCCGGTGTGCAGTTTGATGGCAATCTTGCCGTAAATGCTTTCGTTGATTAAATCGTATAATTTGATGAGATGCTCGGCATCAATGTGCTTGGTGAAATATACTTTGGCATGAGAGCCTGCGTTATCGGTTTTGGCAACTCTTTTGCAGCCTACTACAGGGGCTTGTGCAAATTCTTGTGTCAATTTCAACTACCTCCTATAATTTGGTTACTTATATTTTAATACCTGAAGTATACTCTAAGTCAAGAGGAAAATGGAAGTTTGTGTTAATGGTAATATAAATTTTTGGCAGCTTACTTGCTTGGCGCGATAGCGTTTACACAGCTAAGTCCGTTTAAGGTGCGCGGATAGCCGATGTAGGGCAGGGCAATGGTGAGCGCATCCAGCAAATCCTGACGGGAGTTGCCGACGGAGATATTGGCAGCGGCGTGTGCCTTGGCCTGTGGTTCGCATCCGCCGAGAGTAACGATTGCTGTAAATGTGATCAGTTCACGCTCTTTGACGTCGAGCACTTTGCGTGTGTAGTAGTCGCCAAAGCAGTTGGCACTGAGGTAATCATTAATATGCTTTTGGTCAGCAGGGGCACTCGCGTTCATCTTATCAATGTTCTCTGCGCCGAAGATGGCGCGCTGTACGGCGAGGCCTGCTTCGTGGCGTGTTTGATCGGTAGTTGTTCCGGCAGGAGCGCAGGGCTTGATTTTGAGCATTTCCATAACCTGGTCAAAGCGTTCCAGTGCTGTTTTTACCTTTGGCAGACCAACGTATGGCGTGCAATGGAAAATGCTTTCGTGTACCTGCTCCGGCGTTGCACCTGCTCTGAGAGCGCCTTCGACGTGGGCAGGAATATCCTCCGGTGTGTTGTTGGCAGTGAGAACAACGAGCGTCAGCAGCTCCTGTTTGGCGGTACTGAGCTTAATCTGCTTATTGATATCGTGATAGATAAACTTTTTGCTGATAGCGGAAAGCTCCGGTTCGTTTTTAATATCAGTAGGATCATTTTTGGTGAACAAGCTTTGAGCAGCAGTATTTGCTGCTGTTTCACGTGTTTTTGCCATAGCGGTGGTGCCTCCTAAAAGTAAAGTGCATGAAAGAAATGCAGTGAGTATAATTTTTGAGATGTCTTTCATTGGTGATTCTCATTTCAGTAAATTAGTGTTGAGCGACTTGTCTGTCTGTAAGGGAAGATATCACTGAAGGTGACAGCGGGTTTATTTCAGCTTATTATATTCCTCTGCATCCACAGGCTCGCACCATTCGCTTTTGGTGTTTTCGCCCGGAACCTCGATGGCGAGGTGCGCAAACCAGCTGGTGGGGGCGGCACCGTGCCAATGCTTAACTCCGGCGGGGATTTTGACTACATCACCGGCATGCAGCTCACGGGCAGGCTTGCCCCATTCCTGGTAGTAGCCACGACCGCCGGTGACAAGCAGAATCTGCCCGCCGCCTTTATCGGCGTGGTGGATGTGCCAATTGTTGCGGCAGCCTGGCTCGAAAGTTACGTTGCCGATGACAACCTGGTCGAGAGAAAGCATGTTAAGATAGCTTTGGCCTACGAAATATTTTGCATAAGCATCGTTTTTAGGGCCTGTTGGGAATATGGTGAAAAATTTTTCTTCTGTCATTGTTATCGCTCCTTTAAAAATTAGAATTGCAAGCTGTCAAGCCAGCTTTTGATTTGACCTTGGGCGTTCTTGGAGCTGCTGCCAGAGAGAACAAGATCTTGGGTGAATTTGGCATTAGGTGTCAGCTTCTGCAAATCGCTTAGGCAGCGCTGTTCGCCACTGCCGCCGTGGGTGAAGAAGGGAGCAACGGTTTTGCCGTCCAATTTATAGGTTTCTACGAAGGTGGCAACAGGCATGGGGAAGCTGCCCCACCAGTTGGGATAACCAAGGAAAACAACGTCGTATTTGTCGAAATCAGCAATTTTTGTGCTGATGGCAGGACGGGCGTTGGCTGCCTGTTCTGCTTTGGCTTTGGCGACGGTGACGCTATAGGTTTCGGAGTACGGAGTTGCGGGCACGATTTCTACGATGTCGCCGCCGACCTGTTTATGGATTTCTTCAGCAACAGCTTTGGTGTTGCCGCTCCAGGAAAAATAGGCTACTAAGATTTTTTTACCATTATTCATGTTTTGTGATGCTCCTTCACTAGTGGATTGTTTTACTTTAGGCGCAGGTGCGTCTGCTTTAGCAGCGTTGAACGAACCGCAGCCCATAGTTAATGCTGCAAGGCTCAGAAGGCTAACGCCTGCGAGTTTTAAAAAGTCGCGTCTGTTCATATTGAATCCTCCTTGTATGATTGATGTTTATATTTAGCTAAGATAGCAAGAAAAGCCATAACGCCCACGCTCCCCACGCAGCTTCCACCGCAGCTGCCGCACACGCCTGTGCAATAGGGCAGCGTCTGTGCCGTGACGGGCGCAATGCCGGCGAAAAGCTGTGGCATAGCCTTCGTAACAGCCTGGGGCAGGAGGATGCTGGCAGCAGCACCGCCGCCGAGAACGAGCTGAGATAATTTGTTGTCATGAAGTGCTTTATCAGTTGTGCTCATCTTACTCTTTCTCCTTCGCCAGATTGCTTTGATAGCAGATAGCTTGTTTCGGACAGACGTGCGCGCACTTGCCGCAGATGATGCAAAGTCGTCTGTCAATCGTTGCTTGGCGTTCGTGCATGGTTATCGCACGCATGGGGCAGTTTTGCGCGCATTTGGTGCAGCCGATGCAGGCGTTTTTGCGCACCTGAATGGCGAAAGCACCGGGAACAAAACGTCAAAAAATGTGAAACAAGGAATTATATGTGCCAACAGGACAGATAAACAGGCAATATCCGCGTCCACCTTTGGTGAAAAGCCCTAAGAAGACATTCGCTAAAAAGAACGTGGCGATGAGCGAGGAGAGCGTGTTTAAGAAATATTCTGTGAGAAACAAGTTGATAAAAATCTCGAAAGAATAATAATTGCAATAGGTGCAGGGAATGCCAAAGCCCAGCCAGATGGAAAAAAGAAAACCGATGAGAAAACCATAACGTAGCGGCAGCACGGGCACGAGCTTTACCCAGTCTATTTTATATTTGTCAGGCAGCAGGCTGCCAAGCAGTTCACTGAAGGCACCGGTAGGGCAAAGCTTGCCGCAAAAGAGCGGACCGAACCACAGCGAGGTTACGGCGAGTAGCAGGCAAAAGATTAGTGAAATCGTGCTTGTCGCAAGCCATTCGCCTGTGACGATGTTCGCAAGCGGAATACGTGCACAGGGAACGTGAATCGAGTTGAAGCTTGTGTCGGTGATGAAAGTACTTGCTATTTGGTTGAAGAACATGAACGGCTCGTAGAAAAGTATGAAGCCGACGATATAACCGACAGTGCGTTTGAGATTGTAAGTTAGGTTTTGCATAGCGTTTCCTTCGTTTTTAGTTTATGACTTGGAGATAACTCCAAGTCAAGTAAATTATAGCTTGCGATTGTTGCTATCGGTCAAGAGTTTTTTATAAGCTGTGACCTAAATCATAGGCAGCCTGCGGATAGGTGGTTTTCAAAATATCCTTGCGGGTTTTGCAGTTAGTGGCGAGCAAAGTGCCACGGCTCTGCCAGCGCATATAGCCTGAGAGTGTGGCAGTCCATAGCCCAGGGAACGTCGCTGCCTGCTGCTGCGAGCAGAACGCTCTGCTTGCCGCTGATACGTCCTGTGCGTGCGTAAAATCTATCAATGCAGGTCTTGAGTTGCGCGCTGACGTGCCAATAATAAACGGGCGTGATGAGCGCGATTAAATCAGCATTAACGAGGCGCATAATCAAATCATTTTCAATGTCCTCCTTCTGCACGCAGAGCCCGTTCATGCCGCAGGCATCGCAGACCAGGCAGCCATGAATATTATGAAACGCTGCGTCGAAGCGAAAGACGCTGTGTCCCTTGGCTTCTGTGCCTTTGATAAATTGTTCTGCTAGCACGCTGGTCATGCCGTTTCTATGCGGACTGCTCGTAATGACAACGATGCGCTGTTTGCCGTTTGGTGTTGGCTGCTGTGCTGCTTCAGCGGCAGGCACATTCGCTTCAGGCGTATTTTTGTTAGACAGAAAGTTGATAGCTGCGCCGCTGGCAAGCATGGTGCCGAAGCCTGCGACAGCGAGCCTGATAAAATCATGTCTGTTCATAAGTTTTCCTCATCAAAAAATAACAATCAAAAAGGCAGATAACAAATTGCTATCTGCCTAAAATTATAATGATTCTTATTTACATGTCTAATACTTATCTTGTAAAGCTATTCTATGCTTAAAAAGCATTTTGCAAAATCAATGAATTTTTGCAGAGTATGGCTCTGCTGCCTGTCGCGTCGCCATACAAGCAGAATATCGCCGCTTAGTGCCGGCTGCAAAGGACGGAATACAAAGCGGTTTTCATTCATTAGCGGCGGCCTGATGGTTATAGCGTAATAGTTATTCTGTTCTACGAGTACGGCTGTATTGGCAAGCAGGTTACAGTTGCCAACAAAGTGTATTTTGGCAATATCGCCGCTGAGCCAATTGAAGATTTCACTGCGTACTTGCAGGCGTACAGGTAAAATAACAGGCAGGCCGCAAAGCTCACAGGCTTTAATGGCTTTTCTTGTTGCCAGAGGAGCATCCTTGCGCATGAGAATACCCCAAATTTCCTTTTTCTGTAAATGAATATAGTCATAATTTGTTGTATCGACAGGTGCCTGCAGGATAGCGATATCGATAAGCCCTTTTTCCATTTTTTCCAGCAGAGTATCTGCCGTAGCTGTAAAAAGGTCAAAGGTTACAGCCGGATATTGCCTTTGAAAAGCTCCGATAAGCTGTGCCAGTGTTTGTGTAGCATAGTACTCACCTGCGCCGAAGGCAATGCTTCCGCTGAGGTTTTGCTCCTGGTCTTGGATGTCGAGCGTAGTTTTTTCTACCATGTCTAAAATTTCCTGTGCGCGCTGTACGAGAAACTGCCCGGAGGGTGTGAGCGCGAATTTATGTTGGCTGCGGTCAAATAGCTTAGTTCCTAAATCTTCTTCAAGCTGCATGAGCTGACGGCTGAGCGTGGGCTGAGTGATGTGCAGAACTTCAGCTGCTTTGGTGATATTTTTTTCGTGTGCGACAGTCAGAAAATAGTTGAGAATACGAAAGTTCATAGCGACGGCTCCTTTCTATCGATATGCTTGTAATTTTTGGCATTATTATAACGCAGCCTTGCTGATTATGCAAAAAAAGCATGTAACGGTAATTATTATAGGTATTGGACGCATATTTAGGCTGTTAGTATAATTATCGGTGAAGGGTAAATCCTGTTTTACATAATGATGTCTGCAAGGAGGTTTACTATGAAAAAATTATTGGCTTCTGAGGCTGGGACAAAACCACCCTCTCAAACTAAAGAAGGACTGGAATTTGAGTTTTTTCTCAAATTCCAGTCCTTTTACTTCGCGTAAAA
>OLNX01002727.1_pt1 | contig 12764 bp, 9 predicted proteins | sample 1672611 | NCBI WGS metagenome assembly OLNX01 (sample SAMEA3136705, study PRJEB25190) | human gut metagenome
TCCGGCAGATCGAGGAAACGGTCATCCACCGCTCCGGCGCGCTGGCAATCTGTTCGCTGCTGATTTTGGCTGCGCTGTGCTGCTTCGGCGCGGGCGTAGCGACCGCGCGCTCCTCCAGAGCCGAGACGCACACGCTCGACTACACCTTCCCCACCGACAGCAAAAGCGCCGACACCGTGCGCGACACGCTGGCCGCGCACGGGCTCGACAGCGCTTTTTCCGACATCTTTGAGATGCGCATCGGCCGCGTGCGCACGAGCACGGACTACCAGAACACCGTGGAATTCCCCGCCTTGCAGCGCACCATCGATGCCATGCCCGTCTCCGACGAGCGGCAGCAGCTGCAATACATGCTGGAGGCCGTGGGCTACCCGCACCTCATCGCGCTCAGCGGCTACAACCGTCTGCTGGCCGCGGCCGGTCTGCCGGAGCTGACGCTTGCGGACGATGAGGCCGCAGTTTACTGCGACAGTGAGGTCTCCCTGGCCAGCCACACGGCGCTGATCAACCGCCTGATCGCGGAGGGCTCGGCCATCACGATCGACGGCGCGCCGTTCACGCTCCACGGGCAGGTGCAGTCGGTGAGCGTCGTCACCGACCGGTCGATCACGATGTCATTCGCGCTCATCGTGCCGGACGCAGTGTTCGATCACTACACGCAGGGCGACTATGACGTCTACCTCGACGGCGTGCTCGCCCCATCCATGACGGAGGGCAAGAGCCTCATGAACGCCATCGCGGACATGAACGCGCTGCTCGACCTGCTCGGCTTGAAATACGAAAGTTACCTGCAGAACCTCGGCCGTGAGCTGTTTTACATCGTCGCGGCAAGCTACCTGACCATTTATCTGGCGATCATCTTCCTCGTCGTGGCCAACACCGTCATCGGCGTGCAGTTTCTCATGGGCCAACAGCGGGCCGAGCGCCGCTACCGGACGCTCGTGCGCCTCGGCGCAGAGCACGACACGCTCTGCCGCGCAGCAAAGGCACAGATCAACTGGTACTTCGGCCTGCCGGTCGGCGTGGCGGCGGTCAGCAGCGCGTTTGGCGTGCGCGCTCTCTTTTCCGGCATCCTCTCTGCCAGCGCACAGAGCGGCATGACGGAAATGATGATCGCCGCCGGAGCTATGATTTTGCTGCTGTGTGTGGTAGAATGGATCTACATGGCGGCCGTCAAGCGCTCCAGCAGCAAATACCTGCTGACCCTGATGGCGCCGGAACGCGAAGAATAACGCAGAAAGGGGGCGGTGCGATGAAGCACATCGCCGTCGTAGAAGATGAGGCGCTCATGCGCGAGGAGCTTGCGGATATGCTGCGCCGCGCGGACTACGCCGTCACGGAGATCACGGACTTTTCCGACGTGACCGGGCAGCTGCTCGCGCTCGCCCCCGATCTGGTGCTGCTGGACCTGAATCTGCCGGAGGTGAGCGGATTTCAGATCTGCCGCGCTGTCAAGCGGCGCAGCGCCCTGCCGGTACTGGTGCTGACCTCACGCGACCAAATGCGCGACGAGGTGCACGCGCTCGAGCTCGGCGCGGACGAATACCTCACCAAGCCCTACCGCAAAGAGCGACTGCTGGCGCGCATCGGAAACGTCCTCAAGCGCTACGAGGGACGGCCGAACCTGCTCGAGGGGGCAGATTTCCTGCTCGACCGGCAGACCTACACGCTCTTCATCCACAATCAGTCCGTCGTCCTGCCGCCGAATCCGGGCAAGCTGCTTGAAGCGCTGCTGACGCACGGCGGGCAGACCGTCACAAAGGACGACCTGAGCCGCGCCCTCTGGGGCACGACGGAGTTCATCGATGAAAACGCGCTGCAGGTCAACCTCACGCGGCTGAAAAAGACGATGGCGTCCCTCGGCATGCGCCAGCAGCTCGTGTCCGTGCGTGGCGTCGGCTACCGGTTGGAGGTGCCGAATGAAGCATAACGGAAGCTATCTGCGGCAGTATCTACCGTGGCTGGGGCTGCTGCTGGGGGTAGACGCGCTCGCCGCACTGCTGCTCTGGCTGGCGGACGCGCGGGCCTTCGCCGCCATGGCGGCCGTGATCGTGCTGGCGACGGTGTTTCTGTTCGCCGGTGTGTGCGCTGTGCTCTGCGCGCGGGCAAAACGGCGGGAGCAAGCCTTCACGGCCTTTCTGGCCACACCGGACGCGGCACACGAACAGGCACTGTGCCGCCTACTCTCCCCCGCCGAATCACAAAGCGTTCACCTGCTCGGCGAAACGCTGCGTGCGCAGCAGCAGACCATCGCACAATTGCAAACGCAGATGGACGACTACGAGGATTACGTGGAGCTTTGGGCGCACGAAGTGAAAACGCCGCTGGCACTGCTGACGCTCGTGCTCGACAATCGGCGCGACACGCTGCCGGAGGCGGTCGGCTTCAAGCTCGACTACGCACGCAACCGGATGCAGGCGTTCATTGACCAGATGCTCTACTATGCGCGCCTGCGCGGCGCACGGCGCGACTATCGGTTCGAGCGCCTGACACTGCGCAGCTGCATCGACGAGGTGCTCGACGATTACCGCCCGCTGCTGGAGGAAAAGCACATTCGTATCGAACGGCAGCTTGCGGACGAGACCGTATTCACCGACCGGCGCGGGCTGTGTTTCCTGCTCGGACAACTCGTGAGCAACAGCGTGAAATACACGAGCGATGCGCCGGTACTCACGTTTTCGCTCACGTGCAGCACAGCCGAGACCGTCCTCACCGTCCGTGACAACGGGCCGGGCGTGCGCGCATGCGACCTGCCGTATGTGTTTGAAAAGGGCTTCACCGGTGACTCCGGTCACGAAAAGAGCAAGGCCACCGGCATGGGCCTCTACCTCGCACGCGAGATCGCAAAGGAGCTCGGGCTCACGCTCAGCGCCGCGTCCGACTGGGGCGCAGGGTTTGAAATTCGGGTCACATTCCCGGTCGTAGAAGAATGAATATTGAAGATCCGGCGCCGCTGTTCGCGGCGCCGGATTTTTTCTGCCATGCCTTGCCCCCTCGAGCTCCCCCGCTGCTCAGCCGCGGCACACTGCAGCCGCACACCTGCTACGCAAGATGCCCCGGCAGCCGAGGCTGCCGGGGCAAAGGGGGATGCGACATCTAACGGGTGGTACGTCAGACGATGTTATACTTCTTGAGCAGATCCACCACGACGTTGTTGACCAGCGGCTCCTTGACGAGGTCGAGCAGCGGCAGCACCGACGGGAGCAGGAACTCCAGCGGCTTCTTGCCGTCGAGCAGCTTGCTGGTGGCGTAGAGCAGGTCGCGGATATCATACACGCTGCCCCAGACCTCGGGCACGCCGCGGTCGACGTTGCAGAGCGTATAGACCGCTTCCATCGCGGTGCGGATGGAGTACTCGGTGGTGAACACGGTGTCGCGCGGGGTATCGGCGAACTGGCCGACGAACGCGAGGTTGACCGAACCGTCGGGCACGACCTTCGGGCGGTCGCCTTCGGCTCTGGGCTCAAAGAACGTGGTGACGTAAGGCATCATGCACGGCGTGGTGTTGCATTCGTTCGTGGCCAGATCCATGATCTGATCCTCGGGGATGCCGATGTGGTACAGCCACTCTGCTGCCAGCTCGATGCCGGTGCAGTCGCACATGTTCTTCTTGATGAAGTCGCCCTTGTCGTCCCAGCAGTTGAGGCCGTAGACCCAGATCAGGCAGTGATCCTTCGGCTGCTCCTGGAACTGACCCTGACGGTTGATGGTCCAGCTGATGAGCCAGCTCGAGTCGCGGCAGGTGACGATGCCGCCGGTGACGACCTTGCCGGAGAGCGGGTCGCGCTTGCAGATCTTCTGGATCGCATCGAGGATCTGCTTGTTGGCCGTGTCGACCGTCCAGGACTCCCAGCTGGTCTCCTTGATGTCCTTGAAGAACTTCTCGGGATGGCCGAACGCCGGATCCTGCGCGGCGAGCTTCTTCCACATCTCGACGGACGGGCCTTCGCCGTTCTTGACCTTCACGACCGGCGCGTGGGTGTTGTCGCCGTAAGCGGACGCGTCGCCCTGGCAGCCGTTGGTGCAGATGACGAGATCGTTCTCGGTCAGCTCGATGACCTTTTCCACACCGCCCTGGGTGTACTCGATCTTCTTGGCGACCTTCTTGTCCTCGGTGCAGTCGCAGACGATGTTCGTGACCGTGGTGTCGAAGAGCACCTTTCCGCCGTGGTCGGTGATGTATTTGCACATCGGGAGGATCATCGACTCATACTGGTTGTAGCGGGTGAAACGCAGCGCGCTCAGATCCGGCAGACCGTCGATGTGGTGGATGTAGCGCTGCAGGTAAAGCTTCATCTCAAGGGCGCTGTGCCACTTCTCGAACGCGAACATGGTCTGCCAGTAGGTCCAGAAGTTCGTGGCGTAGAACTCATCGTCAAACACGTCATCGATCTTCTTGTCCTCGAGGGACTTGTTGGTCGCCATGAACAGCTTGAGCAGCTGCGTGGCGGCGCCCGGCGTCAGGCCGTACTTGCGGTCGGTATGGGCGTCCTGGCCCTGCTTCTCGGTGACGCGGCACAGGGAGAAGTTCGGGTCTTCCTTGTTGAGGTAGTAGTACTCGGAGAAGATCGTCTCGCCCGGGTTCACGATCGACGGGATGGACTTGAACAGATCCCACATGCACTCGAAGTGGTTGTCCATCTCACGGCCGCCGCGCATGATGAAGCCCTTGGTCGCATCGTAGATGCCGTCGCAGGAGCCGCCGGCTACGGGCAGGTGCTCAAAGAGCGTGATGTGCTCACCGGGCATCTGCGCATCGCGGATCAAAAAGCAGGCCGCTGCCAGACCGGCCAGACCGGTGCCGACGACATAAGCCGACTTATTCTCGATGCCTTCAGGTTTTTTCGGCGTTGCAAACGCCTCATAGTTACCGCTGCTGTAATACATTCTGTGTACCTCCCATTCATGATGTGTTTTCCGTATTTTTTGTGCAGTCCGTCTGCACGACTTCTTCTGTTACTGTCACTAACACTTGCTTCGAAAAAAAAGAAGCTTTTCGCTTGACAATTATCAATATAGCGCATTTTGCCGTCTTTACTGCACCATTTGTTACACAAATGGCCGTAATTAAACATGACCGTGCGGTTTTGTTGAATGTCACAAGTTTGACGACTTTTCATTGTGCATTTTGACCGTTTTTTACCGCGCGTCCGATTTAAATGTGTCGTTTAGCACAAAAAAGAGGCTGCTCGGAAGCGAAATCACGCTTCCAAGCAGCCTTGCCATCTATGAAATCGGAGAAAAAACTGCCTATAAATTGGCCATACTCTCGAGTGCGGAGCGGTCGAGCACGTAGATCCTCCCGCGGCCGGTCTGCAGCAGCCCCATCTGGCGCATGCCCTCAAGCTCTCTGCTGATGACCTCTCTGGTCGTGCCGAGGTGGTGCGAGATCTCCTCGTGCGTGATGCGCGCGAAGCCGTCCTCGGGGTGTGCATCGGCTTTTTCAAGCACGACGCGCGCGATGCAGCTGCGCAGCGGGTGGAAGAAATAATACTCAATGTTATTGAGCACCTTCTGTACATTGCGCGCCGCAGTGCTGCGCAGAAACTGCTCCACGACCGGGGCCTCGGCACAAAGCGGACGCAGCGCAACGATGTTGATATAGGCAAACACGGCATCACTGCTCGCCTGCAGGATGGGCATCGTGTCGCCCGGCTCTGCGCTGTCGAGCGTGTTGAGCACGCAGCAGCCGCCGCTGACGACCGACAGCAGTGTAATCTCGCGGCCGGTATCCGTCGCGATAAACACACGCAGTCCGCCGGAGAGCACGAGGAAAAGTCCGTTTCGCTCCGGCATGGAAAACACCACATTGTCCCCCGCGCGGTATGAGCGGACGATGGTGTTCAGGCGCAGCATCTGCTGCTGGGAGCTTGTGAGCGCATCCCAAAACGGCAGACACGGCGTGAAATCGTAGGAACGCTTGGTTCTATTCTTCTCCGTACTACTCACCTCCGCGGTATTTGTCCATATGTTACTGCCACTAACACATCTGTGTAAAAAAAAGAAAACCAGATGATATTATCTTATCAAACCGGCGTGTCCGCTCTGTATCTTTTGTTACACATCTTGCGCTTTTTCAGTTTTGTTACACAACGCGGGTGTGCTCGGCTCATTTTTGATGTAGTTGACGAGCAGCTCGCCGGTGAATTGCACGACCGCGACCGGAGAGACGCCGAAGGACAGGTTCTCATAGATCGTCGTGCCGGTATATGCGTTGAGCAGGCACTGGTACACGGCATAGATGTTCACATCCGGCCGGATCGATCCGTCGGCCACGCCCTCGCGCAGCGCCTTGAGCGCCGGGACAGGAATCTCGCGGTCGTAATACTTCCAGAAGACATTGTTGACGTCGTTGCCCGTCCCCTTCTCCGAGTAGGCGGAGAACATCTCACGCGTGTAGTCATACCACTCCGGCCGGCGGTCATAAGTGCGAAAATAGATGTGCATGCAGACGACGAACTTTTCATATCCGTTCTTGCAGGACGCGGCCTCGCGGGCATACTGCGCCATGAAATCCGAGAAAAACGTCGCCAATGCATCGCGCCACGCGGCAAAGACAAGCGCGTCCTTGTTGCGGAAATAGCGATACAGCGACGTCGGTGTCAGGCCGGCGACCTCGGCGATGCGGCTGATGGGCGTCGCGGCGATGCCGTCGGCAATGAACAGCGACTGCGCCACATGGATGACCCGCTGGATGTTCTGTTCGCGTTGCTCGCTGCGTTTCATGGCTGCACCTCCCATGCAAAAAAGTTGCTTACAGTATGCCATGTTTCCCCGTCGTTTGCAACAGAAAATGATGCGTGCCCGCTGAAACCTGCCCCGGAAAGCGCAAAAAGAGCACTCTGCCGAGGCAGAGTGCTCTTCGTTTGGGTTGTTCTGTTTTGGCTGGTTGGTGCCGAATCAGGCAGCCTTCTTCGCCTTGGCCTGCGCTGCGAGCGCCTTGCCGCCCTCGATGACGAGGTCGATGGCAAGGATGACAAGCAGGATGGCCAGGATCGCGCGGATGTAGCACCAGGCAAGGCCGGTGCCGCCGGCGATGATGGCAGTGATCTGGGACTTGATGGTGAACACCAGAGACGTCAGCGTCACGAGGATCATGAAGATCATCGGGAAGTAGAACATCTTGTTGTTTCTGCCCATCTTGCCGAGCCATGCGGCGACGGCCAGCAGGCCGAGGCCGGCCAGGAGCTGGTTGGCAGCGCCGAACAGGGGCCAGATCTTTGCATAACCGGTCATGCCGAGGGCAATGCCGAGCACGACGGTGATCGCGGTGGAGACGTACGGATTGCAGAGAACCTTGCGCGCGCCGGTAACGGTCGCATCGCCGGCCTTCTCACCGGGCTTGAGCCAGAACTCCTGGAACATGTAGCGAGCCAGACGGGTCGCGGTGTCCAGAGAGGTCAGGCAGAACACGGACACGGCCAGGACCATCAGCGTGTAGGTGACGGACACAGCGCCGGAGCCGAAGATCTTGCCGAGCATCTGGGACAGGCCGGTCGCGAACACGACGGTCGGGGTGACGGTCGTACCAGCCTGGTAATCTTTCCAGATGTACGCAACAGCGCACAGGGAAACGATCGCGAGCACGCACTCAATGAGCATGCCGCCGTAGGCGATGGGCTGCGCGTCCTTCTCATTGTTGAGCTGCTTGGCCGTCGTGCCGGAACCAACGAGGGAGTGGAAGCCGGAGATGGCGCCGCAGGCAATGGTAACGAACAGAGCCGGGAACATATAGCCAAGGGAGCTGCCCGTCGGGGCGATGGTGTCTTTGAAGCCGGTGAACGCAGGCATATCCAGCGTCGGATGGCAGCCGATGACACCGATGATCGCGAGGATCATCATTGCGTACAGCAGGAACGAGCTGAGGTAGTCACGCGGCTGCAGCAGGATCCACACAGGCGTGACGGAAGCGACCAGAATGTAGATGCCGCAGATGATCATCCAGGTCTGGTAGCTCAGGTAGATCGGATGCCACTTGATGCCAAGCCACATCACCAAGGCAATGGCCACAACACCGATGACCGTGGACACGCCGATCGGCGCATTTCTGCGGTACACAAAGAAACCGAAGAAGATAGCCAGGACGATGAACAGCAGCGAGATGATCGCCGTCGTGGCGTTGGCCGCGGAAGCAGCCACATCCACGACCCCATCCACATAGGTGGCCTTGAACGTATTGGCAACGATGGACGCGAACGCGGCCACGACCAGGATCAGGGTCAGGTAAGAGAAGATGAGGAACAGGCGCTTGGCCTTCTTGCTGATGCTGGTCTCGACAACGGTGCCGATGGACTGGCCGTTATTGCGGACAGAGGCAAACAGCGCGCCGTAGTCATGCACACCGCCGAAGAAGATACCGCCGATGAGGACCCACAGCAGCACCGGGACCCAGCCGAAAACAGCGGCCTGAATAGGACCGTTGATCGGGCCGGCACCCGCGATGGAGGAGAAGTGGTGTCCCATCAGGACAGGGGCTTTTGCGGGGCAGTAGTCCATACCGTCTTCCAGCTCGTGAGCCGGGGTGGAACGGGACGGGTCGATACCCCACTGTTTGGACAGCCATCCGCCGTAGAACACATAGCCCAGGGCGAGAATGACAATACCAATAATCAGAATTACAGCAGCATTCATTGAATTAACTCCCTTCTTTCATATTCTTAAACAGTGTTGTCTTCAACAACTGTGCTGTACTGCGTCCGCTGCCGTTGGCAGCCGTTTTGCCGGTGCTCAGCTCCGCAACGCCGGTGTGGTAATCCATCCAGCCGTGGAAGGCGAGCTTGAAGCTCTTATAAATGCGTGTGCGGCGCAGGGCGCGCAGCGCATCCGGCTCACAGGTGTCACACAAAAAGATCGCCGTGATATAAGAGCACATATGGTTCGGACCCGGCTCGATCCGCTGCAGGCCGTCAACACGCGCCTGCTCACGGCACTGCTCGAAGATCTCCTTCGTGAGCACGGGCACCGAGAAAATGTAGACATATTCGTTGTTGTCGGCCTCCCAGAGCTTGGCGGCCTTGACCAGAACATATTTCTCAGAATGGATGTGCAGCCCGGCCTCTGCGACCAAATGGCCCTTCGGCTCTTCGTGGCGCACAACATCAAAATATCCCGAATAACTGTGGCACAGTTTGTCGAGCGCTTCTTCGCGGGTCATTCGCTGTCCTCCCCGTTCGATGCAGAATTTTCATAGTATGCTTTCATGCAGGTCATGAACAAACTAAGAACAAAGTGTAAACACATTGCTAAGATTATGATAGCGCGCACACCAGAATCTTTCAAGTGAAAAGAATGACAAATATCCGGTTTCTTTTTTGTCGACTTTTCATAAGCATTGCACAAAAACACCGAAAGATGTTATGTTATGTAAACCGTTTTCGTTCAAATCATACAAGTCTGGTGGGGAACGCAATCTCATGATTTTTCAGCAAAAACATTTGTGAGTCATGAAATTGACGAACTTTTCTTCTGTTTTGCTCACCATTATGTAAACCATGCACAAAACGTGAATTTCTGCTGTGTTAAGAGGCAGGAATTTCGTCGAAAAATGATTGACAGGCGGAATGATTCCTGATAAAATGAGGCGTCTCAATTGGAATGATCTTCAGAGTCTTTCCGAAGCAAGATGCGACCGCCGCCGTGCCCGCACGCCGGCCAAGGCCATACGGACAGCCGGGTCGAATGCCGCAAACCTCACGCATGTGCGGTGGCAACTTCTGTTGCCTTATTGATTGAGTTAAAAGCTCAAGTTTTATAAGTTGGTCACTTAAAACCAGGCTGCTTTCAGCATCCAAACTTGTGAAATGGTCAATAAGAGTAGTAAAAGTAATCTTTGCTATATAGACTCTCAAGACACGACATTCTGTTGGGAACGGTGTGCACGAGCCGGACGCGGCTGCGTGCCGACGTGCGCCAATCGGATTTGTCTCGCTCACAAGCGCCGCTGCTGACTTTGCAGCGGCGTTTTTTGTGCCTGAAGGGGGACATCAACCATGAAAAAAGTCATTGAGCTCCGGGGCGTCACCAAACAATTTGACGGCGAAACCGTTCTCGACAGCATCGACCTCGACATCTACGACAACGAATTCCTCACGCTGCTCGGCCCCTCCGGCTGCGGCAAGACCACGACCCTGCGCATGATCGGCGGCTTTGAAACGCCCGATCAGGGGGACATTCTCTTCCTCGGAGAGCGCATCAACGACATTCCGCCGCACAAGCGCAACATCAACACCGTCTTTCAGCGCTATGCCCTCTTCCCCCACCTGAACGTGTTTGAAAATGTCGCCTTCCCGCTGCGCGAGCAGAAGCTGCCGCGCGACGAGATCGAGCAGAAGGTCAACGAGATGCTTGCGCTCGTCAAGCTCACGGGCTTTGAGCGGCGCAACGTCACGCGTCTGTCCGGCGGCCAGCAGCAGCGCGTCGCCATCGCGCGTGCACTCGTAAGCCGTCCGCGCGTGCTGCTGCTCGACGAGCCGCTCGCCGCGCTCGACCTGAAGCTGCGCAAGGACATGCAGCAGGAGCTCAAGAACATCCAGAAGGCCACCGGCATCACGTTCGTATTCGTCACGCACGATCAGGAGGAGGCGCTGAGCATGTCCGACACCATCGTCGTCATGTCGGAAGGGCGCATCCAGCAGATCGGCACGCCGATCGATATATATAATGAGCCGGAAAACGCTTTCGTGGCCGACTTCATCGGTGAGAGCAACATCGTCGACGGCATCATGCGCAAGGATTTCAGCGTCACGTTCTCGGGCCACACGTTCACGTGCGTGGACAAGGGCTTTGCCAAAAACGAGAATGTCGATGTCGTCATCCGTCCGGAGGATGTGGACATCGTGCCCATCGAGCAGGGCATGCTGCGCGGCACGGTCACGTCCATCACGTTCATGGGCGTGCACTATGAGATCATCATCGACATCAACGGCTTCAAGTGGATGATCCAGACGACGGACTATGTTGACGAGGGCGCAGAGGTCGGCCTTTATATCGAGCCCGACGCCATCCACATCATGAAAAAGTCCGAGTATTCGGGTATGTACGGCGACTACTCCTCGTTCAGCAACGAGCTGGACGAGCTCTCGGACGCAGAAAGTGAGCCGGACGAATGAGCAGCCGCATCCGCACCGAAAACCGCCGCGCCTCGCTGGCGCAGCGTCTGGCGCTCGCACCGTATTCTGTGTGGGCGGTCATCTTTGTGGCCGTGCCGCTCGTATTCGTGGCCTACTATGCGTTCACGGATGAGAGCTTCCGGTTCACGACCGAAAACCTGACGAAATTCTTCACCGCCGTGAGCACGATCACCGACGACAGCGGCGCCACGCGCGAGGTACACACCTACCTGCTCATCTTCTGGCGCTCGGTGAAGCTGGCTGTCATCTCCACGGCCGTCTGCCTGCTCATGGGCTACCCCATCGCATATATCATCGCCCGCGCCGCCCCGCGCACGCAAAAGACGATCATCACGCTCATCATGATCCCGATGTGGATGAACTTCCTCATCCGCACCTACGCGTGGATGACCATCCTGCAGGACACGGGCCTGCTCAACGCGCTCTTTTCCGCGCTGCATCTCGGGCAGGCGCACATCATCGGCACGGAGGCCGCCGTCGTCATCGGTATGGTCTACGACTACTTCCCGTATATGATCCTGCCGATCTACTCGGTCATGGCCAAGATGGACACACGCCTGATCGAGGCCGCGCGCGACCTCGGCTGCAACAGTCTCGGCGTGCTGCGCCGGGTCATCTTCCCGCTGAGCCTGCCGGGCGTCGTGTCCGGCATCACGATGGTGCTCATCCCGTCGATCAGCACCTTTTATATCTCGCAGAAGCTCGGCAACGGCAAGTTCTTCCTCATCGGCGACGCCATTGAGGGGCAGTACGTGGCCAACAACCTGCACTTTGCCGCCGCCATCGCCTTCATCCTCATGCTGATCCTGCTGGCGGCCATGGCGCTGATGAAACGCGGCACGAACCGCCATGTCTACGGAGGTGTGTGATATGAAACGAGCTGCAAAAATCTACACCGCCCTCATCTTCGTGTTTCTGTTCGCGCCGATCGTGATCCTGCTGGTGTTCTCATTCAACGACGCAAAGAGCCTGTCGGTCTTTTCCGGCTTCTCATTGAAATGGTATCACGAGCTGTTCCGGGATGCCGAAACGCTCAACGCGCTCAAAAACACGCTCATCCTCGCCGTGATCGCATCGATCGTCTCGACCGTGATGGGCACGGCCGCCGCCGTGGGCATGAATAAGCTCCGCAGCAAATATCTGCGCGCCGCGCTCGACACCGCGACCGACATCCCCATGATGAATCCGGATATCATTACCGGCATCTCGCTCATGCTCATGTTCGTGTTCTTCGGACGGCTGCTCGGCGCGACCACGAGTCTCGGCTTCTGGTCAATGCTCGCGGCGCACATCACGTTCTGTCTGCCGTATGTCATCATGCAGGTGCTGCCGAAGCTGCAGCAGATGGACCGCGCGCTGCCTGAGGCCGCAATGGACCTCGGCTGCACGCCGGCGCGCGCTTTCTTCCGTGTGGAGGTGCCGGAGATCCTGCCCGGCATCATCACTGGCATGATCATGGCCTTCACGCTCTCGCTCGACGACTTCGTCATCAGCTACTTCACGCAGGGCAGCGGCTTCCAGACGCTCCCGATCCGCATCTACAACATGACGAAAAAGACCGTCACGCCGAAGATGTACGCACTGGCGACGATCATCTTCTTCGTCATTCTTGCGCTGCTGCTGCTGACCAACCTC
>OLNX01002732.1_pt1 | contig 12751 bp, 10 predicted proteins | sample 1672611 | NCBI WGS metagenome assembly OLNX01 (sample SAMEA3136705, study PRJEB25190) | human gut metagenome
GACACCCGTTCTGCCTGTGCCGTAAGTAGAGAATCCGATTCAAAAAAGACTGGGGAAAAGGCCGTCGGCCTTTTCCCCGCTTTTATATGCATCTTACCGCCCCATCAGCCGCCGGCGTCCGTCATCAAGGAATTGTCCCAGATCGTGCATGTTTTCCAGCGCACGTCCACAGCCCATCACCACGTTGGTCTGCGGGTCCTCGGCGCAGGAGCAGGGCACCTTGAGCGCGTCGGCAATGGCCTCGCACAGCCCGAACATCTCCGCGCCGCCGCCGGAGAGCAGGATTCCGTATTCAAAGATATCGGCCGCCAGCTCCGCCGGGGTGTGCTCCAGCACGCCGTGAATGCTTTCGATCAGCTGCTGGAGCGGCTCGTCTATGGCCTCTGTGATATCGTCGCTGGTGATGCGCATGGTCTTGGGCAGACCGGTAATCAGGTTGCGGCCGGTTACCTCCATATAGAGCTGCTCGGAGCGCGGAATGGCCGATCCGATGTTGATTTTGAGCTCCTCGGCGGTCCTTTCGCCGATAAGCAGGTTGTGCTTGCGCCGCAGGTGACGGATAATGGCATCGTCAAACCGGTCGCCGCCCGCTTTGGCACAGTCCGACACGATGACCTTGCCGAAGGAGAGCACCGCGATATCGGTCACGCCCGCGCTGATGTCCACAATCATGGTGCCGTAGGCCTCGTCCATGGGCAGACCTGCGCCCAGCGCCGCCGCCAGAGAACGGTTGAGCAGCTGCGTGCGCCGCATGCCTGCGTCAAACATGGTAGAAATCAGCGAGCGCTTTTCCATCTCGTTGATGGCGGTGGGCAAAGCCAGAATGGCGCGCGGGCGGGCAAACATATGCTTGCCGATGGCCTTGAGGACAAAGCCCTTAAGCATGAAGCTGACCAGCTCGTAATCGGAGATGGCACCCTCGCGCAGGGGGCGGATGGCCAGGATATTGCCTGGCGTGCGTCCGATCATACGCTTGGCTTCGTCACCAAAGGCAAGAATATCGCGGCTGTCGCGATCGATGGCCACCACGGTGGGCTCGCGCAGAATGATGCCCTTTCCCTTCATATAGATCAGGATTTGCGAAGTGCCCAGATCAATCCCGATGTCGCTGATGCTTGCCATTCGCTCAAACTCCTTTTCCATTTGCAATCAAGGGCACAACAAAGAAAGCGCGCACGCCCCTGACCTTTATCTATTCGCCAAGGAAAAGGCAAATCCTGCTTGCGTGGGAAAACCCGATCAGCGGTGAAGGTATTTCCGACGGGTGGCCTCTCCTCCGCGCAGGTGACGCACGGACTTGTTATAGCTTAACACACGGCGCACCTGGCGATACAGCGTTTGATTGATCTTGGGCAGGCGCTCGTCCATGTCCTTATGTACGGAAGATTTGCTGACCCCAAAATGACGCGCGGCCCCGCGCACGGTTGCGCCTGTGTCCGCGATATACTGCCCGATGCGGATGCAACGCTCCTGAATGCGATCATGCACCTTACGACCCCTCCAAACGTTTTGGAAAGGATATGCATCCCCCGAAGGCAACTTGCCTGTGGGAAACAGGCGGGCAGAGGGACGCAAAAAAGGACCAAGACGGTTTGTCGCGCTTTTGAGACTGCCAACAAAGGGCTGATTCCAGGAAAAAGCAGCCCCTAAAAACACGGGCAAAGGGAAAAAAGAAAGAACGAAACGCCTTTTCCATGCGTTTCGTGTCTTGAATGGCGGCGGTACGGAAGGACTGCTTCATACATGTTGCGGTTACCTAGCATTAAAGCATAGAGCAGGACGTGTGATGCTATGGTTTCCGCGAAAATTCGTTCCATGGTGTCCTTGCGACAGGCGTAGGTGCGTTTTCTCCGGTAGACTACCACCGCCTAAAGCCCTGTAAGTCGATTTGGTGACAGGCAGGAGCGTTGGGGGTATCATGCGTAAAGCTTCATTATTGTTATGCGGCTTTTCCAGCCTCTCTTCACTGGCTTTTATGAATAGAGGCATGCACAAAGCTGACTATTAAGTATACTTTTTTTGAAAAACAGCGGATTTCAACTTTTCATCATAAAGGCGATGTGCTATGATGTAAATACTCATTTTTCATTAAGAGGTGTCATTTTCAGAAAGGGGCAGCCATGCAAGGTCTGGTGTTTGATATAGAAGAATTTGCCCTTTATGATGGACCGGGAATTCGAAGTGTGGTTTTTCTCAAAGGATGCCCTCTGCGTTGTCAGTGGTGTCATAATCCCGAAGGACTTTCCTTTGAGCCTCAACAGGTACGTACCCTTTCTCTATGCAAGCATTGCGGCCAGTGCAAATGCACACATCCCTGCACTTCGTGCGGCGCATGCGTGCTACGCTGTCCGGCCGGATGCCTTCGAATTGCAGGGACCTATATGACGGCTGAAGAGGTCGCCCAGCGAATCAGCCGGCATGCCGCGTTGCTCTCAGCCAACGGTGGGGGAATAACCTTTTCAGGCGGGGAAGCGCTTAGTCAGGCCAAATTTGTCTTGGCTGTGCGCAAACTGCTGCCAGGTATGCATGCCTGTATCGAAACAAGCGGTTATGCTCCGGCTGAAAGCTATCAGCAAGTAGCCCGGCAAATGGATCTGGTGATTCAGGATATCAAATTGTTGGACCCGGCCGCTCACAGGTATTATACCGGCGTTGACAATGCCATGATTCTGCATAATGTTCGCTGGCTCGTGCATAGCGGCATTCCTTTTCGCATTCGTGTTCCGCTCATTCCTACGGTTAACGACAATCCGGCTATGATGGAGGGAATCGTACACCTGTTGGAGGGGGCGCATGCGCTGGAAAAAGTGGAGCTCCTTCCCTACAATACGGCTGCAGGGGCAAAATACGCTGGATTATCCATGGACTATCAACCGCAGTTCCCTGTCAGTCGTAAACCCAATATTCCCATAGAACCCTTTAAGGAGGCAGGTATTCCATGCGACATTCTTTGACAAAAGAACGATATGCGGCGTTGGCGGCGCAAATCCAGCGACACGAAGATGCATTGGATATACGGGCGGCACGGAGACTGAAGCTGCTTTTGGAAGAGGAGGAGATTGTGCATCTTCCCGGTGAAACGATTTATGGCTGGCGGACCGTTTCCGACTTTCCGGATATCTATCTGCCAGGTGAAAAGGAAGAACTGCATGCGTCTCATTTCATCCATGAGCAGGGACGGGTATGTAACCTTTCCAGTGACTGGGCGGGCGTGTTGCAGGGTGGGCTGCTGCGACGCCGTGGAACCGGTGAAGCCAGGGACATAACCATTGATGCGGTGATTGCCTATGCAGACCGGTATGAAGATACGGAGCTTTCTGAGGCTGTACGCTATGGAGCCAAGGATATGAAAACGGCGCTAAACATGTTTCGTATCCTGCATATGTGCCTGTGGGCCAGCAACGTTTACCATAATACCATTGGCCGTTTTGACCAGTATATGTATCCTTTTTATGAGGCGGATATACAGTCAGGAAGGCTGACCGAACAAACGGCGCTGCAACTTTTGCAGGAGTTTTTCTTGTCTTTCAACCGGGATAGCGACATGTATACCGGCATGCAGCAGGGTGACAACGGCCAGAGCCTGATGCTGGGCGGGTGTGATCGTGAAGGGCGGTGTGCAGTCAATGATCTGACCTATCTTTGCATTACCGCAAGCCTTAACAACCGCCGTATTGATCCCAAGATCAATCTAAGGGTAGATAAACACACCCCTCTTTCCCTGTATCGGCGCTGTACAGAATTGACCCGGCAGGGGCTGGGTTTCCCGCAATACTCGAATGACGATGTTGTCATCCCTGCTCTGACCCGGCTGGGATATCAGCTTGAGGATGCCCGGGATTATACGGTGGCTGCCTGCTGGGAATTTATCATTCCGGGCGTGGGAATGGATATTCCCAATATCGGAGCGGTTTGCCTGGCAACGGTTGTGCATGATGTCATTGAGAAAAAGCTGGCGCAGTGCTGTGCTTTTGACGAACTTATGGAGGCGGTTGGTCAGGAACTGGTCGATAGGGCGGATAAGCTGGAAGCCAGCCTGCGGCCGATCTTTATAGAACCGGCGCCTTATCAGTCCGTGCTGATGAGCGATTGGTCGCACGATATAAGTGAAGGTGCAAAGTACAATAATTACGGCATACATGGAACGGGCTTCGCTACGGCGGTAGACCAACTGTGCGCAGTGCGCTGGCTGATTTTTGAAAAAAAACTGCGTACTCCGCAGCAGCTTCTCTCTGCACTGCAAAACAACTTTGAAAATGAAGTGGAATTGAAAAATCTGCTTTTGACCCGTGCGCCGAAACTGGGGCGCGATGCGTCGTGCGAACCGGTTGCGGATGCGCTGCTGGAAGCCTTTGCACACTCATGGTCGCATCGTACGAACGAGCGGGGCGGGTGCTTTAGACCCGGAACTGGGAGCGCCATGTATTACTGGTGGCACGGAAGGGAACTTGGCGCAACCTGCGATGGCCGCAGCGCGGGTCAAATGCTCAGCGCCAATTTTTCACCGACCTTGCAGCTGCGGGACGCCGGGCCGCTGTCTGTCATTTCCGCCATGACACGGCCTGGCCTGCTCAAGGTGTGCAATGGCGGTCCTCTCACACTGGAGCTGGATGACACGGTATTCAAAAATGCAGAGGGCATGGAGAAGGTGGCCATGCTTGTGCGATCCTTTATCCAGATGGGTGGACATCAGATGCAGCTCAACGCTGTAAACCGCGAAACGCTTCTTGATGCCCAGAAGAATCCCCAGGACCATCAGGATCTGATTGTGCGCGTATGGGGATGGAGCGGTCACTTTGTTCAGCTGGACAAGGGCTATCAAGACCAGATTATTCAGCGTACCAGCTATCGGGAGGCATAGTTTATGATAAAAGTGCCCTATCTTTTGCAAGCGCCTGTAAAGGGAGTAAAATTGCTGGACGGACGCTTTCTGCGCGCATTCAACAATAATATCGCTTTTTTGAAACGCTTTGATATTGACCGGATGCTTTATTGGTTCCGCGTAAACGCCGGCGTGCCAGCCCCTGGCGCCCCTTATGCCGCCGGAGATGGACATTTTGAAAACAATCTGCACGGACAAACTGTGGGCGAATTTTTGATGGGCGCTGGTACAAGCCTGCTATGGCAAGAGGATCTGCAGCTACGCTCAACCGTCCGCGCCCTTCTGAATGAACTTAAGACGTATCAGCAGGATGATGGTTACCTGGTACCGGTTGATCGAAAAACGTTTCAAACAAAGGAATATCCCAATTACACGCGTGCCTGGCTGACATTTGGCCTGCTGGATGCCGGCTACGCCGGAGAAGAAATGGGATTTCATCTGGCACGGAGAATGGGCGATCACTTTAATCAATGTGAAGTGTTGCCCTATGTAAAGGATATGAACCTGGGTTTTCAGGGCATTCTGGCAAACACTCGACTATATGATTCCCCTGTAGGACGAGAAGAGGATATTCAAACAGCCATCCGTTATTATCAGGAGGATTGGTGGCTAAAACAGCTTATAGAGAGGAATCAGCGGGCCATTTACGATCATCCTGGAAACCATCCGCACTCGACATTGCTGACCACCCTGGAAGGATACTGTGATCTATATCGCTTTACCGGCAGAACGCTGTATCTGGATGCAGTCCGCGCTGCACTGAAAATGTATGAGGATAAATGGCAGCACGTGGGTGGTGGTATCAACATGTGCGAGAATGATACCTATTATCCCGGTTGCAACTGGCTCTCTCCGGAACATCATTATAACGAACTGTGCTCTACGAATTTCTGGGTGCTGCTCAATCAGCGTATGCACCGCCTGGAGCCCGACAATCCCCATTATGTGGATGAAATGGAAAACTCATTGTATAATGTGCTCCTGGCTGCGCAGGTGGGCGATATCGGCTATCACTATTTGAATTATCTACAGCGCACCAAGGACTGGCGCTATCTGGACCCCGCTACATGCTGCGCTGCCATGGGCACACGCCTTTGCGCCCTTCTTCCGCAGTTTCTCTACACCTACACGCAGGACATGGTCAGTTGTGATATCTATGCTTCCAGTGAGGCTTCCTTACCAAATGGCGTGCGCCTGCGCGTGGAGACGGATATGCCTGACGGCGGTCGGGTATGTGTTCACATCCTTGAAGCACAGCGTCCTTTCTGTCTGCGGCTGCGCATTCCACGCTGGGCGGGAGAGGGCAGTTCACGATACGAGATTTACCAGCAAGTGCGTGCCGGAGCAAAGTTTACGCTTGATTTTGCTATGCCGCTGCAGATGCACCGCTATTCAGGCGGCGAAGAGATCCCTGGAAAAACACGCTGGGCGCTGACACGCGGGCCGCTGCTGTATGGTGCTTTGGGGGCTCCGAATCCGCTGACGCTGCATTTTGACGTGGAACAACCCCAGGACTGGTTGACGCCGCTCCCAGGTCCCAAGAACTGTCTGCGCCTGCGTGGCGATGACGCCCACTCCTATATGGCTTACCTGGATATCCATGATGAGCCGTTTGATGTTTATCCCATCGTGGAAGCTTCTGGTGGAAAGGAAGAGGCTTTGTACTGACAAAAAATGCGATTTTCCATTGTATACTCTATTTAAAATTCATCCATAGCATTTTATGGCTCGCGCTGGTTTTTGGCCGCTTGACGAAGCTGGGTTGGAGAGAGATGATAGCGCTTCGTAAATAGACGGCTGAAATACAGCGCATTTTCATAGCCACAAGCCATGGCAACATCTTTCACGGGCATATCGCTGCCCGATAAAAGTTCGCGGGCAAGCCGCATACGCAAAGAAATCAAATAGGCGTATGGTGAGACGCCCGTGTGTTCTTTGAATACGTGACAAAACCGGTCAGGAGTCATGCCGCAGCGGTCCGCATACTCCTGAAGGTTCTGAACCTCCTGATAATGACAGTGCATATGCGCTACGGCATCCCGGATCATCTTCTCCGTTTTGCTTGGCTCTTTCTTGAGAATTTCTCTTCGGTAGCGCCCTATTAAAATCAGTACCTGAGCCAACAGAGCGGCGCAGTTTTCTTCAAAATAGGGAAGACACAGCTGATGCTCGTTGAGAATTTGTCTCATTATTTTTTCAACGTCCCGTCTTTCGCCGATATCAAACACGGACAATCCATCCAGATCACATTGCTTTAACAGGTTTTCGACGTTGTATCCGGAAAAATGAACCCAATGAAAGATTACGGGAGAATTGGGAAGATAAGAATAGAATTGGGGCTCTCCCGGATGGTAAATCACCACGCCGCCCGCCTTAACATTCTGCCATTTTCCATCCAGCATATGGTGCGATTCGCCATACTGCACGTACGGCAGTTGATAATCCAGCCTTCCTGCTGGCCGATTTATACGCAGTTCATCATTTAAGGTAAAGGTGCCGCCCATGGTGGTATTGCGTCCGGAACTATTTACAACGAGCGTTTTATCCGTAACGCAGAAGTTAGTGACATCGTGGTCATTTCCCCAAATATCTAAAATCATGTATAATGGCCTCCGATTCGTGTGTCTCAATCATAATATTTTTATGCTCCGCAGTCAACCTGACTGACAAGATTGTGCATACGTTAATGCAACAAAGAAATGGCAAAGCGCACTTCAACCGGGCCGTGCTGGAAGGGATCGCCTATTCCATGAAGGATTGCTATGAACTGTTGAAAAATCTGGGGATTGCACCCAAAGAAGCTGCGCTCATCGGAGGAGGAGCAAAAAGCGTTCTCTGGCGACAGATTCTCAGCGACATGCTGGGTATAGCGTTCAAAACTGTTGACAATGCGGATAGCTCACTGGGCAGCGCTATGCTGGCTGGTGTGGCAACGAGGGTCTTTGCCAGCCATCAGGAGGCCGCGGCAAAATGCATCCGAATCAGGGACGAGGTATTGCCTGATCCACAAGGCGTTGCTTTCTATGAGAAGCAATTCAAGCGCTATAAAGAAATACAAGCGGCGCTTGCGCCAATCTATCATCAGCTATGAAGATCCTCTGTCTCATCAAACAGGTGCCGGATTCACTTGAAGTCCATATGAACAGCGGCCTGACGCTGGAAAGAGACTTTGTGGCACATGTGCTGAACAAGGCTGATGAATCTGCCGTCGAGTTAGCGTTGCAGATGAAGGATGCCTATGGCGCTACGGTGACGGCCATGACAATGGGACCTTTGAACGCAGAAAATATCTTGCGAGAGCTTTTGTCACGCGGGGTAGATCATGCGCTGCTGCTTACCTCTCCTCAATTTGCAGGAGCGGACACTCTGGCCACAGCACGGACACTGGCAGCTGCGGCTCGCCAAACCGGCCCCTTCGACCTGCTGATTTTTGGACGTCGATCCGCTGATGGTGAAACGGGACAAGTGGGACCCATGACTTGCGCACTTCTGGGGATACCTTGCGTTGCCAATGTGCTCTCTGCAAAGCTGATGGACAGAACTGTCTGCGCAGAGCAGCTCACCGAAGAGGGGATTTCTCATTGGGAAGCACAGCTGCCGGCCGCACTGACCCTGTGCGAATGGAGCTATCCTCTGCGCCTGCCGGCTCTCCTGGGACTGAAAACAGCCCGAAGTGCAGAAATTCCGCATTTGCGGCCTGAAGACATTGGCCTGGTGCCGGATTTGTGCGGATTGAAGGGTTCGCCCACACGAGTGGTTTCCATCCGGGCCCATTCGGCGGGTGCCCGGCCGACGCAGTGGATTACGGCCAAGGAGGCTGCCCAGATCATCATGCAGATGGGGGTGAAGCCGTGATAACAGTAGTCTATTTTGAGGCAGATCACTTGCATGCATTAGAACTCATTGCTAAAGCCGTGACATTTTCCGAGAGCGTTTATGCATTGTGTGAAAATGGTGGCAGTTGCGTTCCGGCCTTGTCTGCGGGCGCTTCCAAGGCAGTGGTAATTGGTCTGATTGATGATGATTGTGCGCAGGGGGACCATATCGCATCGGTGATTGGACGTATGCATGCGGACAGTGTGCTGTTTCCTGCAACAATCCGGGGACGCTTTCTGTCGGCCTGGGTGGCCGCCCGGCTTCAAACCGGCCTAACTGCGGATTGTACCGGGCTGGACGTAACCACGGATGACCTGCTTTTGCAAATCCGCCCGGCATTTGGGGGGAATCTTACAGCAAGCATTCTTTGCCATTCCCGCAAACCGCAGATCGCCAGCGTTCGGCCAGGCATTTTTCCCATGCCGGAGCTGAGGTGGAGCGCATCCAGCGCGAAAGAACGGATCGATTATCTTGAACCAGAAGTTTTGGGCAGTTATCTAAAGCGAACCAGCTTTTCAAAACTGGAAAACACGGTTTGTCTGCAGGAAGCAAAAGTAGTTATCACGGGTGGAAAAGGCATAGGAAGCAAAAAAGGGTTTGACAAGCTGTTTCATTTGGCACATCTGCTGGGAGGCGTCGTAGGAGCCACGCGCGGTGCTGTAGATGCTGGCTACATTTCCTATGATCACCAGATAGGGCAAACCGGCGTGATTGTTCATCCGGACTTATATATTGGCATGGGCGTCTCAGGCTGTATTCAGCATACAACAGGAATGAACGGATCAAAAACCGTTATTGCAGTTAATCACGACAGGCGCGCAGCCCTGTTTGCTCAAGCAGACTTTGGTATTGTAAGTGACTGGGAAGAAGCGGCTGATATCCTTATAGATCTGTTGGAACGGACATAAAACAAAGGAGGGTTTATCATGAATTTCAAAAGGACGTATGTATCCCAAAATGGTTATACCCCTATCTGCAAAGCAGGCGAATCCACCCTTAAAGACCTCGAATTTGGGATAATTGAATTAGCTCCAGACCAAAAGCTGGATTTTGACACAGAGAACAAGGAAACAGCCTTTGTAATCCTTTTCGGGACCGTAGCCTTTTCCGCTAACGGAAGAGAATATGGCAAGGTCGGTGTACGCTCCAATGTGTTTGCCAGTCCTAAAGCAGAATGCTTCTATGCGCCTCGCAACTGCCATGTCCAGTTAACAAGCGTATATAACTGTAAAATTGCCGTGTGTGCGACTCCCATCGATGTGGATACGGAGCCGCAGGTGATTCACCAGAGCGATGTTCGCGTGGTGCGCCTGGGCGTTAAACCGTGGGAACGTGATACCAGCTTTATTATAGATGGAAATACCAACGCGAAAAAACTAACCATTGGCGAGGCATATGTCACTCCCGGCAACTGGGCAGGCTTTCCACCGCACAAGCATGATGTGGATAATATGCCTGCTGAATGCGTCGCGGAAGAAGTATACTATTTTCTTTTTGAGCCTTCTCAAGGATTTGGGGTGCAATGCGTGTATACTGCGGACGGCAGCATTGATGAAGCATATCGGGTTAAAAGTGATGACCTGGTTGAATTCCCCTTTGGATATCATACCACAGTCAGCGCGCCTGGTTACAATACCTATTTTCTGTGGCTAATGGCCGGCAGGCATCAGGGCTTCTGCCGTGTAAATGATCCCGAACATGCATGGGTAGCCGCAGTGGAAAACATGGTCAAACATATGCAGTAACAGTAGTGCAATGGTGAAATCTCAAGTTCATATTGTCACCGGAATTCCAAAGAAAGAATCAAGCGGCCTATATGCATTTGGCAACTGCCCATAGCTGGGCGCAAAGTCTCAACTGCTTGGTCATGATAGCAGGGGCCTTTATCCTGTCTTATCGAACAAAAAAGAGTTGCATTGCCAGATTGCTTGATCCCTGTTTCTTTTGGATATGGTTTAGGGGCTGTTTCCTCTCGGAAACAGCCCCCTATTGTTAGTTGATCCTCAGAAAACGATGCGGAGAATCAGGCCTTCTTCGCCTTGATGGCGGCATGAGCAGCAGCCAAGCGCGCGATCGGCACGCGGAAGGGCGAGCAGCTCACGTAGTTGAGGCCCACGTTGTGGCAGAACTCGATGGTGGAAGGATCGCCGCCGTGCTCGCCGCAGATACCCAGCTTGATGTCGGGGCGGGTCTCGCGGCCCAGCTTGGCAGCCATCTTCACCAGCTTGCCCACGCCGTCCTGATCCAGACGGGCGAAGGGATCGCTCTCGAAGATCTTGTTGTCATAGTAGGCGCCCAGGAACTTGCCGGCGTCGTCACGGCTGAAGCCGAAGGTCATCTGGGTGAGGTCGTTGGTGCCGAAGGAGAAGAACTCGGCGCACTCGGCGATCTCGTCGGCGGTGACGGCAGCACGCGGGATCTCGATCATGGTGCCCACATGGTATTCGAGGGTCATGCCCTGCTCCTCAAAGACCTTCTTGGCGGTCTCATCCACGATCGCCTTGACGAAGGCAAGCTCCTTCTTGGAGCCAACCAGCGGGATCATGATTTCGGGCACGATGTCGTAGCCGCATTCCTTCTTGACCTTGATGGCAGCCTGCAGCACGGCGCGGGTCTGCATCTCGGCGATTTCGGGATAGGTCACGGCCAGACGGCAGCCACGATGGCCCATCATGGGGTTGGACTCATGGAGGGCGTTGATCTTGTGGATGACTTCCTCGGTGGTGATGCCCAGGTTCTTGGCCAGCGCCTCGATCTCGTCGGTCATGTCCGTGTGGGGCACGAACTCATGCAGAGGCGGATCCAGGTAGCGGATGGTCATGGGACGGCCTTCCAGCGCCTTGTACATGGCCTCGAAGTCACCCTGCTGCATGGGCAGGATCTTGGCCAGCGCCTTTTCACGCTGTTCCTTGGTGTCGGAGAGGATCATCTCACGCATAGCCGCAATACGATCCGCTTCAAAGAACATATGCTCGGTACGGCACAGGCCGATGCCCTCGGCGCCGAAAGCCACAGCCTGCTTGGTATCGCGCGGGGTGTCGGCGTTGGTGCGCACCTTCAGGGTGCGAGCCGCGTCAGCCCAGCCCATGAAGCGGGCGAAGTCACCGGAAATGGCGGCCTCAACGGTCGCAATCTGGCCGTCGTAGACGTTGCCGGTAGAGCCGTCCAAGGAGATGAAATCGCCCTCGTGATAGACCTTGCCAGCCACGGTCAGGGTCTTGGCTTCTTCGTCGATCTTCAGCTCGCCGCAGCCCACGACCGCCGCGCGGCCCATGCCGCGGGCCACAACCGCCGCGTGGGAGGTCATGCCGCCAAAGACGGTCAGGATGCCCTGCGAGAAGTCCATGCCTTCGATGTCCTCAGGGGTGGTCTCGCGGCGCACAAGGATGACCTTTTCCTTGTTCTTGCCATGCTCGGCCGCCTCGTCGGCGGTGAAGTAGATGCCGCCGGTGGCAGCGCCGGGAGAGGCGGGCAGACCCTTGGCGATAACGGTCGCGGCCTTGAGGGCAGCGGTGTCAAAATTGGGATGCAGGAGGCTGTCAAGCTGCTTGGGTTCGACCTTCAAAACGGCCTCTTCCTCGCTCAGCACGCCTTCATCCACCAGATCGACAGCGATCTTGAGGGCGGCGGCAGCGGTGCGCTTGCCGTTACGGGTCTGGAGCATATAGAGCTTGCCGCGCTCAATGGTATACTCCATGTCCTGCATGTCGCGGTAGTGAGCTTCCAGCTTGCCCGCGATATCGATGAACTGCTGGTACACATCGGGCATCTGCTCCTGCAGATGGCTGATGGGTTCAGGGGTGCGGATGCCGGCCACGACGTCCTCGCCCTGGGCGTTAAGCAGGTATTCGCCGTAGAGCTTCTTCTCACCGGTAGAGGGGTTGCGGGTGAAAGCAACGCCGGTGCCGGAGGTCTCGCCCATGTTGCCAAAGACCATGGCCTGCACGTTGACGGCGGTGCCCCAGTCGCCGGGGATGTCGTTCATGCGGCGGT
>OLNX01002739.1_pt1 | contig 12712 bp, 7 predicted proteins | sample 1672611 | NCBI WGS metagenome assembly OLNX01 (sample SAMEA3136705, study PRJEB25190) | human gut metagenome
GCCAGCGGCGCGATGCATTTCAACCATTTTCGGCAGGACATGCGCCTGCCGAAAATACATTGACTTAGCCGCCCTGGGCGGCGTCCCCAGTGACCGACGTCACTGGGGAGGGGGCGGTCGAGGGGGGACGCAGTCCCCCTTCGAATTAGAGTCCCGTATGCTCCCGGATGTACTTCCGTGCCTTCATGGCATACTCCAGCGGATTGGCCTTGGCAGGATCCTGTTCCGCCTCCACCAGCAGCCAGCCCTGGTAGCCGGCATCCGCCAGCACCTTGAACACAGGATCGAAGTCCACGTCGCCGTCACCGGGGACGGTGAAGGCGCCATTGCGGACGGCCTGCAGGAAGGACCAGTCATTCTTCCGGGCCTCTTCCACCACGGGCAGCCGCATATCCTTCAGGTGGACGTGGCCCACCCGGTCCACGTACTTCTTCAGCATAGCCAGGGGGTCCTCGCCGGCGAAGGTGAAGTGGCCGGTGTCATAGCACAGGAACACATACCGGGGATCGGTGTTGGCCATCATGCGGTCCGTCTCCTCGCTGGTCTGGACCACGGTGCCCATGTGGTGGTGGAAGCACAGCTTGAAGCCCCGGTCCGCAGCGATCTTGCCCAGCTTGTTCAGGCCATCGCACAGCTTATCCCACTCTTCGTCGGTGGCGATCGGCTTGTTGTCACCGAACATCGAGCACTCCTCTGCGAACAGACAGCGGGTCAGCTCGCATACATTGATGCGGCTTGCGCCGACAGCCTCGAGGAAGTCCAGCTGCTCGATAAATGCCTTTTCGTTCTCCTCGTAGGGGGTCGAGCACAGGAAGCTCGAGAACCACTGGGATGCAATCTTGATGCCGCGCAGGTCGAGTGCCTTGTTCAGCACCGCCGGATTGGTCGGAAACTTGCCGCCGACCTCGGTGCCCTGAAAGCCTGCCAGAGCCGCTTCGGAAACCATCTGCTCAAAGGTAAGCTCGCCGCCAAGCTGCGGCATGTCGTCATTCGTCCAGCCGATCGGCGCGATGCCGAGTTTTACATTATTAAACATAGTCTTAAACCTCCCTTAGCACTTTTCCCAAGTGCCCGACTTAACGGACTTGAGCACTGCGTTGATAATGCCGTCAACCTTAGCGCCCATCTCGAAGTTGCAGATGTACTCGCCGCCGTGCATAGCCTGCATGAGTGCGTGTGCCTGCAGGGTCTTCATGTCGTCAAATGCGATTGCGATGCCGCCTGCCGGCTGGAAGTACTTGAAGCCCTCGTGCTGCGGGTTGAGCAGTACGGTGCGGAAGCCGCAGTCACGGCCGTTGTCCTTGTCAGCGTCAGCCTTGAAGTAAACCTGAACCTCGCACATGCGCTCCAGATCGTATACTACCGAACCCTCGGTGCCCTGAATCTCGTAGTAGAAGTAGTTCTTGCGGCCGGTTGCAACACGGGAGGACGAGAAGTCGCCGATTGCACCGTTTTCATACTTAACCAGGAAGGTGATGAGGTCGTCGTTCTCAACCTTGCCCATCTCGGTGCTGCCTGCCTTGACCGGGCGCTCCGGGATAACGATGGACTGTACGCCGAGAACCTCGCTCATATCGCCCATGATCATCTGGGAAACGCTCAGCAGGTGGCTGCACAGGTCGCCGAGTGCGCCGGAACCAGCCAGCTTGTTGATGTGGCGCCATGCGATCGGGATGGACGGATCGAGCAGCATGTCCTGATCGTAGGTAGCGTGAACGCGCATGATCTTGCCCAGCTTGCCGGACTTAACGAGCTCTGCAACGTACTGGTTTGCCGGGTTCATGATGTTGGAGAAACCGCAGTAGTTGACTACGCCCTTTTCCTTAGCCAGATCAGCCAGCTCGCGGGACTGCTCAGCGGACAGAGACAGCGGCTTCTCGCAGAAAACATGCTTGCCGTGCTCCAGAGCAGCCTTAGCCATCTCGTAGTGCATGCAGTTCGGGGTTGCAACGTCAACCAGGTCGATTGCCGGATCGGTAACAACGTCCATCCAGTTGGTGGTGTAGCGGTTGTAGCCCATGTTCTTTGCGAACTTTGCAACTGCGTCCTCGCTGACATCGCTTACCAGCTCAAATACCGGCATATCATCGCCGAAGATCATGCGTGCGTTGTGGAATGCGGTGGTGTGGGCCTTACCCATCCAGCCAGCGCCGATCAGACCGATTTTAATTTCCTTGCTCATAAGTTTTTCCTCCTCAAAAAAATCTCAATACCTTTGTTGGATTTTATTAAAAACGCCTTGTGCGTTTCTTACAATGTGAATAGGTGAATGGTTTCCGGGGTCCGGCTCATTATCGAGCCAGACCGATCGGAGAGAACAGCGCGTAGACGCAAAGCATCAGGATGAAGCAGGTCAGCGCTGCGGGTTTTACGTACTTCCACGGGGTCAGGTCAACAGCCTTGGAATCCTCGAGGATGAAGTCGGTAGCACGGGGCTTGAGCTTGCCGATGAGCAGCATCAGCGCCAGATCTACCGGGAACAGTACCGAAAGAACATACAGGTAATGCACATTCAGCGGCAGGAACTTGGAGATCGAGTACAGGATAACGTGTACGACCAGCGTGATCTTCGGTGCGCAGGCCGGAACGCGCTTGGTGTAGAAGCCTACCAGCACGATCGCGAGGATCGGCATGGAGTAGAAGCCGAAGCACTCCTGCAGGAAGTCATACAGACCGGACGGTGCGTTGCTGACGAACGGCGCTACGCAGATGGATACGATCGCAAGACCGGTACCAACGCGCTTGCCTACGCTTACCAGATGCGCATCGCTTGCGGTCTGGTTGAACAGCGGACGGTGGAAGTCCAGCGTGTAAAGCGTTACACAGCTGTTCAGTGCCGAGTTAAAGGACGACAGGATCGCACCGAACAGAACCGCTGCAATGATGCCGAGCAGCCAGTTCGGAACAACCGTGGTGATCAGAGACGGGTATGCCAGGTCGCTGTTTGCCAGGCCGTCTCCGAAGAAGCGGTAAGCCAGCAGACCGCAGATGGTGATGAAGAACGGATCCAGCAGCTTGAGGAATGCGGTGAATACAGCACCTCTCTGTGCCTGTGCCAGATTCTTGGCAGCCAGCGTACGCTGGATGATGGACTGGTTGGTGCACCAGTAGAACAGGTTGTTGAACAGCATGCCGAGGAACAGAACCGGCCACGGAATCATCGGAGGCAGGGCGCTCGCCGGATTGACAGCGTTGAACTTTTCCGCCGGAACATTGGTGATAAAGTCCTGAATGCCGGCAAGGAAGCTGCCGTTGCCGAGGATGCAGATGGACAGGATCGGAATCAGCAGACCGCCGATCAGCAGGCCCACACCGTTTACGGTATCGGATACCGCAACTGCCTTCAGGCCGCCGAAGATCGCGTAGATCGAACCGATAACGCCGATTGCAACACACAGGATCGCAATGCTCTGATAAGTTGTGATGCCGAGCAGCTGATCCAGATGGAAAATCTGGTTGAAGGCCAGCGCACCGGAGTACAGTACGGTCGGCAGGTAGGTCAGCATGTAGCCGAGCAGGAACAGGAACGAGATGATCTGCTTGGTGGTGCGGTCAAATCGAACCTCCAGAAATTCCGGAATAGTGGTGATGCCGGCTTTCAAATACTTCGGCAGGAAGATCAGTGCCAGCGCCAGCAGCGCGATACTTGCGTTTACCGACCAGCTCATGGCGCCCATGTTGGTCGAGTAGCTTTGTCCGGCCTGTCCGACCAGCTGTTCGGTGGACAGGTTGGTCATTTCCAGTGAACCGGCGATGACCAGACCGGTCAGGCCGCGTCCTGCAAGGAAGTAGCCTTCCTTGGTGGACAGGTTCTCCTCCTTGGTCTTGTACCATGAGATCAAGGCTACAAGACCGGTGAAGGCGATGAATGTCAAAATGATAATCAAATGTTTCAACCCCTCTTTCGAATAAGAAAATTCTATTATATTGTAGAATTTCCTATTCTTGTTTTTCTTTTCTCTTTGATTTCTTTAACTCAAAAGAAACTATTTTGTGTGTTTTTGTTTGTTTCCCTTTCGTTGTACCTATCATATATCAAATTCTCACATTCATCACTACACAGGATAATAATAAAATATCAAAAAGTTATACTTTTCATTAGTATCATTTTTTGATATAATTGTATAAGAAAAGCGAATGACAGCATTTTCATGTCATGATATGGTACAAAAAAGGAGTTGACACCAATTATGCTTAATGATATGGGTATCCTTGCGGACTCTGTCCGCTATTACCACGATGCAGATGCCTTTACCGCAACTAACCTGTACCATGTTCCGCACGCAGGCAGCTACCATTGCGATGAAACATACGGTATGCAGCGCAATTATCTGGATATCTGCCAGATGCTTGTTGTAGATGAAGGCGAACTGTCGGTCACCTACCGCGGTGAAACACGCACCGCCGGTCCCGGCAGCCTGATTCTGCTTGACTGCAGAGAACCGCACAGCTATCACGCCCTCACACCGATCCGCATGCGCTGGTTCCACTTTGCAGGCAGCGGCAGCACGGCCTATACACATCTTATTCTCAATACGCACGGGTTCATCCTGCCCACCGGAAGCAATGCCGAGATTGAGGAATGTGTCCGCCGCATCATGGTCTCGGTGCACCTGAACCAGCCCAATCCGCATATTATTTCCCTGACGATCAACAAGCTGCTCGTTCTGCTCGTGCTCGTGCTCGGAGAAAAGAAAAAAAGCGATCTCGAGATCGCCATTCAGGACTCGGCCGACTATATGACGTACAATTACGCGGATAAGTCGCTCTCCATCGAGCACCTGTCGCAGCGCGCTGCGCTCAGCACCTGCTACTATATGCGTAAGTTTAAGGAGTACCAGTCGGCAACACCGCATCAGTTTTTGCAGACTGTGCGTCTGAGCGCCGCCAAACAGCAGCTGCTCACCACCTCGCAGAGTATTGAGACCATCGCAGATAACTGCGGTTTCTCCAGTGCTTCGCACTTCATTATGGCCTTCCGTAAGAGCACCGGCATTACCCCGCATCAGTACCGCACCCAGTGGAAATAAAAAGCACACTCGCAGTCCTGCGCGCACCGGATTGAACGGTGATATTCATCAGATCGCTGCACGAAATGTCGTTTTTATGACACGAATTGTATAGCTGTCCCGTTGCACACCTATACAGCTTATGGTACAATAATTAAGAATTCAGGCACAGTGCCTGAGAAATAGACAAACCCGTCGAAAGACGGGGACGCAAAGCCAGAAGGGTCTAAAGCGGCAAAAGCCGCAATGATAGCTGGTTGCAAGCATCAGCGAAGACGCTGTTAACCTCTTCTGCGCTTTATTTGGCAGAAGGAGGTGTACGCCGTGAAAAAGAACTTGACAAGCCGATTTGCGGTGCAATACACTGACGGCAGAGCAGAGCAGAGCAGAGCAGAGCAGAGCAGAGCAGAGCAGAGCAGAGCAAGTAAAACTCTGCCCTTTTGTGCTGTTCAAAAAAGATATCAAAACGCTTTTAAGTCATGGGTAGCCATGTCTTGAAAGCGTTTTTTTATTTAAATTTGAAGCCGTTAAGGCGGATAAAATAAGGAGGAAAAGTTATGAAAAAGCGATTATTATCGGCAATATTGTCATTTTGCATGCTATTGACAATGGCGCCGACGGTCGCATTTGCGGCAGCGGATGATGAAGCCGCTAACACCATATCGTTAGCCGATGCAACTGAAACATCCGGCACGAGTACAACGATAGAAGATATCTATCACAATAAATGGACTGTTACAACAGCGGAAAATTGCATCACGATGGAGCAGGGAGACAATAAAATTACTGCGACACTGGATAATGCTGTGCTGACGGTCGCTGGCACGGGTGCAATGCCGGTGCTGAACGATTCTACCGATGCTGTTTCCGGCTTACAGGTTCATGCTTACCCGTGGGCAAGTTGGAACGACTCTGTTAAAAAGATTGTCATTAGCGATGGTATTACAGGCGTCGGTTCGAAGTCCTTTATTGCTTGGAAAAATGTGACCGAAGTAGAACTGGGCAAGGATGTTAAAACAATTGGAGCAGGTGCGCTTGCACAGTTGACAGCTTGCACACAGTTTACTGTCAGCAACAGCAACCCGTATCTGGAAGCAGTTGACGGCGTTCTTTATAGCAAGGGCCAGAAAAAGCTGTATTACTATCCGTGTGCAAAGTCGGATGTTGCCGACTTGACTGTGCCGGATTCTGTAACCGAACTAGGTTACAATGCTATTTGCAAGAATGCATCTCTGCAGACCATTTCTTTTGCAGGGGATAAGGCTCTGCATTTGGGCTTTGGTTCGCTGTTTGGCAATACTGCGCTGGCCACAGTAAATCTTGGCCGTACGAATGTTACCCTCGATACGATGGTATTTAGTAATGATGCAGCACTGAAAGTCGTTTACTGCGAAACTTCTGAAATCAAGGCTGAAGTCAATAAAATGATTAGTGCTGACGGAATCGGTGCGGTTGCACTGTTGGAAGGCGGTCAATATAACCTGCAGGATGGAAACGGCTATATCTATGCTTTTGATAGTGAAGGTACAATCTCCTGCGGTTATACTGGTACAGGAACTGAACTGGCGATTCCGGCTGAACTGGGCGGAAAAGCGGTTACGACAATCGCTTCGGGCGCTTTCTCCAATCTGGATGGGAGACGTAAAATTACCAAGGTGACGATTCCGGCCTCTGTGAAAGTAATTGAATCATATGCATTTGTTGGCTACAAAGATGCGTCTAAGCCGGATTCTACTTTAACGAATGTTACAATTCAGGGTACAGATGTTGAAGTTGGAACCATGGCGTTTGCTCGTCATACCAATTTGAGAATTGATATGACATCTGTAGAAAAACTAAATGCAGAGAAAAATGCTTTTAACGGTGTTTCAAGAATTATCGTTGCAAAGGTCAATCAGGAAAATCTGCGTACCGCTTTGGCAGAAAACGACAGTTTGGCACAGACCACACGAGTTTATGTTGATACCGATCAAAACAACAACTTCTATTGGCATTATGAAACTGGGAAATGGGCAGTTGCTTTCTCCGGTTCCGCATCCCTTACCGATAAGCAGGGCCTGAACTATACGGTAAATTATGCTGTGGATGGAACAAAGGTTACCGCAACTGCCAAAATTACGGGCTATAATAAGCCGAAAGGTTCTGCTGCAGAGGAACTGATTATTCCCAAAACGCTTCCGTTCACAAGCGCAGATGGCAACGAAGCACAGGCAACTGTGGTTGCTCTCGATGGTTTGAGAGGACAAAGTAAGCAGCATGTCAAGAACGGTATTAAGACGCTGACGATAGAGGCAGATCTGGCGCAAATGGCGACAACTTTCGTTTACTGGGACGATTTGGAGACCGTTAATGTCGTTGGCAATGTTAAAAAATTGAGCAACTGCTTTGGTGGCGGCAATAGTCTGAAAAAAGCGTATTTCGGCAACCAAGACAACATTGTTTTGGGCTCAGCAGTGTTTGGCAATAGTCCGTCGCTGGATGTTATCGATCTTTCAGAAGTCAAAAACGTAGAAATGATTTCTGAGCCTGGTTATGATAATCGTATTACAAATTTCTATGGTACGGGCAATACGATGGTTTATGTTGCAAATGAATCTGTATATCAGACAATCAACAAAGTTACTTTCGCTTCTACGATTAAATCTGACAACGGAAAAGTGGTTACCCAATCTGGTTTTGATAACAAACATAATATTGTTGCCGTTACCAACGGTGGTACATTTGTAGACAAGCCGACGAGCAATAACGCTCTCGCTATACCCACCAAAACAGGCTACACATTCGCTGGCTGGTATTCCAGCAGTAATTTCGACGAAGAGACCAAGCTGGCCGATAACAATTACCCTGTTATTGGCAAGACCTATTACGCCAAGTGGACTGAAAAGACTACTCCTGCAATCGCTATCAAGGCCACTCCGTCTACCCTTACCGGCGGCGGTTCGGTTGAACTGACGGTTTCCGGTGTCCCGACCAAGGGCAAGCTCGCTGTCACCTGTGACAACGACATCACGGTAAACGAAAAGGACGGCAAGTATACCGCACAGTTGCCGAATGCAACGAAGGACTACACTTTCACTGCAAAATATACCGGCACGGACAATTACAACGATGTAGAAAAGACTTGCGTAGTTAAGGTCACTCGTAAGAGCAGTCATTCGTCGTCCTCCGGTTCTTCCACCACCCCGACCAATACCGTTTCTGCATCCACTGCATCGAACGGTAAGGTCGCTCTGGATAAGAGCACGGCGAAGAAGGGCAATACGGTTACCGTAACCGTCACCCCGGATGCAGGCTATCAGCTCGACAAGCTGACCGTTACCGACGCAAAGGGCAACACGATTGCGGTTGCGAAGAAGGGCGATAATCAGTACACCTTCACTATGCCGGACAGCAAGGTAACAATTACGCCGACCTTCAGCAAAATTGAGGACACCAAGCCCTCGAAGACTGGCTTTAATGACGTTGCTTCTTCCGCATGGTACGCTGACGCGGTTCAGTACGTCACCGACAAGGGTCTGATGAACGGTACCGACGATAACCAGTTCTCGCCGTCCGCGTCCACCACCCGCGGTATGCTGATGACGGTTCTCGCGCGCTACGCAGGCGAGGATACCACCGGCGGCGCTACCTGGTACGAGAAGGGCATGAATTGGGCGAAGGCTAAGGGCGTGTCCGACGGCACCAACCCGAATGCCAACATCACCCGCGAGCAGCTCGTTACCATGATGTACCGCTACGCCGGCTCTCCGAAGGCAGACGGCAAGCTCGACAGCTTCTCTGATGCAGCTTCCGTCAGCACCTATGCAGCAGATGCAATGCAGTGGGCAGTTGCCAACGGCATTGTCAACGGCTCGAACGGCAAACTGAACCCGCAGAATAACGCCACCCGTGCTGAGGTTGCTGCAATCCTCATGCGCTTCTGCGAGATGAGCAAGTAAAAAATTAAATCTTTCGGCATAAGACAGCCGGGACTCTCAATTACGGGAGCCCCGGCTGCTGTGTTATGTGGATTTTGCGTGCAGCGAAGGTAACCGTCAAACCTCCCGCAGCTTCCCCCACATGAGATAATTGAAGCAGCAGGAAGTTTCGGGAGGGATGGCATGACATCAATAGAACTACATCGACACTTGTCCTTCGACTTTCTCTTTTCATCCTTCATTTTTATAGTATATATTTCACGATATGTCGGATTTGAAAAACTGCGGCCGCCTTTTTGCGTAATTTGAGATAGAAAAACTCCTGACCCATAAAGAGTCAGGAGTCCTTTAAACGTCAGTCGTGTACGTCTGCTTGCGGCTGGACGGTTTATCCGGAATGCTGAGTTTCAGCCTGCCCTTCTCAACCAGCGGCTGAATATAGCGCTTGTTGGCGTGGTACACGGTTCCAATGCCAAGGAAATCTGCAATTTCCTTGCGGGTGCGCGGTGTGCGGCAGAATTGCAGAAGTGCAGCTGTTTTGTCTGCTGTATGGCTTGTGATAACCGGGTTCTCCGGTTCAGCAGGATGATTGTACAGCACAACAACAAACTCATTCTGCCGGTTGATAAATACCGGAGCAGGAAGTCCTGCTTCCTGCATAGCGCGGCGCATAGTCGGGATGCCGGAATAACGGTGCTCTGCATCAGTCAGGCTTTCGGTCATAACGGCGAGAACCGGATTGCGGGCATCGGGGTGTGCAAAACCGAGATCTTCGACCGACATGCGACCGTACAGAGAACCGGGGCTGTGAATTTCCAGTCGATCGCTGAAAAAGTCAATTTGAATGGGCGTGCCCTCGGTGTAAATACTGTAATCGCGGTGAATAAGCGCATTCAGCACGGCTTCGCGTATCGCGCTGACCGGATATTCGGTTTTGTCACATCGCTTGCCGGTTTCCGGATCGATGATCGTAGCGGTTTTCATGTTGCGCATACAGAATGCCATCGCCTCGGAAAACATGTTGGAAATGGTGCCTTCCATACGCTTATTATCGAGAAAACGCGCTCCGCTGTCGGCAGTATCGCCGATTTCCGTGCCGGGAACGACAATGCCGGTAATACCAAGCTCGGGCAGAAAACCTTGCGGATAAACGCAGAAATTCAATAGACCAGCAATAGTCGGTACACTGTTTCGAGTAATCGACAGCATTTCCATAGCCTGCGTATCGTTCATCTGCGCAAACTGCGGACGCGATATACGGCGTTCGGTCAGAAAAGCGTTCAGCAGGTCCTTGTCGAGAAAATCTACCGTTGCACGCTCAATAACGCGCTCATCATCGTGCATATGGTTGCGGTATGCCTCAAAACAGTAGATTTCGTAATCGGTCATATGGCGGTCAGCATCGCCTACACGCACATAAGAACCGTTTTGAATTCCAGCACCGATGTAGTAACACGGACGCTCAGCGTAGGCAATGGACGGAATCTCTGCCGAACAGATCCACACGCCTTCGTATTCGGCAGTGGTAAACAGAGCACGAACCGGCGGCTGCATTTGATTGCACTGCTCGGTTACTTTTTTCTGCAAATCCTGCAGATCATACACGCCGACTGCTGCGAAATGTTCGTTTTCATCCAGTCCAAACAGGAGAATACCGCCGCTGTTCTGGTTGGAAAAGCTGGAAAGCGTATCGCGCAGTTTGCTTGGACACCCGCGATATGCGGCCTTCACTTCAATGGTTTGTGCTTCGGCTTGCTGTGCCTGTACACGTTTTGCAAGTTCGATCAAATCTTCCATCTGCATTTTGAAAATCCACCACCTTTATTTATATTATACGCCAGATTATCAAAATGTAAATCTGGATTTTGAAAATCCGTTCGATGATTTTTGATAATATGCCTATTGAACTTCCAACAACTTCATAAAAATCTGCTCTCTGATTTAGTCCAACTACCCAGCAAGTCAGGTCCTGCCATTCGGATACTTTTCGAGCGGCAGGGCCTGTCGTTTTGCGCATGGATCGCACTTATCTATTCTAACTTTTTTACACTTTTTATTATCCATACTGCTATATTCAGGTCTAAACTATCCTGTTAAGGCCTTTGAGAAGAAAATCAGTCATATTGAAAAATGTAATTTATTTTCGAGAAATATTCACTATTCGACATTATCTTTTTACATTCCGATAACATAAAGATAATCTTAACACATTGGAGGTTATCTCTATGGATATGAAAAGACACTTGAAATCTGCACTCAAACAACTTGGCTTTGACAAGCCTCGTAAGGCACAGATTATTCCGATGAATACACTTGATGCTGGACAGGACGCAATCGTCATTGCTGCCACGGGTTCTGGCAAACAGGTTATCTACGAAACGGTTGGTCTGGCTCATTCCGACAAGCTGACTATCGTCATCGAACCATTGCTTGCTCTGATCTACAATCAGGTGCAGACGTTGCAGGAGCATGACGTTTCTGCCGATTATATTGATATGACCCGCTCGAAAGAGGATATCGATAAGATACTGAACAAAGCTCGCAAAGGAAAGCTGAACTTCCTGTATGTGACACCGGAACGACTGCAAAACCGTGATTTCGTTGATGCCATGCAGCATTCTGATATTTTTATGACCGTTGTGGATGAATGCCATTGCATTACCGAATGGGGTTATACCTTCCGAGATGCTTATCTGCGTATCGGTAAATTCGTTGAAAAATTAAAGTTCAAACCCGTTATTTGCGCTTGTTCTGCCACGATTTCGGAACAATCTCTTACTGTTATTCGTGATAGTCTGCATATGAATGAGCCTGCTGTTCTGCGCAGTAATTTACGACGCGACAACCTGATTCTGCTCAAAAAAGACGTTACGTGTTCTAAGCGCACGCTTGAGGAGCGACTCGCATTTCGTATCAAAAAGTTAAATAAAACCATTGATAAATACCGGAAAGATGGTTCTGTGCTGATCTTTGCGCAAACAACGGCGTATGTGGACGCGCTCTATAATGCTCTGAGCGACTGCTATCCGAACGAGGTGACTCGATACCATGCGCGTATCAAGCCTGAACGGCGAAAGCAGGAACTTCTGCACGATTTTCTGCATGGCGAGAAGAAGATTATGGTCGCAACTTCGGCTTTCGGTATGGGAATTGATGTATCTGACATTGAACTTGTCGTGCACTTCAACGCGCCGCTCAGCATGACGGACTACATTCAGCAGATCGGTCGAGCGGGACGAGATGGACGAAAAGCGCACTGCGTTCTGTTCTATGAGCAGAATGGCGATGATGAGGGAATTGTTCACAGTTTCATCCGAAAAGCTGAGAAAAGTTCGAGAAAATCCGTTAATCAGCTAAAAGAACAATGGAAACAGGTGCAGAAGTTCATTTGCAGCAACAACTGTATGACCTGCGACATTCTGGACTATCAAGGTCAACACGAAACGAAAACCTGCAAGAAATGCACCATCTGCGCACAGAAACGGAGGAATAGCAAATGATTACGAACGAGTACGGTATTCACACCTTTTCACTGAAATTACAATGCAAATATTCCGAAATCCAGAATATTATCGAACAAAACGAGTGCATTTGTACCGGCAAAGGGAAATTAGGACTTTCGTCGTATTACCAGATACCGCAGTTCAAGGACATTGGTGTTGAGATACAGCTTGGTCAGTCTGTTACGCATCCGTGCTGGCTGATACTGATTATCAACCCGTCCTCCCTGTTCGCCGGTACCTATGAACCGACCGCATTATTTCAAGCTGACGAAAAGTCTGTTCA
>OLNX01002740.1_pt1 | contig 12706 bp, 7 predicted proteins | sample 1672611 | NCBI WGS metagenome assembly OLNX01 (sample SAMEA3136705, study PRJEB25190) | human gut metagenome
GTGGTAAGTAAAATACGAATTAAGGGCGACCAATGATCGCCCCTACGAAGAAAGTATATGTGGTGTCATAGCATATTTGTAGGGACGGTCATCGGCCACCCATATAGTGAGTGTGCGGTGCCTCGACGTCCCGCAAAAATGTGGATAAATGTTGCGATAAGCGTTATTGCAGGCACAATTAACGTGACTGTGAGCGACTGTATTAACAGCGTCATAAAAAAAGATTATTTCTGTTCGGCATAAAACCGTCCCATCAAATTAAATATAAATAAAAAAACAGAGTGTCTGACCTTCAAAGTCTGTCAGGCACTCTATCAATTATTATTATATCACAAAAAATATTTCTGTCAGGATTATTCAACAGTAACCGACTTTGCAAGGTTTCTCGGCTTATCAATGTCGCAGCCCTTTAATGATGCAACATAGTAACCGAATAACTGCAACGGAATAACTGTAAGTGACGGAAGTAACATTTCGTGCGTTGCAGGGATTTTTACAGTATAGTCAGCAACGTCGTCCATATGTTCATGTTCTTCGGTTGTTACGCCCATAACAACCGCACCTCTTGCTTTAACTTCCTTAACATTTGAAACTGTTTTATCAAACAAATTCTTGCCTGTTGCAAGCGCTACAACAAGTGTACCGTCCTCAATAAGTGAGATTGTACCGTGCTTTAATTCACCTGCGGCGTATGCTTCACTGTGAATATATGATATTTCCTTTAGCTTTAGTGAGCCTTCAAGAGATACTGCATAGTCAAGGTTTCTGCCGATAAAGAATATTGAATGGCAATTATAGAACTTTGAGGCAAGATACTGAACATCTTCTTTAGATTTAAGAATTTCAGCAACCTTATCAGGAAGTGACTCAATTTCTTTAATAAAGTCTGCATATTCTTCTTTAGAAATTTTACCTAATTTATCAGCCATATATGCGGCGATAAGGTATATAACAGTAAGTTGTGTACTGTAGGCCTTAGTTGTTGCAACGGCGATTTCAGGACCTGCCCATGTATAAATAACATCATCAGACGCTTTTGCAATTGCACTGCCGACAACGTTTACGATTGAAAGCACTCTTGCGCCGCGAGCTTTCGCCTCTTCAAGAGCGGCTTTTGTATCGGCTGTTTCGCCTGACTGGCTGATTACGATTACAAGGTCGTCTTTGCCAACGATAGGGTCGCAGTAACGGAACTCTGACGCAACCTGTACTTCAACAGGAATACGGCACATCTTTTCGATTACATACTTGCCTACAACGCCTACATGGTATGCACTGCCGCATGCAACGATATAAATTTTATTGATATTTTTAATATCTTCTTCTGTAAGAGAAATATCGTCAAGAACGATTTTGCCGTCCTTAATTCTCGGACTGATGGTATCTCTGATAGCCTTTGGCTGTTCTTCGATTTCTTTCATCATAAAGTGTTCATAGCCGCCTTTTTCAGCCGCACTTACGTCCCAATCAACCGTGAACTTTTCTTTTTTAACTTCTTCTTTATCTGTATTGTAAACCTTTACGCTGTCCTTTTTAAGTACAACGATTTCGTTATCTTCAAGGTAGTAAATATCTCTTGTGTGCTTTAAAATTGCAGTAACGTCCGATGCGATAAAGTTTTCTTCGTCACCAAGACCGACAATCATAGGACTTGCTTTTCTTACTGCGATAAATTGGTCAGGGTAGTCAACGCAAAGTACGCCAAGAGCATATGAACCCTCAACTCTGTTGATAACCTTAATCATTGTATCCATTATATCGCCTTTGTAGTAATATTCAAAAAGGTGAGCGATAACTTCTGTATCTGTTTCAGAAATAAATTCAAAACCCTTGCTTTCAAGTTTTTTCTTTAATGAAATGTAGTTTTCGATAATACCGTTATGAACAACGGCAAAACGGCCTGATTGTGAAAGATGAGGGTGAGCATTTACGTCTGACGGCTCGCCGTGAGTAGCCCAACGTGTATGACCGATACCCATATTACCGCCAAGTTTTTTACCGCCGTCAATTTTTTCTGAAAGAACCGCTAATTTTCCCTTTGACTTAGCAACTTCCAATTCATTATTATTGTAAACAGCAATACCTGCACTGTCATATCCTCTGTATTCAAGTTTTGACAGACCTTCAAGCAAAATAGGAGCTGCTTGATTTTTACCTATATATCCTACTATACCGCACATATTATAATGTACCTCCTTATTGTCCACTCGCAATGTTATATTGCTTTACATAAAAATATATATACCATTCTATACTATTCTCACAGATTTTTCAATCCTTTTTTTTGATTTCGTGTTGTATTTAGTAAATATTGCTGATATAATATAGGTTAAGATGAGTTTTTTGTGGAGGATTAAAAACAATGAAGTTAGTTTATGAAAACAAATTGTCCTGCGAGAATGACGTAAAAGATTTCGTTCTTGAGGGCAGTGCCGAGATATATTTTGAAAACGGTAAAATGCGTATGAAAAATGCGTTGTCTGCCGATTTGGGACAAAAGTCAAACTTTGTGTATTGGTGCAACGAGGACTTCCCGTCAGATGTGCAGATAGAGTGGGACTTCAGACCGATTGAAGAGCCGGGATTGGCAATTTTGTTCTTTTCGGCAAAGGGTGTGAACGGTGAAGATTTGTTTGATCCGTCATTGCAGGAAAGGGACGGACAGTATAATTTGTATCATTCGGGTGATATAAATGCGTACCATGTTTCATATTTCCGCAGAAAGTGGGACGAGGAAAGAGGTTTTCATACCTGCAATTTAAGAAAAAGCAAGGGCTTTCATCTTGTTGTACAAGGTGCAGACCCTATTCCGAATTGCGAGGACGCATTTGAAAGCTATCATATAAAGCTTGTGAAAAAAGACGGTAAGATTGATTTTATAATTAACGATTTGCCTGTATTTTCATGGCAAGACGACGGAAAGGAATATGGTCCTGTTTTAGGCGGCGGAAAAATAGGTTTCAGACAAATGGCGCCTATGATTGGTGAGTATTCTAATCTAAAAGTATATTCTATATAAAATAGGAGAGGTAAAATGGATAAACAGAATAAAGCGTTCAAGGTACTTGAATTTGACAAGATACTTGAACGGCTTTCATCATATACGGAGAGCAAAGACGTAAAAAAACGCATTGAAGAAATAGTTCCGTATACGGAATTAGAGGATGCAAGGGCGGCACAGAAAGAAACGACAGAGGCAATGTCAACCTTATTAAAACTCGGCTCACCGCCGGTAAATCTGTCTGTTGAAAATGTGCTTGGAGCGGTAAAAAGAACAGAGCGTGACGGTGTACTTCATACAAAGGAACTTATGAACATATCAAGACTTTTGTATGTAGCAAGACGTATGAAGTCGTATATAGACGAATCAGCCGAAGAATGTACAATTCTTCACGGTATAGAGGAGGCTATCATAACGGCAAAACAACTTGAGGACAAAATTAATTCGTGTATCGTTTCTGAAAATGAAATTGCCGACGATGCGTCACCTGAACTTAATACAATCAGAAGAAAAATAAGAAATCTAAACGGCAAGATTAAGGAAAATCTTAATTCTATGATTCACTCAACGCATTACAAAAAGTTTTTGCAAGACCCTATTGTAACAATGCGTTCGGACAGATACGTTATACCCGTAAAGAGTGAATACAGAGGTGAAGTAAACGGTATTGTACATGATACGTCCGCGAGCGGTGCAACTCTGTTTATCGAGCCTATGAGCGTTGTAAACAACAACAACGAAATCCGTGATTTGCATACGAAAGAGCAACAGGAAATTGAGCGAATACTGGCGGAACTTTCGGCACTTGTTGCAGAAAACAGTCATACAATTTTTGTGGATTATAAGTATGTCACGGAGCTTGATTTTATGTTCTGTAAGGGCAGACTGTCGCTTGATATGAATGCAAATGAGCCTGTACTGAACGACAAGGGTATTATACGATATAAAAAAGCACGTCATCCGCTTATCGACAAAGAGAAGGTCGTGGCAAATGACATAATGCTTGGCGGCGAATATGATACGCTTGTCATAACAGGTCCGAATACGGGCGGTAAAACAGTAACGCTTAAAACTATCGGTTTGTTTTCGATTATGGCGGCGGCAGGACTTCATATTCCGGCACAGGATAACAGTGAAGCGGCTGTGTTCCATCATATTTTTGCGGACATCGGTGATGAGCAGTCAATAGAACAGAGCCTTTCGACATTCTCGTCACATATGGTCAATACGGTGAGCATACTTGAAAATATTGATTTTAATTCACTTGCACTGTTTGACGAATTGGGTGCTGGAACTGACCCGACAGAAGGTGCGGCACTTGCTATATCAATATTGGAATTTCTTCGTGCAAGAAAGGCTACAACCGTTGCGACAACTCATTACAGTGAATTGAAATTGTTCGCGCTTTCGACTGACGGTGTGGAAAATGCATCATGCGAATTTGACGTTGCGACACTTCAGCCGACTTACAAACTTCTTATCGGTGTACCGGGTAAGTCAAACGCGTTTGCAATTTCACGCAGACTCGGACTTGACGAAAGAATAATTGACAGAGCAAACGATATATTGTCTGATGAGGATATAAAATTTGAGGACGTCATAACAGACCTTGAACAAAACCGTGCAAAGGCGAGAAAAGAGGCTGACGAGGCGGCAAGAATGAAGCGTGAACTTACCGATCTCAGAAAGCAGATTGAAAATGAAAGAATAAAGCTTAAAGAAAATAAATCAAGAATACTTGATGAGGCAAGACGTGAGGCGAAAATACTTGTAATGGACGCAAAGGATGAGGCGAACAGCATTATTCGCGACCTTGAAAAAATGCGTCAGCAAGGTATTTCAAACGGCGGCAATCTTGACAAAAAGACTTCTGCAATGCGTGACAAGCTGAAAAAGAAAGAAGATACGATTGATAAGGCAATGGCGCGTGCGGCAAAGCCGAAGAAAACATATGTCGAACCGCCTAAAAATCTTAAACCGGGTGCAACTGTTAAAATCGTTGATATGAATCAAGAGGCGACAGTTTTAAAAGAGCCTGATAAAAACGGAAATGTTCGTGTTCAGGCGGGTATTATAAAAATGGACGTGCATATAACGAACTTGCGTAAGGTTGAAGAAAAGAAGTCAAAGGAATTGGCTGAAAAGTACGTCAGAAGTACGAGGGCTTTTGAATCAAAGGCAAAGAACGTTTCAACGGAAGTTGACGTCAGAGGACAAAATCTTGAAGAAGCGTGGATGAACGTTGAAAAATTCCTTGACGATTGCTACCTTGCGGGAATTTCGCCTGTAAGCATTATTCACGGTAAAGGTACGGGCATTTTGCGTAAAGGCTTGCAGGGATATATGAAAAAACACAGATACGTCAAATCGTTCAGAAACGGCAGATACGGCGAGGGCGAAGACGGTGTAACGATAGTAGAATTAAAATAAGGTGATATAAATGGCAAAGAATAAAAAGACTGTAACAAATGCAATGCGTTTGCTTAATGCGTCAAAGATAAAATATGAAACGGTTGAATATGAGGCTGATGAAGTCGGCGAGCATTTCGGTGAGGCTATCGCCGAAATGACAGGTATTCCGGCTGAAAAATCATTTAAAACTCTTGTCGCAAGAGGTGACAAAACTGGTATAATGGTTAGCTGTATAGCGGTAAATCACGAAGTGGATTTAAAAAAACTTGCAAAGGTTTCGGGTAACAAAAAGGTTGAGATGATACACGTCAAAGAACTTTTGGGACTTACGGGGTATATCAGAGGCGGAGTATCGCCTGTCGGAATGAAGAAGAAATATCCGACATATATAAACGAAACGGCACAAAACTTTGAAACAATCGCAATCAGCGGCGGAAGATGCGGTACAACGCTTATCCTTTCGCCGAATGATGTGCAAAAAGCAACAGACTGCGTATTCGCAGACATAACGAAAGAATAACGGAGGGCAGAACTATGGCAATTTTTAAACCGGCGGACATACTTATTCCGCAAAATGTTGATTTCACAAAGTGGAGCGTTGTGGCGTGCGACCAATACACGTCTGAAAGAGAATATTGGGAAGATGTAAAAAATATTGTCGGCGACAGTCCGTCAACGCTAAATATTATATTCCCTGAGGTTTATCTTGAGGACGGTGACGGAGACGAACGTATCAAGAAGATAAACAGCACAATGGAGGAGTATATAAATAAGGGTATTTTCAGAGAGTTAAAGGACACGTTTATATATGTAAAACGTACTCAGCCGAACGGAAAAACACGTCACGGTATTGTCGGAATGCTTGATCTTGAAGAATACGATTTTTCAAAAGGCTCACAGTCAAAAGTTCGTGCAACTGAGGGTACAATTATTGAACGTATTCCGCCAAGACAGCGTATAAGAAAAAATGCACCGCTTGAGGCACCGCACATCCTGATACTTATTGATGACAGAGAAAAAGCGGTTGTTGAACCGCTTGAAAATCAGATAAACGATTTTGAAAAGATTTATGATTTTGACCTTATGAAAAATTCGGGACATATCGTGGGTTATAATGTAAATGAAAGTGCAAAGAAGAATATACTTGACGCAATAGAAAAACTTGGCGATAAGGCTGATTTTGAGGCAAAATACGGTGTTAAGGATAAGGGCGTGCTGATGTTCGCGGCAGGTGACGGAAATCATTCTCTTGCAACCGCAAAAACCTGTTGGGAAGAAATTAAAAAGGAACTTTCAGAGGAAGAAATTAAAACTCACCCTGCACGTTTTGCGTTGGTTGAGCTTATGAATATCCACGACGAAACACTTGAATTTGAACCTATTCAACGTGTAATATTTGAAACAGAGCCGAAGAAATTGCTTGATGAGCTTGTTGCGTTTTACTGTGCGGAATATGAAGATAACGGCGGTCAGCGTATTGATTATACATACGGCGGTAATGAGGGCAGTATCTATATTAAGAATACAGACTCAAATCTTCCTGTCGGAACACTTCAAAAATTTCTTGATAAGTACCTTGCCGAAAACGGCGGTAAAATTGATTATATCCACGGAAACGACGTTGTAAGAAATCTTGCAAAGGCAGATAATACAATCGGTTTTATGGTTGATTCAATGGAGAAGAACGACTTGTTCACAACAGTTATAAAGGACGGTTCACTTCCGAGAAAAACTTTCTCAATGGGTGAGGCGGCAGATAAGAGATTTTATCTTGAATGTAAGAAAATCAGATAATAAAAATGTGCGGTCATTTTATTTGACCGCACATTTTCTATATTCTCCTGCTTGCTTTATGATAAATAAAATACGCAAAAACGGCTGTTACAAATTCGGCGAACGGAAAGCTTATCCATACACCTACCGCACCGAAAAATCTGCTGAAAACAAAAGCCGCAGGAATGATAATTATTATATATCTGAAAAGCGAAATCCACAATGACGGCAGACCTTTTCCAAGCCCCTCCAAAGCTCCTGACGACGTTACGGATACGGCTGATACGATAAATCCTATACTGATAATGTTAAGTGCCGTAACGCCTAATTTAAGCGTATCAGGGTTTGCAGTAAACATTCCGAACAGTGTAGACGGCATAATCCACGAAAGTGCAGTACCCAAAGCCATAATTATTGCCGACAGCAAAAGTGCGGTGTTGTATATTTGCTTAACACGTTTGTGTTCACCTGCACCGCAGTTATAGCCTATGATAGGTCTGATACCTTGAATAAGACCGTTGGCGGTTAGGTATATAAATGTTTGAAGTTTGTAGTATACACCGAGTACAAGAACGTATGAGCCTGAAAATTCGGAAAGTATTCCGTTAAGTGCCGTTATAAGCAATGACGGAAGTGCCATATTAAGCATAGCCGGTACACCGATTGAGTATAGCTTTTTCAGAAGTCGTTTGCCGGATTTGAGCAGACTTATTCTGAATTTTGCCTGAATAGGACTTGCAAAGTAGAATATGAAGTAAATGATAAGCGTTATAGTCTGTCCTATACCTGTGGCAAGTGCCGCACCTTGAATACCCATAGCGGGAAAAGGTCCTAAGCCGAATATCATTATAGGGTCAAGAATAATGTTCGTGACACAACCGCATATCATACTTATCATTGATATATTCATTCTGCCGACTGCTTGGAAAATCTTTTCAAATGCTATGCCGACATTTACTATTGTTGAAAATGAAAACACGATAGTTGAGTACATTACGGCAAGATTGATAACATCTGTATCGGTTGTGAACATTTTTACGAAGTACGGCATACTGAATATTGAAAAGACGGTAAGTATAAGTCCGTGTATAAAGCTTAGAAACAATCCGTAAGTTGTTGCTCTGTCTGCGTTCTGCATTTCGCCCGCACCGAGATGGAATGCAACTACCGCATTTATGCCTACACCAAATCCGACTGCGATAGAATTGACAAGATTTTGAATTGGGTAGACAAGCGAAAGTGCGGTCATTGCGTTTTCGCTCACTTTTGCGACAAAGAAACTGTCGATGATATTGTACAGTGAATTTACCGCCATAGATATTATCATAGGCAAAGCCATTGAAAGCACAAGCGGCAATATCTTTTTTTCTTTCATAAACGTTTGATCCATAAATAATTCTCCTTATATTTATTCCGAAAAAAAACTATAGGGTTAATACTGTTTGACTCAAAAACAGAAAACCCTATAGTCTCATTATAATCCGGACAAGATTATTCAATTTTATATCAACCTGCCGGGCAGGCTCAAATTTCATATAATTTCCACAGTATGTCTTGTTGCGTGACAGTTTACGTTTACTGCAACCGGCAAGCCTGCAATGTGGGTAGGAAATGTTTCCACATTTACGGCAAGGGCGGTTGTTGTACCGCCCATACCCTGAGGACCTATTCCAAGTTTATTTATTTTTTCTAAAAGCGTTTTTTCAAGCTCTGCATAAAAAGGATTTGAGTTTGGAACGTCAATATCTCTTGTAAGAGCCTTTTTAGCGATTTGTGCCGCTTTATCCATAGTACCGCCGATACCTACGCCGATTACCATAGGCGGACAAGGATTTGCACCGGCTTTTTTGACTGTTTCGATAACGAAGTCAATAACTCCGTTTATGCCGTCTGACGGATTAAGCATTTTAAGTCCGCTTTTATTTTCACTGCCGAAGCCCTTCGGTGCAAATGTGATTTTAATTTTATCGCCTTTAACGAAGTCGTAGTAAATAACCGCCGGAGTATTATCCTTTGTATTCACTCTGTCAAGCGGATCGCGGACAACCGACTTTCTTAAATATCCGTCTGTATATCCCATTGAAACACCCTTGTTTACGGCGTCTGTTATTGTGTCACCCTCAACAAAAACTTCGTTGCCGATTTCGATAAAGAACACTGCCATACCTGTATCCTGACAAATAGGAACTTCTTTGCTGTCGGCAATTTCGGCATTCTTCAAAAGGTTTTCTATAACACCTTTTGAAATATCCGATTTTTCGGTTTTGACACTGTTGCTAAGTGCAGATTTGATGTCTTTGTTTATGTGACAATTTGCTTTGATACACATACCCTTAACAACTTCTGCAATGTCATTTGAATTTATAATACGCATAAATTTTTCTCCTTATCTTATATCAATACCCATGAGTCAAACCATTTCAAGAAGTGGTCAACGTAGTCTACACTGCACGGATGACCCGAAAGAACAGGGTAGAACATTGCAAACAATACGATTGCAAGTCCTGCATATACAAATGCACCGTACATAACCGCCTTTTTATTCTTCGCCTCGTTATAGATGTTGAGGATTGAATAACCGAGCATAAGCACGATAAACGGTACGCAAGGAAAGTAGTGGTATATAAACGTAAGTCTTGTAACAGGTATCCACGATACAAGCTGTGCAAGGTAAGCGATTACAAGGAACAATGCGTTTTTATCTCTGTTTTTGAAAATCAAATATACCATATAGAAGAATGCCGGAATACCAAGCCACCATACAAGCGGATTACCGAATGAGCTGATACCCTCTTTAACCTCCGATGTAATTGTTCCCGAATAGTACCATATAGGACGTTTCATAATAATCCATTCATACCAACGTGACGAGAACGGATGCTCTGAGCCGAGAACGGTCTTTGAATGGTAAGTAAGCATTGAGCTTTGGTTATCAATAATCGTCTTGAAACCTTGCGAATTTGGTGCTTGCAAGTACGGAATATATGCAAGACAGTATATAATAAGCGGTACTATTACGAAGAATATACAGCACCATAAAATTGTTTTTATCATATACGGCTTGAAGTTGTCAATTATAAATTTGTGACTTATTCCGTTTGTTTCGCCATTTGGTGTTTTAACTGCGACACGGTACTCACTGTAACGCTTGTAAAGTGTTATGAAGAACAGTACCGCAAGTCCGGCACCTGCATATATACCTGTCCATTTACTTGCTATGCCGAGTCCCATACTAATTCCGCACAATGCAAGTGTGATAAGTCCTTTTTTGAATGACGAATCATAGAAACTTGTGCTGTAATATTTATACATAAAGTAGTACATCAGCATTACGAAGAATGTGATATATACGTCTATTGTTGCAATTCTTGTCTGTGCGAAGTGCATAAAGTCGAATGTGAGCAAAAGGCAAGTAACTATTGCAAGCCAAGATTTCTTTAGCAATTTCTTTGCAAAAAGGTATATAAGCGGTAACATAAATATACCGAATACAGTACCGACAATTCTCCAGCCGAACGGACACATTCCGAATATTCTTATACCGATTGAAATAAATACTTTACCAAGCGGTGGGTGAGTCCATTCGTATACGTTTAGATGATGTACAAATTCATAGCCTGTACGTCCGTGATAAATTTCGTCAAAGTATGTGCCGTTTCTGAATGATGAACGCTCCGGAACTTCCTGCTGTTCGTCAAACAAAGCCTGTCCCTCTGACGGTGTTGCCGAAACAGGCTCTATAAGGTTGCCCGAAGAATCAAGTAAGGCAAATTCTTTCATTGAAAGCTCTGTGCCGTTTGTTGAAAGTGTAACATATCTTGCGGTAACGCTCTTTGTTTTTTCTTCCCAATGGAATACCGAACCCTCTGTAAGTGTTTCTGTAGCGGTTGTATTGTTTGATGAGTCCGCAAAAGTGATTGTTAAATTGCGGTTGTCCTCAAGTTCATATGAACCAAGGAAGAATTTATATTGGCTGATATTGCAGTCCTTACCTAAATCAAGCGTTACAGGTGCGTCTGAAATCATATATTCCGTTTCTGCCGCGTGCATATCGCCGAGGTCGTAAAGTGCGATACATGAATATACAACGACTATAGCCGCCATTGCAATAACGTCTACACGGGTTATTTTAGGGAATATTTCGCTTACGGTGAATTTAGCCTGTTTCTTAACAGGAGTATTTGCGAATGTTTTTGAACTTTTTGTATTCTTTTGATATGCTTGTTTTGAATTTTTCGTACTCTTAACTTCTTCTTTTACCGTATCTTTAAGTTCGTTGCCTGCATAAAGTCTTTGCGTCAAGTAAACTACAAATATCATAAGTGCGACATTTATTAAAGACGCAATCAAAACAGGTGCGGAACGGAAGTAGTCGTTCGGACTTTTTTCGTATACAAACAGTACCCATGCAGTGTTAAAGAACTGCGAAAGTGTAACAAGTGCATACATAATAAAGTTTTTGAAATCAGTCACTGAAACAAATGCCAAAAGCAAAAGCCCCATTGCAGGGAATGCGTAACGGTCGTGCATTTTTGTTGAAAGCATATATGTCATAAACGCAAGCAATGCACCGACAAAGTAATACTTCGCATTGTTTTTGCTCTTGAAGAATACATATACCGAATATGCGACAATGGCAATAAGGAATACATAACCGATAACAGTTGTGAACGATGAAAGACCTTCCCAATTTTTACCCAATGCACCCCACAAGTTAAAAGCATTGACCGTTAGGTAAGGATATGACGCCATAGTCGTGGTGTATTGGTCGATTACATTTGATATTCCGAACGGAAGTGCAAGCAACACCATAAGGATTATTGCACTGACACCAAATCCTAAATTCTTTAACAGCTTTTCTTTGCTGAAATCTTTTATAAATACATTTTCGATTATACCGAATATAAGTATAGGCGTAAATATAAATGCCTGCGGTTTTATGAATATACATATTGCGAACATAAAATATGAATAAATCATTTTCTTTTCGCTTATGAAGTATATCATAAGAAGTATAAACAATGTATATACCGAATCAACTTGTCCCCAAAGAGAACAGTTTACTATAGTTGCGGGATTGAAAAGGTATAGCGACGCGAACACGGTTGAAAGTCCGTCTGAAAACTTTTTCTTTGCAACTTTATATATAAGTACACCGGCGAGAATATCGCATACAATAGCCGGAAGTTTTACAAGTGCGTATTGCGCACCGTCGGAGAAACCGAACAGTTTTTCAATCGCACCGACTATATAGAGAACATACATATATCCCGGCGGATAGTCGTGAAACATATCGAGTGTGTAAAACTTACCGAAACCGTTTTCAAAAACGGCGTTTGACCAGCCTATGAAACAACTCATATCAGTGTTGTGTCCTCTGTAGACCGCTCCGAGGATTAAACGAAGTATAAATGCCACTGCTGCGGCGGCAATAATATACATTGCGTTGTTATCCTTTTTCACATTGCTTTTTAGTGCCGGATTGATGTAATATGACCATACAGCAAAAGCGGCAAGTGC
>OLNX01002746.1_pt1 | contig 12682 bp, 10 predicted proteins | sample 1672611 | NCBI WGS metagenome assembly OLNX01 (sample SAMEA3136705, study PRJEB25190) | human gut metagenome
TGACGGAGCTGGGCGAGGAGCGCAAGTGCATTACCATTGAATTTCCAAAATAAATTCCGAAAGTAAGAAACGGTGGAGAAAAAATCATGGAAGAAAAAAAGGATATTTATATATTAGCCATTGAAAGCTCCTGTGATGAAACAGCGGCGGCAGTGGTGAAAAACGGCAGAGAGGTGCTTTCCAATGTGATTTCCTCTCAGATTGACCTGCATACGCTATACGGCGGCGTTGTGCCGGAGATTGCATCCAGAAAGCATGTTGAAAATATTGACGGCGTGATTCAAAAGGCACTGGCGGATGCGGGCATGACACTGGAAGAAATGGATGCCATCGGCGTGACATACGGTCCCGGACTGGTGGGGGCGCTGTTGGTTGGGCTTGCGGAGGCAAAGGCGATTGCGTATGCGGCAGGAAAGCCTTTGATTGGCGTACACCATATCGAAGGACATATTTGTGCGAACTATATTCAGAATAAGGATTTTGCACCGCCCTATATGGCACTGGTGGTTTCGGGCGGACATTCCCACCTGGTTTATGTTTCCGATTACGGGAAGTATGAAATTATGGGACATACGAGAGACGATGCGGCAGGCGAGGCCTATGATAAGGTTGCGCGCGCGATTGGCATGGGATATCCCGGCGGCCCGAAGATTGATGCGGCGGCGAAGAAGGGCAATCCCGATGCAGTGAAATTCCCTCGTGTTTTTCTGGAGGAGGATAGCTATGATTTCAGCTTCAGCGGCTTGAAATCGGCGGTACTCAATTATGTGAATAAGCAGAAAATGATGGGGGCAGAAATTGTTCCGGAGGATATTGCGGCAAGCTTTCAGCAGTCTGTGGTAGAGGTTCTGGTGAGCAAGACCATCAAAGCGGCAAAGGCGCATGGCGTAAAGAAGATTGCGCTGGCAGGAGGGGTTGCCTCCAACAGTGCCCTGCGGACAAGGATGCAGGAGGCATGCGAAAGGAATGGCTTTTATCTGAGCGTGCCTGCGCCGATTCTCTGTACCGATAATGCGGCGATGATTGGCTGTGCGGCATACTATGAATATATTGCAGGAGTAAGGGATGGCTTGGATTTGAACGCGAACCCCAGCTTGAAGCTTGGGCAAAGATAAAAAAGTGTATACGCAAGGGAGGAACGAAGTATGGCAAGTATTTTAAACAGATACGAAAACATTATGTCCACGAATGTTTGCGGCATGATTGAATTCGCGGAAGACCCTATGAAAATGGCAAGACATTTATCTCACCACATGGAGGATGACCTTTCCAAAACGAAGCGGGAGGGCGCAGAGCTGATTGCAGAGATAGAAAAGCTTGAGGACAACAAATCGGTTCCCAATGCGGAAGCACTTTTGGTTGCAAAAAAGGCAGAGCTGATGAAGCTGCATGAAATACATGAGAAGCTGAATGACCAGATTCAGCAGATTACGGCAATCAGAGCGGCAATTTATGAGGCGGCTCGGAAAAAATAAAAATAGGAAAACAAAAAAGCAGCTGTAGGAAAGGTGGATTACAGCTGCTTTTTCTATGCTTGTTTTTTGATTTTTAGAGCATGCCGCCGTCAAGCGTGATGATTTTGCCCGTCAGGAAGGATGCCTTTTGGTCGGCAAGAAAGACTGCCAATTCCGCCACTTCCTCCGGCTGCCCGAAGCGCATAAGAGGGATTTCATCTGCCAGTGCCTGCCGTTCCTCCTCGCTGAAGCAGGCATTCATTTCCGTATCAATGACACCGCAGGAGATGGCATTGACCCGAATATGGGAGGGCCCAAGCTCCTTCGCCATCGCTTTGGTGAAGGCATTGATGCCGCCCTTAGAGGCGGAATACACAGCCTCGCAGGATGCGCCGACCTCGCCCCACATGGAGGAAATATTGAGAATGACACCATCCTTTTCGGATACCATGGCAGGGACGGCAAGATGGGTGCAGTTCAGCACCGAACCAAGGTTGACATCCAGCACATGGTTCCATTCGGCAGGGGTCATATCCGTAAACAGCCCGATATGGGAAATGCCTGCGTTATTGACCAGAACATCCACCATACCGAAGGTTTCTTCGATTTTTGCGAAAAGCAGCTTGCAGCCTTCATAATCAGAAACATCCGCCAGAACGGCAAGGACGGGAATAGCTTCACTTTCCAGAAGGGACTTCGTTTCCTCCAGCTGCGCCGCACTTTTGGAGGCATTCAGCGCGACATTATAACCGGCGCGCCCGAAGGCAAGCGCAATTGCCCTGCCGATGCCGCGGGAGGAGCCTGTTACCAGAACGGTTTTCTTTTTCAATTCCATAAAAATTCACAGCCTTTTTTCGTATTTTTTCTTATTCTAAAGGAATTCTTAAGAATTGGCAAGAGTGTCTGCGTTGGCTTTTGTCGGAGAATGTGGTATACTTTTCGGGTAAGAGAATGGAATCGGAAAGGATGAAACGATAAATGAACCATGATTTTTTCTACCGCGAATGGAACTGGATTGAGCAGCTTTCTGCGGCGTTCCATGTATTTGCGGCAAATATTAAACCCATATTGAAGGTGCTTTTGATTGTATTCCTGCCTATCAGTATTCTGGAAAGCATCATCAACGGGCGTATGTTGAACGCATATACGGTGTTTCAGCAGATTGCACAGGCGGGCGTAAGCCTATCCAATGAAGCAGACTTTTTTCAGGCGGCCTATCAGGTGCTGTTCCACTCCGGTCTGACGCTTTTGGTCGGTCTGTTTTTGCAGCCTGTCGGGACGATTGCCATTGCAAAGGTGGTAAAGCAGTTTGTGACAAAGCAGGAAATTTCCTTCGGCACTGCGTTGGGCGAAGCCTTTTCCCTGATGCCGACGATTGTGTTTTCGGGGGTTATTTACGGTGTGCTGATTTTCCTGACCAGCTTGATTATTGTGCCCGGAATTTACCTGAGCGTGGCTTGGGTGTTTTATGTGTATGCCATTGGGCTGAGTGACAAAAAGGGCATGGAGCCTATGCGCTACAGCAAAGCTCTGGTGAAGGGCAAATGGTGGAGAACCTTTGGCTATCTGCTGCTGTTGGCTGTGATTGCGATGCTTTGGAATTCTGCATTCCAGCTGAGCTACAGCTTTTTCCCGAATGAAAGAATTGGGAATGCGGTGTATCAGTTTCTGTGTTATTTCTCTGCTGCGTTTGTAACGGTCGGGGAGGCACTGCTGTTTTTAAACAGAGAGGCAGTGACATACGGCATACCGGCAGAGCCTGCGGCGGAGGATGCGCCTGCGGAATCCGTTACAGGGACGGTAGAGGGAGAGCCCACGGAAAACGAAGAAAATAAAGAGTAAAAGGTGCGCCCGGATAAGAAGCCTTGTATTCTGAAATGCTGAAAGCTATTTCATTTCTTCATGTTTTCTTATTGGGACACACCTAAACGCCTGTGTGTGACGGCACATACGGGCGTTTTTTGCTTGCTTTCGGTGAAAAAGAACTAGGAAAATAGTGGCTTTTTTGATATACTCAAAGAGCAGCACAGAGAAACGAAGAATAGAGGTGCAAGTTATGTATAGTGGAAGTGGGAGTTTTCCCGCAGAAGAAATGAAATATTTGAAACTGCTGTCCAATCAGTATAAAAATATCAACAGCGCAGCAACGGAGATTATCAACCTGAAGGCGATTCTGAACCTGCCGAAGGGGACGGAGCATTTTGTTTCCGATATCCATGGTGAGGCGGATTCCTTCAGCCATGTACTCAGAAACGCATCCGGTGTTATCAAGAACCAGATTAGTGCAATCTTTGGGGAGAGCCTGCGCAGCAGTGAGAAAAAATCACTGGCAACACTGATTTATTACCCGGAACAGAAGCTGGAAAAGATGGCTGAAGCAGAGGAGGAAATGGCAGAATGGTATAAAATTACCCTGCACAGACTGGTGAAAATCTGCAAGGTGGTATCCTCGAAATATACCCGTTCTAAGGTGAGAAAGGCACTGCCGAAGGAATTTGCCTATATCATCGAGGAGCTGCTGCACGAAAACAGCGCCAGCGTGGATAAGGATATGTATTATACGGAAATTATACATACCATTATTGACCTTGGGCAGGCAGACCGCTTTATCGTTGCGATGTGCAATCTGATTCAGCGGCTTGCGATTGACCAGCTGCATGTTATCGGGGATATTTATGACAGAGGCCCCCATGCGGCAAGAATTATGGATATTCTTTCTCATTATCATTCTGTGGATATCCAGTGGGGCAACCACGATATCGCATGGATGGGTGCGGCGGCAGGCTGTCAGGCCTTAATCTGCAATGTGCTGCGTATTCAGACAAGATATGCGAACCTCGATACCATTGAGGAGGATTACGGCATTAACCTTCTGCCGTTGGCAACCTTTGCGATGGACAAATACGCCGGCGACCCCTGTGAGCAGTTCAAGCCCAAGGGGGATGAGGTGCTGAGTGATAAGGACTTCAACATGATTGCCAAAATGCACAAAGCAATTTCCATCATGCAGTGGAAGATGGAGGGGCAGATTATCAAACGCCGCCCCGAATTCCGCATGGAAAACAGATTGCTGCTGGATAAGATTGATTTTGAAAAAGGAACCGTGCTTGTGGATGGCGTGGAATATCCCATGAATGATATGAATTTCCCGACGATTGACCCGAAAGACCCCTATAAGCTGACGGAAGAAGAGCAGGAGGTTATGGATAAGGTGAAATCCTCCTTTGTGAACAGCGAAAAGCTGCAGCAGCATGTGCGCGTGCTGTATCATAAGGGGAGCATGTATACCATTTTCAACTCTAACCTGCTGTTCCATGGCGGCATTCCCATGAATGCAGACGGGACACTCAAGGAAGTGACCTTCCGTGGGAAAAAATACATCGGCATGGAATATCTGGACGCAGTAGAGAGAACTATGCGCGAGGGTTATTTCAATAAGGCGCACACAGAGGCAAAAAGAGAATGTATGGACTACATCTGGTATATGTGGTGCGGCGAGGATTCTCCCCTGTTCGGCAAGAAGAAAATGACAACCTTCGAGCGATATTTTATTGATGATAAGACAACGCATAAGGAAGAAAAGAATCCTTATTATACCCTTAGAAATGAGGAATCTGTCTGTGAGCATGTTCTGGAGGCCTTCGGCTTAGACCCGAAAAGCTCTCATATCGTGAATGGACACGTTCCCGTTAAGGTGGTAAAGGGAGAGAGCCCCATCAAGGCAAATGGCAGATTGTTCGTAATCGACGGTGGGTTTTCCAAGGCATATCAGAAGGAAACGGGGATTGCAGGCTATACACTGATTTACAATTCCCATGGCATGGTTCTGGTATCTCATGAGCCTTTTGTTTCCACGGACAGAGCCATTGCGGAGGAAAAGGATATCCTTTCCTCTACGGTTGCGCTCCAGTATACACAGGACAGAATCCGTGTGAAGGATACGGATATCGGGAAAAAGCTGCAGGAAAGTATTGCAGAGCTGGAAAAGCTGCTTTACGCATATCAGAACGGTATCATTAAGGAGCAGCAATAAAAGCTGAAATTGAGCAGGAAAAAGCCCTTACGAGAGAAAAACCTCGTAAGGGCTGCTTTTTTCGCTTATTTTTTATTTTTCTTTGGGGAAACAGGGACTTTTCGGGCGGCAGATCTGCCTGCCAGATACCCGCTTGCCCATGCCCATTGCAGGTTATAGCCACCGCAGTCCCCATCTATATCGAGCACCTCGCCTGCGGCAAAAAGACCGGGCATCAGGAGGCTTTCCATGGTATGAGGATTGAATTCCTCTGTGCGGATACCGCCTGCCGTTACCTGCGCGGCATCAAAGCCCATCGTGCCGACAACGGAAAGGGAAAAATCCTGTATGGCATGCGCGATTCTCTTGATATCAGAGGGCTTGAGGGAGGAAATGGGTTCGGTGAAGCCAAAGCCTGCGTAGCGCAGAAGGGTGCGCCCCAAGCGGTTATGCAGAATGCCTGTCAGGAAATTTTCCATAGCCTGATGGGGCATTGCTTTTTTGCGGCTTTGCAGGAGGGAAACCACCTCATCATGGCTGAGATGACGCAGGAGATTCAAATGCACCGTCAGCGGTGCTTTTCCTGTGGAAATGATACGGGAGATTTCAAAAACAGTCGGGCCGCTGATGCCGAAGTCCGTAAACTGGATTTCGCCTGCATTTTCTGCAAGGATTTTGCCGTTTCGCTCCACGAGGACAGAGCCATCTGCACGCACGCCCTTGAGTGCCTTCACGAAGGTGGTATCGGTTTTTACCTGCACCAGCGCAGGGAACAGCTTGGTAATGGTATGCCCCTGACTTTTCAGAAGGTCATAGCCGCTTTGTGTGCCGCCAAGCTTGCCGCCTGCCATGCCGCCACAGCAGATGATAACGGCATCGGCGTGGAGGGTCTCCTCCCTGGAAAGCACTTGAAAGCCGCCCTTTTTGCTGCGCTTCAGTGCCGTGACCTCGAAGGAGGTGCGTATCTCTACGCCCATTTCCTCCAGAGCAAGCCGCAGCACATCTACCACACTGCCTGCTTGATCGGAAAGGGGATAAACCTTGCCGCTTGGCTCTACGGTGGTAATCAGCCCGAGAGATTGGAAAAATGCAAGCGTTTTTTGGGTATCAAAGGCCTGCAGGGCAGTCTGTGCGAATACCGCGTTTTGCCCGTGGTAATTTTTCATTGTCAGCTTTGTGTTGGAGAGATTACAGCGGCCGTTGCCTGTTGCGAGAAGCTTGCGCCCAACGCGCGCCTGTCGTTCCAGAATACAAACCTCTGCACCCTCTTTTCTTGCGGAAAGTGCCGCCATCATGCCGGAGGCACCACCGCCGATAATAAGAACCTTCATTGTGTCACCTTTCTATTTTAGAGGAATTGATTTCGATTGATATATCTGTTTATTATAAGTGGTTTTCGGGCGGAATGCAAATGAAGCGACGAATTTGAAACGTTGTAGCAGGGCATAGATTGTGGTATACTTATATGATAAGTTGGTCATAGAATAGAGCTATGATAGGAATTTAATATAAATGGAGTTAAAAAGATGAACGAAAAAGCATTGCATACGTTAGAATATGACAAAATCATAGAAAAGCTGGTGGGTTATGCGGTTTCCCCGATGGCAAAGGAACGTGCCGCGGCACTGCGCCCTTCTGCCGCCATGAGTGATATTATCATTTGGCAGGAGGAAACAACGGAGGCGACCACCATGGTACTGAAAAAGGGGACACCTTCCTTCGGCGGCTTTCGGGAAATCCGTCCGCAGCTGAAGCGGGCCTCTATGGCAGGGATTCTTTCCATCGCGGAGCTGATGTCGGTGGGGGAATTTGCGTATGTCTGCCGCAAGGTAAAAAATTATGCCAGAAAAGAAAACAAGGATGAGGTTTATGCCCGTCTGGATGAATATTTTGATTTGATTATCCCTCTGGATAAGCTGGAAAATGAAATCAGCCGTTGTATTCTTTCGGAAACGGAGGTTGCGGATGATGCCAGCGCAGGACTGCGGAGTGTCCGTCGGGAGATTAAGGCATCAAATGAAAGGGTGAAGGAGCATCTGAATGGGGTTATCAATTCCTCGGCATACCGCAATATGCTGCAGGATTTTGTGATTACCATTCGTAATGACAGATATTGCGTGCCGGTTAAGGCGGAATACAGAAGCTCCTTTCCGGGAATGATTCACGATCAATCCAACACAGGCTCTACGCTGTTTATGGAGCCCTTGAGTGTGATTCAGCTGAACAACAAAATCAAGGAGCTGCAGGCGAAGGAAAAGGAAGAAATCGAAAAGATTCTGATTGCCCTTTCGGATATGGTGACGGCAAATGCGTTTGCGATTGAGGGGAATCTGGAGCTGCTGACACAGCTTGACTTTATTTTTGCAAAGGCAAATCTTTCCCTTGCCATGGACGGGACACAGCCCCTGTTTAATACAAAAGGCTATATCAATATCCACAAGGGCAGACATCCTCTGCTTGACCCGAAAAAGGTTGTGCCGACGGATATTTATTTGGGAAAGGATTTTACTACGCTGATGATTACAGGTCCGAACACCGGCGGCAAAACGGTTGCCCTGAAAACCTTGGGGCTGTTTACGCTGATGGGGCAGGCAGGACTGCATATTCCTGCATTTGATAATTCGCAGCTGGCGGTGTTTGATAATGTGTTCGCGAGCATCGGGGATGAGCAGAGCATTGAGCAGAGTCTGAGTACCTTTTCGGCACACATGACGAATATCGTGAAAATTATGGATGAGGTGACGGATGACTCTCTGGTGCTGTTCGATGAGCTTGGTGCAGGGACAGACCCGACGGAGGGCGCAGCCTTGGCGGTTGCCATTATCCAAGCCTTGCTGGAAAGAAAAATCCGTACCGCAGTGACCACGCATTACAGCGAATTGAAGGTATTTGCGCTGACGACAGAGGGCGTGGAAAATGCCTGCTGCGAATTTGATGTGGAAACGCTCCGCCCGACCTATCGGCTGCTGATTGGGATTCCCGGAAAAAGTAATGCGTTTGCGATTTCCAAGCGACTGGGCTTGCAGGAATATATTCTTTCGGCGGCAAAGGAATTTATCAGTCGGGATGAGGCAAGATTTGAGGATGTCATTACCGATTTGGAAATCAGCAAGAAATCCGTTAAGTTTGAACAGGAACGGGCGGAGGAATACCGCAGAGAGGCGGAGGAGCTGAAAAAAGAGGTTGAGCGGCAGAAGGAAAAGACGAGAGAGCAGAAGGAAAAAATTCTTGCCAAGGCGAGAGAGGACGCAAAGCAGCTTTATGTGCAGGCGAAGGAGGAAGCCGACCGTATCATCAAGGAGATGAATAAGCAGGCGAAGGAGGCAAACAATCGCACGAAGGCGCTGGAGCAGAGACAAAAGCTGAATGAAAAGCTTTCCTCCATGCAGCAGGATTTCCTGAAATCGAAAAAGGTAAAGTCGAACCATAAGGCACCCGAAAATCTGAAGCCGGGCGACAGGGTGTATGTGATTTCCTTTGACCAGAACGGCGAGGTGCTGACTGCGCCCGATAAGAATAAAGAGGTTATGGTGCAGATGGGGATTATGAAAATGAAGGTGCCGATGGCGGAGCTGATGCTTGACGATACCCCCAGACCGAAGGAAAAACAGAAAAGACAGCAGCCGACAAAGGCAAAATTCTCCAAGAGCCAGTTTATTTCGGCAGAGATTGACTGCCGTGGACAGCTTGTGGATGAGGCGATTGCCAATATTGATAAATACATTGATGATGCGTATTTATCCGGACTGAAGCAGGTTGTGATTATCCATGGGAAGGGCACAGGCGCGCTGCGCGCAGGGGTGCAGAATTATCTGAAAATGAATTCTCATGTAAAAAGCTACAGACCCGGTACCTTCGGCGAAGGCGAAGCCGGTGTTACGGTGGTGGAATTAAAATAAAAGGCGGATTTCTGAACAGAGGTGAAGAAGATGGAAAAACAGAAGATTTTGGTTGTGGATGACGATAAGCATATTGCGGAGCTGATTTCTCTTTATATGATGAAGGAGGGCTATGAAACGCGGGAGATTTATGATGGAAAGGAAGCTGCCGCGGCAGTGGAAGACTTTCAGCCTGATTTAATCCTGCTGGATCTGATGCTCCCCGGAATGGACGGCTATCAGGTTTGCACAGAGGTGCGTAAGACAAGCCGTGTACCGATTATCATGCTGACGGCGAAGGGCGAAACCTTTGATAAGGTGCTTGGCTTGGAATTGGGTGCGGATGATTATATCGTAAAGCCCTTTGAGCCAAAGGAGCTTGTGGCACGAGTGAAGGCGGTGCTGCGCAGATACGAGCCAAAGCAGGAGGAGGACAAAAATATTTTGAAATTCGGGGAATTGGAAATCAATTTGTCGAACTATTCTGTGCTGTATCATGGGAAAAGTCTGGATTTTCCCCCGAAGGAATTTGAACTGCTCAGCTTTCTGGCGCAGCATCCCAATCGGGTATTCACCAGAGAGCAGCTGCTTGACCGCATCTGGGGCTATGAATATGTGGGGGACACCAGAACGGTGGATGTCCATGTAAAGCGCATCCGTGAAAAGCTGAACAGCGAGGATGAATGGGGCATTCGGACAGTCTGGAGTGTCGGCTATAAATTCGGACAAAAATAAAAAGGGGGAATACCCCTTTTTATATGTCGGATTCTTTTTCAGCTGTTTCGGCAGGAACAGGTGCGCCGTCAACGGTCATATCCTCTGCGGAAACCGCTTCCGCAGGCGTATCCTCTGCGGACTGCTGCGTTGCCTCATATTCTGCTTTTTTCTTCAGCAGCTCCTGTCGTCTTGCATCCTTACGCATGTTTGACCAGCGCAGCATAAAGCAAAGAACCAGCAGGAAAAGGATGAGATAATGAAAGCTATTCATGTGCCGCCAATCCACACGAACAAGTACGAGAACAGCCAGAGCGATGAGAAGCATATCTCTGGGTGCCATTTGCTTTCTTCTGGGCGGTGTAGGCTGAGGGCTGTTTTGTGTATTATTTTCCATAGGGTAATAATCAGGCAAAAAATGCCGTTCTCCTTTCTAAAATTTCTTGTTTTTTGAGCAAAACAGGTACATAAGAACAGTATATCATTATTTTAATGATTTGTAATGCTTTTTTTCTTTTTTGGAGGAATGAAGATGAAAAACGATTCCATTGTGCGCAAGCAGATGATGCTGTATATGGCAACCATTGCGATATTTGTTGCGGTGGTTTGCGGCGCGTTGACAATACTTTATACCAAACATTATATGGCAGAGAAACGGGAGGAATTGATTCAGCAGGGAGAAAAAATCGCACAGGCCTACAAGAAGGGATACCGGACAGGCAATCTGAGCGAGCTAAGCTATGAACTGCAGATTCTGGAAAGCTACATGGGCTCAGGGGTTTTGGTTATCAATGAGAACGGTGAGGTTGCGCTTGCCTCTCCGGGGTTTAATGATGAATTTCTGGGGGATAACAGAATCAGCCAGACATTGATTGAGCGTGTGCAGAATGGAGAAATCGTTTCGGTACAGACAAAAAGCGGACAGGTTTCCGATACGCCCATGCTGGTGGTCGGATATCCGTTTTCGGAGGGACATCTGGCAGGAATTCTGATGTGCCGTTCCCTGCCGGAGATTGAGGAATCCTTGAAGGAAATGTACCAGATTAGCGTTATCAGCCTGTTTTTCGTTTCGCTCCTGGGGCTGATTGTCAGCTATGTGACGGCGAAATATGTTGCGTTGCCGCTGATGCGGATGAACCGTGCGGCAAAGGTTATTGCAAATGGGAATTTTGAGGAGCGCGTGGATGTGACAAGCTCGGATGAACTGGGTGAGCTGGCGCAAAGCTTTAACCACATGGCGGAAAGCCTGCAAACGCATGAGAAGGTGCAAAAGGATTTTATTGCAAATATTTCGCATGACCTGCGTTCGCCATTGACCAGTATGCAGGGCTTTCTGACGGCAATGCTTGATGGAACGATTCCGCCTGAAAAACGGGAGCATTATCTGAAAATCGTTCTGGAGGAAACGGAACGGCTTTCTCGTATGACACAGAGTATTGTGGAGCTGAGCCGCGCACAGAGCAGTGCGATTTTGCTGGATGAATCGGATTTTGAATTGAATGAGCTGATTCGTTGGAATATTGAAATGCTGGAACCGCAGTTAGAAGAAAAGAACGTACAGATTCATGGCATTTATGAAGCGGAACAGACCATGGTGCATGGGGACAGAGACAAAATTTCCCGTGTGCTACAGAATCTGTTGGGCAATGCAGCAAAATTTTCACCGCAAAATGGTATCATCGAGGTGGAAACGACACTGGATAAGAAAAAGGTTCTGGTTTCTGTAAAGGATCAGGGACCGGGCATCAGTGAGGAAGACCAGAAATATGTCTTTGACCGTTTCTTTAAAACGGATACGACCCGAAATATGGACAAGACGGGCAGCGGAATCGGTCTGGCGATTGTGAGAGAATTTTTGCAGGCACATGGCGAAACGATTACGGTAAAAAGTGAGAAGGGAAAGGGTGCAGCCTTTGTTTTCTCGCTGAAATTGGCAAAAAAAGAAAATTAAAAGGAATTGAGGCAACGAAACAGGAACTGCCCCTCACCTGTCAGACAGTATGCGATACGATTTAGCAGGTGGGGGGGCAGCTCAGAAGAATATGTGATTTTTATTGTTTATTTGCTAGTTTTCATTTTTTTCAGCATGGTTTCCGTTGTTTCCATGTAATAGGAAGCATCCTGTATCCCCTTGATTTTTAAATCGGCGGGTTTGCCCTTGCTGTCTACAAAGACGGTGGTCGGCAGACCCTCCAGATTATCCGTAATCCAAGTGGCAAGGTTTTGGTCCGGCATGATGCCTTTGAAGGTAACGCCGGCTTTTTTATACGCATCGGTTGCGATTTTTTCTGCCTTCTGCCCGGGAGTGTCAATGACAACCTGCACGAAGTTTACGTTTGGATGCTTTTTCTGCAAATCCTTGTAGAAGCTTTGCAGGGTATCCAGTTCATTGATGTTGTCCTCCTCGCAGTAGCTTGCCCAGAAGTTTACCACCGTCATATCGTAATCATAGAAAACAGCGGAGGTGACAGGGTCGCCATCAAGGGTATTGGAAATGAAGTTGAGATATTTGCTGTTTTCCTCTGCTTCATCCAGCACCGCTTCCTCATCCGGCAGGGAAATTTCAATACTTTCGCGCAATTCCGGCAGATAGCTTTCCAATTCGCGGAAGGTTGCCTGTGCTT
>OLNX01002760.1_pt1 | contig 12644 bp, 5 predicted proteins | sample 1672611 | NCBI WGS metagenome assembly OLNX01 (sample SAMEA3136705, study PRJEB25190) | human gut metagenome
GTTACTTTTGCACGACTAAACATTATTATGTTAAAGCAGAAATGAATATTACAAAAATTATTAGTAAGACTTTCGATTCCCGTTTAAAACAGATAGACCTATATGCTAGTCAGGCTAGTGAGATACAGCATCGTGTGTTAAGCCGCTTAACACGCCAGGCCGCTCAAACAGAATGGGGAAGAAAGTACGATTATTCCTCTATCCGTAACTATGAAGATTTCCGTAAACGTGTTCCTATCCAGACATACGAAGAAATTAAGCCTTATGTAGAACGTTTGCGAGCTGGGGAACAGAATCTGCTTTGGCCATCGGAGATACGCTGGTTTGCAAAATCTTCCGGAACGACTAATGATAAAAGTAAATTCCTTCCTGTCAGCAAGGAAGCGCTGGAAGATATTCATTACAGAGGAGGAAAAGACGCAGCAGCTCTTTATTTCCGCATCAATCCGGATAGCCATTTTTTCTCCGGCAAGGGACTGATTCTAGGAGGGAGCCATAGCCCGAACCTCAATTCCAATCATAGTTTAGTAGGAGATTTATCCGCTATTCTGATTCAAAACGTAAATCCGCTTATCAATTTCATTCGCGTACCAAGCAAGAAAATTGCATTGATGAGCGAATGGGAAACCAAGATAGAAGCAATCGCCAACAGCACTATTCCGGTAAATGTGACAAGCCTATCCGGTGTGCCGTCGTGGATGCTGGTACTTATCAAACGTATCCTTGAAAAGACAGGAAAGCAGGCACTGGAAGAAGTATGGCCCAATCTGGAAGTTTTCTTCCATGGCGGAGTGGCTTTCACACCGTATCGTGAGCAATATAAACAGGTGATTACAACACCTAAAATGCATTATGTAGAGACCTACAATGCTTCGGAAGGATATTTCGGAACCCAGAACGACCTTTCCGATCCTGCCATGTTATTAATGATCGACTATGGAATTTTCTACGAATTTGTTCCGTTGGAGGAAGTGGGAAAAGAAAATCCACGGGCTTATTGTCTTGAAGAAGTCGAGCTCAACAAGAACTATGCAATGGTTATTTCTACTTCCTGTGGTCTGTGGAGATACATGATTGGTGATACTGTGAAGTTTACCAGCAAGAATCCCTATAAGTTTGTCATCACGGGAAGAACGAAGCATTTCATCAATGCATTTGGTGAAGAGCTGATTATCGATAATGCTGAAAAAGGATTGGCAAAAGCTTGCGCCGAGACCGGAGCACAAGTTTGCGAATACTCTGCAGCACCGGTGTTTATGGATGAGAACGCAAAATGCAGGCACCAGTGGCTAATAGAATTTGCCAAAATGCCGGATTCCGTAGAAAAGTTCGCTTCGATACTTGACGCTACGCTGAAAGAGGTTAACTCTGACTATGAAGCCAAACGATGGAAAGATATCGCTTTGCAACCATTGGAAGTGATCGTAGCCCGTCAGGGATTGTTCCATGACTGGCTGGCACAGAAAGGAAAACTGGGAGGACAACACAAAGTACCCAGATTAAGCAATACACGCGAATATATAGAAGCAATGCTGGTGCTGAATAATAGCGCTCATCCGGAAGAATAACCAAAAACCAAAACATAACCACTACAAGTTTTTTTCCATTACAGAGGTTACTTGTATAAGGAGAGAGCGTCAAAACAACTCTCCGATTTCTTTCAGGCACGGATTACACGAATTACATGGATAAGTTTATTCTCTTTCCTTGTTTATTCGTGTAATCCGTGCCTTAGTTATGTCGATTAGCAAGCTAAGTTTTGTTTTAAAAAACTTGCGTCAGAGCGTTCATCTTCCCAATATATAAGATTACCGGGCGTTGACTATGATTCCTCCTCCTAGTAGCAATCCGTCTCCATAGAATGCAGCAGCCTGTCCGGGAGCAATGGCTGTTAATGGTTCATGAAGCTGCACGTGCAATAAATGATCCGATGTGACGGTAATCGTGCCATGGTTTTCCTGCTTGCGATAGCGTATCTTCACAATTATGTCAGAGCGATCTAAAGTACGCTCCTGATTTACAAGATTCCAATCTTTCAACCACATTTCTGTTTTTTCCAACGATGAAAGAGAAGCCAACATCACTTCATTCTTTTCAGGATCAATCTCTTTCACAAATACAGGACGATTCAGATGAATGCCCAAACCGCGTCTCTGCCCAATAGTATAAAAGGGATAGCCTTCATGCCAGGCAATAAAATTTCCCTTTTCATCGACAAATCTTCCTCTTCTGATTCTGTCAGACCAGGTCTGTTTATCGCTGCCCGATGTCTGACTATTGTTGATTGATGCCTCACTATTACTGACCGACATCTGACCATTTCTGACCAACCAGTCTTTTAAAAAGGTCCGATAGTCCATCGGGCAAAAACAGACACCAATACTATCCTTTTTGGTTGCCACCTTTCGAAAACCATGTTCAGCAGCCCAGGCACGGGCTTCAGCTTTCGTAATATCGCCCATCGGCAACAGCATCCTATTAAGAATATCCTGTTTCAATCCCCATAAGAAGAAGGTTTGATCCTTATCCGAATCGGCGGCGTACGTTATATAAAAGGTTTCATTTAGTTGTATATTCTGCGCATAGTGTCCGGTAGCAATATAAAAAATTCCCATTTCATCGGCAATCTTAGCAAGCAAAGGCCATTTCAGATAATTATTGCACAAGGTACAGGGGACCGGAGTACGTCCTGCCAGGTATTCCTGCACAAAATATTCAATAATCTGCCGGGCAAATATTTCACGGGCATCGTATGTTATATGCCGTATTCCTAAACGTTCTGCCAAATTACGGGCATCTTCCAAGTATTCTGTCGAACCATTCAATTCATAAAAACGGAAGGTTACCCCGATTACTTCATAACCGGCTTCCAGCAATCGCATAGCAGCAACAGAGCTATCTGTACCGCCACTCATTCCAAGCAATACGCGTTTGTTTTCCTCCATCATGCTGCAAAATTAAGTATTTTCCCGTATCTTTGTCAGTTAAAGCCTAAAAGAGAATGAAAGAGAGACCAACTAACGGACAAGTTATAATCGTTTTCACAGAGCATCCGATACTCGGCATATTACTGATTCCGTATATTGCGGAAAGGCTGAACGATGGCACCTTGCAATTAGTGGAGCAAGCGTTTCACGCCTCTCCGGAAGCTATGAGCATAATGAGCGAAGCGGAAAGACAAGCTATCGATATCGCTTCATACTATACAGAAAAGTATCTGATGGGCCTCTACTCCCGTGAAAAAACAGTATCACGCTTTCTACATAAGCTATCCGAAGATCCGGAACGAATTAAAAATAATATTCGCCCGTTCATCGAAAAGAAGCTGTTGGAGATGCTGGCGTTGATACGGGAAAACGGACTGCCTTTTTATCAGAAACAAGCCGGTAGCAAAATCTTATACGCCCATCATATTTATCATATCAACCCTCACGACGTAGAAATTCGCGTAACGTTTCATGTTGACAGTAAAACGTTCCGTTATCAGTTGCAGTGTTATTATGAAGGGCAACCGTTCTCTTTGAGTGAGTTAAAACCGGTAGTTGTACTGACCTCCTCGCCGGCCACTCTATTATTGGGAATGGAGTTATATTTCTTTCCGCACATTGAAAGCGCACGTATCTTACCTTTCACAAAGAAAAGATCGATTAGCGTAGACGCTTTGCAGATTGAGAAATACATAGACAACATCGTTATTCCAATTGCACGTTATCACGATATCGAGACTCACGGTTTGAATATTACTGAAGAAGAATGTGCCTGTGAAGCTGTTCTCTCATTCGAAGATGCCACATACAACGGACAAGCATTGCAACTTGTCTTCCGCTATGGAGACCAGACATTTGCACCAGATAGTGCTAATGAAATGAAGAAAATCATTTATCGGAAAACATCCGGTGAAATCGGCTTTTTCCCGCGTAATATTACAGTGGAAGAACAAGCAGTCCAACTCTTAACGAATGCCGGTCTGCAACAACTCAATGCCACACACTTCCAACTATCCGCCAAAGCTCCGGAAAAGACAATTGTCGAATGGATCAACAATCATCGGGAGATGTTGCAGCAATCCTTTCACCTTACCAGTAATGTAGGGAATGCATTATATTGTCTGGATGAGATACGCATCGAGCAAAGCTGCGACGATGAGGTTGACTGGTTCGAACTGCACATCACTGTTGTTATCGGTAATCTGCGCATTCCTTTTTCACGTTTCCGCAAACATATCCTCGAAGAAAAGCGGGAATATCTGCTACCTGACGGGCGTATGATTCTCCTGCCTGAAGAGTGGTTCAGCAAATATGCGAACTTACTGGAGATGGGAGTACAAACAGAAAAAGGAATTCGGTTGAAACATGCATTTATAGGTGCCGTACAGACAGCTTTGGGTGAGGATGGAGTGAAAAAATTCCCCGCGAAGCAGCAAATACATAACGTTGCCGTACCAAGAACGCTTAAAGCAACGTTACGCCCCTATCAGCAGAAAGGATTCTCGTGGATGGTACACCTCCATAAACAAGGATTTGGCGGATGCCTGGCAGATGACATGGGACTCGGGAAGACTCTTCAGACTCTTACCCTGCTACAGTACATATATAAGCCATCCGCTCCCAAACAACCCGCTACCCTAATTGTAGTCCCCACATCGCTACTTCACAACTGGCGACGGGAAGCCAAGCGCTTTACAGGGCTCTCAATGATGGAATACAACAACACCGTGGCTATAGACAAGAAACGTCCGGAAAAATTCTTCGGTCATTTTCACTTGATCTTTACTACGTATGGCATGATGAGAAATAACATTGATATACTCTCTTCCTACCGTTTCGAATATGTCGTGCTCGATGAAAGCCAGAATATCAAGAATAGCGAATCGCTCACCTTCCGGTCGGCAATTCAACTGCAAAGCAAACACCGACTCGCACTAACAGGTACTCCTATCGAAAACTCATTAAAGGACCTGTGGGCTCAATTTCATTTTATACAACCGGACTTACTGGGCACGGAAAGTGCTTTCCAAAAGCAGTTCATAATGCCGATTCGCCAGGGAAACGAACGCGTACGAGTGCAGTTGCAACAACTGACTGCCCCATTCATCCTCCGCAGAAGCAAGAAAGAGGTAGCTCCGGAACTTCCTGAACTTACGGAAGAAACAATCTACTGCGACATGACTGAAGAGCAGAACACGTGTTACGAACAGGAGAAAAACAGCCTGCGAAACATACTTCTCCAGCACCCTCAAAGTACGAACAGGCTCCATTCATTTAGTGTACTAAATGGCATTTTGCGTTTACGACAACTCTCTTGTCATCCGCAACTCATTCTTCCTGATTATACCGGAACATCCGGAAAAACCGCACAGATAATCGAAACATTCGATACATTACAAAGCGAAGGACACAAAGTCCTAATTTTCTCTTCATTCGTCAAACATCTGGAGGTCTTGGCTGAAGCTTTCCGAGAACGAGGCTGGAAATATGCCCTATTAACAGGAGCAACCAACAACCGGCCTTCCGAAATCGCCCATTTCACCGAGCAAAAAGATGTTCAGGCATTCCTTATTTCACTAAAAGCAGGGGGTGTGGGACTCAATCTTACACAAGCCGACTATGTATTTATCATAGATCCCTGGTGGAATCCTGCCGCCGAATCGCAAGCCATCGCCCGTGCCCATCGTATCGGTCAGGATAAGCAGGTGATTGCCTATCGCTTCATTACACAAAACAGCATTGAGGAAAAGATTCTGCATCTGCAAGATGAGAAACGAAAACTGGCGGAAACATTTGTTGCCGACAGTGAGTCATTGCCTATATTAAGCAATGAGCAATGGGTAGACCTGCTCTAATAATACATAAAGCCTCAATCTATCACAGAGGTGTGTAAAATGTATTATTTCATCGTATTCCTGAATTTTTTTATCCATATACTCTTATTTTATCCGGTTATCTTTGCCACTGTGAAAATTATAAATAACCCGAAATAATAAATGTATGAAAAACAGGAGCATTACCTACCTATTACTATTTGGTATTTGCAGCATGTTGGCAATCATGCAATCATGCCAAAAAACAGACGACCTGGAAGCAGACATCAATTCTCTGAAAGACCGTGTCGCTGCTTTGGAAAAAGCAACGGAAGGACTGAATACTTCATTTGCCAGTCTGCAAGCCCTTATGCAAAAAAACAAAATCATTATCGGAATTACTCCGACTAAAGATGGCTTAGGATATTTGCTGGAACTTAGTGACGGAACAAGCATTAAAGTCATGGAGAGTGAAGCAGTACAAGCGTCTGTCCCTGAATTTTCCGTAGACGAAGAAGGCTACTGGATATATAAAACAAGTAATGATACAGATTTCAAATATCTGCCAGGAGCCGATGGAGAGAAAATATCAGCCTGGCCCCGTGATGGAGAAGGCAATGTGGTGGCAACTCCATTAATCAGCGTATCTTCCAGTGGATATTGGCAAGTGAGCTACGATAATGGACAAACATATACAAGCTTAGGAACTAAGGCCGAAGGTGGAAGTCAGGGAGGAACCAGCATATTCAGCAAGGTAGAATATAATGAAGCAAACCATACTTTCTCATTCACCCTGGCTGATGGTGAAAAAACATATACTTTCCCAGTAGACGACAGCTTCGGACTGATCATTTATGGTCTCAATGACGCTGAAAGTGAACAAGCTGTGCAAGTTTTTGCCCCCAATGAAAGCCATAAAGAGTATAAAGTAGAACAGAATGACGTGCAACAAGCTGCAATACAAGCTCCTAAAGGATGGGATGTTCTTTTATCCGAGAACTTATTAACTATCACACCACAAGCAACTGTTGTAAAAGACGTAGAAGAAACAATTAAGATTGTACTTACTTCATCAAAGAATTATATCCGTATTGTTTCTATTGAAGTGAAACAACTTTCCAATGAAACCGGAGCAAAAGCCTGGCAACAATTTGTAAACGCAGATCAACAAAATGTATTATTGGACTTTTCATACGCCGGATATAAACATGGTGAAATAGCTCCTCCTGAAATAGAAACATTAATAGCACAAGGATATAAAGTATACGATGTTACAGATCCCCAATATGGGGCTATCCCCAACGACGGCAAATCTGACAGAGCAGCTTTCATGAAGGTACTGGAAGAAATAGCAAGAGAAACAAAGCAAGAAGATCTCAATAATATGACAGATCGATATATTAAGGAAAACGCTAAAGCTATTATCTACTTCCCAGAAGGGAATTATATTCTACAAGATGAGGATTCTAAGGATCGCAGGATTCGTATATCGATGAGTGATATTGTTTTAAAAGGAGCCGGAAGAAACAAAACAACACTCGAAATGACTGCTGCAAATAATTCTCCCAAACCTACTGAGGAAATGTGGAATGCTCCTGTTATGATGGAGTTCAAACATAATACAGGATTAGGAGAATCAATTGGTGCTATCACTGAAGACGCTCCCATAGGCAGCAAAACCATAACGGCCAGTTTAACAGGAGTAAGTGCGGGCAGTTGGGTATGTCTCGTACTGGGAACCCCCAAGTTGGGAAACACGGATAATGATGTTATTAATTCCGAACTATCGCCTTATCAATGGCAAGATATTAAGGTACAACAAGGCATTACTCCCAATATCAAAACAAATGGTATTCAAATATTCGAATACCATCAGATTGAAAAGATTAGTGGTAACAGTATTACCTTTAAAGAACCCATCATGCATGCTATTAATAAAGATTGGGGATGGAATGTACATAAATTCGCCAATTATGCCAATGTTGGCGTAGAAGACCTTACATTTAAAGGACATGCCAAAGAGAAGTTTATTCATCACGGCTCTGACATAGATGACGGTGGTTTTAAGCTTATCGATTTTGTACGTCTGACCAATTCATGGATGCGCCGGGTTAATTTTGAAAGTGTTAGTGAAGCCATGTCAATCACAAGTTCTGCCAATTGTTCTGCTTATGACATCACTATTGGTGGTAATCGTGGACATGCTTCTATCCGCTCGCAAGCTTCTTCCCGTATCTTTATTGGAAAAGTAACTGAAAGCAGCAATGGCTACACACTTAGAAAAGGAGAAGGTGAAAGCACATTGATGGAATATAAAACAAACGTTGGTCAATATCACGCTTGCGGTGTTTCAAAGCAAAGCATGGGTGCTGTAATATGGAATGTGAAATGGGGAGATGATTCTTGCTTTGAATCACATGCCACACAGCCACGTGCAACATTAATTGACTGCTGTACTGGCGGTTTCATGCATTGGAGACAAGGAGGAGACTCTGCTCAAATGCCAAATCACATGGAGAATCTGACAATATGGAATTTCTATGCAACAAATGTACAAACAGATCAGGACATCGATACAGAAGGTAAATTTACCTGGTGGGATAGTAACGGCTTTTGGTGGAAATTTATGCCTCCTATCATTGTCGGTTTCCACGGAAGTCCTTTAGATTTTGATGCTACTCAAATGAAGCGACTCGAAAGTAACGGAACTGCTGTGGAACCATATTCACTCTATGAGGCTCAATTACGTAAACGTTTGGGATATGTTCCTTCCTGGCTATCCTCTTTAAAATAATAACTTTAAAACAATATAATCATGAAAAAAGTATGGAGTATGTTCATGTTATTGGCTGTATGCCTGGTAGCATGTACCAACATTGACGATTTGGAAGATGATGTAGACGCACTGAAAAAGCGCGTTACCGCACTCGAGACACAAGTACGTGATATAAATAGTAACACAGAAGCTCTTCGCGAACTTTATAATGAAGGAACATTTATTACTAATATAGAGGAAAAGTCTGATTCCTACACACTCACTTTGAGCAATGGAAAAACAGTAAATCTATATATGAAAAACGATAATAACCTGTTATGCCCTATTATCGGTATCGATTCAGAAGGCTACTGGACTGTTCTTTACAACAAAAATGAAACTCCGGAGCGTCTGACTGTAAACGGACAACCTGTGAAAGCTAATGGAGAGAGTGGCAAGACTCCTACATTTAATGTAGATAGTGAAGGCTACTGGCAGGTTAGCTATGATGAAGGAAAAAACTATGAATATATATACAAAGAAGGAACTACTGACAAAGTCAGCGCAACTGGTGACGGTTCCGCTCCGGCAGAAGACAAAAACTTCAAGAGTGTAACAGTAGAAAACAACGAACTGGTCTTAGTACTTGCGGGTGAGGATGCTCCAACCATACGTATCCCTATCATCAGCGACTTTGAATGTAGTTTTGCGGCTGAAGATTTAGAACAAATACAAGAGTTTTCTGCAGGTGAAACGAAAGAATTTACCATGACCATGAGAGGAGTAAAAAATACAATGATTACTGCTCCAGAAGGATGGAGTGCTAAATTCTCTAAGGAAGCTGGAAAAGAAAATGTATTGATTGTTACTGCCCCTGCATCAAGCGCAAAGATGATGACTCGTGCAACAGCTGATAACAGTACTGATATTGCGATATTGGCAACAAGTGGAAAGTATGCTATGATTGCAAAGATTCAGGTTAGTATTAAGAATCGTACGGATTATAAAGCCGATTTTGATCATGGTAAAGACATTACTATCGGCGGCATCACCATCAACAACCAAATTTATTCAGATGCTGACATACAAATATTGGATGCAACAGATGCCGATGTGGCACTTGACACTTACTTTAGTGCTACAATGAGTAAACCTGTTATACTGTTCCTCACAGGTACAGCACACAATTTTACCACAACCGGAGTAAAATCAATCAGCAATGATGTTATTATCATCGGTCGATATGATGACGAGCAAGTAACACTTCGTCCTATTAATTGCTGGAAATCATGCAAAGGAAAGCTACTTTTTAAGAATATAAAAATAGATTTAAGTGATCTCAATGGAGGTAGCAATGCTGGTTATTTTATAAATAATGCAGGCGTTATCAGCAAGGGAGACTTTACTGACATCTGCATTGACAACTGTCTGATTGCGAATGTCTTGAAACCAATTTATTACGATGCAGCACAAAAGACTTACTTTGGTATAGACAACATCTCTGTTCAAGACACTCGTATTGAAGTTAATGCTATCAAAATTGCCTTGATAAATATATATAAAGGCTTCAATTTAGGAGATTATAAAACTTTCAACTTCAAGAACAATATAGTGTATAGCCAGACACCTCAAGAAGGCGTGCAAATATTAAACTGGGCTACTGGTAATATACCTTTATCAGATGGTGTACTTTCTGCCGAAATTATAAATAATACTTTTGTCAACATGATAGGTAGCAATATATTCTTCAGATATCAAAAAGGAACATCATTGACTATAAGCAAGAATATCTTTGACGTAAGTCCGGAAGCAGAATTCGGTTCCTACTATTATTCTTTCTTAGAAAGTTGCACACCTCAAATAGATGTAACCGACAATATCGTATATGGCTTAACCAAAAATTGGAATTATTATCATACAAGTTCTTTAGTTAAAGAACCAACAAGCGGTAATAACATAACCAAGCACGCAACAGCTCCTATTACTCAATATGATTATGTAAATGGTATATTTACATTAGCTAGCGATGTAGCTGGTTATGGAGCAACAATTGAATAAAACTCTTTTACCAGTTTAATAATAAAAGCCGCATAACGAAAGTTATGCGGCTTTTATTTATCTAAATGTCATATCATCAATCAAGAAATCAGAAACAGGAGAAGCTACTACATCCGAAAAATACGAGTCTGGTTCAAAAAGAAAGTCCCTGCATCTGATGCATGACAGCACGACGACTCAGATCTGAAGCTCCTTTATTAATATTCAATACTTTACAAAAACATCTGCCAAGTTGAACAAACGATGGCTGGCTTAGCTAAAGCCACATCTTTTCCCCCACCACCTTGCGGAAAAACTTTTTTAATCTATCTTTGCACCCAAAACAACGCTACATGAAATACAAACTTATCGTGCTCGACCTTGACGGCACACTCACCAATTCTAAAAAAGAAATCACTCCCCGCAACAGGGAAACTCTAATACGTATACAAGAGCAAGGAATACGACTCGTATTAGCTTCCGGACGACCTACTTATGGTATTGTACCATTAGCCAACGAATTACGGATGAATGAATTCGGAGGTTTCATCCTCTCCTATAACGGAGGTGAAATTATCAATTGGGAAACAAAAGAGATGGTATATGAAAATGTGTTACCTAATGAAGTTGTTCCGATGCTCTATGAATGTGCCCGTACCCACCAACTAAGTATATTAACCTATGACGGAGCAGATATAATAACAGAAAACTCTCAAGACCCATACGTACAGAAAGAGGCCTTTCTCAATAAAATGGCAGTACGGGAAACAAACGACTTCCTCACAGAGATCACGCTTCCTGTAGCCAAATGCCTCATCGTGGGAGACGCAGATAAACTCATTCCGCTTGAAGCAGAACTTAGTCTCCGGCTACAAGGACATATTAACGTTTTCCGTTCAGAACCCTATTTCCTCGAATTAGTTCCGCAAGGAATTGACAAAGCTCTTTCTCTTGCTGTCTTATTGAAAGAAATAGGAGTAGCACGAGAAGAAGTCATAGCAATGGGAGATGGCTATAATGACTTATCCATGATTAAGTTTGCAGGACTGGGAATTGCTATGGGAAATGCACAAGAACCTGTAAAAAAAGCAGCAAATTACATCACTCTAAGCAACGAAGAAGACGGTGTAGCAGAAGCTATTGATAAGTTTTGCAGTCAACAATAACCAAACATTTACTTTCATGCCGACAAAATTTTAGTTTCTCGGTGAGAAACCTTTGGTTTCCCGTAATGAAACCATTGGTTCCCCGGTGTGAAACTTTTAGTTTCATACCGGGAAACTAATAATATTACCAGTAAAACAGCTCAAGAGCTAAAATCAACTCATCAAAGATAGAGCGCATATTCAGATTTTATACTAACTTTGCAGTTCCAATAAAACAAATATAAAATGTTATGGAACATCAACTTACCATTTACAACACCTTAGATAGAAAGAAAGAGTTGTTCGTACCGCTTCATGCACCTCATGTAGGCATGTATGTGTGCGGACCGACTGTTTACGGAGATGCCCATTTAGGACACGCCCGCCCGTCTATAACCTTCGATGTGTTATTCCGCTATCTCACCCACCTAGGATATAAAGTACGCTACGTACGAAATATTACCGATGTAGGTCATCTGGAACATGATGCCGATGACGGAGAAGACAAGATTGCCAAGAAAGCACGTCTGGAAGAGTTGGAACCAATGGAGGTTGTTCAATATTTCCTGAACCGCTATCATAAAGCAATGGAAGCACTGAATGTACTTTCTCCGAGCATCGAACCACATGCTTCAGGACATATCATTGAACAAATCCAACTGGTACAGAAGATTTTGGATGCCGGATACGCCTATGAAAGCGAAGGCTCCGTTTATTTCGATGTAGCCAAATACAACAAAGATCACCATTACGGAAAACTTTCCGGACGTAATTTGGACGACGTATTGAATACCACCCGTGACCTCGACGGACAAAGCGAAAAACGCAATCCCGCCGACTTCGCCCTTTGGAAAAAGGCACAACCTGAACATATCATGCGCTGGCCGTCTCCATGGAGCGACGGTTT